>Ga0078972_1001297_pt1 | contig 94823 bp, 93 predicted proteins | sample YelNatPaOPGAMG01_FD_67568 | JGI IMG/M metagenome (GOLD analysis project Ga0078972, IMG submission 67568) | Hot spring thermophilic microbial communities from Obsidian Pool, Yellowstone National Park, USA - OP-RAMG-01 (SPADES assembly) (version 2) | ecosystem: Environmental > Aquatic > Thermal... | reverse complement strand
CCTCTCTGAACCTATGTGGGCTGAATATGGTCCAATCAAAAGTTGCCTCCTCGTGGCTCATACCGGATACCATCTCTGACGTTATCAGGCCAAACGATGGGGAGAGCTTAAATCCATGCCCACTCAGGCCAGTACACACATAAACTCCATCCAGGCCTAGGTAATTCAATGGGGAAATTATGGTCTGGCCATCAGGGGTCATGTCATAAAGTCCGTTTATCGAAGAAACGATGGTCGAATCTCCCATTGCGGGGATCCCTATAACGACCCTGTCATAAAGTCCTCAATGTAATTGCATTCTCCCCCCAAAATAAGAGGTTTGTAAATGTGAACCTGTTTCCTGTCTATAGCAGAGTCGAGACTTCATGCTGGGTGGAGGAATTCCCCTTCCGTCTTATTGCCCTCAAGGTTTGGAGGACCTCACAGAACTGGTTTATTGCCGGCGAGAGAATCGGTACCTTTAAAATTTAGAGGTCTGATGATGAACATGTCTATCCGCAGAAGAATATAATGTATCTAGTGTTCCAAAAAGACCTGAAAACTCAGACAAATGAATGGAACAACGAGATACCTCAGGCAATAACGTTAATGCTTGTGAAGTGGGAGGCACAAAAACATGAACGGCAATGCGAGCGCCGGGATTTGAACCCGGGGCATGAGCTTGGCAAGCTCGCGTGTTACCAGGCTACACCACGCTCGCTGAATCCTCTATAGTTATCAAAATAAAAATCTAACTGAATTCGTTCCGTCCAAGAATTTTGAAATAAATTAAACAACCTGTGCAAGCATCAATGTACCAATTTCGGTATATTTTTCTAAAATATTAATTTCTGATAACTTATTGTGATGGCAGTGAGATATTCTCGTCATTATGCTTGATTTTTCAAGCTGAAATTGCTCGAAGAGTCGGAAGGGGAAAAATTTTTTTAGTTTCTCTCTCTCCAAAATCATGGTTTTCAGAAGGATTACTATTTCCTTAAAGGTGTTCGAAAAAACAAATTCTATATTGACATGGATCGCTGGACGGCCTGTACTGCTTTCTAAATACGATGGAAAATATTTCGCTATGGACGCTGTTTGCGCCCACATGGGTTGTGCACTTCTGGACAGGGTAGAGGGGAATTTAGCGATTTGCCCTGCCCACGGAGCGCAATATGACATTACGACTGGCGAAAAAAAGGTAGATGCCAAAATAAGGCCAGAAGTTAAATGTGAGTATGATTCTTTGACTCTTCCACTTAAAATGTACGGTACAAGGGAAAATGAAGGTTTCCTTGAAATAGATCTCTGAGTTCCTTTTATAATCTTTAAGGCTATACCTGGCCACAATTCTATCTCAATGGTTTTTCCACCGGCTCTGAGTAGACTGTTCACAAATTTATGAGCAACAGCGCTCCGATATTCAGAGAGATGAATTGCTATGCACCCATTGATAATTCCCCCATTGTGAGAATGATGGTAAAAACACTCAAAGTGCATTGTATAAGATTTTCCATCTGCTGTTCCTGAGATACCATTTATAATCTTTTGATATAGGTACCGCCAAATAACCTTCCCTTCTTCCTGCTAGATTCTAGAATATGGCGGTCCTTAGGGAATAGTTGGAAAATTGAAGAGTGACATAACAGATTCATGTACATGATTAGTTTTAAGTTAATTCATCAACTACTTCATTCTTCTATAAAGAAGAGCATAGATACCCAGTGAAGTAACTACTGTCGTCAGTGCTGTCCACAATACAGTCATCAACAGGTTGTGCGCATAGTAAATGGACGCTATGCTTTCAGTGAGTAGACCGGTATCTAACGAACCGAAAAGGATTGTTAACCAGAAGGTGAGAACATTTGTGTTACGCCCGTAATTCGTGGTTATGTCAAATGTTACTGCGTCCAATCTATCTACAACTGAGTCATACAGATCATCTATTCCCAGTATTCTTTGGCCGTACTCCATCAATGGTGCACTGAACTGTGTTGCTCTGGCAATGATTCCGTAATATTCTTCAAGTCCATTTAGAATTTCTTGCTTCAGTCCAATAAGTCCATTTATTGAGAGAGAACTTCTTGTGAGTCTTCTGTAATACTTTTCCAGAATCTGCTTTTCCAGCAGAAGCAATTCAATTGAAATTATGAATGGCAGGGCGCATCTTCCCTGTAAATTGATATGGTCAAATTCCGGATTGTTCTTCCCTTGATTCACGAACATTATGTTCAGAGCTACGGAATTGGATACATATGACGCTCCTCCTTCTCTGAGGCAGAAATTTTTACTGAGCTCATCGTCAACGAAACTATCCTTGAACGGGATGACTGAAGAGTCCAGGTAGATCAAGTTTATGATATCCGTTGCGTATTTATTAATAAATTCTTCCACCTTTTCATCCTTCCCCAGGATTCCTATGAATGTAAAGAGATGCGTTGATTGTTTCAGGTAGGGCAGTGTTTCCCGGATGACATTCACAATATAATCTTCAGAATCATTCTTTAGCCATCCTATCCATCTATTTGCATCAAATTCCTGCTCCGGTAATTCCATCCAGGCTTCCATTATCTGCACTCCTTCTCTGTGCGTTATGAGGTATACCTCTGTGCTGTTCTGGAGCAGGTCCCCGTCTTTCGCAAATGGAATGCTTATTTTACTTATCGGGCGCCTTTTCAGTCTTTCAGCTTCAAGGAAATCAGCTCCGAGAACGTGAAGTTCCACATTGTGGAGTTCATTCAACCTCTCCTGATTGTAAACCTTATCATCCTCTCTGACGTAAGTCTCAGATTCAAATGGATGCTCAAGCATAAATGCAAGTACAAAGGAAGGTCTCACTCTTATTGAGCTACCAGATGAGGCTCTGACTTTAGTCAAAAGAACCACCGTTGAAGCTTACGGTGTGCTGTTTGCGCCGAACATACTTTTTCTCTAAGTCATGAGCCTCTTTGCAACTTTTCCAGTGTTTATTGCAATAGCTAAACAAGGCCTTGTCACCTGCTGACATCTTCCTATTATAAGTATTTAGAATCTAATATAGTTTGTGAGTTCAATCAGTTCAATAGTTATTTGAAGGCAAAAATTCTAGCCCGTTCTGAAATATTTCATTACAAAGATACGAGCAAGAAAGGTGTACCAGCGATTTGAAGGTCGAAAGGAACGAATCGCTGAATGATTCTAAGGGGACAACTCAAACTATCCTGTCAAACGAAGTTTATCAGGCTCATTGATATGGCTAAAATGCCAAAGAACATAACAATATAACTCTGAGACCTCCTCAATCTGCTGAATGTCATGTTTCCTGACAGTATTGCACCTATGAGACCACCGATTGCCCCTCCTGCCACTAGTGGCAAAGCTAGCAGGTAATAAGACGAGGCAGTTTCGAATTTCATGAAATGTATTAAAGTTCCAAGTATGGAAGTTTCTATCATTGCGGCAACGACCGTTGAAAAGGCAATTTTGGGATGTATGTGCCTTATCGCCGTCAGAAAAGTCCCCATTATACCTCCGATACCAAGTCCGAACAATCCCGCCAGCATTCCCGAGACGAACGCTACAATCTCTGTACCCCTTCCTTTTCCTTGTGCCATATGATTATTTCCAGACTTCTTCCTGTATTCCCTAAAAGTCTCCTGAGTATATGATTTCCCAATGTTCCTGGATATCTCCATTCGGAAAGAGGTATAGGAAAGTACGCCTATCATGAACACAACTATCCCGAAGAAAAGTGAAAATGATTGAACGGTTATGTAGTTGCTGAGGACAGAACCGATTATTGCGCCAATACCTGCAAATATGCCTATCGTATAAAGAAGTCTCTTATCTATTGTACCCTGCTTCTTGTTGATCGTTGATCCCGCTATCGTGCTGGCTAAGATGGTTATAAGGCTCAGCCCACCGGCGATAACTGGATTTATCTTGAAAGCAAAGAGGAATATTATCATAAGGAAAACCCCTCCCCCGATTCCTGCAATGTTTCCGACAACTCTGATATCCAGAAGGTTCATGGGATTCAAAAAACAGGTACCTAACGCGTGGAGTCACAGTCACAATCCTAAATACCGTCCCATGGGTGCATTCGTTGGTGCGTTTATGGTTCTTTTCGGAGCAAGAATGGCAAATGGCTGTGCTTCCGGACACATCCTCAGCGGAGATATACAGATGGCAATTTCGAGCTTTGTGTTCATGATATTCGTTCTTATCAGTGCGTGGGTTATGCTGAGATTTTTCATGCATCTAAAGATAAATGCATGGGGATACACAAAGTGACAGGTGGTTCACATGAGAAAATTTATAACGACCATTCAAAATAACTCAGAAAGGGGGTCTGCAAACAATGGCAAAGATACTAGTGATGTTGATTACGGGGAAAGAAAATATTAACACCCAGATGGTGTCTTTCAATTTTGCGGTTAATTTAGTCAGAAATGCGAATGCAACAGTGGAATTCTTATTTCTAGGGAGGGGAGTGGAGGCAGCAGACAAGAGACATAAGAATTCACCCCAGTTCCAGGAACAAATAGAATCGCTTAAAAATTCAGGTATTCCCGTAAAAATTTGTAAGGTAAGCATGGCAGCTGAAGGAATGAGTCAAAATGATATATTTCCGGATATTGAAATGGTTCTTGGGGGTGTTGAAACAAACAATAGAATAGGAGAAGGGTATTCAGTAATAACATTCTGATCAATATGTTCGGAATAACAGATTTGCAGGCAATTTTATCCGTTATTTCTGGTCTCATAGTAGGGTTCTCTCTCGGACTGATAGGGGGAGGCGGATCAATACTTGCAATCCCTCTCCTCATTTATTTTGTTGGATACGACCATCCACACATAGTTATAGGGACTACTGCCCTTGCCGTGAGCATAAATGCATTCCTTAATCTGGTACCTCATGCCAGAAAGAAACACGTGAATTTCCGGATGGGGGCACTGTTCAGCATTCCCGGTGTAGTGGGGGTACTTTTGGGAGCGGAAATTGGTCTCATCACTCCAGGGGACAAACTGTTATTCATATTTGCAATACTGATGATAGTGATTGCCGCTTATATGTTGAAAAGGAAATGCGTTGATGTGGCAACTGAACCTACTCACAAGAGATCACATACAAAACTCCTCTCAATCGGATTCTTGGTTGGGTTTGCGTCAGGATTCTTTGGAATAGGAGGAGGATTCCTCATTGTTCCTGGACTCATATACGCTGGCGCACTGAACATCATACAGGCGGTCGGCACATCACTTGTGTCTGTTGGAGTGTTTGGCCTTGTCACGGCATTGAGATATTCATTGAGCGGGGACCTAAACCCTCTAATTTCAGGTCTGTATATCGTTGGAGGGATAGCCGGCGGATGGATCGGTACATATTACGCTTCAAGGATTTCCAAGAGATTGCTTACAAAGATATTTGCTGTAATCATAATCCTAGTGGCAATCTATATGCTTTACATGAATGTAACCGCTTTTTTCTGATCGATTAATCAGTTAAAGAATTAACAGGAAATTCCAGGACATGTAGTTAACAGGCAATAGAATACTTTTAATCAATATCCAGATTTCCTATCCGAAGAGAGCTGATTCATCAGATATGAGCAACTCAAAAATTACAATGTGGCAGGCCACTGCAATTGGGCTTGGAAACATAATAGGTGCAGGAATATTCGTCCTTGCAGGTGTTGTGATTAGAGAGTCAGGACCTGGTGCAATTATTGCGTTCATCATAACCGCCTTCCTCGCAATGACAGTTGCATTTAACAGTGCCGAACTTTCCTCCAAAATAGTATCCCATGGAGGGTTGTATTCATTTGTCAGGGATACGATGGGCGATTCACTTGGATTCATTGTTGGCTGGCTGAGGGCAATATCCTACGCGATTGCAGGGGCAGCTGTTACACTAGGATTTTCTTCATATTTCCTATCTTTCTTTCACGTTGAATCACGATTGCTGATCATATTGGTTTCCCTTATTTTCATTGCAGTGATTACAGCAATAGATTATTCCGGTGTGAAACTCGTCGCAAAGCTAGAGCAGATACTTGTGTTCATAACCATAGGAGGCCTGGTTTTATTCATCATCATCTCTGCGATATATGGCTCATGGACTCCGTCCCATTTCACACCTCTTTTTCCGCATGGCCCGTTAAGTGTCATTGAAGCAGCTTCTTTGGCATTCTTTGCTTATTCGGGTTTCAATACCATTGCGACCTTGACTCCAGAGGTTGAAAATGGAAGGAGGAATGTACCCAAGGCAATAATGATATCACTGGTTGTGAGTTCAGTTCTTTACATTCTTGTTGTGATCGGCATGCTTTCCCTCATGCCATGGAATCTCTACGGAGTCAGTGCAGATCCTCTCGTAAACGCTCTTAGTTATTCCCGGGCTCCAATGTTCATTTCGTCCACGGTTAGCGTGATTGCCCTAATTGCCACTGTTACTGTGACCATCTCTCTCATAGTGGCAGGTTCCAGGACACTGCTGCAGATGAGTGAAGACCATCTCTTCCCAAAATGGATTGAGGGAAAAGGAGATGATTCACCAAAGAGGGCAGTATTGGTAGTAGGTGCTCTTGCGGCATTATCCCTCTTTCTAGGTAATCTGCAGTACGTCGCCCTCGCTTCCAATTTTGGAGTGATATTTTCATACTCTCTGACAGGAATAGCTGTCATAATGATAAGGAAGAAAAAATTACCAGGCCTGTTCAATGTTCCTCTCTATCCTTATTTCCCGATTGTGTCGGTCATACTTTCAATCGTTATAATGCTCACACTTGGGTCTCAGGCACTGTATCTTGGGACTGTAATGATAATAACAGGAATAATCATTTTCTCCTTCCAGCGGGTCGAGGAGAAGAGAATACAAAAAGCCCTGTGATTGACATAATCATCACTGCTCTGAAAAAATCCAGGGTCGTTGTAAGGAAAAATATTTAAAGGGCTAGAATTGCTTTTTACTGAATATGATTCGCCTTGCCTGGATTATCGGTATAAGATTATTTAATAATCAGAACAGGAAAAGTTGAATGTGTCACCACAGCACTTGACACGCTTCCAAGCAGGAGACTCTTGAAACCACCGAGACCCCTGGAACCCATCACAATCAGGTCAGGTTTAATTTTCTTTGACTCAATCAGAAGCGATTCTGCGACTGATGCAGTTCCTGCGGTAAATACATTCTTGATTTTTATACCCTTTTCCTTTGCCTCCTTCGTGTACGGTTCGAGTGTCTTCGTGATGCTCTTCTTTTCAACAGAGTAGTATTCATCCCAATTGTAGTACATCTCTCCCTCACCGTAGCCCACTATAGGGAATTCAACACAGTGAATTACTGTGATCTCGGATCCGTATTTCTCAGAGATCGAAATTGCCGTTTTCAGGGCACGAATGGAATGCAGCGACGCATCAAAAGCAACAACAATTGTTTTAGGAGAAAATGCCTCTTCAGTCTCTTCTTCCAGTTTATAATCTTTCATATAACTGTGAGTGGACAGACGGATTTAAAATTATTCAATTAATGATTAGAAATTGATTATAAATTATTCAGTCGATGCTATTCAAATTTAACAAGAAAATGGTATAACCAAAGATTGATATATCAACATTCCAATATATAGTTGTGGAAAAGAGGCATTATCCCGATATCTCATTACTTGTCAAGAGAAGGAAAAGGAGAAGAGTTATCGGAATTGCCGGAATAGTTATTTTACTTGTTGTGGTCATTGCCCTTGGAGTTACCACATATCATCTCCCAGCAAATAGCAAAATAAATGTTGACTTAACTACATTCACCGTAACAATAATTCCAAACGGATCCATAATAAATGTGCAGGCGAGCAGTAACGCTGTATATCAGATAAATCTGGAATACGATTCTGCCATTCACGCTGGATTCAATGCCACGTACGGAATCACCTTTTACATATTCACTGCAGCCGAATATTCATCTTTCAACTCCGGGGAGCTCTTCGGTTATCTATTCAGCAGTTCAAACACAACTCACGGGTCAATAAGCGCTTCTCTAATTGTTGGAAAGTATTACCTTGTATTTTCCAATGCTGAATCATCGTATGAGTCGACAGTGATAATCACGTATCCGCTTACCGAGACCTATACGCTATAACTGATAACCTGGCCAAAACAGGTGAGCTTTCTTTCTCTCACAAACCCATGCGTTCCATTCAATTTGAAAGATCTATTTTTTTCCAGCCGGGGGCGATGATTAAAGGTTTTGAAATGATTGATAGATGTGTGGTATTTCATTTTAGAGATTGGCAGCAAAATGTATGACATTTAGCAGACAACCTTAAATACTTCGATTGTATTTATTTCATTGCAATGGGAGGCAGTTTGTCAGACGTCATAAAGAATCAGGTAATCCCTGGCGGTGTAGGGTTGATAACACCTAGGGGAATGATGTCATTTGTTACGATGATAGATCTGATAATCATAGTACCATCTATTGTTGCATTTCTTGCCATCAATCTCAGGATACTCAGTGCTCATGGGATATTCATTGCAGTATTAACTTCTGTTTTTCTTCTCTATCTTCCGCTTGCTATCCTGTCAGGTGGAGTTTTTTTCACGAGGAAGCATGATTCATCTCACACTCCCGATTCAGGTGAGAAAGTCGTTCCTATAATCTTGTTTTTCATATTCCTGTTTTCCCTTCTGGGGATATACATACCTACGGTTGGCAGGATATCCCAGCTTTTTCCAGAATTCGGCAGCCTTAATGTTATGGGCGGTCTTCTGGTACTGATAAACTGCTTCCTGGTTTGGAAAGTCGCATCAAGGATGATAAAGAATTAGATTATATTCCAGAAAAATTGGTCACCTCTGTTTCCAGGAAAACAGCCGTGCCGCAACGACAAATACTATTATTGATGATATGACAAGAAAGACAATCTGCAAGGCTACGGAAGGGATGTTGTTGTATACCATGACCGAAATTAAGGAATTTATAAAGTAGGTGAGTGGAAGGAATTTCGAAATTTCTACCAGATAGGCGGGAGCGAACTCAAGGGGGAAGAACACGCCTGAGAGAAACATCATAGGAAAGAGTATCAGGTTTCCAATGACGGCGACAGTTTCCTCATTATCAGATATGAGACCGGCAAGAATTCCTATGCCGGTGAAGAATATCAGTCCAGTTAGCAGGACCACTCCTGTGACAAGTATGTTAATCGGGCTAAGTGCTAGTGATGCACCGAAGACGTAAATGCCAATTGCTACTAGAATTATATCCGATATGATAAGCATCACGAATGAATGAATTACATTTGACAGTATCCATTCAGATTTCGAAATACCGGTAAATGAAAGTTGCCTGAAAATCTTCTCCTTTCTGAAGTTAGGAACGGTATAGACCATGTTGAACATGGTGGTAAGGACAGTGAATCCGATGAGGCCGGGGACATAGTAGTTTATAGTTTTATCCGACGACCCTATTGCTATCTGGGAGGATAGAACAAGCTTCTGTGATGTGTTGCCTATCCTGTAGTTTATCTGGGTGATTATGCCGTTTATTAGCTGGTATTCAGAATCAGCAACCTGGGGGCTGGCCTCCCCTTTCAGTATCAGAACTCCCTGATGTCCTGAATAGAGATTTGAACTGAAATTACCAGGTATCTCCAGCGCAGTTGCCACTGTATTGCTTGAAATGTAATGCGAAAGGTTCACACTCTGTGATATCACGTGAACCTTGAAAAGTCCGGAAGCGTTTATTGCGTCCACTATCTCCCAGGTGATGGCAGACGGACTATCGTTCTGGATCACTAAATTTGAGGGCGAATATGTGGTCGGAGCAAAAATTGCACCGAATAGAAGTATAAGTATTATTGGAAATGCTATCTGGAAGAAGATTGCGGACCTTGACCGCATGTAAGCCCTAGTGTGAAGGACCAGATATGCTGAAATGTTCTTGAATTTCATTGTTCCTCAATCTCTCCTACCATTCTCACGAACACATCCTCTAGGCTTTCCCTCTTCAGGGTAAAATCCTCGAATTTCGCCTTTCTTTCATAGAGGATATTTATGATGTCTGTCGCATCCTTTATGTTCTCAAGGCTGACCTCTATGTATGGACCATTCCTCTTTGCAGCAAACCCCTCATTTTTTATGATGTGTTCGATATCTTCATCTCCCCTTATTATAAGGCGATCCTTCTCGTGATGTCTCTCAACTATTTCCATCGGTGTTCCAGAATCTATAATTTTACCCTTATCCATTATTGCTACCCTGTCTGCCAGTAGCTCTGCCTCCTCAAGATAGTGGGTTGTGAGTAGTATGCTCTTACCATTCTCCTTCAGGCTTTCGATCACTTTCCAGATATTCCTCCTTGCCTGGGGGTCCAGTCCAGAGGTAGGTTCATCCAGAAAAAGTATGTCCGGGTTATTGACCATAGAAAGGGAGAGACCCAACCTTTGCTTCTGTCCACCGGAAATCTTCTGATAGGGTGTATCCAGAAAATCTCCAATGCCCACGAGTTCAATTATAGATTTAATATCAGCCGATGGATTCAGCGTTTTTCTGTAGAATTCAAGCGCCTCCCTCGGTGTGCTGTTGTAAACAAATGAAAAATCCTGCGGGAGAATTCCTATCCTGAAGACAAGATCGCTGGATTTTCCAGGGTCTTCCCCCATCACCTCCACATCTCCCGATGTCCTCTTCCTTACCCCCTCAAGAATCTCAACAGTAGTGGTTTTTCCAGCTCCATTTGGACCAAGAAGGCTGAATACCTCTCCGCGTGCAATATGAAAATCTATTCCATCTACTGCTGTAAAATCACCATATCTCTTAACCAGATTATGCACCTCAATAACGTTTTCTACCATTCCGTCCTCCAGTGAAATGTGTTATTTATTATTTGCCGAAATAATGCCGCTAAAAATGCATAAAAAACTGCAGCTACGCTGAAACTGTTACGCATTTATGAATATCAAACACTAGCGCTCAAAAATCACTTGTAATGATTACTTCAAACGCTGCCAAAGATAAACCAATATAAAGTTTAAAAAATAGGAAACAGATTATTACCCTTCACTCATTTTGTCATGGAAAGGCCAAGCCAGAAGTCCTTCTCCTTGTCCAAGATTCCATTGGCACCATTTTTAAATTTCTCCCTTGCCACAGGGTCGTCAATGTGTTCCCCAAGAACATTTGCCATTTCCTCTTCATGGTGCTCTTCAAGCTCCCTGTGGAATGTGAAGTAATCGATATCCATTCCTTTCAATTCACTGTATTTTTCCTTCATTATTCTAAGTCCTGGAAGTAGTTTGTCCCACATAGGTATTGCCATGTTCTCGAGACCGTATTCTGCCCCCAGTGCAGTGAAATGATCACTTGAGAAATAATCCCTCATGCCATCTAACCACGCCTTGGTGGTCTTTAGCTGCTTCCTGAATATGAGCTCCTCCGGTTTCATTCCAATGCTCCTGAGAAATTTCCTGTACAAGAGTTCGTGCCTCTTTCCGGGATCCATATCTCCCAGCTCAGAAACAAGTATTCTTGTAAGTGACTCGGCATCGTTCTCATTCGGGGTGTTCACAAGGAGGACAGAGAGTATTGAAACCCATTCCCTTGTGAAATGATAGAATTCCACAGAAAAATTCTTGAATTCATCGAGTGTAATGTTCCCCCTGGAAAATCTGTTAATGAAATCATTGTTTGTGGCCGGATGGTTCTTGACCATTGAATAAATTTCATCGTAGAATCCGCCCCTTGGTATCTGTTGCGACATACCTAACTTTTGAAATCTTTATATAAGAATTTTACTTAGCTATAATCGCTACTGCTCGAAAAGAAAATTGGAATTGTTTCACATTTCCCTATCCACTGTGATGCACTGACCAGTGATGCCACTGGACATATCGCTGAGGAGGAACAGGGCTACATTTGCAACTTCTGTTGGAGTCACGTTTCTCTTATCACCGGCCCCTTTGGGAGTCTGCTGAACGGATACATCAGTGTCTGGGGAGGAATCCACGTTCCCGGGGAGTATTGCGTTAACCCTTATGTTTTTTCCCATAAGAATAGAGGAAAATTTTAAAGTCATCTCCTCCACAGAGTATTTCGATACAGCATATTCAAGGGAACTTTTCCGGAAAATTGACCTAGATGCACCAACGTTAACAATGCTTCCGCCACGCTTCATCATCTTATGAAAGACATTTATGGTGTTCACGCTTCCCATAACATTTCTTGAAAAAAATGTTGGTAGTGCAGAACCGAATTCGGTACTGTCGCCGGAGGAAAAGAAGCCGTGATTGTTATAGAGGAGGTCAACTATCTCCTCATCCCTGGCTACTTCCCCTGCTATCCTAAGAACATCCTCTTTCACTGTGGAATCGCCCTTCAGCATCTTGAAATTCCTATCCGTTATCCCTATGTCCTTCTGTGTCCTTGAAAATGCGAAAACCTTCGCTCCATTATCAAGCAGCGCTTTCACGACAGCCTTTCCCTGTCCCATTCCAACGCCAGCAACGATTCCCACCTTTCCTTCAAGGGATTTCCTCAAAAGATCCATAAGATATGTATGGGAAGGGTGATAAAAATTCTTTTCCATCTGCAATCCCAGAGATTCTGAATGAATTTTATATTCAAAATTTAGTAAACCAATTTGTTAAACCCTGATACACGTTACGGAGTTCAAAGTACATAGATCCTTCTTCCGGAAATGACCTCTGATGTGGCTGCAAATTTCCATGTTTTGCAGCTCAACTTGTGTTGAATAAAATCACATAACACTTAATAAACAAGTATCGCTGATTAAAGATGGGCCTGTTTCAAAGCGTTGCGTTAAGGACTGTGGAGAGGAGCATCAAGGGACTGAGTGGAGAAAAGATACCATTCATAGCAGGACACAAATTGCTCTATACATGCAACCTAAGATGCCAGATGTGCCCCTTCTGGAGAAGACCGGACGAGGAACTTCTGACGCTTGATGAGGAGAGGAAGATGCTTGACTCCCTTGCGGACTTGGGGGTATCATACATGGGCTTTGAGGGGGGCGAGCCATTCCTGAGAAAGGATCTTCCAGATATACTGAGGTTATCACATTCACGTTTCCATACCTCTCTTGTATCCAATGGCTGGATGCTGAAGGAGCACATTGGTCAGGTGAAGGACTACGTTGATCTTCTCTTTGTTTCCATAGATGGCATAGGCGAAACACACGATAGGTTAAGAGGGGTAAAGGGGTCATTTTCAAAGGCAAAAGAAGGGATAAGGGCAGCCGCAGATTATGTTCATGTCTCTCTGAATAGCACAATAACATCTGAGAACTGCGGTGAAGTGGAGATGATAGTCGATCTGGCAAGGGAGCTCAACGTCTCTGTCTCTTTTCAGATAGCATACGATTATTCAACTGCTGAGAAAATGTCTCCATCACGCCTGAAATTGAAGAGTGCGATAGAGAAACTTCTGGAGATGAAGAAGAGTGGGGCCCCGATAATCGAGTCAAAGGAATATTTTGAAGCAGTGATAAATTCATGGTATAACGGCATTAGCTGGAAGTGCAAACCATGGCTGACTGTCAACATTGACCCGTCAGGCAGGGTTGTTCTACCGTGCTACGTTCTGAACGAATACACAGGTTCAGGAAAAGTGTGGGAAATGGATATGAGGAAAGCCTGGAATTCAGTAAAATGGGAAACATACGAATCCTGCAACAAGTGTGCCCTCTCCTGCTATCTTGAACCGTCGCTCTTTAGCTGGACTAATCCAAGCATGGTGAAGGAAAGGATAGTTGACAATATAATATCATATCTGAGGGCCTGATCTGATTATTTGTCCTGTTGGGCAGAGATAGCAATTCCTTCTACTCCTCAATTTCATTTGCTAGTTTCAGGCAGCAGGCTTTTTGAAGTTCATCCGATGTGCTCGGGCTCCCTCAAGTATCATGATTGAATCCGATAGGGTAGTGTTGAGATGTTCCAGGGCTATGATTCACTCGCCGTATGCTATTCTCCTGTATATTGAGACTGAAATGCCAGTCAGAATGAAAACAGTTCCAAGTACCAGTCCCATCAACATTGCCTGGCTTACGGGATTAAATCTTATGGAAATTCCAAGCAAGACCCAGGAGAGGACAGTTATCACTGCAATTGCGATGTACCCACCAGCAGGAAAATGTTTGAATTTCCTGTCTGGAAGGGCAGAGGATGCCCTCGCAGTCCCGATTGCAAGGAACCCTACAGATGAGAATGAGAGAATGAGCTTTGCAGTACCCAGAACATCGAAGTGTCCAAGGGATGTGTAGAGGAAATATCCAGCTGCTATAACTGATGCAACGAGCCCAATGATGAAGACAAAGAATGAAGATGCGATCGTCCTTGTGCCTGTCCTGAGTTTTCCGTCCTTCCACATTTTTGATATTCCGTACATAACAGCAAATGTGATTATTGCCGGTGGGAGCAGAGCTTCGGCTACAAGGGGCGATGAGATTATCACACCCGGTGTAAATGCCCCCCAGATACTCAGAATGACCAGATAAACTATGCTTATTATCCCTATGGAGGTGATGATTGGCCTGTCCAGGGGGTGAAGACTTTCGCTCCTGTCAAGGAACGGGACTATGAGGAAATAGATCAACGGAATCAGGGTGAATACAAGCATGGCCTCAAGGGGCCCAAGCGGGCCCGTGAATGCTGCAAAGTCCACTGCCTTGTATGCAAACAGCAGGAACCATGGAGGGTATGCCGGTATCAGTGCTGCAGCTGCGCTTGTAGGGGACGGACCCGGGAATGGGGATATCAGTATAGGCAGTGACTTGAATAACCCTAGGAAGCTGGGAATCAATATTATGAATCCTATGGTGAACAGACCAAGCTCGGTCATGTAAAGAAAATTGTACGGGTACCATGGCTTCATGTCTTCAGTGTCAGGGGTAATTGCAGGGGCCACGTACTTGCTTGTTTCTGGTGACGGTAATGGAGAGTTCACTTCTGCAAGGTAGAAATGGTACCCGAAGACCAGAAGTATCAACCCTGCAAATATCACATGCCACCCGAGGAACCTCGAGAAAAGGCTCGTTGATGTCCCATTTCCAAATCCTATGCTTATCAATGCCTGTCCAATCACAGGAATAGCTCCTGCAATTCCCTTTCCAACATCCTGTGCATCGAAAGAGAGCACGTCTCCTGTAAGGGAATAGCCGAAGTAAGCCACTCCAAGGGTCAGGGCAAGGAGAACGACCCCGATAATCCACTGGAGTTCCCTGGGCTTTTTGTATGCCCCGACAAAATAGTTCCTGAACATGTGAACATAGACGAGTATGATCATCGCATATGCACCGTAGAGGTGTGTTGCCATCAGGAGTGATCCGAATGGAACTGACCCAAGGATATACTGTGTCGCAGCATATGGGTCAGCGGGATTGTAGTACAGCAACAAAATGACACCGGTAATGACCTCGTAGAGGAAGGCCACTGTTATAAGGGCTCCGGTCCAGTACCATTTTCCCCCCCACTTCCTCATATAATCAGGGGATTTCCTGAACGGGGTAGAGTTAATTTTTGTCCTGTCCATCAACCAGTTCTTTGCAGATTCAGTTAATTCCTTACCAGATTGTTTCATTTTTGCACCTCAAGCGAATGGGTTTCCCAAGTTGGATACTGCAGTGGTATTTCCTGAGATTGGGCTCTCTCCGGTCAGGTCAGACGGCCTTCCATATATCGTTGGCCCAACCATGTTGGAAACGTAAAGTTCATCGGACGAGCTGTCCCAGACGAGCTTCACCATGGGAAGCGGGTGTGTTGTCGGTCCCGTCAGCACAGCTCCCCCACCATTTGGGTCGTAAGTGCTTCCATGGCACAGGCAGTGAAGCACCCCTGTGTATGATTTCCCGGCAAGTGTTATGGACTCAACACCAGCGGGATAGAATCTTAAATTTGGAAAAACGCATCCAAGATGCTGGCAAATGCCGCTGTACGCAACCACTGACCCGTACTTTCCCACACCTGGATAGGATTGGTATGTAGCACCGGTTGCAGGAATGGTGACTGTTGTAGCCTTGACGGCGATTGGATTGCCATTTGAATCACCGACGTTCAATAGAAAATTAGGTGTATCCTGCAGAGGATAATTGAACTGCAGTGCAGAAGGATTGTTCACCGCAAGGCTGGAGGCGGTCAGAGGGGCACCGGTTGAATCAACGATCTGAAGCGTTGGGAAGCTGGAAATTCCAAGTGGTGCCGGGGCAAGTGCCTTAACCACCACACCAACGGAGAGGCCAGCGGCAGCAACCACAGAAGCACCAACCAGCACTTTTAAGAAGTTTCTTCTATGTTCATCGACCTCTTCTACCATTGGGTTGACAATTATAATTTGTATTTTAACCTTTTTAGTAAACTTATTATTTTTAGGTCTGCTTCAGACACAGTGAATAGAGGAAAGTATGCCATTTCCATTGCTGTTTTTATATCATTCTTCATCGTCAGCTATGTTTTCATTCTTTCTAATATTGATTCATTGAACTATGCTGCAATAGGTTTAGGCCTGATTTCTATCCCTGTATCCCTTCTCCTTTTTAGGAAATATGTGATCATTGATTTTAGGTCATCGGTACTGCAGCTGGCCGTCCTGGCATCCGCCTTCCTGCTCCTGATTTTCTTTTTTTCAATCACTGATTTATCGTGGGCCAGGGTTATCCCGTACATACTGATCTCCCCGGTACTGATAGAGGAATTCAATTTTCGGTACCTGCTGCAGCACATCCTGATGAGAAAGCAGAAATGGTACTCGTCAGTTATCATTCAGGCATTGGTATACTCAGTATTCTATTCCAAGTATGTTGTTGCTAATCATGGTGCAGGTTTCCCATTCCCCTACAATATCCTCATGCTGACATCTGTTTTTGGAATGGGTGTTGTATACGGTCTCCTTTCAAAGGTTTCCAGAAATTTCATACTGCCTACCACAGTGCATCTTGTGATCTGGTCCCTGTTTCCAGTTATAGCAATATATGCACCAGGAATAGCGTCCACACTCATTCCCACCTGATAATTTCCGCCGTGCACACAAAAAGGATTTATACCATTCAAAACTGCGAATCAGGTGTTCGCAAGTTACGTTGCTTCCTTCTTTGTTATTGTAACAATGATATTCATAATAGTGTACACGGAGAAGGAGCTTGCACGTAAGGAAACGATATCAAAATTGCGAAAATACGTCCTCAACTTCATCCTCTTCATGATGGCAGACATGTTCGCCGGACTTATCTGGTTCTTCTCTACTCCTCCAAGTTTCCTGAACTCTATAATCGCTGTAAACATAATAATGGTGCCAATGACCTCCTTCGTTGTCATACTCTTCTATGTTTATTCCCTTGACATCAGGATGAGGTGGAATCCTGACTCTCTTGTTTTTCCAGCGTATTTCGTTGTGAATGAAATTCTCATGAGCTTCTTTGTCATGGTCATTTCAGGGGTGAAATTCACATCCAGTATACTCTACGATATCCCCCTTGCCGCGAACTCCCTTGTGTTCGTCGTTCCAATGGAGGTCGAGATGGTATTTTCAATAATCATCTTTAAAGTCAGGAGGACGGAACGCTCCCTCCTTGTGCTTCTTGCAGTGATGGACCTGATTTCCCCTGCAATATTCCATTTCTATTCCTCATTCTTCCTTGTTGCCAATGCATTGATAATGGTTGCGGGGATGATTATCGTCCTTGAGGCAGTTGCATCGGCGAAGTCGAACATCCAGGAGAGAAGGAAGATGATAATCAACATCTCCATCCTCGTTTATATCCTGAATTCTTTCGGATTCCTTGCAAGCTACGTTCTTGGTTCGGGTAATGAGGTAAATTGGCTTCCATATTCAATATCCGTGATGCTCGGGATGCTTCTCTATTTCTACTACGTCCTCTCAGCCAGCGGACAGAAGGTAGTCCTGGGATGGGTAAAGAGAAAACTGTGGCTCTTCTATGTTCTGGCAGGAACGTTCGTGTCTGAATTGCTGATGAGTGTCCCCCTGAACATACTGGCAGGCATCATGAGCACCGGTGGCAGTGGGATTTCTGCCTTCTCCTACCTCGTAACGCATAACATTGATTACTGGCATATCACCAACGCATGGGTATCGGTAATACCATTCATAGGTTCCCTGGCTAATTCCCCCGTGTTCCTGATACTGATGGGAATTGAGATGGGGGCACTCGTGGTTGTCAGAATAATCAGGATCAAATGGCTGGAGAAGAGGGTAAATCTCACATTTGCCCTTGCCGCATATTTCATTTACACTGTCTATGGCCCTAATTTCATAGGATTCTGGGACAAGTTGCCCCTGTGGGCAAACGTTGGTGCCCTAGGACCATTTGACAAGCTTTTCATAATCCCACTTGCATTGTCTTATGTGGTTTATGCGGTACTTGCCCTCCTCTTTGGTAGAAGGTCATACTGCAGTACGCTCTGCCCCTCCGCGGTCATGTACGGAGGGACTCTCGGACAGGAGATGATAGCCCTGAACTATAAATCCAGGATAAGCAGGAAAAACATAGGGAGCAGGTTCTCGTCATTAGTCATGAAGATAATATCTGCAGCGTGGATATTTATGGTCATCTCTGCTGCGCTGAGCTTCCTCTCATTCTACGGTTACATTCATCTGTCATTTGATCCCGCCGTCCTTTATTCATTCCTCATATGGAACTTTATATGGTACATCTACTTCATTTCAATACCGTTCGTTGGAATGAGTCCATGCAGGAGATACGGTTGGTGCACTACTGGAACTTTCGTTGGATTTTTCAGCATTCTTGGCCTCTTCAGAATCAAGGCGATAGACCCCATGACGTGCTACAACTGCAAGACTAAGGACTGCGTGACTGCCTGTGAGGTCGGCCTCGGTGACCTTCCGGGGCAGTTCATGAAGAGAGGATATTTCAAAAGCATGAAGTGTGTGGGGAGCGGGTCATGCATAGAGGCATGCCCATATGACAACATCCACTTCTACGATATCAGGAATTTTCTGAGGGAAAAACTAGGCAGGGAAAGTTCTGAAATTGATTAGATATATGTTGGAGAACCACATTACCGGAAGGCTGAGCGCAAGTATAAGCACTGAAAAAGTCAGTACATCCGCCCCAACAAAGCCTGAGAATAGAGAAACGGAAAATAGGGTAAGGTAGATGAATGCAGCAGTGACCATTGTTTCCATCGAAAATATGAACTCCATTATCCCTATGCTTGACAGCCTGTCCCTGTTCTTCAGTGAAAGGGAGAAGACAATCCCTGTGGCAAGACCTGCAATACTGTATAGTTCAAAAAACAGCGGGGAGATGAGGGCAAGCTTAATCAAATGGGGATAGAAGAGGAGTAACTGAATTGCAAAAGCTGCTGCAATGAGGAGGAGAGGTATCCTTTTCCTGATCGGGATGTAGAATCCAAGCAGAAATCCTGAAATGAGATTGAGAAATGAATAGAGCCCGAACATGGAGAGTGCATAGATTGAACCGGTGTAAACAATCAGGAACTCAAGAAGTATGAAAATGATGAACACCACCAGAATGAAAAGCTTGTGGAACCGCGGGATTAAAATTCTTCTCGGTCTGCGGAGATAGATATTCGTGATGAGAAGTAGACCGGTGGAAACAAATATGAGCAGGGGAAGGACTGAAAGTGCAAATGAAGATACAGTTCCTGAAATGATTCCTATCGTATTCTCGCACTGGCATGCCAGAACTGTTAATACTGGGAAGGAGAGGGATGAAGCATCCCTGGCCCTGAATTTTCTTATTATAAGGATAGTATTCTCGGCCGTAAGGTATGAGACGAGGGGAAAGAAAAATGCCAGGAGGGGAGAAATTGTCAAAGCCACATTACGTAGGGCGAAAACAATGCCGAACGCATATGTGAACGGTATCCCCCCTGCTGAAGAATTATCATAGATGGAGAATATGAAGCCGGAATGGGGAGAGCCAGAGTAAGTGACAGGAATGAAGCGAAGGCTGGTAGAAATGAGCATGAGGACAACCAGAAGAAGAAAAGAGATGCTGGCTATGGAGAAATCCCATCTTTTCCTTAGTGAGATAAAAAATCTCAGCGATATTAGGAGCGGAGGGATGTAGAAGATGGATAGCGTGTAGAGTCCGCTCACAATGAAAGAAATGAAAATCAATCCAGACAGATAGGCAAGCAGCATATAGGACTTCCCGAAACTGCCAGTCGTCACTGAATAAGCAACAAGAACCGAGAAAAGTCCGAGTTCAAGCAATGCAAGTTCCGGTACTATGCTGCGCTGAACGTATAGCATCCCCAGGATGACAGGTATATTCCATATTAACCCAATGAGAAGTATCACTGCTGAATTTCTGACTGAATCTCTCTTCAGGGTCATATAAACCTTATCAGGCTCCCTGCCAGAAGTAAAATGAGGATGGCGGTGAGGTAATAATTGCTTGCAAGGAAGGCCTTAATGGAATATTTCTTCAGGTCTCCCCCCTCTCTTGTTCTCAACAGAATAACCCTGATAAGAAGGTAAATCGACACCGGTATCACGAGGTACCTGTAAAGGAAGGGGAAACCCATATTGAAAATGACAGGGATGATTGAAAAGACTATGAGTATTGCAGTATTTATGATTATGTAGTTAACTGATGTTTTCTCGTTCTTTACTGAGGGCATCATCGGTATCCCAGCCCTTCTGTAATCTTCCCTGTACTTGATAGCAAGTGTCCAGAAATGTGTTGGAGTCCAGAGGAATACAAGGATGGCAAGGAAAATTGAAACCATGGAAATTGGACTATTGATCGCAGACCAACCTGCAAGGGCCGGGAACGAGCCTGCAATTCCTCCGAGCACTATGTTCCATGACGTTCTTCTCTTGAGGACCAGCGTGTAAAGGAATGAATATGAAAGATAGCCGAGAAATATCCACAGGGTAGTGAAAGCGTTGAGAAACACATATGACACAATAATGGAAGCGGCTAAAAGAGAGGAGATGGATGCGATGTACCATAATCTTGACCCAATTCCAGTCCTCCACTTAGTCCTTGCCATCTGTGAGTCAATGTCCCTGTCAAGGTAGTTGTTTGTCAATGACGAAGAGAATGATGCAAATGTTCCTGCAAAAAGGAGGGGAAATATCTTCCATAGCAGAGACAAATCCCCGAGCCCCAGAATGAAACCTGTGATTGCAACAAGATCCAGTAGGACCGCAATACCCGGTTTAGTGAGTTTGAACGATTCGCTAAATTTCCTCATGTATTCCATTTAACATTTGCTCCTCTAGAGAAATGGGGAAGGTGCAGTTGCAGTTTATTCCCGCTGCAGAGGGTGCATCGGCTGATGAATTGTTCGCCGATACTGAACTATTCTGGCTTGAATTTATGATGAGGAGCCCAACCATCGTTTCGGGATGGACCTCACACCAGTAAGTATAGACTCCAGAATTGCTGAATGACCAATTCGCCCAAACCACCGTTCCAGTCACTGCAGGAATATCCACCGATATTATGGCACTGGATGCACTCTCGTTTGGCCCAGGGTTGATCGTAAGAGTGTGAGGGAGATTGTCCTGTTCAATAACCTTGAATTCAAGGAGGACGTGAGTCTTCTCGTAGATCGTTGGGTTAGGGTGAGATGAATTGTAGTTCCATCCCTGGGCATTGGCATACAGAACTATGAGGGCGGTAGAATTGTAGGATGCGCTCACCTGAGTAGATGCCCCGCCAGGGACCTCCAGGAAATACACGAACGATCCCCCAGCGGCAATCAGTACTATCAAGAATATCGCAATTGGTGTTATCCTTTTCATGATACAGCCTCCGCTTCAAGTATGTTTTCATTAGTAGTTTCAACAGGCTTGTAGGCTGAATAGACGAAATTTATGAGAAATATCAGCTGCCCAATTCCCAGTATAACCCCGCCTATCGCTGCTGCATCCTGATATGTCTGGAATATTCCGAAATACCCCGCTACCCTCCTCGGCATCCCTGCAAAACCACCTACAAGCCAGAATCCAGACATGACCCATGTGCCTATGGCAGTAAGATAAAAGTGTGCTTTCCCCATTGGAACGTTGTACTTCCTGCCTGCTGTGAATGTAGAGAAGAGGGTGTATATGGCCGCAAATGCAATTCCGGTTGTCAGTCCCAGAAATATGAAGTGGAAGTGTGCGGTGATGGCGTATGTACCGTGAACAAGTTCATTAACTCCAACGTCAGCCACCATCACACCCACCACCCCTCCTATCACGAAATCTATGATGCCATTGATTACGAACAGCATCGGAACAGACATCTTTGGGCGGCCTACCCATATTGTAGCTATCCAGTTGAAAACTGATATTGCTGACGGGATTGCCACCAGGAACGATGTGCTGGAGAAAATTAAATCCCAGACAGTTCCCAGTCCGCTATTGAATAAATGATGCCCCCAGACTGTTCCACTCAGTACCATCAGGAGCAGAAGTGAGAAAACGCCGCTTCTGTAGCTGAATACCTTGGTACCGGTGAAGCGTGGAAGGAGCTCATATATAAGGCCGAATGCGGGGATTACAGCAACGTAAACGAGAGGATGTCCCCAGAACCAGAACATTATCGCATAGCCCAGGGCCGTTCCATTTGACCCCTGGAAAAACACGGGATTGACGAGATCATAGATCAGGTATCCGTCTGCAACCACTGACACAGGTGCGCTTCCAATTATAAGGAATGCCGCTGAAACCATGGACCAGGAGAACAGGGACAGGTTGGAAAGTCTTATTGATTTGTCCCTGTCGATGAATATCATCTTAAGGAAAATTATGGATGCCACCACTGTTGCAATTACTATCAGCATAACTCCAATCAGTGCTACAAACGAAAAGCTTCCTCCTCCAGCCTCTGTCAACTGGTCCGTGAGGGGATAATAAAAGTACCAGCTTGCTGTGCTCTTTGAAAATATCAGAAATAGGCCACCTATAGCAAAGAACCAGTACATTACCGAACTGACGATTCCCAGTGAATCCTTCCTTATGTTCAGGGACGAAGGAAGGAGATAATAACCAAGTCCCAGCAGACTGCCAAGCGCCCATCCGTAGAGCATAAGGGTTCCGTGCTCGGTGAGAAGGATGTTATACTGTACAGGCGTGAGGAATGTCGGGTTAGGGTACCACAGGGAAATACGCATCCCAATGCCTGCAAGCCCGGCAATGAAAAAGAATGCCAGACTCGTAAGTAAGTACCTTATACCTATGGACTTGCTGTCGTCCATCATGAAAACAGAGAGGCTCAGCTCCCTCCTCATCTTTGAGAGGAATGTGTTTGCTTCCTGCTTGCTCATCGTTGAATAGGAATCACCAATTAGGTGCTTCCTGTAATCAACTGCAAAATAATAGAGGAGAAATCCCATTATTATGATTACCGCTATTGCTGAGCCGAATACTGCCAGTTCGAATGGGAAGGACATTAAACTACCACCACCGTGCCACGCATTTCATAGTGATATTCACCGCAATACTCAACGCATTCGAAGATGAATGTCCCTTTCTTCAGTGGTTCAAAAGTGACCTGGTTCGGATGGCCATAAACTGCATAAACCTGAACGCCGAACTGTGGAATGTAAAGGTCATGGATGACATCCTTGCTTGTCACTATAAATGTGTATGTCGTATTGACTTCAAGTACAACCTTGTCAGTGCTTATGGTCCCGTTTGGGTACTGGAACTGCCATGCCCATTGGTATCCTGTCACATTGATAACTATTCCCTCTGGGTCTCCCCCAACTGGATTTGCAATATTGTCTCCGTGGGAGAGGGTATATGATGCGTTTGATACGGCAGCCCATCCCAGTATAGCTATCACTGCAACGATCCATATTATTTCCAGAATTGTTTTATTCTTCAATAACATCGCCCCTGTCTTTGAACTTGATTACCGGATAAATTGTCATAGCGATTGTCACAAATGCAACCGCTATCCCTAATGAAACATATGGAATTGCAAAGGGCAGTAGGCCCACAGCTGGTTGACCAACGTAAAATTTCCTGAATAGAGGTCCTATAATCAACAGGGAAGTGATGAAATAAACAACTATTCCCTCTACAAAAATTATTAACAGAGTTCTTACCCTCTTGTCAACCATCAGGACGAGTAAAGAATTAAGTGTTATAAATCTTTCTTATAACAGTTAAAACTTCCGTTAAACGAAATAAACATTCAATCAAGTATTACTGTCCGTACTGATTCACCGGAATTTCAGTGCGATCCCGGTGCTCTGTGCACAGTCACTCAATTGTAGCTATTCTGAAACACTTTTTTCCAGCGAGAGTGTTGCAGATCTAACTATTCTGTTCCCTGCTCCACTGTCTCTTCCAGCTCTATTTCTTCCTAGCTGTTTTTTTCCCTGGGCTACGGGATGATTCAATCTCCCTGATTGCATCTGCTTTTTCCCTGAACCCCCCAAAGTTCATGAACTTGTTTTCCTCGAGCTCCTTGTAATGCTCAAAGAAGTGTTTAATTATGTTCTTGAGATATTCAGGTACGTCTCCCATTTCCTTTATCAATGATGAATTCGGATCTACTTTGTCAACAGGCACTGCGATTACCTTATTGTCCTCCCCCTCCTCGTCCCTCATCTCTGCTAGGCCTATCGGTCTGCATTTTACAATGATTCCTGACTGTATTGGTGAGGATGATATTATCAGTGCATCAAGTGGATCGCCATCTTTTGCTTTAGTTCCTATGATCATTCCATAATTCGTCGGGTAGTTCATAGGTGTGAAAAGTATTCTGTCTAGGACTATGGACTCCACGTCCTCATGATATTCATACTTGTTCTTGCTTCCCTGTGATATTTCAACAAGGGCATAGAAAGTATTTGGAAAATCTTCTGTCTGCTTTACCTTCATGGATACGTTATTTTTAAGCAGTAGATAAATTCATCCACATTCCTGTATAAAGGGAAAACAGTCGATGGAGCGAATTATGGGAGACTTGCGTGTCCACCAGTAATGGCATATACAATAAATGTCCCGATAAGGGAGCCAGAAAGTGCGAGTAGCCCGGTGATTATGAACATCAAAGCGAGCAGAAGTGTGGCTCCAATGCCTGATATAGAAGCAACCTCATCCATAGTCGGCATCAGGTAGGTTGTGGGGAGGGTGAGGAGGAGAATTCCAACTGATACCAGCCCGCCAACGAATGACGATAGCACAGAAACAGCATACCCCTTTCTGACGAGCAATGCACCAATGAGGCCTGCCACAATCACCGCATACCATATCCCGGTCAGCAAGAGGATGAATCCAGAGACTGCAATTATGAGAAAAGAGATAAGGAAACCTGCGCCCTTCCCAATTTTCATGCTCCACCTCCTGGGTTCAGCGTTATCACGGACGTAATTTCATTAGCTGGGAATGAGGAGGTTGTCGGATAGAAAAGAAGTGGAAGATATGTTCCATTTATCCAGTCATTCACATAGTTCGAGTACATTGAACTTGCAGGATTTTCACTCTGTCCGCCAGGATAAATTCCATATGAATGGGAAATGTTGCTGAAATTTACAACCATTTCCCAGCTTTGCCCTCCAGTGGGATAGTTATTTGGACCCACGCCAGACGCATCATTTGGCGTGTTGAAGTCACCTCCCTTCGGGATAGGGCCAACGTTGAACTCCGAGATACCGAAAAGATTTGGGAACAAAAACCCATAGAAATGCCCCCAGGAGTAGTTTCCAGAAGGATACTTTGACTCCAGATAATGCATTGCCTCAGCGACTGATTCTGTGACAAGGCTCTTCACGCTCTTGTTTGAGAACGGCTGAGCTGACCCGTTCAGGATTATGTTCAGGAGAACGTCTTCCATGGATGCGAATCCAGTTGTGTTCGGAAGGCTGCCCCCCATCGCAGATGGAACTCCTAGAGTATCATTATACTCAGGGATCCACCCATGCTGCTGAAGGAACGGGAGGAATGTATTGTTGAATAGATTCACATAAGTGAAGAACCAGACGGAGGCCGCAAGGGAATCTTCCGTCATGTTGAAATTCCACTGAGAGAGAAGGGAGTATGCAGTGCTTACTGATTGATTTGAATCTCCCGATATGTATGAGAGTATGTGGGGTACAGCTGCCTGTGCCTCATAGTCTGTGTAGTTCGTTCCCTGGAAATTAATTATGTTGTTAACCGACACGACGGGATGCTGCTCGAGGTAGTTGACTTCCATCTGCGCCCTGTAGCCATCTGAGAAGCTGTTCGTCATCCCGAACCAGTAAGGATATGAAGGACCGACCTGCCTCTGGTTGGAACTCACAATGAACCCCTGAACAGGGTTGACTACTTGTGGCACCTGAGAGTAAGGGATTGAACCGGAGATGTACTCGTCCCCATTTCCTGGCATTATGGCAGCTGGGTTGTATGTTTTTCCAGAGAATATGGGATAGTAGGCTGGTGATATATCTGCAATCATGGTCTTGTTTGCGAACGCAAAATTCTGGTACGGTGCCTTCCAGATGGAAAGTGCGTTCTTGAACTCAGACCAGTTTGAAGCAGTGTTTATTTCCAGAAGTGAACCGATCTCATTGCTGACCATGTTCCCCATCCAGTCCATCACTATAGCCGTACTTCCGTTTTGCACCATCACGGGACCAAGATTGGTCCAGTTGACTTCAAAACCATTGATCTTGTATTCCTCCAGAGGATGTTCCGTGCCATTCCAGATATAATCCTGGCCAATAATTTTCTGTACAAAGAAGAATGTTCCATCAGCTATTGCCTGCGTATCTGTAAGTGTCCATGCAATGTTATCATTGAACCCTATGATAACAGCAGGCGCACCTGGTAGCACGACTCCGTAAACATCAATCCCAGGTGCAACAAGTTGAACCTGGAACCATATTGCAGGAAGGGAAAAGCCGAGGACGGGGCCTCCCATAAGTATTGGGAAACCAGTTGTAGTCCTGTTCCCTGCAATCGCAATTTCGTTGCTGTGGTCCTGCACCTGCACGGGGAAATATGTGGGCGGATCGTAGCGGAACTGGTAGAGGAGGGAATTGGCGAGTGAAACAACTGTTGAATTTATTGGATATGTGTTATGGGAAATGTTAAGAACAGTCTGGTTCGGGCTCCCTGAATATCCTGCATAATAATAATTCTGGACAGGGGAGAAGGTTGGAAGGAGGTCATATGTGTAGTTACCGAGGAGACTGTGTATAATTGAAACTTTCAGCCCTTCACTTCCGAACTCAAGTTGTTGGGCCATTATTTCCTGAACCGCAAATGAATACACAGGATTCCAGTAGTAAGGTCTGACGCCCAGCAGTTTGAACAGCACCGGAATAACATGATTTTCATTGGAGTAATTTATGTACGCATTGATCCCTTCAGAATACGACACCATCGCCTCCTCCGTGAGCATGTCTGTGGAGTTTGTAGATGCATTGGCAATCACGCTCTGCCAGTCTTTCTCTGCAGTTATGGGCGCACCCGTGAGAGTCTGGAATTTATCATAGTTCAAGTATGAGCTTCCAAAGAAATTGGACATCTGTCCCATTCCCTCGAGACCGAAAACCTCAAGCTGTTCCAGTCTTTCCTTTGCCTGGACGAATCCAAGTGCATAATATAGACTCTGTAAGCTGGAAGCATAGAAATGATAAACACCGTAACTGTCCTGTATTACGACTACTTTTCCAGTCAGTCCAGGAAGAGAGAGTGTCTCATTCCCTATCATAAGATCCCTTGAATTCTGGATAACCCCTGTATCTGGATTGAGAATTGAGATCAGGGGGGTGAAAGTGCCCATCAGGAAAACAAGAACAATTATGATGACCGCCAAGACTGGTGGTACAATTGCCCTCTTCTTCATAGCTGCATATATGAATTTTTATGTACTTAATTCTTACGAGGATGTTCCTAAACGCTCTCTATAGCATGGAGGGAAATGGGGGAGGATTATATGCTATCGAAAGTGTGGGTATTCCACAGTTCATTTTTGCAGACCGCAGAGGTGAATGGTTGCTTTTTAAGTAACATCTTCCTCCTTGCATAACCTGCAAAGGATTATCAGTGAGCGTGTTTCTACATATTTCAATTTCTCGACCCAAAATATTAGAAAAATTTAATGCTGTAACTATGAAATGAAGAGTCTCATCCACCTGAGGCTGACTTTTCTTCACGTGATTGCCTCCTCTTCATATCTCTCTCGCAATTTGGGCAGCAGGCATAGTATGTCCTCCCCCTGATTTCGAAAACTATGGGGGAATCACTGATTTCCTTTCCACAATAATCACAGTGAATGTTTGTGAGCCTTCCCACGTTGCGACCAGATTTTCTCTCTGTAGCAAATTCAACGTCAATGATAGATAATCCACCTATCTTCGGGAGGTCCTCGTAATTAATAACGATTAACGATGTGCCATCCAGGAGGGTATAATCTTCCACTATCAAATCCACTGGAACCTTAGAGGTATCTCTCAGATGAACTATTGCGAGATCCCTCTCATCATCATCTGTGATGACAGTAAAACTCTTTATCCTTTTCTCACTGATTAGCAGGTCAAATGCCTTTTTCGCAGTAACCCTGCTGACGTTCAATTTCTCTGCAGCCTCGAGTATGCTTATTCTTGAGTTTTTCTTAAGGAGTATGAGAAGTCTCTGCTCCACCTCCCTTATGTTTCCCTTCATATTAGAAAATGCTTTATGGCAATTTATACATTGTGTATATTTTATGCATTCGCAATTGACAAAGTGTCATAATATTAATTAAATACAAAGCTTAAATTGCCATTCATGCCAATAGATGTGGTATGCGGGATGAAGGTAAGAGAGGACTCTGAGTTCGAGAGCGAATATCAGGGAAAGAAATTTTACTTCTGTAACAGCAAATGCAAGGCAGATTTTGACAGGAATCCTCTGAAGTACCTGAGGTAAAGGAACATTTAATGCCCACGGACCCAGTTTGCGGGATGTATGTCCCGGACACATCACCACTGTATTCAGATATCGATGGCCAGAGATTCTATTTCTGTTCCAGATCGTGCCAGGAAAAATACACTTCTCCACAGAAGGCCCAAAAGACTCTCGGAAGAAGGTTGGCCGTGGCATGGCCACTGGCTATTATTGTCCTGATGATAACATATCTAGCCCCCTCATCAATCCCCTTCAGGAATTATTTGCTTCTTCTTCTGACCGTCCCCGTCCAGTTTTACTCCGGGTATATGTTTTACGAAGGTGCATATCATTCAATTAAAAGCAGATCGGCAAACATGGACCTTCTGGTCTCGCTGGGTACCCTAACAGCATTTGTATTTTCCGCGTTTGTCACTTTATTTCCAGGCAGAATTGCCCCTCCCGGCGACGTATATTTCGACGCTTCTGTGTTCATAATCACGCTCATCCTCACGGGAAATTTCATTGAGAACCTGACAAAGGTTCAGGCAAACAAGGCAGCAAGCAAGCTGGTGAATTTGATTCCGGCTGTTTCACACGTAATCATTGAGGATGGCTCCCTTGTTGAGGAGAAAACTGAAAACGTAAGGGAAGGGTACAGAGTAATGGTGAAACCTGGAGAGATTATAGCAGTGGACGGGATCGTGTATGAGGGAAAGAGTGAGGTGGATGAATCCATGCTCACGGGGGAACAGGAACCTGTTCTCAGGACTGTCGGGCAGGAGGTCTCTTCCGGGACAAGGAACCTGAATGGCATACTCAAGATAAGGGTAACAAGGACTGGCAGGAACAGTACGGTGAACCAGATATATGAGATGATACAGAGGGCAGCCTCCGGAAGAGCAAAGGTACAGCGGATAGCGGATGTCTTCTCTTCAGTTTTTGTTCCCGTGGTGTTAGCTGCGGCCTTGTCATCATCCCTTTTCTGGTATTTCTTTCTGGCAACAACGGGGCATTCCATCGCACCTGTAATTGCAATTCTGGTCTTCGTATCCGTGGTCGTAATTGCATGCCCGTGCGCAATAGGGTTGGCGGCCCCGATCACCCTCCTCATCTCATCAAATATCTCCTCGAGCAACGGAATCATTGTCAAGAATTCAAGTGCCCTCGACAGACTGTCGAAAGCAAACAGGGTTGTATTTGACAAGACAGGCACACTGACGGAAATGGACCCTGTCATCAATGAATTCCACGTGGCAGATGGGAGCAATGAAGATTATGTCCTTGCAATGGCGGCAACTCTGGAATCATCGTCAAATCATCCAGTGGCAAAAGCAATAGTCTCAATGGCAAGGGATAGAAAACTGAACCTGATGGATGCGACGGATGTAGTGGAAATGCCGGGAATTGGAATAAAGGGCAAGATAAACGGGAAGGAGGTCAGCGTTTCAAGGGCCAAAGAGGAAGGAGGATCAACAGTATCAATCACAATCGATGGACAGTACATTGGATCTTTTTCTCTATCTTACAGGACAAGGAAAGGGGCTAAGGAAGCTGTTAATCGTCTGAGATCACTGGGCATTTCAATTTCGATGATAACCGGTGACTCATCAGGAGAGGCCAGAAGGATAGGAATGGAGGTTGGGATAGACGACATCCATGCCGAAGTATTGCCGTCCGGAAAATCCGAAATCATCAAGCAATACCAGGAGAAAGGAGATTATGTCATTTTCGTTGGTGACGGTATCAATGATACAGTTGCTCTCGAAACCGCGGACGTAGGCATAGCGATGGCTTCCGGAACTGATATCGCAAGAGAAAGCGGCGACATCATACTGATAAACAACGATCTCAAACGCGTTGTCGATGCCATAATAATAGGCAGAAGGACAATTGCAAAGATCAAGCAGAACATAGGCTGGGCATTCGGATATAACGCAGTGCTGATACCTGTGGCGGCAGGGATTCTTGTTCCCTTCTTTGGACTCTCAATTTATTCCTTCCTTCCGATTCTCTCGGCGCTAGCGATGGGGATGAGCTCGTCTTCAGTTGTTCTGAACTCCCTCCTCCTGAATGGGAAAATTAGCCGTTCCCTTGCAGTCATGAGTTCAGTGCATCCGTCACCCTGAGGGAAGAATTTTTATGGAAATAATCCTCTTCCAATCATGAAACTCGCTAAGAAATTAGCTCTTGTAACAGGAGGTTCAAGGGGAATAGGAAAGGAGATATGCCTGAAATTTGCCGGGGAAGGGGCAAGGATTGTTGCAAACTATGCAAGGGATACCCCTGAGGCTGAAAAGACTAGAAGGGAGATGAATGACTCCGGCGCCGAATATCTTCTCCTTAAAAGGGACATCTCAAAGAGGGATGAACTGGAATCACTCATAAAGGAGACAGTTGAGAGATTCGGTGGGGTTGATATTCTTGTCAACAACGCAGGAGTGATGATAACAAATACCACAGATTCTTCTGATTTCACCAGGATGATGGATGTCAATGTATACGCAATGTATGGCCTTATAGAGGGATTGAGAGACAATTTCAAATCAAGAGGGGGAAAAATAATCAACGTATCAAGTGTTGCCGGAATAGGGACCGCACTTGAGGGAACAACTCTCTATTCCATCACCAAGGGTGCTGTCATATCCCTTACAAGGAGATATGCTTTTGAGCTTGGCAGGTATGGTGTGAACGTCAACGCTATAGCGCCAGGGTTTATAGAAACTGATCTGACTAAATCTGGAAAATCAAGGGAGCAATGGGAAGGCACTGTCAGGGAAATATCATCACGCACGATGCTAGGAAGGATAGGCAGGCCAGGTGATATTGCTTCTGCAGCTCTCTTTCTGGCGTCGAATGATTCAGACTTCATAACGGGGCAGGTACTGGTTGTGGACGGTGGAAGGACGGATTTCCTGACGCATTCATTGTAATACTCTATGCTTAGTCTCAAAAATAATAGGCTTCAGACTTTTGCGAATATCCGCATATTACTCCCTTATTCCAGATATCTGGATTGTCCGTGGATTGAAACTTTCCGGACCTCTGCACTTACATGCAAAATGGTGAGACCTATTGCCAAGTGTTAAATAAGGATTTATCGTTAGCATAAATCTGATGAAATGGCGATAATTGGAGGATCATGGATAGCTGGTTCGAAATCTGCAGGAAGTGGCCAGGAAATAAGTGCCATCTCAATTCCATCTAATGTAAGCGTTGACTGGAAATGGTTTGACAAGAGTAACGGTATTGTCTCCTGGAATTTTAAGAACAACTCTTACTACCAGACTTCAGTGATATTATTCAGGAACGGATATTACTTCGGAAACGCATACTGGTGCTTCAAGCCTGACGAGATACTCCTCGGAGACAACAAGACAATTTCTGAATACATGCCTGGAGATGCCGTACTTGGGACAAATGGCCTTCAGAGGGTCGTTGCAGTAGGGAGGAGGTATGTAGAAAGGGAGGAAGGCATGATCAGGATAGAGGGACCAGGTCTGATTCCCCTGGATGTCACTCCAGATCATCCCGTTCTGACTGTGGAAGAGATTGATAATGGACATCGAAATGACAGTCAGGGTGCTCCCACGTTCACCTCAGCACAATTTATACCAGCCCGTAAGTTGAAGGGGAAAGATTATGGGAAGGGTGGCAGGAATTATCTCATAATCACAATTCCAAGAGGAGTTTACAGCGATTCTTACATCAACTTTTCATTGCCTTCTCCATCCCGCGGTCAAGATAAGGTTGTCTCCTACCCGCTTGATTCAGCGTCAGTCATGTTGCTGGGCGCATATGTTGGGTTTCATCCAGAAAATGAAGATGGGAGAGGCGTTTGGAGCATACGGGTGAGGGACTCAACGAGGGCTTTCAAACTTAAAGACGCAATCGAAAAACTTGGGTTCAAATCAGAGCTAGTGAGGAACCAATCTGTAGGGGACGATTTTCTTGTTATCGTTTCGACTGAAGTTTACAAACTTCTGGATAAACTGGGCGGTAGTTCCACTTACGGAAAAAAGATACCTGATGCCATTCTCTATCACGAAAATCTCTCCCTGCTGAGTGCATTCATGGACGGCCTGATGTCTTCTGGATGTAACAGATCTCATGAACCCGGAGATGCCAGGAAATCAAGTTTTGCAACTATTTCGAAGTTACTTGCAATGCAGCTTCAGCTTGCATGGCTCAGGCTTGGGAAATATGCTAAGATTTCAATTCGCAATGGTGACAGCAGCAATTTAGACGGGGAGGAAGGGGCAGGTGTAAATGAGTATGTAATTTCGGTAGATGACGAACCGACATCTGTGTACTGGATTGGCAATTCCGTGTATGTACCGTTGCTCAGAACAAGCAAGATAGATTATGAGGGTTATGTTTACGATGTTCAGACAGAGGAAAATATAGTTGTTGCATCAAATATTGTAACTCACAACTGCATATATGTGGCAAACAGGATGACCTCATGGGGGACGAGATTGTCTCCGCTGAGAGATGTGGGTGTGGAAAGGAACATGATGCCGATAGGGATAGTTGATTTTGGTGCCGGAAGAAGGCTTATAGCATTCATATTCACACTTGGCCCGGACCAAAGCTGGAGCGCCCTTGAAGGTGGTTTCAGTGCCAGCATGCCTCCCTCTGGAATAAATGTCTACGATGTTTCATTCGAGAGGACGGGGCCATTCTGTATCGGGTATGATGAACAGCAGGTTGTGGACTGGGACAGACAGACAAGAAGCAATTTGCCAGCCTATTCTCCAAACCCAAGCACCATCTCTACCATAGAGGTGTCCACTTCCTCACTCGTGCCTTTTGTTCAGCTGTTCCAAAAGGATTCCATCTCTGAATCTCAGTGTGAAGGTTCTGGCAGCTATCCGCAGGAAGGAGGAAGCGCGCCAGAGGAAGGAGATCTGGAGGAAATAATAGGTAACATCGTCAAGATAATACGATCCATTTAGTTCGGATTTTATCTGAATCAATCGTTGGCAGATGTTTGACACCTACAGGAGAGATATTGGATAATTTACCCTGGGGAGGACTATAATACTCCCCGAAAATTATCAACTGTTCATTTGGTTTTTAAAACACAATGATTTCATCAGCCTGCGGCTTCCACAGCATCATTCTCTGAATTAGGATTGGAAAGATCAGGCATTAAGCATCTCCTTTAATCTAAGGCATTTCTCTACGAATGGGGTGCAATTAAGTCTGTCAAAAACACTCAGTGCATCTGCAATGGCCGCACTACTCTTCTCCCATTCTTTATTCTTGTGATACATCCTCGCGAGTTCATAGGATAGCTGGGCTGCTAATAGCTTATAGCCAGATCTGGAAAAAGCATCCCTCGCCTCTCTCATAAGTTCGATTGCTTCTTTCAATTCTCCAAATTTTTCTTCAAATCTAGATTTTGATGCTTTAAGATAATTGGTTATCCAATCCTCATTGAACTGTGAGGAGATTTCTTCAAGAGATTTCAAGTATTCTTCTGCCTTCTCCCTGTTGTCAAGTATTACGTTTATCAAGGACCCGTAGTAAAGCATCTCCACATATCCGCTAAATGTCTCAGCGTTTATTATCAAACCCTTGATCTTAGCTAGGATTTTCTCCACATACTCACTTGCCTCTTTAATTCTGTTCTGTTCAATGAGTATCATGGTCCTGTAGGGGGGTGAATATGACAAATACTGGGCTGACGAAATCTCATCCGCCTTATCAAACGTGCCGAAAACGCTGTCCCATTTTCCTCCGTAGGCGTCCAGGACGGCGTTTGTAAGTTCAGTCATAAGGCTAATATGGTCATCGGTCAAATTGCGAGGGTTTTCATTTGCAAGTGAGAGAATAATCTCATCCCATTCCCCCCTTGGCAGAAGAACCATAAATGCCTTTTCCACGTGGATAATCCTTCTGTATGTGCTGGAACAGAGTTCCTGGTTTTGATTTGATCCCCTTTTGAATATCTCATCTGCTTTTGCAAGGTCATGTTTCAAGAAAACATACTGATTCGCGTAAGCATCGTAAAAAGACGCGGCCACGTTCACAAAAGTCACGTTTGTAGGGTCTCTGGAAAGATTCGATATTACTGATTTTTCCATTTCTTGATAGGTATTGAGGACCTTTTCTATATCGTTAGAATTTCGAAGTTGGATTAGATTGGCTGAATGAATCTGAAGAGCCTTGGTGAATAAATCATCAATGCCGTTTTCAACAGCATAGTTCAACACCATTTGGTTTATTTCCCTTTCTCGATCGAATTTTGATTCCCACCAAAAATTAGCCGCAATGTTAAAACCTAATCTTGTCACTACGCCGCGCAACTGGGGAGAACGCATATTCTTATTCAGAAAATCCAGAGAATAATCGAGCCAGTACTCACTTCTAGAGTTTCTACGACTACGATTTAGGAGAAGGAACAGACAATAGGCAACCATCTCCAGGTCTCCTGCTTCCTCAAAAATTTTTGCAGCCTTTTCCAGGCTTTCAAAATCATAGTTGCCTGAGAATATATCGTTGTATGAAGCCTTATAAAGGGAAGTAGCCAGCGCTTTCCTTCCTTCCATCGTCTTGAGGAAGTTTGGCATCGATTGCATAATTTCTATTGTTGCCCGGTACTGTTGTGCCGCCCTTTCAAACTGGAAAGATGATGCCCATATATCGGCAAGTTTTATTCCATATTTTAGTGCATTTTCGTAGTCTCCAGCTTCAAGATAATGGTATGCGAGATCCGGGAAGATCTCCTGGTTGTCATCACCATAGAGTGATATCATTATCTCAGAAATTCTTGAATGAAGTCTTCTCTTCCTGAGCATGGAAACGGAGTCAAAAAAGTAACTGTGCACCTGAGGGTTGGCAAAATACAAACGAAATTGGCCAGGTCTGGTTTTCCTCTCCAGGAGCATCTTTCTCTTTATAAGCCCCTCGACCTTTTCGTTGAATCTATTGCTGTCAGCAGGCCCGATGAGCTTTTCGAGAACATCTATGTCGAATTCCTGCCCTATCACTGCGGCAGTAGAAAGTATCTCCTTGCTCTCATCGTCTATGTTGGAAAGTCTTTCCCTTATGAATCCTTTTACGGAGGAAGGAATGCCTATTTCCTCCATAGGCTTTCTGTCCCAGCTACCGCTCTCCTTCCTGAATATCATGCGTTTTTCCATCAGCAGTTTCAGGACTTCCTCCACGTACAGTGGATTTCCATTTGTCCTGGTGTATATGAAATTTGAGAATTCATCGCTGACTTTTTTCCTGTCTTCGCCAAGTCTCCTTGCTATCAGCTCAGCTGTCTCATCCCTGTCAAGGTTGTGAAGCCTTATTGACAGAACTTTCCTGTTACCAAATATTTTCTCTATAGAAGGGTTTTCCTCCTCCTCACTCAGAGCTGTTGTCATGAGGACGAGCGCATTCATGCTATCTATTCCATCTAACAGCATGTTAATCAATTCCAGAGACCCCTGGTCGCCGTTGTTAATGTCGTCAAATTCCAGAAGTAAAGGCATTTCGTTCGTCATATTCCTCACTATTTCCGCAACTCCATCCTGAAATCTTAGTGCGGCTTCACCGGGGTCCTGCGAAGAAAGATCGTTGACTTTCCCTACCTTCGCAGCCAGTTCTGGCAGAATCTTAACCGCCACGTCACCGTAATTGCCGCATACCTTGTAAACGAGCTGCTGAGGCGCATCGTAGAAAAATTCCCGGAACATCTCGGTGAACATGTAATTGGGAGTTGATCTCCTGTTCTCCCTTCCTCTGACATTTATGACTTTTAACCCCCTGAGCATTGCATAATCCATTGCCTCTTCAAGTATTCTCGTTTTCCCCTGCCCTGCTTCCCCAGTGATCACGATTGCTCTTCCCTCTCCAAGGTGTACCGAGTCTATAGAATTCCTTATTGTAGACAATTCATCCTCAACACCTATGAGGGACGAATTCCTTGTTTCTGAAAAGGAATAACTGGTCGGTTGCACCTTCCCTGCCACCTGCTGTCCTGAATTCTCACTGCTATGTGTAGAACTGAGTGTGCCCTGCAGTTCCTTGAGAGAATCAATAAGTTTGTCCGCACTCTGGAATCTCTCCTGCGGATTCTTCCTCAGAAGTTTCATGATGACTATGTCCATCTGCTTCGGGAGCTGAGGATTCATGGAGGATGGCGGTAACGGGTTATCATGGATGTGGCTGTATATGAGCTTGATGCTGTCACTTGCAGAGAATGGAGGGCTCCCTGTTGACATGAAATACATAACGCAACCAAGTGAATACAGGTCTGATCTGGAGTCTACTTCCCTCCCAATGGCGCTTTCCGGGGAAATGTATGCAGGAGTACCGACAATTGTACCGGCATGCGTGAGATTCGGGGCGTCTATCGCTTTCGCAAGGCCGAAATCCATTAACTTTGGAATTCCATCCTTCGTCATCATTACATTCTCAGGCTTTATGTCCCTGTGGAACACACCCCTCTTGTGTGCATATTCCAGGGCGCTCGCAACTGCAATTGATATTCTAAGCACTTCAGATACAGGGAGTGCCTTCCCGTTCCTGCTCACATACTGAAAAAGATTCTCACCGTCAACGTATTCCATGACCATATAGAATCTGCTATTCTCTCTCTGCATGTCATAGATCGAAACTATATTCTGATGGGACATTTTTGCTGTCGTCTCTGCCTCTCTTACAATTCTCTGGTAGGAATCACCGTCGGAGACATCACCCTTGATTAGTTTTAGAGCAACTATTCTGTTGAGATTGTTGTCGATGCATTTGTAGACAACTCCCTTCCCTCCCTCGCCGAGTTGCTTCAGGACCTTGTATCTTCCATTCTGGAAGCTTTCAGGTATTTCTATAATGTCCTTCACCTCTATTAAATAACTTTAGCATACTATATTTAATAATTTTTTCTTTACTTCTTGAACGTCTTTTCAGACACTGGATTTATTCAAGATTCTCTTTGGTAACATAGCCCCGAGCAGATTCGAACTGCTGTCAACGGGTCCAGAGCCCGCTATGCTTGGCCACTACACCACGGGGCTAATCATTTTTTGACCAAGGAAGATAAAGCGATGCCGTTATATAATTTTGATTGTTATGGTTAAAAGAGTGAGCCCAATGGAGAATGGAGATATCATAAGGCTGCAATTCGATACGTATACCGAAGATGGCAAGCTAGTGGACACCACGGACGAAAAGAAAGCAAAGGATATGGGAATATACGATGAGCACACTGCATACAAACCGATGGTAACGATCATCGGTTCTGAGAGGCTTCTGAAGGCCGTCGAAGAAAGTGTGAAAAGTTCCAACGTGGGTGAGGAGAAGGAAATTGTTCTCCCCCCTGAAAATGCATTCGGAGCCAGGGATGTGAACAATATTAAGGTAATATCATACAGGGAAGCAGAAAGGGCGTTCAAGGAACAGGGGGGAAAGGATGCAGTGCCTGAACCCGGCCGGGTAGTGAAGATCGGAGATAAGTACGGCAAAGTTGTTACTGTCACCCCTGGCAGGGTTGTGGTGGACTTCAATCATCCCCTAGCGGGAAAGAAGATAAAATATGTTTACAAGATAACTGAGAAAATAGAGAAGGAAGAGGATAAGATAAGGGCAATAATAGAAATCAATTTCCCTAAAGATGTTGAAAAATTCAAGATTGAAACTGGGGAAGAGATAGTCATAACGATTCCTGACTCCGCCAAGCTGGATGACTCATGGCCCCTAGCGAAATTTTCCATAGTAGGAGCTGTGAGACAGTACATTGCAAACAAGACGATAATTTTCAGGGAAGTATTCGAAAAGAGAGTAGAGGAAAAGAAAGAGGAGAAGGCTGAAGAGAAGAAAGAGGAAGAGGCGAAGGAAATCAAGACGGAGAACTGAAGGAGAACAGATGCCCGGACTGGAACAGAACAAAAAGGACATTGAGAAATCATTAAAGGAATACCAGTTTAAAAAATACATAGATGAAATCAGAAAACTTGAGGGGAAGGGAACAGAACTTATTTCAGTCTACGTCCCTCCGGAAAGGCAGATAAGTGATGTCGTCTCCTATCTTCGGGATGAATATTCCACTTCCAGCAACATCAAAAGCAAGACTACGAGGAAGAATGTCACGTCAGCAATAGAAAGCATAATGAGCAAGTTGAGGTACTACAAAGCACCCCCTGATAACGGACTTGCAATATTTGTCGGTTATATACCAACGAGAGGAGACAAGAGCGAGATGGTATCATATTTCATAGAGCCTCCGCAGAAGGTAACAAGTTTTCTCTACCGATGTGACTCAAAGTTTTATCTGGAGCCAATTCTGCCTATGCTGGAAAAAAAGGAAGTCTACGGTCTCATTGTGATAGACAGGCAGGAAGCAACAATAGGGATACTCAGGGGAGCCAGGATTGAGGTAGTGGACAATGAAGATTCTAGGGTTCCAAGCAAGCATCACCAGGGAGGGCAGAGTTCGAGGAGATATGAGCGGCTTATTGAAATTGCGGCCCACGAATTTTTCACAAAGATAGGAGAGCTGGCCTCAAACACGTTCCTTAAGGAACCAGAGCTTAAGGGCGTTCTTATCGGAGGACCCGGTTCCACGAAGGAATTCTTTTACAAGAAGGGGTATCTCCATTACCAGATCCAGGAAAAGGTGATTGACCTCTATGATGTGGGATACACAAATGAATATGGCCTGAAGGAACTGGTTGACAAGGCTACAGAGACACTCGACCAGCTTGAAATATCGAGAGAGAAGAAGATCATCGAGAGGCTCCTGGTGGAAATCAAGAAGGGTTCCGGACTTGCAGCTTACGGGGATAAGGAAGTCACGAAGGCACTCAAGGAGGGGAAGGTGGATACATTGATTATTTCAAAAGGGCTGAGGAAAATAAAGTTCAAGTACAGATGCGAGAACGACGGCACTGAACTGACAGAGATTTCGAAGGAAGAGACTCCCCACACGTGTGAAAAGTGCGGCAATCAAATGGTGCCAGTTGAGAAGATAGATTTAATCGAGGAGTACATAGAACTGGGGCAGAAGAGCGATTCAAAGATAGAGCTTGTCAGTGACGAATCTGACGAAGGTGCCCTGTTCCTCAATGCTTTTGGTGGCATAGGGGCAATTCTCAGGTATACCTGATCCATAAACGATATCATTTTCATGCATACCATAAAACCGGGACATCCTGGCTCAGGAGAATTTCATTGAAAATATTCGTTCAAACAGATCATCAATCCTCCTATAACTCAGGGCAACTTCTCCTCACTTCAGCTGATGTTGTGTGTATCTATTAATATTAGATAAGATTTAAGTATGTTAGTGTAATACTAATACCAATGACCGACAGCAACATAACCAAGAGAGAAAGAGACTGCATAATGTGTATACAGGAGGGCGGGAAGAATGGTTTCCCGGTGAGGCTCATCGATATAGCCTCCATGCTTCACCTTAAGTCACCGACTGTTATTGCGGTCCTGAACCGGCTTAAGAACAAAGGATTCGTACGGAAAGAGAAGGGGATGGTTGTACTTACAGACAAGGGAAAGGAAGAATACAGGCAGATTGCAAACAGTCATAGAATACTTGAAACGCTATTCTATGATGCAGGAGTGAGCCTCGAGGACGCATGCAAGGAGATAAGCAATTACGATTACATGATCAATCCAGAGGAGCTAAAAAAACTTTCAAAGTTCATCGGAAACCCGACAAAGTGCCCTCATGGAAAACCTATACCGGGAGGTGGAAGCGATGATTAGCATAAATCTCTGGAATCCAACATACACCACTCTTTACTCCGCCTTCCTTATTTCGTACCTTCTTGGCATAGTGCACGGGATCACGCCTGATGAACATACATGGCCGATAACTTTTTCTTATGCAGTCGGGAGCTACAGCACAAAGGGGGGAATGAAGGCAGGATTGACATTCTCTACAGGATTCACTCTTCAGAGGGCATTACTGTCAGAAATAGCCTATTTCGCACTTGCAGGATTGTTCATGACTGCAATTGCATTCGGTGTTACTTACATCTTTGTTGGAATTGCGATGGCAGGCGCCGGTATTTACATTGCCCACAGCAAGAAGTATCCTCACTTCCATGCTATTGAAATATACCTTGGCAGGCTTGTTGGTCTCCACAAGAAGGGAGAATACCAGGAGAATGCAGAGCTAAACCATGAGGTAAATCCAGTGATAAGGGATATGAAGCCTATCCCAACCAAGCTTGCATTCCTTCATGGCCTTATCGCAGGCTTTGGCTTTGGCGCTTTTGCCCTGATTCTCTATACGGTGCTCGCGCCGTCTATGCCTTCCCCATACCTTGGCTTCATGCCCGGGTTGCTGTTCGGCCTTGGGACTATGACAATGCAGATATTGTTCGGTGCAGGATTCGGAACCTGGCTTTCTAAGGCAAAGCGGCTGACAAAGGATGGTATTGCATTCGTTGCCAGATCAATAAGCAGGTACGTGCTCACTTACGGTGGTATCGCGTTCGTTGTGGCCGGAGCATCCATTCTCTTGTTTCCGCAAATCCTTGATTTCGGATTCAACACGGGGATAAAGGTTCACAATCTCGACAACCTGAATATCGGATTCTTCCTGGTGATTGCTGTGGTTGTTGGAATCGGATATGCAGGTTACGTGAAATCTGTCAGAAATGCCACCAAGCTGGGATATGTGACCAAGAAAAATGATGGAGACATCAGGGAATTCGTGACAAAATAACTGTGTTTTATCCATTTTTTTCTGTTTTCATTGGCAACATGCAATTTATAAAGGTTAAAGGGCATACAGATCATGAATCAAAAGAGTTCCGACAATTTCAACTGGATCTTACGAGGGCAAAGGTTAAAACTCTTATCTGAATAAAGAAATATGGGTTCCGAACAGTCCACTCAAAAAAAATTTATTTATACATTCGAAGAGGGTTCAAAGGAAATGAAAAACCTCCTTGGGGGAAAGGGGGCTGGCCTTGCAGAAATGACAAGGATAGGGCTCAGGACTCCACCTGGATTCACAATCACCACTGAGGCCTGCATATATTATTTCCAGAATGGTAGGCTTCCGGACGGATTGTGGGACGGGATAGTGGAATCTATGAAGTACCTCGAAAGTAAGACGGGACGAACGTTCGGTGGAGGTCCCAAGATTCTCCTTGTTTCAGTAAGATCTGGCGCGCCGGTAAGTATGCCGGGGATGCTCGACACAGTCCTAAATCTGGGACTAAATGAGGGAAACGTTGAGATCCTTGCAAGGGAAACAGGTAATCTGCGTTTCTCATGGGATTCATACAGAAGATTCGTGCAGATGTTCGGGAAGATAGTTCTGGGGATCAACGGGAAGAAATTCGACGACATAATGGATAATGTAAAGAAGAAAAGGGGAATCAGGAATGACTATGAGCTGAATGTTGACGAATTGAAGGAAATAGTGAGCAGGTACAAGAGTATCATAGAGAATGAGGGGAAGAAGCTTCCGGACGATCCATTCATGCAGCTTTCGTTAGCCGTCAACGCAATATTTGATTCATGGAAGAATGAGAGGGCCGTTGTCTACAGAAAGATCAACAATATACCAGATTCAATGGGAACTGCAGTATCTGTTGTAACCATGGTTTACGGCAACACCGGTCAAAATTCAGCAACTGGAGTTGCGTTCACAAGGGATCCAAATACGGGTGAGAAGAAGCTTTACGGCGAGTACCTAGTGAATGCTCAGGGGGAGGACGTCGTGGCGGGAATAAGGACTCCATCCCCGGTTGAAAAGCTGAAGGTTGAGATACCAGCGGCATATGACGAACTTGTGAAATCGGCTGAAATACTCGAGACACATTATAAGGATGTACAGGACATAGAATTCACAATACAGGATGGAGTGTTCTACCTTCTCCAGACCAGGAGTGCAAAAAGGAGCGCCATGGCCGCAGTTAAGATTGCTGCAGATATGGTGGAGGAAGGGAAGATAACTGCAGAAGAGGCAGTGAACATGGTAGAACCAGAGCAACTCAACCAGCTGCTCCACCCACAGGTTGACATTGCCAAGGCAGGCAATTCGATAGCAAAGGGACTTGCTGCAAGCCCGGGGGCCGGAAGCGGCAAGATAGTCCTGGACCCTGAGAGGGCAGTGCAGCTGAACCACAGGGGGGAAAAAGTCGTCCTCGTGAGGAATGAAACGCTCGCGGATGATGTCCACGGAATTGCAGTATCGGAGGCAGTTCTCACGGCTAGGGGAGGAATGACATCACATGCGGCTGTTGTGGCAAGGGCAATGGGAAAGCCCGCTATAGTCGGTTCAGAGGATGTGAAAATAGATCTTGAGAAGAAGCTGGTATCATTCCGGGGACAGCAGATGCAGGAACTTGATGAGATCACAGTTGATGGAACGACCGGCCTTGCCTTCAAGGGGAAAGTGCCTCTGATCATTCCAGAACTGGGGGAAAATTTCAGCAGGTTTATGCAGCTTTGTAAGAGAGTGAAGAAGCTTGGTGTCCTTGCAAATGCCAATACGCCAGAGGAGGCGATCCTGGCCAGGAAAAATGGTGCTGAGGGAATAGGTCTCGCAAGGACTGAAAGGATGTTCCTCGGGGCAGACAGGATTCCGATAATGAGGGATATGATCATGTCTTCCTCGCCAGAGGAGAGGAGCTCGCTGCTCAACAAGCTCCTTCCGCTCCAGTATAATGACTTTGTGGAGTTCTTCAGAACAATGGATGGTTTTCCGGTAATCATCAGGCTCCTTGATCCTCCCCTTCACGAATTCCTCCCCAAGAAGGAGGAACTGATGGTGGAGATAACTGAACTGAAGTACAAGATAAGGGATGCAGAAGATTCAAAGAAGAAGAAGCTCAGGGAAAAGATGAAAGAGAGGGAGGAAATACTGAAGAAGGTGAACTCACTCAGCGAGTTCAATCCAATGATAGGTTTCAGGGGGATAAGGGTCGGAATGGTTTACCCTGAAATATATGAGATGCAGACAAGGGCCATAATAAGGGCCGCACTGAAGGTCAAAGAGGAGGGGAAAACTGTGATCCCGGAGATAATGATCCCCCTCACTGTCGAGAAAAAGGAACTTGAACTCGTGCATGAAAGACTACTGAAGGCAATCAATGACGAACTTAAAGGACGGGAGCTCAAGTACAAGTTCGGGACGATGATAGAGACACCAAGGGGGGCAATCATGGCAGGGGAGATTGCTGAAGTTGCGGAATTCTTCAGCTTCGGAACAAATGATCTTACACAGATGACATACGGATTTTCAAGAGATGACGTTGAGGCTACATTCCTCCCGAGGTATCTGGAACTCGGGATATTCAGGAAGAATCCGTTTGAATCACTTGACACCGCCGGGGTAGGAGAGCTCATGAGAATATGCAAGGAAAAGGGTATGAAGACAAGGCCTGACATAGAGATAGGGATATGCGGCGAACATGGCGGCGACCCGGATTCTGTCAAATTCTGTCACAGGATCGGGCTGAAGTATGTTTCAGCATCGCCGTACAGGGTACCCATAGCAATACTTGCTGCTGCCCAGGCAAATTCCGGGAGAGAGGTGAAGTAATATGTCGGAGATAATTGGTTCAAAGATAAGGAAAATACTTGATTCAAGGGGGAATGAGACCCTTGAAGCTGAAATATACACGAAATACGGGCATGGGGTAGCTGCTGCCCCTGCAGGAGCATCGAAGGGTGAGACTGAAGTGATGGATTACCCCGAAGGGGGGATTGAACGTTCAATCGAAATATTCAGGACGAACGTTCAGGGTAAGCTGATAGGGCAGGAATCTTCTGATCAGGAAAGGTTTGACCGGCTACTGGAAGACATAGACGGGACGGGAAATTTTTCCAGGATCGGTGGGAATCTGTCTACTGCACTGTCACTGGCAGCTGCGTGTGCATCAGCAGACGAACTAGAAATCCCACTGTTCAGGTATCTTGGAGGCCTAAACTTCAGGATGCCTTCCCCTCTTGGCAATGTTGTCGGAGGAGGGGCCCATGCGGTGAATGGTACCACAATACAGGAATTTTTCGTTTCCACACACGCAGACAGGGTTTATGATGCGATAAGGGGGAACGCCCTTGTCCACAGGAAGATAAAGGAGAAGGCTGCAAGGGAGCTTGACATCCCAGTTGGAATGGGAGATGAGAAGGCCTGGGTCCTTCCATTTGATGACGAGAAAGTTCTAACTATGGTCAAGGAGGCAGCAGAGGAGGTGTCAGATGCCATAGGACATCCGATAGAAGTCGGGGTGGACTTTGCGGCGTCAAATTTCTACAAGGGGGGAATTTATACTTACAGGAACAGGAAACTGAAAAGGGAAGAACAGATAGATTTTGCCGAAGAGCTCGTTGTTGACATGGGATACACGATATTGGAAGATCCATTCGACGAAAATGATTTCGACAGTTTTGCCGAACTGACATCAAGGGTCGGAGACAGGGCTGTGATCATAGGGGATGATATTTACACCACAAATTATGACAGGCTGAAGATCGGGATTGAAAGGGGATCCAGCAACTACATTCTCCTTAAGCCAAACCAGGTCGGTACCCTTTCCCGTCTTCTGAAGACATGGAAACTTGCAACCGACAACGGGATTGGCACGGTTGTTTCACACAGATCAGGGGAAACTACAGATTTCTTCATTGCACATCTTGCTGTGGCAATAGGATCGGAATACATAAAAACAGGAACTGTTGGAGGGGAAAGGATAGCAAAATTAAATGAACTTGTAAGAATTCAGGAACAAATGGGTGGAACTCAATGAGTGACTTACTAGCCAGTGAAGATACGTACAGAAATTCGGCGATTCACATAGGGACAAAGATCAGAAGCGCTGATATGAAGAAATTTACGGCTTATGTGAACAAGGAGGGGCTGAACATTCTTGATATTAAGAAGATAGATGAAAGGATAAGAATTGCAGCCAAATTCCTTTCAAAATTTGATCCTGGAAGCATAGTGTTCGTGGCTTCGAGGGAGTATGCCAAGAAGCCTGTGAAGGCTGCATCCGCTGCCATATCATCCAGGAACATAACAGAGAGATTCATACCCGGGTCATTCACGAATCCTACGGTAGCGGGATATGTGGAACCAGATGTGGTAGTGATCAACGATCCTGCCACGGATAACCAGGCACAGAAGGAAGCCGTGATAAATGGTATACCGGTCGTTGCTATATGCCATACAAACAACAGCACATCTTTCGTTGATCTTGTAATTCCGGGAAACAACAAGGGAAGGGAAAGCCTTGCCCTCATCTACTATCTCCTGACCAAGGAAATACTTACCCTCAAGGGGAAGGATACTTCTCAGCTCAAAGAGGAAGATTTCCTGGCAGAACTATGAGGAAGCCCTACGTAAGCGGTTATTTCTATCCTTCAGATCCGGAGGAACTGAGGGAAAAGATCTCATGGGCATTCACTCACTGGAACGGCCCCGGATATATTCCGGAGGTAGAGAGGATTGATGAAGAGAAGGGCATCATATCCCCACATGCCGGATATGATTTCAGTGGTCCCGTAGCGGCATTTGCCTACAGCTCGCTTGTGAAATCCGGGAGATATGATTTTTTTGTTGTAATAGGCCCAAACCATACAGGTCTTGGATCACCCGTTTCTATCGGGGACGAGGATTATCTCACTCCACTCGGGAGGGCGAAGATCAGGAAGGAAGCGGTGCTGGAACTGCAGGATGACCTGCTGACAGTGGACAATATGGGCCACGCGAATGAGCATTCTGTGGAAGTGCAGATTCCATTCCTCCAGTACTTTTACGGTGACATAGAAATAGTTCCTATAGTGATGATGGACCAGAGCCTGGAAGCGGCTGAGCACCTGTCTTCAAGGCTGAAGGAGCTGAAAGGTAATTTCACTATAATTGCAAGCTCAGACCTGAATCATTACCTCGCGCTTTCAAAGCTCAGGCAGTATGATGGTTATTTCTCCAAGGCAGTTCTTAACAGGGACGTGAAGGCGATATACAGGTACGAATATTCTGGGGAGATGAGTGCCTGTGGCTTTGGTCCCATCGTGACTCTTCTCCTTACCTATTCTGGAAAGGTGGATTTACTGAAGATTTCAAATTCCATTGAGATGTCAGGAGGAGAAACAGGGGTTGGTTATGGTGCCTTCTCTGTTCTCAAGAATTAGAGAACAGTTGCAGAAGAGGAACCTGCTATTGCGACCACCTTCTTCCTCAGCCTGACGTCATCTTCAGAAACCCACAGATCGAATATCGATGTGTCCCTGGTTTTTATTGTCCTGCGCTCTCCTGGAATGGGTACGTGACCGAATGGAAACAATGGAGTAGTGAGGTACAGATTTTTCCTCCTCAGCCCATCCAGCTCAGTTGAAAGAAGAGATGTGTCATTCCCCTCCACGAACAACGTTCTTATTTTATCAATTGCGGCAGTAAGTATCTCATATTTCTCTACGAACTTCCTCTCTTCCGTGAGGAGAATGGTATCGGAAAATATTGCGGAAATCCCCTGTGTTTTGACAGAAACGTCCACGTACATCACTTTCTCCGGTAACCTATCAGACGGTTTGTTCCATATGTTCCATATATTCCCGTCAAATGCTACTATAGGGTCATAATATGGCTGGAGCCCCTTTTCACAGAGTTTAGATTTCAGGCGATTGGAAACGCTAATTTCGGTATCGTTGTTTGCCATATCCGAAAGTGCCCCTGTAACTGTATCCTTCAGTTCCCCCTTTCTCTCACGGATGAAATTGATTTCTTCTGAAGTGGGAAAGGGGAATATGCTCCCTATATCTATGGGACACTTTTCCCTTCCTCTGAATTCATAGAATGGAGACAGCCCACACGCCTTGTCGTCCGTGTTTTCGTCCTGGAATTTCTCGTCTATCTCTTTCATGCCTACGGGAATAATCTTCCCGTCGCTGATCAGCACAGCATCAGCCCTGGAATCATCAGAAAAATATTCAAATATGGGATTTTCTCTGAATATCATGATTTCCCTCCCAGTTGACCTGATTATCTGGCACCTCACTTCCCTGGAGAGTTTCATCCTGTCAAGTATATGAACTGGAGTATAAAGGTGACGTACCATGACTTATTTTTAGCCAGAAGATCTTCTTAATTCTCAGTAGCTTCCGGGAACAATCATTTCCCAAATTCAGGCAAATGTTGCTATCCCGGAATGTTTTGTAGCGTGCTCCATGAAATCTATCGCATGATACCGCGACAGAGTATGGATTTTCTGCCCTAGTTTCACATTTTTGAGACCCAGTCCATAGATTCTCTCCTTCCAGAAGAGCACTCTCGCTCCTATCATTGAAATATGGACTGAATGGGCTATCCGAATTCCATTTGTCTGTCACATCAAGGATCAATGAGTGAGCTACAGAAACATTCATCTGTGGAGGATAAACAAGAACTTTAAATAACTGTCGTCTATCGTCTAAGTGCCGTGCAGGTACTGAAGCCGCTACATCTAAAGCCACAGGGATTCCCAAAACTCAAAATGTTTTCAGTAATGGTCGTCGCTTTCATTCTTGCAGGCACTTTCCTGTCAGTTTTACAGGATGGAAATCAGTTAAAAACAGAAACACAGACACAATATCATTCTTCTTCCCTGATAAGTGGAGGAGCTGAAATTTCGCATGGAAAGCCTGTTCCTGGCCTTCCTGTGAATCCTTTTTCCATTTATAAGAGCGAGCCAGCTCCAATGGGCATAGCGGATTATGGTATTGGCGCTAACAACACCCCGTATGCATATGGTTCATCATCGTTCATGGGAGTGGTTCATATAAATTCCCTTGAAACATATAATGCATCGCTTGGTCCACTAGAAAATTCTATGACATTCCAGCTAAACGTCAACCTACTGATTGACAACGGGAAAGGGACATTTGTGTACTGGGTACAGAATGTGGGATTGATTGACACTGCCACCAGAAGCATATCTTTCGTGGATAACATATGGAACATGTCATCTGTTAGGGGAAATATTTACAATTCTACGCTCTCAGGAAACGGGTCGATTTCCAATAACTCAGGACAGTCATTCTATTTTGATTGGGCGAATTCGGCTCTTCTAGGAAACAATATTTCGCTCTCATATCCCGTAAATATTTATTTTGCGTCAAATATCTCTCTGAACAGCCAGAATCTCCCGGAGATTTCATTTTCGTATAATGATGGTTTCGGCTGGATACAGTATGATGCCCCTGTATTCGTATTTGCCACAAATCTGACGTCATATCCTTTCTTCATGGTTAATGGGTATAATTATGAACCTACCGGATACACGTTTTATGATTCAGAATTAGTTATGGGGGGACCCGGTAACGGTACCGATACCAGGAGTATTGATTCAAATATGAACTTACAACTGGAGTTCTGGAACGGACATAATTATCAGGTTGTCCCTGACGCATTCAATTTCGGTTCGAACACTGCAGAGGGCGTCAGCAATATCACTTCAACAGGTGATCATTACGCTTACAATGGTTCCGTGGAATCAGTAATTTCAGATGGCAATGGTACGCTTGGACAGATCTATAATTCTGGAGATGTTGGTACTATCAACGTTCATATCAGCCCTTATCTTGCAAAGGGTATCATATTTATCAACAATTCAAGGTACCAGTTCGTTGGAAGCGAGGCAAGTATAACGCTCGCCCCTTCTCCAAGTAACGGGTATTATGTTCTAAAATTATACAGCAATAATGTTCTCATCTATCAAGAAAAATTCACTATAGCGGCGGGCGAAAATCTGTCGCTTACTGCAAATTTCCAGCAGAAATATACAATCGGCTTCACGGAACACGGACTTCCACAAGGAGCAAGCTGGTCAATAATATTGAATGGTTCACAGAAAACCTCAAATTCATCCGTCATATCATTTATAGAGCCAAATGGCACATACAGTTACTATGTATTGCCCATATCAGGATTTTTAACATTTCCACCATCGGGTGCAGTTATTGTCAATGGTTCAAATGTCTATGTTGTGATAACATTCAAACCTATAATCACATACAAGGTGACTTTCAGTGAAAATGGTCTCCCTCCCTCAACCAGTTGGTATGTTAACACGTCCTGGCTGAATTCCGGCCCCATAACCGCAAGTACATACACGGTTAATCTGCAAAATGGAACATATTCATTTTCTGTTTCAACTGGAAACAATCATTACAGACCAGAAAATTCCAGCGTGTCCGTAACTGTTAACGGTTCGAATGTGCTTCTGTCCATAGGTTTCACCCTGGTCTCCTATGATGTGATTGCTGTCCAATCAGGTCTCCCGGCAGGTACAATCTGGTGGGTGAATGTTACAGGTGGAGGGGAATACTCGTCTTCAGGATCAACCATAGTGTTTCAGGAACCTAACGGAACGTATAAATTAAACATTGGGTCGTCGGATAAAATCTTCACCCCGTTCACTCCAGTTGAGAAAATTACCGTTAATGGTGGAAATTACTCCTTAATGATAGGGATGACAATGGTGACTTATTCTGCTTCTTTTTCCGAAAACGGGCTGCCCCCCAACACTTTTTGGTTTGTTAATGTTACAGGAGTGATGGCAGACAGAATAACTCTGTACGGTCGACAGTTCTACTACGGAAAATCTGGTTCAGAAATAACAATCTATCTCCCAAACGGAACATACAAATTCTCGTTTTCCACTGGTGACCCTGGATACATCCCCGCTGTCCCTTATAGGAATGTTACGGTCAATGGTTCACTGTCACCTTTATCCATAGCATTTGTTATCAAAACATACTCTGTGGTGTTCAGCCAGAGTGGCCTTCCCGGTGGCACCCTCTGGTCGGTTATGCTAAATGGTACAACCCATTCATCTGCGAATTCATCACTGATGTTCCGGGTCCCAAATGGTAATTATTCCGTGTACATTTACAATCTGTCCGGATACGAGGTTTTAGTCAACTCTTTTTACTTGGTGGTAAATGGATCGTCTGTCATTGAAAAAATCACCTTTTATAAGACTGAGCCGTTAATTTTCAGTGAAAGAGGTTTACCTTCGGGATCTAATTGGTCAGTAACGATATCAGGAGCAAAGGGAAATGAAACAATAAAGGAAACAAAGAATTCAATAAATTCCTCAATTATGTTTGTTGTGCCAGTAGGGGAATACAAATATTACGTAAAATTTCCATCAAATTTCTCCAGTTACGATGTAAATAGTAGTGTGAATGTACTTTCCTCCAGCAGTGTAACGATCTCCACAAGTAAGCCTTTCTTGGGTTTGTCCATCTATTACTTAATCGCAATAATCTTTGCCGTAATTTTAGCAGTACCGGGTGTTCTGTTATTTTTGGCATCGAGAAAGAAATTACTTTCTGTCAATAAAAGAAGGTAGAATTTTTGGTAATTGACAGAGAATGTTAGCGCTATTTCAGACTAATATATTGATTCTCCTGGAAAGGAGTCCAGCGGACAGCAAGATGGTTTCCGCGGTGCCTGAGAATTAAATATTAGTTTTCTAACTTTATGGTGTTTCTGCAATAAGAGCTGGACATACCAAATGACAGCAACAAAGTGCAGTTTCCAAAAATATTCTCATGTTCTGGGTGCAAAAATCGCAGCTAATGGCCACTGGAACCTGTTTTACTGCATTTTAGTAGAATTATCAATTCTTATTTTCTAACTTTATTGTGAGAGAAATATTTTTAATTATAATGAGAATCACTTATGAAGCTAAGTGAACGTAATTGAATCTGACTTTATTCAAAAAGTTGCTATAGCATTTCAAGTTAATCCTGATCTGTACGAGATAAAAGAGGGTGTTGAAGAAGAGGGAATTTCTGGAAACAGGCATAAAATTGATTTTCTAATGATCCCGAAGGAAAAGGGAAGTAAGATAGCACTGATGCGCCTGGGGGACAGAGATTTTTCCAGCGAAGTAATGGTATTCAATTCTAAAACTGAAGATCTGAATATCCCCTTTAAAGGCATACTGGTGGAAAGAGACCTTGACGAGAGGGAGAGGAAATTGTTAGAAATATATAACATAAAGGCCGTTGACATCAGAAAGCAGGCAAGTTATTCAACTGACGGTTCAGGTTCATTACAGGGAAACCCAATTTTCGGGGTAGAAGCAATAGATAATAGGATTGGAAATTCAATAAAGAAGGGGAACCTGTATATGGTCGCGGGGAAAACAGGTGTTGGCAAAACTACCACATGCCTTCATTTCCTCGTAAACGGAGCTAAGAAGGGGGAAAAAGGCGCGATAATTTTAACAGACACAAGACCAACAGAATTTATTTCAAATTCAAGCTCATTCTCATTTGGGTTCGAAGCCTACTATAAGGCGAGGATGATAGAGATTCTGGAGTTCTCCGACCAGATAAGAGAGATGAAATATGAAATCCTGTCCAATCGGAAAGAAGAGAAGAAATTTATTACTAAGATAACCACAGAAATAAGGAAATTTGTCGTTGGAAATAACATATCTCGGCTGGTAATAGATCCAATAACTCCCGCACTGGTAGGAGAAGATGATTTCATAAATATAATGATGAATGCTCTTGCAATACCCGGAGTGATCACACTAGTCACCAGCAATGTCAGAGCTACTGACGTAAGTTTCTTCGGAATAGAAGAATACTACTGTTCTGGGGTCATCAAGCTAGAATTCGCAGATGCAACTTATGGTACGAGGACTATGTCCACCATAAAGATGCGTGGAGGAAGTTATGATCCGACTCCCTTCAATTACAGAATAACAAATGACGGAATAGTTCCTGCAGAGGAGATCCCTGTCTCTCCTTCCCCCACAGGCAGTCCAATACTAAAACCCTTCAGGGATGTAATGTGAAGAAACAGATCGGTTTATTTCTCTTTACTGTATTATATATAGTAGATATAGGGTTTATAGGAGTAGGTATAGTGGCTTCAATCCTGGCGTCCTATAGACCAGGTGCAACAGTAGTTGACGATTTCTTCTCGACCCTTTTCTGGACGGCAAACATATTTTTTGGAATCCAGAGCATTGCATATATTTTGAATTTTCGAAGAAGCAAGAGTTTCTATCCTGTATCCAAGGAAAATTCTCTGAACGTCACCTTGAGAGACAAAGTTGCAGTGCTGGTCCCAATGTACAATGAAGACCCGGAAATGGTAAGGACAAATTTAATGGCTATATTGAATGCATCAAATGAGATTGGAAAGGTCTACGTTCTTGATGATTCTACTGATGGTTCCGGGGAACAAACTAAGCAGCTTTGCGATAAACTAAATATTCCCTATATCCACAGGACAAATAGACATGGATATAAGGCCGGTGCGCTCAACGACGTTCTCAAGCAAATTCCAGAAGAATACGTTGCTGTAATGGACATAGATCAGATGCCATCCCCGAATTTTTTAAAGGAAACAATTCCCCTTCTAGACAGGGATCCAAGTCTTGCACTGGTCCAGGTACCACAGTATTACAGCAATCTTGATAGCGGTGTTCTTGCCAATGTGGCCAACGGTCAGCAGTTCATATTCTACGAAATACTGACAGAAGGGAAAAGCGTTGTAGGGAACATGTTTTCATGTGGAACTAACGTAGTCTACAGAAAAAAAGCACTAGAGAGTGTCGGGTACTTCGACGAGGGTAATCTTGTAGAGGACATAGCAACGTCCGTGAACATGATTTCAAAGGGATGGAAAACACTATACTACAATGACAAGCTTGTTTTTGGAAGAGCTCCTGTTACGATGGAGGGATATGTGAATCAGCAGTACAGATGGGCCTCAGGGTCACTTGCCCTGATTCCGAGGATCTTTAAAGGTATAATTTTCAGTAAAGATTTCTCCATAGCAGCAAAGATTGACTGGGTTGCGTCAGGAGTATGGTACCTTTACGGCTGGTTCTACATGATTTTTCTCATATCCCCTATCCTTGCCGTTATTGGTGTCAGGGTACTGTCTGTAAATCTAATCACCTATCTCGTTGCATGGGCACCATACACAATACTGAATCTTGGGACATTTATCGTGACACACCTTGATAAGAAGGCATCTCTTAAAACGGTCTACTATAACATGGCTGCAAATGTTGTAATATTTCCAGTCAGCATCATGGCGACCCTCGGAGTACTATTGAAGAAAAGAAAACCATTCAACACGGCGAGAACCGGCGGTAAACTTCCATGGTACAGGTTCTGGCCTCAATTAACCATAATGTCCGGACTTGTAATTGCAATATTCTTCCTGTTGAGATCCGGTAACTGGTATGATTACATCACTGCATTCTGGGCTGCTTTCCAGCTGACTCTGATCGTGCCGGTATTCTGGCTTAACCGTTCTCCTAAACCATCTATAATTGATGCTCAGACACTGACAGTGGTAAGATAAGATCGAAAATTGTTTTATAAATGGCAATATATCGCTTACTGCAGGATTAAGATAAGTATGAACAGGGAAGGAATCAGCATACCATTTGTGACGGTAAGTTCTAAAGGACTCAAAAATGGGCTGTCAGGAATTGAAAACGACGGAGCAGATTTCGGTCCTGATACCCCTGGGACTTCAAGTTCTGGAATAGTTGAGGCAATAAAAAATTCAAAGTCAGGGAACGTTATGCTTCTTGAGGGGGAGTTCTATACCAGAGAACAAATAATCATAAGCGAAGGAATAAACCTGTCTGGAAACCAGAAATCGATAATAATAAACGAACTTGAAGATCCATTCGTACCTGTTTTAGTATTTCGCCCGTATTCATCAAGTTCATTTCTCATCGTAAATGCTAATGGAAAATCAGGAATAAAGATAGGTGAACAGGGGAACAACAGCATCAAGATCGACTACGTCAAGGTCTACAATACAGGTAATATCTATGCAGGTGCAGGGAGGGAGAATGTCGCTGTGACAATCACTGGGTACAATATAATTGCCGACGTGGTCGATGTTTACAAGGGAAACATTGGTCTAAAGATTGCAGGCGGGTCGGACATAAGGATAACAGATCTTCAGGTGGTAGAATCATCAACTGGGCTCGTGGTGGTTTCATCTGAACACGTTACCTTTGAACATCTTTCGATAGATTCATGTTCATATATCGGGGTGCAGATAGATGCTTCTAACGATGTAACAATCAGAGGAATAGTCTGGAACAACGTAGAAGCATGTCCATCAAACACCCTTAAATATGGACTGCTCATTGGAGATTATTCTTCAGGCTACAGGAATAATGGCTTGACAATAGAGCTCAGTATAGTTGGTACCGGAGGAACAGGTGTCAAAATTTCAAACGCAAATTTATGCACCCTTAATTTGAAAATTGCCAATGGTGTCTTCCATACTAAAGACAACGAAATAAAGACGGGTATAGAATACGGAGACGGGCTCAGTCTCATCAGTGTCAGTGCACTTATGTCGAATGTGGAATCACAGATAAATGGGGCGGTCGGAGGCAGATTGATCCTTAACGGTGACATTAAAGAAAACAGTCATATGCATTAATTTTTTGGGAAGATTTAAAAACCCCGCTTACATTCATTCTCCTATGATAAAGGAAATCGACAGGATGCTGGATTTCAAACTTTCATTTTCGATCCCGGTCGACGATTTTGTATCATCAATTTTTGGCGGAGGGGAATCTATACCTACATATCTCTACCTGAAGGATGAGGAGGCTTGGATAGACCTTTACCTGAAGAATGCATTTGAAGAAAAGGATATCCCGTTGATAGAGAGCTTGACTCCAGTTTACCTTGACGGCCTAACGGCTGTATCTGAAAGACTTATTGCATCGGGATTCCTGGACATTTACAAGGAATTCATCTCCCTCCCTTCAGTTGTTCCTGGTGGATTTTTCCTGAAGGAAAAAAGGGCATATCTAAGCTTCAGATTCCATAAATCTGATAAGGAATCTGTTTTTTCAATATTGCGCAACTCTATAGCGAAACTTAAAGGGATCAAAATTGATTATTTGGGGCCTTCTAATGGAATAACTTGGGAGCTGTCGAGCATAAACTCCAGAATTCCATTGATGGTGGTGCAGTATTCTTTTGGGAATTCTCGCGGGTTTAAGGCTGCACAGGGGGAATCAAGTCCAATAATTGAGTGCAGACTGGCTCCTAAGAAGTATAACAAGTACGGTCATATAATGTATGGAGAGAGGAATATCATAAATGATTCTGACTATTCTATATGTGCAAAACCGAAAATTTTTGCAACGAACAGCATATCTCCCCAGACGGAATCTCTTATTGGCTTATTGGAAAGGGACAGGATAGCCCTAGGAGTACTTTTCGAAAATTACAAGAAAGGAAAGATCAACGTAACAGTTGCCCTACCGCAACTTCTTCTTAATCCTTTCATAAGTCGTTTGCAGACAGTTTTTTCTGAATCTGAAAATCAAAGCCCTAGTGTTTCGCTCATTGCCCCTTATTCAGAAGACTTATTTGTTGATCTATAAGGTATGAGCAGTTGTCGTTATGGGGGGACGTAATTTTTTCTCATTAATTTAATTTTTTTTCAGGGTATAACTGGAAGCTCACAAATATTCCCATATTTCTGAAGTATAGTTGTTCATAATGTTCATCTCCGGTTTAGCGTCAAGCTCCGTACCTGTTTCAAGAAGTGCTTTTACATAAAAATTAAGTTCCTCTGTTGGAAGGAATGTGATCACCTTTATTCCATCACCTTGGAGCTTGAAGAAAGTGTAAATTCTGCTAATAGACTTTTGAGTGATGCCCTTCCACATGCCATTTACGAATTCACTGTCTATTCTTGTCTCGTATATGCCACTGTCTTTGGATATTATTCCAAGATCCCAGGATTTTTCTGGCTCGGAGAAGAGATAAAATAGAAATTTCCTGTTCTGACTAATAGGGCTATATGATAGCTCAATTATTCCTTTTTTTAAATATTCAATCAGCAATTCGTCATTAACAGATTTCAATGGATATATATGGCTTTGCATTGAAATAGGTTCTATCCTTTCGTTATACCACTGAAGCAACGATTTTATACTGCTTGGGGTACCGATTCTGACACTTGCTGAAAGGGTCTCTATGGCGGATGAAATAGTCTCGGAAACTTCCTTTGAAAAATTGTGGTGAAACCTAAATCTTACAACAATTTTCCCCTTTTCAGCTGTTACGCGAAGAGTTGAAGTAGACGGAATATCAATAATTGGCCCTAGTATCTCTACAAGTTTTTTGTTTCCTATTTTATTGACAAGTTCCAATCTCCCGGGAGATTGCTTTGCACCAAAGTAAGCCAACGCCTCATTCAGACCGGGAATGGCAAACCTTTGGGAGAAATACGCCCTAGCAAAATAAGTACCGTTTTCGTTCGATATGAATAACGGTACCCTTAAATTAAATGACCGAGTCAAGTTGAATATAGAATCGTATAGGTCTACTTTTATTGTACACCTCATGTCAAGCTTATCGTCAACTTCTTTGAGTAACACAATTCTTAATAAGGGGGATAGATAAATACTTCACTCTTCCCGCATTAATTGGCCCAACTTTAATGAGGAAGATTTTAGTTTTCAATGCCTGGATCGAAGTTCATATTTTTTTTACATTTCATGTTCCATTTTTTTGTTTTTTCCCGTTTCTTGAGAAATTAGTCCCTAGTTTTTCCCAGCATACACATAATTTTCAGTCGTAGCCTAGTGAATGTTCAGAGATTTAGACCTACTTATTAACTACACCCTATTCCTTTATTACTGCCGTTCAGTATTGAAGTAATTTCGCCGTACTGTAGCCGAAATTGATTGAGACTGGGTTCAAAGTAGAACTTTTTTGCTGGGCGACCCCCACAGAAAACTAGCCAATGACGTCCATTAAATATAAAAATAGGCTAATTAGTGATTTAGATAGCGTAGTTACGACATTCTATTGTCTAAGTGTAGACTTCTCCGTGTCATCAAACGGCATTTCAACTGAGTTTCACTTATACCTTGTACATTTTGAACTAATCCGGTATTATTTAATCAGGAACGAGAATTTCAGTTAAGCAAAGCGACTGTAAACAGAAATTTTTCGATTAGATGCTAGATTGCTTCAAACTCAACTACTTCCAAAACTCTGCAGGCCTTTCTCCTACCAGTTTCATTAGTGAATAGGTTTTCTATGGCAGATAAATTGCATCTCAACAACGAGTAAAGAGGATTTATTTGTGAAGAATTTAAAGTTGCTTTATTCTAATTATTCCATCAATAATCTCTAATGCCCATATGTGAATTTACTTAATGTTTAATAGAAACAGTAACACACGAATGGATTCAACTATTTTTAGAAATTGTAAATATTGTGATAATACACATTTGTTCCATGTCCAAAGTCAGATCTTTAGAAGTAGCCCTCACGCAGCACATTATTTCAGGCCTCAGAATCGTAAGTTTAGAAGACGTATAACAATAGTTATACATCATTGTATCTAACAGGAGTGGATTATTTTTATTTGGCATCAATTTAAAATTAATTTTCTCTTTCAAGCGATCAGGGATAGATAAAATATTCATCATTTCTAATTTCGATGCGTAATTCTTTTCAAATTTATAGTTTCAGTATTAAGGTAACTTATAAATTCATAGACCTATCTGATAATGAATGCCAAATCCATACTCATATAATTATGATAATGAAACTTTCTTGTTGGAGTAATGGCTTTGCCTTGACTACAACAGATACAGGCCTTTAGATATATATGGACATCTCCTTTTAACGAATCTTGGATGGGCTTCTTAAGAACAATTTGCGTTAGAAAGATAATTTTGAACTGTATCGGATATTTACTTGTTAGGAAATTTTTCTTCTGTGTTGAACAGATTTTTGATGTAAGATCAATTTGACTGAGATTTTAACAGGTGGTACAACATAACTCTATGATCAAATTCTAAAAATTCTGAATAGGTTATGATATAGGTACTCAGTAAGTTCTAAGAGCCTTTGACATAGTAAAGGGTTGGGGGAATTTGGAAATTCTTTGTACTAACGCCAGGGGATTTTCATCGCATAGTTCATAGGATCTCTCTTCGCTGATTTTTTGGTACACAAAGCTTCTTCAAGTGGATTAATAGCGTTCACTTAACGATTATTCTAAATAAAGTAATTAAAATATCGTAACTACAATTACAACATCAATAGTACGCGTAATAATATAATAATATTCGAGAGAAAAGTATGTAACCACTGATTTAAGAAGTAAGTGTATTATGGAAAGATTACATCGGATGGGGGCGGGTTCTTGTGTCTGATCTCTTCTTTTTGGAATTGACTGGCCGTAATTATGTGAATTATATTCCCTGCCACAGTTGCGCAAGGTATTCCTTGATATGTAAATCTGCTTGTCTGGTTATTATGAGGAATATTTTATTCCCTCATTAGTTTAGGTAAAAGTTGAAATTGAAGATCCCGTCGTGTCAATAAATAGTGCCTATACCTGTATATGACGATGTGATCAGTTTCCCTGTCTTGAATCGTTCTGGCGTGAATACTCTCCAGTCAAACGTTGCCTCTTTAGGTTCAATATCTGATACCATTTCAGATACTATAAGGCCATAAGCTGGAGAGAGTTTGAAGCCGTGTCCACTCAGACCGGCGCACACAAATACGTTATCAAGACCCATATAGTCTAAGGAAGAAATTATCGCTTCTCCATCTGGTGTCATATCATAGAGACCATTTATCGAGGAGACCAGAGTAGATTTTCCCATTTCAGGAATCCTACTAGTGATCCTTCCGACGTATTCTTCTATATATTCGTAATTTGCTGTTTCTGGTAAATTATCATCAATATTAACCGGGGTGTTATCAATTTCAGGATCCAAACTGCCCAGTGCCGTAATTGATTCCCCTTCCATCTTATAGTATGCAAGATTTGGAGGATCCCAGAGCACAGGTTTATGTCCCAGAAGGGTGGGCGGTCTTTTTAGGTATATTACAGAATGAAGGGACGCACTTATTGGAAGAAGTTTGTCCTTAGATATGCCTGAATTTCCAAGTAATTTGTTAGTCCAGACATTAGTGGCCAGAATTACCTTTTTCCCCTTGACTACCGTGCCATCATTAAGTAGAACCTTCACTTTAGCGCCATCTGAATCAACTCTGTTCACCATATTTCCAGGTTGAAGCTTGACTCCATTGGCCTGTGATGCGGAAACGAATGAGTTAGTGACAGCAACTGGGTCTGCATACCCGCTGTGGGGTTCATATATAACATAATCAAGATTGTCAAGAACTAATCCTGGAAAGAAACTGGTTAATTCAGCAGGTTCAATCTCAACTTCGTTGAGGCCCAATCCGCGCAGCATCTCGACATTCTTGCGAACAACATCTTCCTGCTTTCCATCAAATGGGAATATCATCCCAGTTGAATGAAACCCAGAAAATCCAATATGGTCAAAATTGGAAATAACACCGTAAGAGAATTTTGCCATTCTTGCTACCAGCTCATTACTATAATGGGTCCTTATTAAAGCGCTTGATTTTCCAGTGTTTCCTCCAGCTATTCCAGCACCATCAATAAGAAGTATACTTTTCCTCGATCTGGATAAGTGATATGCAATACTTGCCCCGGTACTTCCAGCCCCGATTATAACATACTCAAATTCGTCTTGCATCAAAAATAAAAGGATGATCTCGTATTTATTAGTATTCCGTCTCTCCATTCCCTGGTTATCTCCTGTTTTATTCATCTGATTCCCTATTTACGGCTCAAACACTACAAAGATTTGAGCTTCCCAATCTGGTCCGCATGCAAATCTCAGATGATTATGAAACAATTTTACAAATATATAAGCAAGAAAGCTCCGACCTTCAGGGAGGAGAGGATGTCAGCGCAATTGGAGATTTGAACTTGTGTTCTTCATTTCGCATTGCATATTATGCCAAGAATCTGCTATGCTATAACGTTATTGAAACGGACAATAAACAATTTGAATTCGATTCCAATATACTACGGGGTGCCTACCCTTGATTGTCTTTAGTGATGACTCGATTCAATATCTCAAGAAAAAAGGAATCAAGAACATATATCTAGTCCTGCAATACGTTCAGGGACCGTGTAATGACAACATGTGCAAGCTCATCCCAAAGGTGAAAGTGGAAACTTCAGAGCCAGCAGGAACCAAGACCGATCTAGTCTCAGAGGGAATAATCAATGTTTTTTCTGCTAGGGAAATAGCGAAGACAATAGAGAAACAAAGAAACACGATTAAAATCTCATTGACAAGGGTAGGTGAAAGATTGAAGGTAGACGGACTTGAATATTGATGTGATATGAAAAATCCTCAATATTCTTGGAAAAATTGATAAGGTCGAAAAAAATTGCTTATTATGGGGCTAGGGAAGCGCGACCTGGATAGAAAGAGAAAGAGCCTTGAAAACAAACTCAAAGAACTAGAGGAGAAAGCAAGGAAAAATCCTCTGAATAAGCAACTTGTGGAAGAGATCAATGACCTTAAGAAAAAGATAAAGGAGTAAATCTAAGTTCATAAAGTGCAGGCTCCTGCTGTTTTTGGGTGATATGGTTTTTTAGTAGAAATATAATGAATATGATTTAAACACGATGAATAATCTCCCTTTGGGCAATGGTATAAATTGAAAATTCTGAAGGGTATAGGAATTCTATAGAAAATGAGATTATAAATATAAACTACAATATTTCAGTGTTAAACAATCAGATGTAGTCATCCTGAGATTCTTCTGCTTGCTTATGTTTCATGATCTTCCTGATCAGTGGATGGGGCTTCTGAACAGGTTCATAATCAACTTCTTTTGGACTGAGAGCCGAGGCATCATTATGTCCTCTGTGACGAGGGGCAAGAACGCTTTTCCTCTCCGTGTCCCTGACGAGGAGTTCAGACATAGCACCTCCTAGGAATCCAAAAGCAATAAGCACCGCCCAGTTTGGGGGGAAGAAAGTAAGGTATGATGAAAAGCTTGTGAACAAAACTCCAACTGTTGTGATAAGCCAGGCACCATACGGACTTACAGTGTGGATTTGGGAGACTATCGTGGAACCCAAGTAAGCTGTGACATAAGTCGGAACAGGAACTATGTAAGTGAAAATCATTGAACTTATGCCTATTATCCCAGCAACAATTGCAGTACTTATCAATCCCATATATTTCGAGCCTGATGCCCTACCAGACACATAACCGGAAATCATTGGTCCGAATATTGGAAGCCACCACAATAGTATAGTCGCTACAAATGCTATTACGACGGACGACTTCATTGAGTGCCTGCTTTTCTCTTTCCGCTTACCCCATCCGCGTAATGTTATGTATGACATTAGTCAGACAATATCTATTTAGAATAAAAACTTTGTGTATATATATTGTTCAAATAATATAATATATTTGTACCCTCTGTTCTTCGTCCTCCAGAGTTGTTTGATTTCCATTATACACAGCTGATATTGTTAGGAATGGCAGTGCCGATTGCTGGGTCAATTCGACTGCCTCTTGAAAAGAATAAATAATCTGGTATCATCTCAAAGTGAGGCTCCCCCAATGGATAAGAAGGTCACAGTTCTTATAACGTCATTCAATGATACTAGGATTCGAAATACACTTGAATCCATAAGAGGCCAAACGATGACACCAGATGAAATACTTGTTGCAGATGGAGGAACGAAGTGGGATATATCTAAGGTATGCAGCGAATTTGATGCACGCTTGGAGATCATTCCCGGGAACGTCGTTGAGACAAGAAGTAAAGCAATAAACATGGCTAATGGAGATATTGTGGCATTTATTGATACGGACGAGGTTGCTCCAGCGGAATGGTTGCAGAAACTTACAGAACCAGTATTCTCGGGTGTGGCCGACTTCACTGGTGGTCCGACCAGACATAAACCTCCGAAATCCGGCCCGGAAGACTACATGAACAAGCTTGAGGACATGATCTATGAGAATCTCGTTCCAGAAAATATTGCGTATCTGCCGATGGGAAACTCAGCATGGCGGAAAAGTATTTTTCAAGCAATTGGAGGATTCGACCTCAACATATACGGGGGTAGCGAGGATTACGACATCAACATAAGAGCACTGAAATCAGGGTTCAGGGGCAAATATGTTCCAGAAGCATATCTCTATCACGACCATTCAGACATAAGTTCATACAGGGCTTTAATTAAAAAGAGGTATTCGTACCTGAGAGCTACGGCAAAGACATATATCAAGAACAGACAACTTGCGAACAGGGTAACATCCTCAAAGGGCAGAAGGGTGGATCACCCATTTTACATAATTGAGGCATTGATGAAACCCGTCGCATTGATTGATGCTTTCCTAAGAAATTGAGATTTTTTTTATAGGCGTTGTCTATTCGATGTAAATGAAAGTGGTTGTAATAGGAATCGACGGTGCAACATGGGATTCTGTGATTCCATTTGCTGAGAAAGGTCTCCTCCCTGGATATAGAAAATTCCTGACGGATGGACTTCACGGTCCACTTCTTTCAACTATTCCCTACATAACTCAGCCTGGGTGGAAGGCATATTCAATGGGAAAGAATCCAGGCAAGATGGGGGTCTACTTCTGGTCAAAGATAGACTGGAAGGATTTCAAAATAAAAAACATAAATTCCCTTGGGTTCCATGGCAGGGATTACTGGGATATACTTTCTGACATGGGGCTCAGAGTATCGATTATAGATATGCCGTCAACATTCCCACCAAAGAAGGTAAACGGTGTAATGCTGTCAGGATTCCCACACGGAGAGGGTCCCTGGACATTCCCAGAGGAATTTGAAAGTAAAATACCACCCAGCTATGTGAAGGAGGGAGTCCATCTGTTCACAAGGAATGAGGATCCGGACGTGACGATGGACGGGATAGAGAGGGAGATCAAGTCGAGGTTCGACATGGGGGAGATGCTGTGGGATAGTGATCTGGTTCACATAACAGTCACAATGAATGATCACGTTTCGCACTTCATGTGGGACAATCCTCACATAATGCTGAGGAACCTGAAGGCCAACGATGAAGGGATACAGAAGATTTTATCAAGGAATAAGGACGGTTATACCTTCCTCATGAGCGATCATGGCAATGGTCCAATTGAAGATGAATTCTATGCCAATGAATTCCTCTCTCGCGAAGGTCTCCTTGTCAGGAAGGAAGTGAGAAAGGGAATGATCTCCAGGGAAAGCGTTGTCGGAATCGGCAACAAACTTGGACTCTACAAGATTGCCCGCAGTCTCCCGGATTCAATGCAACAAAGGATAGTCAAGAGGGTGCAGTCCCTTGACAGCTCAATGGAAACAGACGTGGAGGAAGGAATCGACTGGAAGGAAACGAAAGTACTAGCGCTGGATGAAGGACTGTTCTACTTGAATCCTCTGTATATAGATGAAAGGGAAGATATTCTTGATGATTTGAATAAGAGGTTGAGTTCACTGAAATCAAAGACAGGCAAACAGGTATTCAGAAACATTATGAGAGGGAATGAAGTATACTGGGGCCCCTACTTATCTGATGCACCTGACCTTGTGGCCCTGACCAATGAAATTTACCACCAACGCTATCAACTGTCCGGATATGTCTGGGCCTCGGACATACCTAAGGAGAAGATGGGGTACAGGACAGTGCAGGTTGGGCATCACAGAATAAAGGGAATATTTGGCCTTGTCGGTCCGGGGATCACTGAAAAATTGATCTCTCCAAGCATATATGACCTTGCTCCCACTATTCTCAAATTATTCGGTGCACAGATACCCAGTGATATGGACGGAAAACCCCTGGTATGAGCTGGTGAATTCAAAACGGAAAAAAGGAACATATACCTGATTTCAACCGGATCTGCAATAAGGACATTCGGTACAGGTGCAGTTTGGACTTTCACAGCTCTCTACATGAGCAATGTGCTTCACGTTCCCCTTCTTCTCGTGGGTCTGATATTTGCATTCAATGCAGTCCTCGGAGGGTTTGTTCAAATATATTCCGGATACCTGGGAGATCAGTACGGTTACAAGAAAACGATCATACTATTTTCAGCAGGAAATTTCATTACGCTGATTTTGCTCTTCCTTTCCGCAAAATTGTTTCCGATTGAAGCTATATTCATAATTCTCTTCATAGTTAACCAGACAATGTCTTCCCTTTTCCAGCCCTCTTTAAGCGCACTGCTGTCTCTCAGCAGCGATATTCCGCTGTCTGGTTTCTCGTATATGAGGGTAGGATCCAATCTTGGTTGGGCATTTGGCCCAGCCCTTGGCGGGGTAATAATTTCTGCTTTCGGGTATCCTTACATTTTTGCCATAGCTGCCGTTGCAACTTTCCTCTCAATTCCCCTCTACCTCTTCCTGAAGGAAGGAAAGTTCAAGTCCAGGGAGAAAACACGTTTTTCCTTCAGGAATGCCGAGAGGGCAGTCTATCTGTTCGGTGCCGGGACAATATTCCTATTTGTGGTGGTGTCCCAGTTTTCTGTCACACTGTCAATATACGCAAACCATATCGTAGGACTTGGGACGGCATCGATAGGACTTATATACTTTGTGAATGGGATAGTGGTTGCAGCATTTCAGCTTCCTGTCTACCTTCTAATAAAGAAGATAGGGCTGTGGAATGGTATGATACTGGGAACACTTCTGTACATGATAGGTTATTTCTCCATGGCTCTCGATCACAATCTCGTCCAATTTCTACTATCGATGTTCATAGTGACAATGGGAGAGAATGCAGTAACACCAACTGGAAATGCGATAGTATCAAAGATTTCCGGTGGAAAGAAGCTCGGTACACACATGGGCATTTACAATTTCTTCAATTCATTTGGAAGGGGAATGGGCCCGGCATACGGTACCATTCTTCTCTCCTATCTCATTGATCCATTTGAAATATGGGGACTGGCAATCGTCCCAGCCGGGGTAGCGCTTATGGTGTTCGCAACCCTGAAATTCAGGAATAAGGAGGACGACAAGCTTAGCTGGCACTGAAATCACCTTCCAGTATCTTCCCCTTAATTTCAGAAGATATGTCGGGAAGCTCCCTCTCAGAGGAAGCTAGTTTCCTCGGAAATAATTGCCTGTTGCTCCGTTCAGGATCTTGTTTCAGTTTCCCTGGTGATGTTCAGGAATAATGCAGAAATAACCCAGATGAATCCGACTAAGTCAAGAACTATGTTTGAAATTGCCAATCCGTAACCGAGGATTGCCAGAGGTATTATGTAAAATACTATAAATAAAAAAATTGAACGAAGTCTCATTCGGACCTAACTACCCGAATAGTGCCCCAAGACCCGCTACCGCATCCTCCTCATTCTTCTCCTCTTTCTTTTCGTCCTTCTTCTCTTCCTTTTTCTCCTCTTTCTTCTGAGGCTCAGACGGTGCTGCTGGCTGTGCTACAACTGCTGATGACTTTAATGCCTCCTCAATGTTCACCCCTTCCAGTGAACTAACAAGGCTCTTTATCTTTGCAGGATCTGGTGTAACTCCAGCTGCCTTGAGGATGTCTGCGATTCCTTCTTCCGTAATAGGCTTACCAACTGAGTTAAGTATCAGTGCACTGTATATGTATTCCATAGTCTTCACCAATAATTACACATGGATAATAAATTTGCCGTCTTAAACATTACTGACCCACTCCCTCAGGTAACTTGTTGCTGATTGCCTTTGCTCCGGCTGCTGCTTTGGCGAGGAGTAATGCTATGTTTTCCTTTGTGGAGTAAGAAATTGCAACGCTCAGTGAAAGGGCGCTCCTGTGTGCATTTGAAATCATTATTGGCGTGGTTTCCCTCGTGAAATAGCCAATGTTCAGTGAGAGGGCAATCGCGTTTCTGTGTCCCAGGGACAGCTGTCCAATCGTATCCTCCACCGAGACATCCAGTATGTCGCTCTTAAATAGTGTACCATCTTCAAAAGATGCCCTGAAATCCAGCCCTATCTCGAGAGGTAGGATCTCCAGTTTGGCCAGTGCCAGAGCCTTTTCTCTTGAGATCTTCTCCCCCTTTTTGATAAGTGTAATATCCTTTCTTATGACAACCTTGCCCTGGTCAATTGAAGCGGGTATTCCAGCCTTCTGCAACTCTCCAACAACGGGGCCAGGTTTCAGGTTTGTGGCCTTAGCCTCAAGGAACACATCCTCCTGTGCGGTTTCGCCCCCCTTGGCGGGAGCCCTGGTCCTGCTGCTTTTCACTTCCCTGTAAAGCTTGAATGAATTTTCATTAGAAAATATTGCAGCAATTGGGCCATCCATAAATTTTTCAAGTCCAGTTATACCCTCCATGTTCAGTTCTTCAAAGGCTCTCTTCAGTAGCGTTTTTTTGACGACCCTGATCCTTGCCTTTCCCCGCAGGTTCTTCCTTATCTGCTGAAACTGTTTTGATGGAACTCTTTCTATTCCAACAACGGCTATTGATTTTGATTCTTTAATATCCCTTGAAAGTGACTGTATAGTCACATTTTTCTGTTCAGAAAATCTGTTTTCCTTCATGTTACTTCATCTCCACCTTTACAGCCGGTCCCATCGTTGTTTTTATGTAAATCGCCCTTATGTTCTCTTCTCCCTTTTCCAGCTTAGATTCTATCCTCTTAAACACCTCGGCTGCGTTCTCCACAAGTTTGTCCTCTTCCATTGCAACTGTTCCTATTGGAACATGGATCACTGGTTTTTCCTTTGTCCTCGCCTTGACCGTTCTCCTCAGATTGTTTATTATCGGTACAGGGTCAGCTGATGGAGGAATAGGCCTGGGAACTTTTCCCCTCGGTCCCATCATTGCACCAAGTATCTTACCAACTCTTGCCATCAACGCAGTCTCAGCGAGAAAGAAATCTATATCATTAATCATCTTCTTTGTTCCTTTTTTGTCGTCCATCATCTTATCCAGTTCCTCTGCAGAGATTAACTTGTCAACCACATTCTTTGCTTTCGACGCCATCTCGTTTCCAGATATCAGTCCGACCTTGATCTTCTTCCCCCTTCCATTTGGAAGAACTATCTCCTCATTAATCCTGTTCTTGGGGTTGGACAGATCAACATCTTTCAGATTGATTGCAATGTCCACAGATTCTGAAAATTTCCTCTTTGGGGCTTTGCTGATAGCCTCCTGCAGGCTCTTCTTTATCAGTTCGTTATCCATTTGAATACACCTTAGTAGTAATGCGAGCTTTCAGGCTCTCCTACTTTAAACCTTGATAGAACCTTCTCTAATAAGTTTTTGCGTCTCTCTCGGGTCTCTTCCTTCTACAGTGATTCCCATTGAAACACACGTTCCGAGAACTTCCATAACAGCTGCCTTTATGCTTGCGGCCATCATGTTATCGACTTTCATCTCTGCAACTTTCTTTATCTGTGCCATCTTGAGGTCACCCGTGAGTTTTGTCTTGGAGGCTCCGGTCGCTGTTTCAACCCCTAGCTCCTTTTTCAATAATGCCGAAACTGGAGGTTTTCCCACAGAAATCTCGAATTTTTTTGTGTCCGGGTCGACCGTTACCTTAACTGGAACTTGCATTCCAGAGAAGAGTTTTGTTTTCTCATTAATTTCCTTAATGACCAGTCCTATGTTTATCCCCATGGGTCCCAGAGCAGGACCAAGCGGGGGTCCAGCAGTTGCCTTTCCACCATCCACCATAACTGATATTTCCTGTGGCATTTATTTCACCTCTTTTTCAAGAATTTTTACAGAATCAGCCTTCACTGTTAAAGGTATCGGAACAATTGCGTTCTGCAGTTCCAGGGTAATCTCATCCTTCCCCATATCAACGTGCGTAATCCTTGCCTTCTCTCCCTTGAATGGCCCTTCCGTAACTTCCACGTAATTTCCCACTTCAAGCGATTCTACCGCTGCCTTTGAAACGAGATAATTTTCTATTTCCTTTAGCTCAACTTCTCCCTCTATCATGTTCCTTGCCCCCCTTATTGTTCTGAGGAGAGCCATGGTACGATCAGGGTATAGCGTTTCAATGAATACGTATCCCTTAACATCAGATGGTACCAGGATCGAGTAAATGTAGTCCTGCTTTTCCATCTTCGCCTTCAGACCAATGTCCCTTGCGATCTTAATTTCCTGTCCGATGGTTGTCTTGATGACTATTATTGTCTGCCTAATCTTGACGGTAAAGAGTTCACCTGTTCTCTCCCCTGAATGTATTACCACGGACGCAGAATCTCCAATCTCCCCTCCTTTAGGGGTTTCTATTGCTAGCGGATATTCCTGGGACTCTTTTGGTTTGATCTTGTAATGTATTTTCAGGGAATCCGGAGTTACAGGGGAGATCGCCACCTGCCTTCCCTTCTTTTGATTTTCCATAACAAACCATTCTATCTCTTCCTTCTTTTCCTTTATATTAAGGGATATATCCACATCCCCTTCCTCTTCCGCCGAGCCCTCATTTTCCAGGGTAAGAACGAACTCTATCTTCTTATTCGTGCCTGCTTCTGAGTCTGTTCCTGTAGATGACCACTTTACCATTTTATGGCACCTTGAAGAATACGTTCATGAGAAGATAGATAATGAACCCTATCCCCCCTATTATGATTATGCCTATTCCCGTTATCATCGAAGATTTTCCGTACTCATCCCTTGTTGGCTTTCTAGCCATTTTCAATATTCTGGAATACTTCCCCTTCCCTATCCTCTTTACCCGCTCCGTAAGGGAATCCTCTATATCCAGAATTTTGTCGTCCATGTCATCCATATTGGCTACCTCTAAACGTATTTGTTTTTAGCTCCTACCAATATGGCTAATACCTTTATATCATTTTTCATTGAATCGTCAATTCTAGCACCCCATATTATTCTCGCATTAGGGTTGATCCTCTTTCCAACTTCCTCAAGCACCACATGTGCCTCCTCCACAGACATGTTGGAGCTCCCCGTAACCGAGACTATTGCGGAAGTCGCACTCGATATTTCCAGATCAAGAAGCGGTGAATTCATGGCCTTATTGGCTGCGTCGTGTGCCCTATCCTGTGAACCAGATTGACCTATACCTATCATTGCTGTTCCACCATCTTTCATAACTGTTTTCAGATCATTAAAATCAAGGTTGACCAGGCCAGGTCTGGTAACCATTTCTGTCAATCCCTTAATTGACTGCATAAGGATCTCGTCAGCAAATCTGAAAGCTTCATTGAGTGGAAGCCTGGGAACCAGTTGCAACAGTTTATCGTTTGGTATAACTACAATGGTATCAGACTTCTCCTTTAATTTTTCCAGCCCCCAGAGGGCATTCTCCTTCCTCATGACCCCTTCTGATGTAAAGGGAGTTGTCACAACTGATATCACCAGTGCACCTGCATTTTTTGCAATTTCTGCAACGACGTGTGCAGATCCTGTACCCGTCCCGCCCCCCATTCCAGCAGTCACGAATACTATGTCAGCGCCCTCAACAGCTGCATTGATTTCCTGTTCTGCTTCCCGCGCAGACATTTCACCCACCTGGGGAATAGCTCCTGCACCCAGACCTCTGGTCGTCCTTTTTCCCAGCAGTATCTTCTTTCTAGCCTGTGTCAGCAGCAGGGCCTGTGCATCAGTGTTTGCGGCAATAACATCTGCTCCCTGGATCCCCTCTTCCATAATCCTTGTGATCGTATTTGAACCGGACCCGCCACATCCAAAGATCTTTATGTTGGTCTTTAGGCTCTTTAGCACTTCAATCAATTCAGCATCTGTATCCTGAATTGCTTCGTTTTCCGGCATAATTAAAACCAATTTGACACAATATTTCAATATTTATAATTTTTCGGGACTCATCTCTCTTCGAATCCATAAGCCATCTGTCGGTTTGCAAGTATAAAATGCTCGTTTCCGTTGAATCCGACAACTCCAAGTGGATAAGGATCTTTCTCAGCTATATCTTTCCACGCATCGGCGAGTTTGTCCCTTGAGCAGTAGAGGTAATATGAGAGCATTTTCTTGATAATTTCCTCGCCTGTGCCTGTTGCGGCTATCCCAAAATCTCCCTTAACAAATATCCCTGCACCAGGAATACCGGTATCTCCCACCCTCCCTCTCAGCATAGGTACAGAACCCCCAGTAGACAGAGCAGCGGCGACCTTCCCATCATAATTTGCGACTGCACCCACTGTATCTACGATTCCATTAGAAAAAACCTGAAATCTCTGGTCAGAAGCAGCTTGTTTTCTCGCTTCCTTCAATCTGTTGATTGCCTTCTCCGTTGTTGGGTCATAGTACGGATGTCCCATTGAACGTGCGAATTTTACGGCTCCATCCCCTGACATTATCACATGCGGACTCTTTTCCATCACTTCTCTGGCAACCTGTACCGGATTTTTCACGTATTCTATGTTTAGAACTGATCCAAAATTACCATCTATCATCACAGACGAATCCATCTGTATGCTCCCGTCAAGTCTCATAACCGATCCCGTTCCTGCATTGAAATTTATGTCATCCTCCATGTATTTAACTGCCGAAACAACTGCATCTAATGGATCGTCATAATTTATGGACAGGGAAGCGTACTTATTCAGTACCTGGTTAAATTCGGGGCTACTGCCGACTCCTCCATGAAGAATGATCCGCTTCATACCGCCATAATGTGACAGAAGTAAATATTTGTTGTGTTTTTTTGGATAGCCCTTGATGAATATTGAGGGACATTCTGTGACCTTTAGGTTCTGGCAACGATGGCCGCAGAATCACTTAAATATTGGAAACAGGTAAGCAATGGATGTGGCTCAACAGGGATATAGTTTCGATTGGCGATTTCACCAAGGAAGAAGTAATGCAAGTGATTGAAAAGGCGAATGAAATGTTACCGTATGCCAGTTCTGGTCATCCGGAAAAACCTCTTTCAGGTAAGGTTGTCTCCACGCTCTTCTATGAGCCAAGCACGAGAACAAGGCTCAGCTTTGAATCAGCTGTCTTCCGGATGGGGGGAAATGTGCTGGGGTTTGGATCATTGGAAGCCACCTCCGTTGTAAAGGGGGAGACATTATCCGATACAATCAGAATAGTGAACAGTTACTCAGATGCCATAATTCTAAGGCACCCTTCTGAGGGAGCAGCAAGACTTGCATCTGAGTTTGCTGATGTTCCTGTCATAAATGCGGGGGATGGTGCCGGTCAACACCCGACCCAGACACTGTTGGATATATTTACCATCTGGAAGGAACTGGGCTCAGTAGATGGAAAGAAGATAGGTTTTGTTGGTGATCTAAAATATGGGAGAACTGTTCACTCTCTCTCGAAGGCGCTTTCAATGTTTGATGTCTCTCTCTATTTTATTTCTCCAGAGGAATTAAAGATCCCAAAGCACATTAAGAGGGAGATAGATAAGAAGGTTCCAGTCAGGGAAGCGAAGAACATCGAGGAAATAATTGAGGAGCTGGATGTGCTCTACGTCACACGCATACAGAAGGAGCGGTTTCCAGATATCAATGAATACAAGAAAGTCGCTGGAACATACGTGATAAGGCCATCTTTATTGACGAGGGGCAAGAGAAATCTCATAATCATGCATCCGCTGCCAAGAGTGAATGAGATACCTCCTGAGGTGGACAGTTCTCCTCACGCACGGTATTTCAAGCAGGCATCATACGGAGTTCCACTTAGAATGGCTCTTCTAGATTTAATTTTCAGGGGTGATTAAATGCCGGTGGAGAAAACATTAAAGATTGAGAAGATTGGAAAGGGGACGGTAATAGACCACATTCCAGTTGGCAGGGCATTCCAGGTACTCAAGATACTTAACATATCCGGAGATGCAGGTGTTACAGTCAGCATTGCAGTTCATGTCAAGAGCAAGAAACTTGGTCTCAAGGATGTCATAAAGATAGAAGACAGGATACTTGATTCTACTGAACTCAACAAGATCGCGTTCGTGGCAAATGGTGCCACCATATCCATTGTCGAAAATTATGACGTTATAAAGAAATTTACAGTAAAGCCTCCTGATATCATAACGGGAATACTAAAATGTAGCAATGAGCGCTGTATAACAAACTCGGGAGAAAATGTAAAGTCCTCATTTTCCCTGATATCGAAGAATCCACTGATGATAAAGTGCCATTACTGCGAAAGGGAGATGGAAATAGATGAAATTATCCAGAACATCATATGACCGGTAATGGAATCTGGACTGAATAGAGACATTGATCTGGCAGGGCTATTTCTCTTTCAGGATTGATACCTGCAGTTTGTCTCCGTCATTCAAATTGAACTTCTTCCTCAGGTTCGAGGGAGATACTATTTCAACTACTCTTTCGTAGTGTGTCCTCTCTGGCAAGACTATCCCAACCTCTTCGCCGAGCATCTTAGCCCTGAGGACCTTTATTGCACCAAATTTCCTACCATCCTCTTCAAAAGGATCAACACTGTATCCCGGCAAATTATTCACAACGTAGTTGAAACTTGTGGAGTCATCCGTCAGTCTGAGATTTAATGTACCTGCAAATGGAATGAAATTGAGAAACTCCTTGATCTTGGTAACATATCCATTTCGTGACATATAATATGACCCCTCTCCAAGTCCTGAAAACAGAATTCCTTCTATCTTGATTTCATTTGAGGAATTCAGAATATATTCCATGGTTTTGAGCTCTTTCTTGAATTCATCATACGCCTTTTCAGTTAGAACTATCTCTTCACCATTTTTTATCCTCTTTCTGGATATGTATCCCTCCCTCTCCAGAATAATAAGATATCTCGACGCAGATTGCTGTGATATTTTCAGTTCTCTGGAAAGGCTGGATGTGTTTACGACCATCTTTCCCGCATTGTTTCTCATCGATATGTTCTTCAGGAAGTTGAAAATAATAGGATCAATCATGTTCTTATCTTTCCCTTTGAGATAGTTGTGCTTCTTATGTTCTTATCCTTTAAATTTTTTCTTAAAGCAGCATCGTTTGTAATGACTGTCCCACCATATCTGGTTGCTGCTTCGATTACTCCTTCGTCTCCCTTCTTCTGTACCTTCAGTATCCTGTATTTTTTTACCCAGTCAATGCCAATTCGTGCATTACTGTCATCCATTTTCAGTTCAGAAAGTTCTTCGATCACGGATGATGGTACACCAATTTCCTCATCTACAAATCTTTCAATAGAAATTTTCTGCTTTACCGCGTAGATGATTGCATTTGTGTCCAGTATAATCAAGCTTTTTTCACCAGTATTCCAAGAGCATAATTCTTCCTGATTCTGTCAATCTTTACCGATACTTTCTCCCCCCTCTTTGCACCAGGAACTATTATCGTTGTTTCCCCCCTTATCGATATCCCGTCACCATCTCTATTCAGATCCGTTATTTCAACTTCGTAAACCTTCCCTTCTTCTATTCTCTCTTCTGAGTACCTAATTTCCTTTCTGGCATAAAGTGGCCTTTCAGCTCCACACGCTTTGCAACGTACCACTTCATTCCTGTTTTCCCTGACTATTTCAGTGTCAAAATTTCCGCATTCATAACATTGTACGTAAATTCTGATATATTCCTGTATTGCTTTCTCGATGCTCCCTTCCGGTGGTTTACCTTTGAGTATCAACCGACCATCTGATATTTCTCCCGACAGCCCAAACTGTTTCAAAAGATACTTGTATACATGTTCCTCGTCCCTGTTTATTGCATCCACTAACTCCCTGAAATTTTGTATAATTGTCAGCTTCCCCTCATAGATTATTTCAGCCTTTGGAATCTGAAACCTCTTCTTCTCTTCACGCTTCTGAACAGATGATTTTACCTTTCTTAGCAGTGAAGAGTAATCGAAATCACTCATGCAATCGTATGCCTTGCTCGCTTAAAAATTTTGAGAGGAAAACAGCTTTGGCATCAAATGCAACGCATGTTAGACAACAGTCAAACTTTTGGTAGCCGTCATCCTATAGTGTTTGACAACACTCACAAAATTTGTTTGACAAAATATTGCATTCGGCATACTGATGAATTGATATTTTACCTGAATAATATGGCATAAAAATTTATTTATGATATAATTTATTTTAGGTAACTAATAGAATAGAAAAATGGTCTGAATAAAAAAGTTTATATACAGTTATGTTCATAACTTTAGTAGGATAGTGGTTCCGGATGGATTCTAGTAGTACGCGGAGAATTGCGTTGCGTTTGACACCGCAGGAAGACGATGAAATAAATGACTTTTTGAGCACAACGTTGAGATTCAAGACAAAGTCAGAACTTATCAGGGCAGCGGTGTACTCCTACATACACAAGAGCGGATACCAGGAAAGGCAACAGGAATCCGAAATTACATTCTCAAAGGCAACAATGAATACCTTGGACCAGATGGTCGTCAAAGGACTTTTTAAAGACAGGAATGATGCCCTTGAGTTTATAATGAGGAAAGTTAACGAAGAACATTTTCTTTCCATCTGGCTTAGCAAGTTGGTAAAGGGATACCTCGACACCCGGGACCTGCTGACTATGGATGATTTTTCGTCTATGGACGAGAAAGACGATAAACAGAGAGGTGAAAGCAATGGCCCTAAATTATGATGAGAATTTTTACAAAGTACTGTTGAACAAGCTAAAAGAAGACAGGGCTTTCCCAGAACCATCAGTAACATGCATCGGCATAGGTGGAGGCGGATGCAATATCGTGTCAAAGCTCAATAGAAACAGCAGTTCTGTCAAAACATTCTGCCTAAACACAGACCAAATTTCAAATGCAAAGAGAAGTGATGTCACACCTGTGAATATTGGAACGGATTACATACGGGATAAGAGAGACTCAGGCGGATTCGTAAAGGTAGCTAAAAAGGCCTTTAAAGATGATTCACCAGAGATATCACTGAAAGTGCTGAAGGACACCGAACTGGTGGTAATAGTCACAACGCTGGGCGGTGGTACAGGTTCCGGTGGATCAGTACAAATAGTCAAACTCCTGAAAAGCGAGAGGATCCCATTCCATGTATTTGCTGTAAGGCCATTCGAATTTGAGGACGGAAGAAAGGAAATCTCGGACGAAGCGATTGAAGAACTGAAAAGAGAGACAAATGACATAACTTTCTACGATAACAATGAATTCGACTCTATTAAGGAAATAAACCAGAAGATAAAGAACGATGTAGACAGATTTGTTCAGCATAAGCTAGCGGCGTTTGAAGTAATATATTCTGATGGGTTTGGTCTGGTACTGTCTGAAATACTTAATGAGAGACAACTGTCAATAGACCTTGATGTCAATATAGGAGAAAGTGGAGAAAGCGGTCTTATAGGAATTAAGTAACCTTCTATTTTTTTATCATTTTTTTCATGGATTTTTTGTATCATATAATCAACCTCCATTATATTATTTGTCAATTCCTGGCAGGTAATTTTTAAGAGAAAGTAAATATTGCGAGATTCATTAACATCCTGATGAAGTCCCTTGACGTCCTCCTGTTTCAGCTGAACTCTATGAGTGGACCCCAAAATAACGAGGAAAGAATTCTAGAAACTATGAACGAGCATTTTGATATCGCCATATTTCCAGAATTATTTTATTCGGGCTATCTTAGAAGAGACGCCATTTCCCAGTATGTACTCAAGACCAGTTTTCTCGATGACTTAAAGAAGCTAGTTGGAGACAGGATGTTAATATTTGGGGCTCCGGTTATGGATAAGTTCCTATATAATTCAGCCGTGGTGATTCACGAAGGATGTGTTGAGATATATCACAAAATGCACCTGCCAAATTTTGGACCATTTGAAGAACTGCGCTACTTTTCCAGAGGGAGGACACCTCTCTTAATCAATTTTAGAGGGATGAAGATTAACGTGCAGATATGCTATGATTTATTTTTCGATGATGCGTTCATGAAGGGAAGTGATGTTGTGGTCAACATATCTGCGTCTCCGTTCACGTCCAGGCCATATTTTGAAATGATCTTCCCAGGAAGAGCACTTGAAAACCAGGCCTTTTTGATCTATGTTAACACTGCCGGCCTGCAGAGGAATCAGGTTTTTTGGGGTGGAAGTCGGGTAATCGACCCAGATGGGAACGAAGTTCTAAAGATGAAATATTTCGAGGAATCTATTGGGAATGTCTCAATTAACACAGGCTCAATAAAAACAAGCAGAAGAAAGAGGAGAGTTTTAGATGAGGTGATGAATGAGTATAAAGAATGATCTGTTCCTGTCCAGGGTTCTGAACACTGAGCTAAAATATCAGTATCTGAAGAATAGCCCTAGATTTCAAAAGAGCGACAAGGAATCAGTAATTGCAGCAAGAAGATATCTCCTGAACAATGTTCGGTCTTCCATCTATGTGAACACGTTCTTCTATGCGATGATTTCAATACTTTTCGGTACTACTATCACAAAGACTGCGAGCACGATTTCAACGGGAAGTTTCACCTTATTTCTGCTTTTGCTGATACTGGCCATAATGACTGACTCACAGTTCTACCGTGGGCTCTGGGATATGAAATTGCTGACCCCCCTGACTCAGCTTCCACTCAAGCTCGAAAGAAGGGTCATTCCCCTCTCCCTTTTCCTTTACAACGAGGTATACCTTCCATTCGTAACGATCCCGGCGGGCATAATAATATCTATCGGGCTTCACACCCCCATACCTTTGATAGTGTATGTGCTGTTCACAGTTCTTTTTCTCTATATTGGAAGAACTGTATCCCTCCTTCTCGGTATCACGTTCCTGAAGACAAATACTAACAGAAGGACGAAGAGGCTCTACCTGGGTCAGATTTTCCAGGTGCTGATTTTCGTAGTTTTCATTCTATCTATCCAGATAGCCACAAATCCTGCTTTTCTTGGCTATTTTAAGGTTCCATCGTTGTTATTCCTGTTCATTCCAGTTACCCCAGGTTACATTTCATCCCTCAATGCATATCCATTCGTGGTATTTGCGATCACATTCAGCTTGATTTATGCAGCATACTACTTTCTCCAGGAGAAGAATTTCTCCGACAAGATGGAAACGTTCACGGATGTCCCCTCTGGGAAATCTAGCGAACAGATAATAACCCGAAAGCCTGTCCGGTCCCTTATAGATAAAGATTTCAAGATGATTCTCAGGAGAAGAGGGGCAATAATGATCATGGTACTTCCTGTAGCTTTTATAATCCCAATAATACCAACCCTCCTCTCTACATCTAGTGCCACTACTGGAATTTCATTTTCCATTGCACTGCTGGCATCTGTTTTTTTAATAGATTTCATCTTCCTGATAGGTCTGGAGGGCAAGGCGGCATGGCATCTATCAGCTCTTCCCATCACAAGAAGAGAATTCTTCTTCTCTAAACTGCTCAGCATACTAGCCGTTGGAATGATTTATTACGCAGTAATTTTGGTCATAATAACTGTACTTAACAGAAATGTTGTCCCATTTTTGCTCTTGAACCTACCACTATTTATACTGATCCTTATGGTCGTTCTGATTGCTGGCGGGGCATATCTTGTAAACTCCATCCCATACGAAGTTTATTCCCTTTCCCAGGAGGGGATAGGGGGGAGATGGATCTTCCTGAAGACTATGGCGATAGGACTTCCGGTAATACTCGTAAACGCACTTTTGTTCTACTTTTCAAATTATATAATTTCCTATCATGTCCCATATTACCTGAAGGGATATCTCCTGACCTTGATATCTGACCTTGTTATATCGGCCCTTTTCGTAAGATTTTTCCTGAAGAAGGGAAAATACTTCTAAGATTTTAATAAGCGATTGAAATGGTGAGTTATTGAATAACGTCATAAAAATTGATCCAGTGAACCCGGAAAAGGAAGTGATACGCAGGGCTTCGACCGTTATAAGGTCAGGAGGTCTTGTGGCCTTCCCTACAGAGACAGTTTACGGTCTCGGTGCAGATGCGTTAAATGATCCATCATGCAGAAAAATCTATCAGGCTAAGGGGCGTCAATCAGATAATCCAATAATAGTTCATATTTCAGACTATGAACAGCTCAATGAAATAACATATGGTATCCCTGATCAAATTATGGAAAAGATGGAAGTTATATGGCCAGGCCCGCTGACCCTTATTCTGAAAAAGAGGAATATTGGTGATGTGCCGACTGCTGGTCTTGACACAGTGGCTATAAGAATGCCCGCCCACAGGGTTCCACTGGAACTGATAAGGGGCAGCGGTGTTCCAATTGCCGCTCCGAGCGCCAACAGGAGCGGAAGACCAAGCCCAGTCCTGGCAGAGGAAGTGTATGAGGACCTGGGATCAAAAGTGGATCTTATTCTAGACGGTGGGCCGGCATTCTTCGGTGTAGAATCCACAGTAATTGCATTCGGGGATGGGGAGATAGTTATACTCCGGCCGGGAGCATTTGCCGCTGAAGAACTCAAGAAAATTTTCGGCCTCAAGGTCTTGGTTTCTGGGGAAACACCTGATTTACCAATTTCACCGGGAATGAAATACAGACATTACGCGCCCGAAAAGGAACTTCTGATGGGAACTGATCAGGGGTCAATAGAGAGATTCTGTAGGGAGAATGATGCACTATTCATTGGGAGCAGCGAACTTGCCAAAAGCCTGAATTGCGAATCAATAATTCTCGGTTCTCGAAACGATCTCTTTGAGGTAGCGAGAAATCTCTTTTCTTCATTCAGAAAGCTTGATAGAAGCAATCATTCCGTAGGCGTGATAGAATGCTTTGAGGAAAGGGGAATAGGACTTGCCATCATGAACAGGATAAGGAAGGCAACAGGTGGGAAAAAGATCAATTTTTAGATATCTCACTTTCATTCATTGATTCTCTGATTCCGTCAGGCTCAATCAAGTGTTCATTTGCAAGATAATCAATAATTTGCCTGACGCTCTGCTCGACTGTTTGAGAATCTGTGTCCACTATTATCTCTGGAGACAGTGGTGCTTCATATGGGTCCTGAATACCCGTAAGGTTGGTTATTTCACCTGCCAGTGCCTTCTTGTAGAGCCCTTTAGGATCCCTTTTCACCAAGGTCTCCAGGGAACATCTCACAAACACTTCGACAAAATTTCTTATTTCTTGCCTTGCCCTGAGCCTCACTTCCCTATATGGAGAGATCAGTGGGACAAGGGTTATGACACCATTTCTGGAGAGTAACTTTGCCACGAACATTACTCTTTCATTATGTTTTTCCCTGTCTTCCTTGGAAAATCCAAGGTCTTTTGAGAGACCCTTTCTTATTTCATCTCCATCTAGTATTTCCACCCTGTACCCCTGCCGCGAAAGAATAACCTTCAGTCTTTCAGCAAGCGTTGTCTTTCCGGCTCCCGGGAGTCCGGTGAACCAGAGAACAAATCCATCATTATTCCACAAGGTACAACCCCTCCATAGGTTCTCCCTTTATTCCATATCTCTTTCTGACCCTGTATAGTTCCAGTATTGTGGGTGCAACTCTGTATATGCTTGAGTCTATTCTCTTTCCGATCTTCTTTCCCTTCCTGTAGATTATGTAAATTCCATCATAGTCATGAACGGCGTCATCTGGACCGGTATCATTTTCAAGGAGATAGTCAGTCTTATATCCAATCGTCCCTGCAGCTCTCCAGTTCAGGTCATCCAGATAGACAAATAAATCAGACCTGTCTCCGTTTACCTCTTCATAAACCTCTTCCGGCTCGAAAACCCTCGTCTTCCATTCTTCCCCGTCTGGTCCTCTGATTCCGATCAGTTTTGATTTTAGCTTGTTTATCTCTTCTCGGACATTTTCCTTCTCGATGATTCCCTGTTCTTCCCTTCCCTTGATGTTAAGAAAGATTCGCGCATAGTAGCCTCCCCATGCCCAGGCCTTTGAATTTGACCAATCCACGTCCACTTCCTCAAGAGAAGATCCTTCCTTTATACTGTCATTCTTGATTTTGAGGTATCCTTCCTTTATCAGCCACTGGTTTATTGCAAATGCGCCCTTCATGGCTTTGGCTCCGTGATCTGAAACTACAAGCACAACAGTATCGTCATCCAGTTTCGAAACAATTCTACCAACATGGTCATCCACCATCTGGAAGTATCCAATGAACTTGTCTCTCATCTCCTTGTTATCCTCATAGAGGTGACTTGTTTCGTCAATGTATCTCCAGAATGCATGATGTACCCTGTCTATGCCTATCTCTACCATGAAGAAAAAGTCCCATTCTTTTTCGTCCAGGAATTTTTCTGCCATTCTGAACCTTGTGTCTGTCATGTTGAATATTTCTTGCAAAATCTTTTCCTTCTCAGGTTTCCTAAATTTTACGTCGAATTGATAGTCTGGGAAATCCCTCAGTATCTCTCTTTTGAGCCCAGGAGGATAGGTAAATTCTTTATCCCTATCAGGGGTAAGAAAATCTGAAACCATGAGTCCGGGAAGAGGTTTAGGTGGATAGGACGGAGGAACAGCAATTATGATGCTCTTCTTGTTTCTTTTTCCAAGTATATCCCAGACGGTATCGAATTTTATGTCGGTAGACATCGGTATCTTTATTTTGTTATATGAATTTCCCACTCTAGACCTGAATCCATATAATCCAAGTTCGCCAGGGGTCCTCCCCGTAGTCATCACCATCCAAGCAGGGACAGTTATTGGAGGGTCAGTACTTCTAAGTCTTCCGTAAATTCCATCCTCGGTCATTGACGTTAAGTTTGGAAGATATTCTTTCAATTTCCCAAATATTAGATCCGGAGCTGCACAGTCAAGGCCAATTACGACGACTCTCATCAATACCACTTAGTCCAGATATCCCAGGGACCTTAACCTGTCCTTGACCTTCTTTTCGTCTTCCTCGTTGAAGGCCTCATCGCTTGAGCCATGGGCAAGTATTTCCCTGAGGACAAAAGTAACATAATCACTTACTGAAGTAAATCCGGTATCCTTTATCTTATTCTGTATCTTTTCAAAAAGAGGAGTAGGGATAGATACAGTGGTATACTTCTTTTCATCAGCCATATGCCATTATATAAATGGGGTAATTATAATTTATTATAATTACATTTAATTAACAGGAATGCAACCGGAATAAACAGTGTGCTGCATCTATCCCTGATCAGCGTTTACTATGTCCTTTCTGTAAAGAGTTTCTCTTTTGGAATTCTGAATGTGACTTTTAACAGAGACAGGCCTATTAATGAAAAAATAAAAGACCTAGAAAGACTTAAATAGGACCCACTATTCAGACTTTTACTGGTGATAACCGTGGCAGATAACAACACTATATTCATCGGCAAAAAACCGACAGAAAACTACGTTTTCAGCACTATAATGCTCTTCACGAATGGAGCAAGCGAAGTTGCAATAAAAGCTAGAGGAATGGCCATAAAGAGGGCTGTAGACGTTGCGGAAATTGTGAAGAACAGAATGGAATCCATGATGAAAACGCAGGTGAAGTACGGAGACATACGAATAAGCACAGAAAAGGTTCAGAGGGAAGACGGAGAAAGCAATGTTTCATCAATAGAGATAGTATTGAAGAAGTAGGTGGATCCGCCATCTACACCTAATTTTTTAACTATTTTCCCCGAATGTTTCAGATTTTGCACAGGGACGGTCTTTCCAGAATCGGTGAATTACAGGTCAAGGGCTGGAAGATCAAAACTCCTGCAATTCTTCCTGTTATACATCCATTCAAGCCAGAGCCCTGGATTTCTGAAATCAAGAGGCTGAAGGTTGAGGGGATAATAACTAACTCATATACCCTCAAAAGGAACAACTTTGACGAAGAGAAGGACATTCACGACTTCCTTAATTTTCATGGACTCATAATGACAGATTCTGGAACATTTCAGGAGCATATGTACGGGCCTCTCTCTGCCACAAACGAGGAAATGATAAAATTTCAGGATGGAATTAATTCAGACATCATTACAATCAGGGACATATTCTCAGAAAAAGAGCATTCGAAGGAGAAGGTTCACGAAGATGCGATTGAGAACTTTAAAAGGGGACTGGAGGCAAAGAAACTGACAAACGGATACATTGCGGCGCCTGTTCATGGTGGTGTTTTCCTCGAAGAAAGGCGGAGAAGCGCAGAAATGATGTCATCACTGGATCTGGAATATTTTCCAATTGGAGGTATTGTTCCACTGATGGAAGATTATAGGTATTCACTGGTATCTGAAATAATTATTAATTCTAAAATTGGGCTTAAGACATCTAATGTTGTCCACGCATTTGGCGCAGGACACCCAATGTTCTTTCCCCTCTTATTCCTGCTCGGTGTTGATGTTGTTGACTCGTCCGCTTACATAAAATATGCGAGAGAGGATCGCATTCTGAATCAGACAGGTACCATCGAACTGGAGGATATTTCGGAAGAACTCCCGCCATCTCCTTATTTCGACAGATTCGACGTTAAAGAACTGAAGGCAATGAAAAAAGAAGAGAGAACGAAGGTGATAAGTTTGCACAATCTTTATGGAACAGTCAAAGAAATTGGGAGTATAAGGGAAGAGATAAGAGACGGGAATCTGTGGAATTATGTGGAATACAGAAGCAGGTCGCACCCTCTTCTACTGGAGGCGTACAGGCGTATACTTGCCTATTATGACTATATTGAAAAGTTTGAACCAAAATCTCGCAGGTCTCCCCTGTTCTACACCGGAGAGGAGACATTGCAGAGACCGGATATCAGGAGGTTTATCTATAATGTGGGATCACATGAAAAGGGAATTCAGGTGTCTGGAAAGCCATATTCGTACTTCGCGAAAGAGCCGGAGAAGTATGTGAGCACCCCATTCGGGAACGTTCCAATGTACCTGGATGAGACATACCCTGTTGCACAGTCAGTTTTTCCAGGAGAATATTACGAGGGGGTCAGAAATAAAGAAAAGTTTGATTCAGGGAAATGGAAAGATTTTCTGGAGGAAAAGGTAAATTATGTGTTCAATTACCAGTTTGGCAAGGATCTCTTCTCTATCGTAGACAGGAAGAAGCTAGGCATTATACGGAGTAAGAATACTGGAAAAATAAGGAACATAACGCTTGATGGTTCCATCATTCTCTCGTTCCGTGCCTCAGATGGACTCTTCAGTCTCAACCTGGAAGGGGCAAATATTATACACAGAAACTTCATTTTTCCCAGGCACAGGGTGATAGTTGATTCAGAGGTTTCTGAATTCGTGAGGGACGGAAAGAATGTCTTCACGAAATTTGTGAAGGACGCGGACCCACAGATAAGACCAGGTGATGAAGTCCTGATAGTGGACGAAGGAGATTCCCTCCTTTCCTATGGACGGACGATTCTGAACAGGGAGGAAATGATCCAGTTCAGGCATGGGATGGCTGTCAAGAACAGGTTGAGATCAAAGGAAACAGGGGAATAATTTTTTTAAATGGAAGGAATTCCCCTTTACGGTCGATATAAGGAAGGCATCAACAATTGAAGAGTACAGAAAAATTGAGGATATTCAGAGGAATGTATGGGGGATGGAAGGTGAATGTCCGGTCCCCCTTCCCATATTGGTGGGAATAAATAATAACGGTGGACTGGTAGAAATAGCCATAGATGATGGAAGTATTATTGGATTCAGCTTGGCTTTCCCGGGTCGTGAGGGGCATTACAGTTACCTTTATTCTCATATGGCAGGAGTACTTCCAGAATTCAGAAACAGAGATATTGGTTACCAGATAAAGATGCACCAGTTCAAGGAGGCAGGGAATATGGGATACAATGAAATAAGATGGACTTTTGATCCGATGAAGGCAAGGAATTCTTATTTCAATGTTCACAAATTAAAGGCATTCGCCTATGACTACAAAATAAACTATTATGGTTACATGGAAAGCAGGGAGAATAAGGGGGTAGAATCAGACAGAATTGAGGCCCATAAATTTCTTGACAGGATTCCACTGACAGGAAAAAAATTCAATATTGCATCGAAAATTGAGAAATATCCGTTTCCATGGGATAGTCTCAAGATAGATGCGGATAGTGTTGGAATTGAGATACCTTCAAGCTTAGACGACGCTGGCATAGAACTCAAAGGGAAATGGAGATTGGCGATAAGGAACGCAATAGTTGAACTTGAAAGCAGGAAGTATGTGATGACAGACGTGATCAGAAACGATGATATTGATGTCCTGGTTTTCACACTGCGAGAAAAATCTGGTCTTCAGTGAAGGACATCACATTGAGAATTCTTCTTCTACTGTTTCTTTCCTCTTCTTTGGCATTTTTTTAGTCTTCCAGTAGGTTGTAACGTAACCAGTGACAAGATTCCTGAGCTTCTTTGACGCATCAGGTATTATCTGTTCTACTATCTTTTTGTTACTTTCGAAGTCCTTCCCGAGGCTGGACTCATATTGATCGAAAATCTGCCTTGCAACTGTCTTAACTAACGTTGGTCTTATAGCTCCCATTCCAGACGGTATTCGCAAACAAGATATATAATTTATCCAACGAATTCAGCGTTTCCTCTGAGAACTGTAAAGAGTGCAGAATATACTGGAATCTTCTGTCTTCCCTCTGAAAGCTTCCTCTTCTCGCCGAAAAATTCAACCTCAGTGCCCTTCAGGATGTTAACTTCAGTCTCATCCATGAATACTTTTGGGATGCATTCAGACAGTGGATCGAAATTTTCGAGGGAAGACGGATCGATTATCTTTACCATAAGTCCCGATTTTCCGTGGAGGCTGCCCGGGGTCCTGATAAGTCTATGGACATCTATCGTCACTGGTTCATCTATCTTGGATGCAAATCTTTCCATTGCCAGTTTTCTCGACATCGAATCTATGTATTCATTGAACTTCTTATCCTTCTTGTCCGGTATCTGGTCATGAACCCCTGTTTCCTCTGCCAATTTTTCCTTCCACTTCCTTCCTCCCGTTTTTGAAATCTCGAGCAATGATTCACGGATACGTTCAATCCTCTGCTCCCACTTTGTTCTTCCGAAGAGCGTATATTCTGGGGAGAGGCATTTCCCTGTTATATAATCAACAATCTCTCTCCTCTCCTGGGATTCCAGAGCCTCAAAGATAGAATAAACATGAGCGTGGTAACCCCTGCTACCGGAGAAGACAATCTCGATGTTCTCATCCTTCACATCCAGGTCGTCCTTGAGTATTACTAGGAGCTTGCGGAGTTCCTCCTTCACCTTCAGCAGCATCTCTGAATAAGACATCCTGTCAGCCCCCTCTATGTGGTCTCCGTCTATATCGAAGACCAGGTCTGCCCCAAGCCATATCTTGTTCTCCATTTCAGCATCTGGCATTCCATAGTACGCACTTGAATAATAGAAATGCTGGGGTGGGTTTTTAAGAACATATTCTCTGAGCTCTTCGAAATTTTTGAATGATGTGTGCCTTATCATCCCTCCCCTGCCGAACAGGGAAAAGGCCATTTCCCTCTTTGGAATATCCCTTATTCCAAAAGTCCCGTTCGTTTCATAGTATGTACGGAAATAACCCTGTGCAGTACGGATGGAAATATCATTCATAGTATCCTTCTCCTTTAAAGAAGGCGGGAGTCAAATACACATCCTGGGAATGATACACTGCAAACATCTTATGCACCGGTTTCACGAGTATGATGTTATTTGCAAGATGATAATAACCTTACTGGGGGGTTTCCTCTTTCTTCCTGTTGAATATGAAGTAGAGCGCAATTATAGAGACTATCACCGCGCCGGAGAATATCCATCCGTATGTAGCCCTGACGCTCGGATTATTGAAGCTTGTTGGAGTGGAATTCGAAAATCCGGGGAGAGCCCCCGCATCAAGCTTCTGTTGATTTGTATATCCACTGTTCGTTGCATCCAGAGAAGATATCTGTTCAAATGCAAGCGTAACATTTTGAGTCGTGAAATTACCTATTCCTTCCATAGCCTCTATAAATTCAACCCCGTACGGGTTGAGTCCCGTCAGTGAATAGTCGAACAGGATGTAATTCTTAAGCGGGCTGTCCTTCCAGTTGTATGTCGAAAAATTGGAGCTCTCAATGACTGGATAGGCGATCGAAGACCACATGGAATCTGTAATGGTGACATTAACACCAGAGAATGTCTGGTAGCTTATAGTCGGATAGCTAACTGAGGACTGTCCATACGATCCACTGTTTATCATTGCAGTGGAAAGGAAGAGCAGCAGTACGATCGCAACAATGAGTTTGATATTCACTGCTCACGGTATTAACATATGCTTTAAAATTTTTCTATTGAATACCTTACAGCATTCCTAAAAAAATGTGATCCCGGGCCATCCACATATCGGCTTCTCGTCCAGTCCGGCTGTGTATAATGAAAAAAAACGCGTTCGGGATGAGGCATCGTACCAAGAACATTCCCATCCCTGTTGCATATGCCAGCAATGTTCATGTATGAACCGTTTGGGTTCCAGGGATATCCTGTTTCTCTGCCGTGATCATCCACATACGTCAGCACATTGAGTCCATCATCGCGTATGTTTTTCAGGATGTCGTCGTCACGGGTCACAAATCTCCCCTCGGAATGAGCGATCGGTACCTTTATAATCTGGTCATTTTCAAAGCTGCTCAGAAAGAGGCAGTTTTTCTTTTTGATCCTTACATAGACGCTTCTCGCTTCAAATCTGTTAGAAATGTTTGGCGCGAGTGCTGCCTCTATTGAATAGTTTCTCCCTGTGTCCGGCAACAATCCAAGTTCCACGAGTACCTGGAATCCGTTGCACGTACCCATCACTGGTTTCCCCTCCTCTACAAAATCTTCAATGTCCCTCAACAGTTTGGATCTTATCCTTGCTGCCATTATGGCGCCGGCGCGGACATAATCACCGGCTGAAAAACCACCGGGGAAGAATATGATATCAAAATCATCAATCTTTTTTATTTTACTTTCCAGCTTCTTTAGATGGACTATTTCCGGGTTCCCACCGGAGTATTTGAAGGAAAGAAAAGCTTCAAGTTCATTGTTTGTACCTTCCATCGTTATTACTGCGACTTTCGGGCTTCTGTTCACCAGTATCCCTCCTTCCACCTCTTCGTTATCTCTCCACTGTCCATCGATATTACCCTCTTTTCCCCATTCAAGACAGTCAGTTGCGTTCCAGAAGTAAAGCCGAGCTTAATGGCATCCTCGCCAGCAAATTTCACGAATTCTTCCTCCATCTCCTTTGAAACCTCAAGAACCCAGCTCGATTGTGGCTCCGAAAAGAGGACAAAATCTGGTCTGAGACCAATGGAAGATATATCTATTTCCGCTCCAATGTCTGAACCAATGATCATTTCCGAGATTGTCACTGCCATTCCACCATCTGAAACGTCATGGACTGAAGCGACCATGTTCTTGTCTATGGCATTTAACAGCTTGGAAGCCCTGTTCAGTAGAACTTTGGGATTGGAAAGGGGTACTATCCCCCCTTTCTTTCTCAAAAGTCTGTAGTAGAGGGATCCACCAAGGTCTGTCGTTGGAAATCCTAGAAGGTAGATTGGGTTACCTTCTTGCTTGAAGTCGGGTGTCTTCGCCTTGTTTATATCTTCTATTTTCCCTACTGCGAGAATTGTTGGAAAAGTGGGAATTCTTCTCTTTCCACTCTCATTATAAAATGACACGTTTCCTGAGACAAATGGAATGTGAACCGAAGAGGCTCCATCACCAAGTCCACGAAGCATCTCTGTGAATTCTCCCATCACGTCAGGATTTCCCGGATCACCTGCATTCAGGCAATCAGAAAATCCCAGCGTCTCGGCTCCTACTGATGCCAGGTTTCTTACGGCTTCGTCCACAGCATTCAGGGCCCCAGCATATGGATCTGTTTGGGAATGAAATGGATTCGAACCGTGTGTTATCGCCACCCCTAAATCCTTGTCCCAGTAAGGCCTTATGACTGAGGAATCTGATGGCCCCTCTCTCCCGATGATGCCTGTGAATGGACCTATCACAGTTGCACCTCTCACAGTGTGATCAAACTGCCTAACCGCAAACTCCTTTGTTCTGACGTTCCTGTCGGAAAGCATTTTGGAGAGATAACCGGTTAGATCACGCGAAAGTTTGGGAATTTCAGAGGTTGCTTTCCTCGCTGGTATAACTGCCTTTCTGTCGTACATTTCAGGTACGGTGAGGAATTCGACTTCAACGTCAAGGACCTTTTCTCCATTAAAATATATCTCGAGTCTATTACCCTTCTCGCTCTCCCCTATCACGTTAGAAATTATGTCCCAGTCATCCATTATTCCCAGTATCTCTTCCACATTTTCTTCCCTTGAAGCTATCAGCATTCTCTCCTGACTTTCTGATATCCAAATCTCCCATGGAAGCATATCTTTTTCTTTAAGGGGGACCCTGTCAAGCCAGATTTTCCCTCCCATACCTCCAGCTTCTAGCATTTCTGCGACCACACTGCTGAGCCCGCCTCCGCCTAGGTCTTTCAGTGCATATATGAGCCCCCTCTCATTTGCCTCAAGAATGGCGTGTATCAGCGGTTCCTTCGTTATTGGGCTTCCGAGCTGAACTGTGGATATATCTTCCTTCCCCCGCTCTATCGTTGCAGATGCCATGTTAACCCCATGTATACCATCTCTCCCTGTCTTTCCACCGGCAATTATGAGCTTTATTCCGGCCTCTTTAATCGCTGATTGCAATATTTTTCCCCTATTGACTATACCAACGCAGCCCACGTTCACCAGTACATTTGGCGAGAAAAAATCAGAGTAGAATATCCCTCCTGAGACTGTCGGTATTCCAACCCTGTTTCCGTAGTCCCTGATACCGGCTATTACTCCGTTTTCTATAAACTTGGGATCAGGAAAACCCTTCAATCTCTTTGTTCCAAAAAAGAGGACATCAGTCACGGCAATTGGTTGTGCCCCCATGCTCAGCACATCCCTGAGTATTCCCCCTACTCCGGTAGCAGCTCCACCATATGGCTCTATTGCTGAAGGATGGTTGTGGCTTTCAATTTTGAAGGCAACTGCACTGTCATCATCAAGTGGTACCAGTCCAGCATCTCCTTTTGAGAGTACCTTATCCTCTGCTATCCCGAATATGTACTTTTTGAGATGAATTTTGGAGCTCTTATAGCTGCAATGCTCGCTCCATGCCTGGGCAATGGCCTGCAGTTCCACATCAGTAGGCTCCCTTCCCTCATTCTTGAAATAATTCTTAACCCTCTGCATTTCTCCAGAAGACAGACCCAGGTGCATATCTCTTGACACCCTCAAGAGATTCGCTTCAGAATCACCTAGAATTATTTTTCTTGCCATTTCACTTTTCATTTTTAACTTCACACTCATTTATTACTGGATTTGACAGAAGTTTCTGACAGAACTCTTCCCCCTCCCTTGGTCTGGTTCCCCTGGTAGTTATATAGTAAACCTTTCCTGTCCTGACGCTCTCCACGTCATCGTATCCAAGAAGCTGAAGGGCCTTTAGTACAGATAACCCTTCAGAATCTTCTACAGTCCTTTTCAGGGTTACCGTGATCTTCAATCTTGCCATGTATGAGGATATATTTTTAATAAATAAATTAACTGTATTTTATTACCAGGTCCCTGAATATATCGGAAACATCTTCGCACTTGTCTGTAACTGTTTCCATGAATTCATATATCTCCTTCAGTTTTATAATTTCCACGGGATCCTTTAGTTTGAATATAGTCCCATATGCTTTTGCAAGAAGGTCATCGCCTTCATTTTCTAGCTTATTGATAGTCACGCATTCATCAATTATTGCCGCAAAATCCGTCTGATCAAAGTTGCCGAAGTATTTGAGAGCCTTGTTTACCTCTATCACGGACTGGAGTATCACGTCTGCAAACCCCTGCATCTCTTCTCCCTTGTCAACCCTAAATAGGGTCAGTCTCTTGGCTACGGCGTTAATAAAATCAAGTATATCGTCATATTTGGTGGCAAGCATACCGACATCCACGGATTCAAGGGGCTTTGACATGTGATTTACACGGGTGTATATCTCATGAACTATCTGGTCCGCTTCATGTTCAAGGGACATTATCTTTTCAGCCCTCTCCTCCATATTGTCATATTTTGAAACCATCTCGCTAAGTTGAACTGCGGCCTCCTTCACTTTTTCAGCTAGGGCCTGAAGATATTTTGAGAATTCCAGGAATACAATTGACGAATCCTCAAGTGCCAGTCCTTTTGGTTCAGTTCCAAGAATCATAGTAAATGCAAGTCCGATGAACATGAATATTGAGATTGCCAGGAATGTCGAACTCCATCCATATAAGAACACAAACACTGGAAATGTGAATGTACCTAAAACTGCACCCAGTCTGCTGACTGCGGATGAGCTCCCTTGGGCCGTTGCTCTAAGTCTTGTCGGGAATATCTCAGTCGGTATGACCCAGGTCGTAACGTTAGGTCCAGCATTTTCAAAGAAGAGATAGAATGCCAGAGCCCCTATTATCACCATGAGGCCATAGCTGTATCCAATAGCCAGTGACAGGGCAGCGAGCGCCATGCCAATAAAACCCAATTCCTGGAGCCTTATCCTACCAATTCTTTCGATTACCAGTATCGCAACTATGAATCCTACTACGATAAATACATCAAGAAATATGGTGCCAAGAATGGAATTTACCCTGTCTATAAGTGTATTTCCCTTGAACCCGATTGTTACCAACATGTACGGTATTGAGATTCCGACCCCGTAAACGCCGATATCCATGAAGAACCACGGTATCCATGAGAATAGTGTCCTTCTCCTGTAAGTCTGACCCAGAAGTTCCGAAATTTTCCCCCTCCTCTCTGGCTCTATTGCAGAAAGGTCCTTTGTGTAGTCCAGGGAGTATTTTTCCTTTATTTCCTCTATGATCTTTTCAGCTTTCTCGCGCTGATTGTTTGTCATAAGCCATCTGGGAGATTCAGGCATTGCACGCCTAAGCACCAGTACAATTAGGGCTGGAACAACTCCAGAGGCAAGCATGATCCTCCATGAATCCACGTGATATCCCAGAATTGAAATAAATTCAAATCTTCCAAATGTAAAACCTATAAATGCGGCAACCAGGGAACCTATCCCCCAGAAAAGGAACGTCCTCGTGACAAGTTTCCCCCTTATATTCTTGGGTGAAAATTCGGCTACATAAGTCGAAGAAACAGGGTAATCTGCACCAATCCCTATCCCCAGAAGGAATCTGAATAGGATAAGTTGGTTGATATTTGTGGCAAGGGCCGTCAACAGGCCGAAGAAAACAAAGAATACAAGATCTATAACGTAAATTGATCTTCTACCTATCCTGTCGGCAAAACCACCAACAAAGAGAGCTCCCACAAACATCCCCATAAGCGCTGATGAGCTCAGAAGACCCAGCTGGAAACTTTTCAATGAAGGAGTGGAAGATAACCAGTTCTGAGCTTCCACAAATATCAGAGCGACAGAAATTATGAAAAGATCGTATCCATCAAGGAAAACGCCAGCAGAAGATAAAGAGACCACTTTTCGGATAAATCTTTTCTGTCTTCGGACGGTTTCATCCATCAGAGAGCAAATCACTTCTCTGAATAACTAGATTGCCTTTCTGAAATACTGTGTTTTCACCTCACCAAAATAAGAATTCTTTTTGACCCTAAATATATAAGGAATTAAAGAATAATGAGAGAGATAAAATGGATGATGGTTCCCCTAAGTTAACAGGGATTTTCAAGAATTTCATCAATTCCAGTTACCTCGGGAAGTGGGGTATTGTCGGCATTCTCATTGGCATAGTTGCCGGACTCGGTGCAACAATATTCTATTACCTTCTCCAATTTACGACTAACTATTTTCTTGGGGGAATAACAGGATTTTATCCTCCGAATCCGATAGGAGAAATTCAGGCACCCTTATCGGTAAGTCCACATTATTTTCTCATTCCTCTTTCAGCGGCACTTGGTGGTCTTGGAGCTGGTCTATTGATATATTTTTTTGCACCTGAAGCAGAAGGGCATGGAACAGATGCGGCTATTGATGCATTTCACAATAAGAACGGGTTGATTCGCAAGAGGGTGCCGATAGTGAAGATGATTGCATCAGCTCTCACTATTGGGTCTGGTGGCAGTGCCGGAAGGGAAGGCCCCACTGCTCAAATATCTGCAGGATTTGGCTCTTTCATTAGTTCAGTCCTCGGACTATCTGTGAAAGATAGACGAATTGCTCTTGCAGCCGGCATAGGGGCTGGAATAGGCTCAATATTCAAGTCTCCATTTGGTGGCGCAATCCTGAGCGCAGAAATCCTCTACAGTGCAGGGGATATGGAAGTCGAATCCTTGATTCCTGCATTCATTGCGTCTCCGGTAGGCTACGTAATATTTGCATCATTCACGAATTTCAATCCCATTTTCGGTAGTGGAGTTAGTTATTCGTTTGTTCATCCGTTCAACCTGATATTTTATGCTATCCTGGGAGTTGTCGCCGGACTGGTGGGAAAGTTTTATACATATATCTTTTACAGGGTCAAGGACGCTTTCTCAAGGATTAGAATAAAGAGGTACCTGCTTCCAATGATTGGTGGTGCCATAGCGGGAACGATTGCTATATTCTTCCCCGAAGTGACGGGTATGGGATATGGGTATCTCCAGTTTCTTATAGATGGAAAAGTCGGACTTATCAGGGCGAATTACATTGTTCTCCCCCTCATATTCATCTTTATCTTAGTCATATTTGCAAAGATAATTGCTACCTCTTTCACCATAAGCTCAGGCGGAAGCGGGGGAGTTTTCGCACCATCCCTGGTAATAGGAGGATTTTTAGGTGCTGCGCTATGGAATGTTGTATATTCAATAAATCCAGCTATAATGCCGTCACCCGCACCCTTTGTTATAGTGGGGATGATGGCCTTGTTTGCGGGAGTCGGGAGGACACCAATTGCTGTGATTTTGATGGTCAGCGAGATGACAGGAACACTTGCACTGATGATACCATCAATGGTTGCTGTGGTGATATCATACTACATAGTGGGACCAAATTATTCCATTTACAGGAGCCAGGTCAAAAGTAGAGCAGACTCCCCTGCCCATCGTGGGGAGTATAACATACCAGTGCTTGCACAGGTTAAGGCTGACCAGGTGATGACGAAAGAACCAGTTTCCGTAGATCCATCAATATCAGTGGCCGATGCTGAGAGAATTATGGAAAGCAGGCACCTCAAGAGGCTTCCCGTCTGCATTAATGGAAAGGTTGTGGGGATGGTTGTTCATTCAGATTTGAAGAACGTAAAACCAACGGATGCAAATTCAATATCAATTAATAATGTAATGACAAGGAATGTGATATATTCCTATCCAGAAGATTCACTCCTTCAAGTCTTCAGGAAGATGACAGTTAACGGGATTGGAGGAATTCCAATTGTTACGAAGGAGGGGATGCTTATCGGGATAGTAACAATGAGTGATATATACAAAGCATACCAGAGATACGATTCGCAACTGCCCAATGAAAGGGAAAAATAACGGTGCACAGTGCAGTTCCTGTGGAAGTCAGAATGATTGCGAAGGTGCTTGACTAGCACCTACAATACGGATTTAGCGATATATCTATGAGAAAAATGAGGAAGATGGTCAGATAAATCTGAATGAAAACACTGTTCCCATTACGGACGGTTCCTCAGGTACAGTTTTTTCAATTGCTGAAAGTTTGTTTGATATATATCTAAGAAGGAAAGCCTCAGTTGTCCCATGTATTATGTGAAATCCGAATTCCCGGGCATTAATATCCTTTTGAATAATGCTTGAATTCCGAATAAATCTGAAGAAAGGACAGGGGTAACTGGTCAACATTGATGAAGAGATAGATATTAATTTCATAACACAGATTCATGCGACAGAATTTTTCTTGCTGCTAATCATGAAAAGGAGTAATGTGGACATTGTCAATGCAACTTCAGGGCTTACTTTTATCCCGTTTGGAATGTTCCCAGAATATTCTGCTACCAAGGTTGCAGCGTATTCCTTCATCCAGTCCATAAGGCATCAGCTGGAGCATACAGCAATCAGCTTATTCTAGATTATTTCACCGATAATATATGACGCAAATCTGAAGTGGCATCTCATTGAGAGAAACGATTTCTAAAAACCCACTTTCTAGATGACAAAGGCTTCATCGTAGGTCGGAATAATGACATTCATAAAATGACTGGAAGATTATCTACCCAATGGGTTACTACAGCATCGAACCAGGGAATCAGTGAAATATTGAGAAACATCAACCGTTAGGAAAGCAGGAAAGTCTCAGTCAATTTTTTGCAAATTTATAAAAACGTTAGGAGTTTGAGGGAAGCAATACATGGACTTCCCTCAACCGAGAGAGTTATTAATGACAGTAATATATTAATAAGTAATGTTCAGAACCATTAAACTAAAACTCCCCTATGACAGATCAGTCATCGAGACAGCCAGACAATTCAGGGAAG
>Ga0078972_1001294_pt1 | contig 95042 bp, 106 predicted proteins | sample YelNatPaOPGAMG01_FD_67568 | JGI IMG/M metagenome (GOLD analysis project Ga0078972, IMG submission 67568) | Hot spring thermophilic microbial communities from Obsidian Pool, Yellowstone National Park, USA - OP-RAMG-01 (SPADES assembly) (version 2) | ecosystem: Environmental > Aquatic > Thermal... | reverse complement strand
GAATGAAGGTAGTTGGCGACAAATATGAAAGTAAGGAATACTTTTTGCCAGAAGTTCTACTATCAGCTGATGCCATGTATGCCGGTCTTAACGTTCTATTACCTCTTATACCAAAGAGTGAAACCAAAGCCAAAGGGACCGTAGTCTTAGGAGTAGTTGAGGGAGACGTCCATGATATAGGCAAGAATATAGTCAAGGCGATGCTTATGGCAGCAGGTTATGAGGTCGTAGACTTAGGAAGAGATGTTCCATCAAAAGATTTTGTTCAATCAGCTGAGAAAGAGAAGGCACATGTGATAGCCATGTCAACTCTAATGACACCTACGCTTCTATCTATGAAGGAAGTTGAAGATAAGCTAAAGGACGTTGGGCTGAAGGATAAGGTTAAGACCATCATTGGAGGCGGTACAGTTACCGAAGAGTGGAGAAGAGAGATAGGATCAGATGCCTATGGAAAAGATGCGATGGAAGCCATTGACAAAGTAAAGATGCTGATAGACCAGATAATGAGTGCCGTTAAGGTCATGAAAAAAGAAGAGGAGGAAAGACAAAGGTCATAAGGTTAACCATTTAATCTATGGAACTCTTAGTCTTTTTTAAGTTTTTACCCCAAACTTCTTAGTAGCTTCTACCATGGCTTTTATGTTTCTTGTTGGAGTCCTAGGAGCGAAACCACAACCTGGTTCAACGAAATCAACGCCACCAGCAATGGCTACCTTCACCTCAGCTTCCACATCTTCAGGTTTGCCGAATAGTAGTGTGCGCTTTGAATTTATGTTGCCCAATATCTTCACATTGCCTACAAGAGGTTTTATCTTAGCTATATTCACAGACTCCTCAACGCTTATCCCATGATAGCCACAATTTGCCATATCAGGGACTATGGCTTCAGCCTTGCCACATATATGTAAAAGCTTTAATCCATCAAGACTATCAGCCACCTCAATCAATGCAGGTTTAGCGAACTGCCGGAAAGCATCCGGGCTTATAAGATCAGGGGAAGCGGTTGGGTCGCCAATCTGAACTATATGGGATCCAGCTTTATATTGCGCTTTAGCATATTCTATGATGAACTCGGTTGCAAAATCTACGAAAGCCCTTACATAATCAGGCTTCTTCAATACCCACATCAAGAATTTGGCTTCGCCAGCTAACATAGCTGCAAGGGTAAATGGGCCAAGGGCAAGGCTTGATATGGGTAGAAAATCGCCAACCTTTTCTTTTAAGATCCCTATGGACTTTAATACAACTGGTATTCTTCCCAGTTCAAGAATGTTATCAGGCATTTTAAGTTCTTCAGGCGTATTAAAGACGTGTTCGACAACTGCAGGAACAGAGTCTACTTTTTCACCGAACTTTATCTTGCACCCAAGAGCCTCAGGTTCCTCTACAAAATCAAAGGGAACCCTTACACATTCTAGTCCACTAAGTTCATAGCTCGCTATAGCGAGTTTAGCCATCTTTTCAGGGTCCTTATGAGCGTCTGGCCAATAAATCCCTGTAGCTTCCTGCATCTCCACATTGACCGTTCCTCCACAACCTGCAAGTGATGTAACGGGTATTCTATCTACTTTCTCTCCTTTCAATGTTTTAAATGCTCTTTCTTTAGGACTAATTTCGACCATCTTCTATTCGCCTACTTTGCCAAATGATATTTGATACGGATAAATAAGGTTTTTGTAGCAGATTATTCTAAAAACTAAACAAACACAAAGATTCCTCATCTTTTCCTTACGTGATAATTATCCTAGAGGCAGCTAAACTTAACTTCAATGATAGTAACAACTATCTGCCGATGTAGTTCATAACATGACGCTGAACATTAAAAATGGGTTAGAGTTTTTAGCATGGTAGTTTATAGTACTCTTTAACAGCAGTGACCAGCGCATTTATGTTTTCTAAGGGAGAACTAGGGCTGATAGATCAACCCTGCTTCAATTGCCTTAGCTTCTTCTTTCACGCCAATTAAATACCCTGCAAATGTTATGGGCGCCTTAAACCCTGCTATTATAGGGAGTGTATTGCCATATTTTACCTTCATAATCTTAGTAGCTTCTAAAACAACTGGTATGCGACCACGCTTGAGGAAGTCATCGGGAATTTCAAGCTGATCAACAGAGGCGATGGGATGCTCCTTCACCATCGTTTGCCTATCAGTCTTGCCTATATCTACTCCGCCACCTAAAGCTTCCATTCCTTCAACAATCCCAACTTGTGTTACGCATGTTGGTGGCGTATAATCTTTTGGTTCTCTCAACATTGCTGGATAAATCTTTCTCTAGGATTTAATTTCAATCCAAATCTCTGCGTCATATAATTAATAGTTTTCGCTTTCTAAAGAATTCATAAAATAAAAGGTGGTGCATAGCGAAATACGCTATGCTTCTTCTTACCAGCCTTTACCTGTAGCGTACTCTCCGACTACTTCACTGTATTTGACTCTTAGATCCTTCCAACCCATGCCCTTGAGGATTGCATCTGCAAGCTTAGGTGCATGGTGGGACTTAGCTCCGAAGAATCCGAGATCGAAGGTTTCTACCCACTCCTTCGATAGGGCTCCTCCACCACAACCGAATGGAATGTCGATGCCCGCATCCTTGAGCTTTGCAGCTATCTTCGGGAAGTTAGACATGGTTGTAGTCATTAGAGCAGTTCCTGTGAGCCATATTGGCTTCTCTTTCTTCACTGCATTTACTACTGTCTCTATTGGTACATCTCTTCCTAGGTCTATCACATCATAGCCCGCTGCTCTCAGGAACATCACGACTAGGTTCTTTCCAATGTCGTGAGGATCTCCCTCAGCAACATGGCAGACTACCTTGCCCTTCTTTTCTGTTGTCTTACCTAATGCTTTCTCACATTCAGCAATACCAGCCATCATGGCATCAGCAGACACCATGACGTTTGGTAAGAAGTATGTACCACTTGCGTATAGTGCACCTACTGCATCCATGCCTTTAGCCAATCCCTTCTCGATTATGTCTAGTGGTTTTGTCGTTCTTAATGCATCTTTAACCTTTGATAGGACTGCATCTGTATCTCCTTTTACTACAGCTAATGCAAGTGTCTTGAATGGTTCTGCTGTTGGTACAGCGCCCTTTACTTCTGGAGTATCTTCAACAGGTATAGCAGGACCTTCTAGCTCCACGTTGAAGCGTCTGAAGATGAAATCTGTATTCTTTATTGATGGAAGTACCATTTTCTTTTTCACCTCTTATAGCCCATAGTTCTCGGGCTTGAAGTTAGGCACCTTCCTCTTGTAGTCTGCTACGCATTTCTCGACCCACCTTGGTGTCTCTGTCGTCATAGCTTCGAGCTCAGCCATGGCTCTCTCAAGAGAGTCAAGCTCAAAGCGTGTCAAGACGACTTCTCTCTTCTCATGAGCCTCCTTCATTATCTTGCCAGCTTCTAAAGCAGCCGCCCTAGCCCTCAAGTATATGTCCTTACCATACTCGACCAGAGCGTTCCCAATCCTCCAAGCATTGTCATAGGATAGACAATAGCCTTGTGGGTCTCTGAACCTATCGGTAAGGGTGTACAAGTCTCTTAGAACTTTTGCTTGACCTGTCTGAATGGCAGTATTCATCAAGGCTGCCTCCATAGCTGTTGCCTGAAGCCAGACTGCAGGAGTAGTTCCTCCAAACTCAGAGTGGAACTCTACAGACTCGTTGCTCCAGACATCACATACTGCAGCTATAGTGTTGCCCATTACATCACCATGGGCACATACAGCTTGTTTGCCCTCTTGAGCACCAGGTCGACCTGATACAGCCTTCAGAATAGGTCCTTCATAGGCACAGTCCTTATGGGGACCTACGGCACCACACTCATATGCAACCAATGTTCGCCCGGCAGCTATTGCTCTTCCCATCATGGCTACTGTATGTGGGAAGTCGTGAGCAGTTAGACCGCCTGCTACGAACATTAAAGTGTTGGCACCACTGCAGTTAGTCTCTCCACCTGGGTTTGTTGCGTAATGACCACATATCTCTACGTTCCTTGTCCAGACATATTCCATATCTATGCTACCAAGGTATCCTATGCCAAATAGTATGGCACGAATATCCTGTCTCATACATCCATAGTCTAGTACTTCCTTGCCACCCATGGTCTCCATGCATATGTCACTTGCACCATTCTTGCAGCACTCCTCAACAGTCTCAGCTATGTGCGCATCATACTCTGAACCTAGAGATGCACGTAAACCTCCTGGCTTTTCTGCTATTCTAATATCACCAACAGTCTGCCTCAGAGCAGCCTTCATTCCATACTTGCTTACGTATTCTTCAATTATAGCAGCTTGGAGAGCTGTTATCTCTCCAGCCCACTTCGGGTTGTCAGTCTGCTGGAATACATGCTCTTGCTCGATCATGAAGAAGGGTATGCCTATTGCAGCTGCTCTATCACAAGCATCCCTTGTTATCCTTTCATGCTCTGCCTTTAATTTCTCTAAAGAATCTCCCATTCCAGGCCTTGGTGCAACCTTAACCTCAGGAATCACGTATCCTGCACCGAATTGTATGTTCCAGTTCTTACAAAATACCGGATAAATTGCGTGACCGAAAACCATGTCATCAGGATCTTTGTACGCCATTTTGGTGTATCTAAATTTAACCATTTTTGGTCGTTACATTGTTATAATAAATAATACTTAAGGCTTATGGGCATTTCTTCCTATATATTTTTCAAAAAAAATGAAAAAACATAAAATCTAAAACAAAAATATCTGATTGATGGTTGGTAGATTGAATTTCTTCTGTGTAAGAAGGAGTTATCATAGCCCTCCAACCTTGCCCGCCCATACAATTTCTTTAAGCTTCGTGCTCATCACCTTGTGGTATCCACTTTCCCTAAGCTTCTTAACTATCCTATACACCGGGTCATAATACATGCCAAGGATTATAGACATTTCTGAGATAGACATGCCTGACTGCATCGTTAATGCTATGAAGAACCATACCCTTAAAGGTACCCTAGATCCGTGGAATATAGTTCCTGTCTTGTCATTGAATACACAACCACATTCCTTGCACAAATACTTCTTATAAATGCGGTAGTTACCATGCTTTATAACGTTCTTGGATGAGCAGAAGGAGCAAGTTAAACCGTTAGACCACCTTATCTCCCTCAAAGTAGCGAGGCAATCCTCCTCAGTGAGCATGAAAGATTCAAGAGTCAGCATCAAACGGAACGAGTTAGGATAAGTATTATGAGTTTATGTCAAGAAAAACTCATTTTATGCTAAACTGCCATTAACCAGATCAAGAATAATAAATATCTTAAAAGATGCAAAAAATTAGCGTTTTGGTCTATGATTTAGTGCATGTTCGTCCTTATGCTTGTAATTTGACTTTTAGCCTTTGGTTTCTCTAACAAATTCGTCAAAAACGGATTTTACTCTTTCAGTCGCTAATCCGCTTCCTTCAACTCCCTGCTCTGTTACCTTTATCTTATCCATGACGATTATGGATCTTATATCCTCTCTTAACTTGACCAAACCTGGGAAGACTTTGTTCAGTCTATCAGCAAGAGCTTTCAGATCAAAGGGCTTTTCTACTAACCTTATCTCTTTTATGAAATCGCTGTTAAGGACCATTTTGTAGATTTTATCGCTAGCCCCTAGCACATTGTCCAGTATGATGTTAAGTTTCTCATCTATACCAACTAGATCCCCCTCATATATTCTGCCTTCAGACGTCTCTACAGAGACCTTTCTTCCTATCATTGCAATAAGCTCTTCACTGAACCTCTTGTAGGCTATGGATGACAGTTTGCTCCCCCTTTTTATTATAATTTATGTAAATAAAAACTATATGGAAGGAGTTAGTAGTATTATAAAAATAGGATTTGTTATAACAAATAAGATGACTCGAATCAAAAAGCATACTTATCTTGCTAAAATAGTCGAAAACATAGAATTAAATCGATTAGGACTATTCGAAGAATCGACCCAATTCCCCAGCCTTTTTGAAAAGGCTGAGCCAATCCACAAATCCTACTCTCTTTGGATGCTCTCCCTTCATCACTTTGATGATTTCTTCAGCGATATCTTTCACATCCCTACCAGTGGTATCGAACTCAGCCACTTTATCCTTACCGAATTTCTTCAAAGCTTCATAGGCACATACTCCTAATATCTCTGATGCAACATTGTTCTTGATCTTCTCAACACTGTAGTTCCTTGATTTAAACCTCCTCTCAAGCTCAAAGGGTGAACACCTTAATATAGCGACAAACCTTATTTCTCTTTTAGAAAAGATGGATGGCAACAGGTGTCCTGCTACAACTACCTTTTTCCCTTCCATGGCTTTTCTTGCATATTTTCTCAATAAATTTAAGTCTGCGATGAATCCGTGCTCATCCTCACCTATTATAGCATTCTTCTCTGTAGCGATTTGATTCAAGTCCAAAAAATCCCAATCCAGTAGTTTAGCTATTAGTCTACCAACAGTCTTCTTTCCTGTTCCAGGGTTGCCTGTTATGCCTATTACATCTTGAGAATCTTTCATCTATAAATCATTCAGGGTACTGAGCTTGAACTTTCATCGGCGTGAACTCTATGACCAATGCTTGACCGCATTTATTGCACCTTGCCTGAAGGTAAATGGTATGAGGAGAGGAGCCTTTAGTGTTCAAGTCTTGGTTTATGGTTATCTTTTCATTTTTGCAAACAGGGCAGGCCAACATGGCAGATCATAACCCATATAATTTTGGAAGATGTAAACTTTTCGTTAAAGGTATCATGAGATAAGTTTTCATTTAATCTCCTCTCCAAGCTCCTTAGCCAATTCCAAAAGAAGCTTTCTTTGCTTTTCTGTCAAGTTCGTTGGAGTTTTTACTGTCACTCTGACCAATTCATCCCCTCTACCAAAGCCTCTTATTTTTGGCATTCCTTTACCTTTAAGCCTGAATATAGTTCCACTCTGAGTGCCTGGAGGTATTCTGAGTTTAGCTCTCCCATCTATGGATGGTACTTCTATCTCTGAGCCTAGTGCTGCTTGAGTGAAACCTATCTGAGCATCGTAGAATAAATCATCGCCATCTCTTTTAAGGACCTTGTGAGGTTTGACAGTTACGACTACGTATAAATCTCCAGGCTTTGCTCCTTCAACGCTTGCTTCACCCTCTCCTCTTAGCCTTAGACTATAGCCTGTATCAACACCAGCAGGAACATCTATTCTTATCTTTCTGTAACGCTTGACTATCCCACTACCATGGCATTCTTTGCATGGATTCTCTATTACTGCTTTTCTACCATTACATTTATCACAAGTCGTTATCTGAACGAACCTTGTAAAGCCTGATGTGCGGGCATATTGTATTTGACCTGTGCCATGGCACTTAGGGCAAGTTTTAGGCTCTGTCCCTGGTCTTGCCCCTGTTCCTTTACATACATCACATTTTTCATTGCGAGGAACTTCTATCTCAGTCTTTACACCTTTAAATGCATCTTCTAAACTTATTTCAAGATCGTATCTTAAATCGTATCCTCCCTCAGAAGCATGTTCACGCCTTCCAAAGAACATATCGAATATACTGCCGAAGCCACCAAAACCAAAGCCTAAATCTCTAAAAATTTCATCGAAATCAACGCCTCTGAATATGTCCTCCCTTGTGTACCTGCCACCTATACCCTCATGACCGAACATATCATATTGCCTTCTCTTCTCTTCGTCTGACAGAACAGCGTAAGCCTCTGAAATTTCCTTGAACTTTTCTTCAGCATCAGGAGATTTATTCCTGTCTGGATGATACTGTAAAGCTAGTTTGCGATAGGCATTTTTTATCTCTTCTTGTGTAGCATTTCTTGGTACCCCTAAGACTTCATAGTAGTCCTTTTTATTGCTATACATAAGAAATCAACTTTTAGGCAAATCGAATTTACTTCTTATCATCCACTACTTCATAGTCAGCATCTATTACTTTATCCTTCTTTTCCTCCTTTTTTTGCTCAGTTCCTTGCCCTTGCTTTTGAGCTTGCTGGGCTGTTTGCTGATATACTGCAGCCCCTATCTCTTGCAAAATTTTTGATAATTGTTCATTCTTCGCCTTTATCTTATCTACATCTTTTCCACTGAGAGCGTCTTTCAATTCGTTGATGGCTTTGTCTATCCTTTCGATTTGATCTTGACTGAGCTTTTCTTTAAGTTCAGACTTTGTCTTATCTGCTGTATAAATCAAGTTATCAGCAAAGTTGCGAATTTCAGCCTCCTCTCTCTTCTTCCTATCTTGCTCAGCAAACTTTTCAGCCTCATCCACCATGCGTTTTATTTCATCTTGTGACAGTTTCTTAGATGCCGTTATGGTTATCTTCTGCTCCTTCCCTGTAGCCATGTCCTTTGCTGTGACATTCAATATCCCATTCACATCTATATCAAAGGTAACTTCTATTTGAGGGACTCCTCTTGGTGCTGGTGGGATCCCTGTCAAGTTGAACATCCCTAAAGATACGTTATCACTGGCCATAGGCCTTTCTCCTTGTAGAACATGAATAGTAACTGTAGTCTGAAAATCTGCAGCAGTTGTGAAGATCTGGCTTCTTCTTGTGGGTATTGTAGTGTTACGCTCAATTATCTTTGTGAATATGCCTCCAAGAGTTTCTACGCCCAAAGATAAAGGTGTGACATCGAGTAGGAGGATATCCTTAACTTCACCAGCTATAATAGCACCTTGAATAGCTGCTCCTATTGCTACACACTCCATAGGGTCTACCCCTACTTCAGGGGGTTTACCAAGAACTTCTTCAATGAACTTTCTCACTAGAGGCATCCTTGTCTGTCCTCCTATCAGTATTACCTTATCGATATCCTTTGGAGTGAGCTTTGCATCTTCTAATACTCTTATTATAGTATCCTCTGTCCTTTTCACTATAGGTGAAGATAATTCTTCTAACTTCGCTCTAGTCAGAGTGTAGTGAAGATGCTTCGGACCGTCTTTATCCATGGCAATGAAAGGTAAGTCTATGTCTGTTGTGAGAAGAGTTGAAAGTTCTATCTTAGCCTTCTCACTAGCCTCTTTTAATCTAGCCATGGCAGTCTTATCGTTTCTCAAATCAATGCCTGTTTGCCTTCTGAATTCTTCGACAAGATGATTGACTATAGCGTAATCGATATCAGCTCCTCCAGTCTGAGTATCCCCACTAGTGGCTATTACTTGGAAGACTCCTCCACCAAAGTCCATGACAGTTACGTCGTGAGTGCCTCCGCCGAAGCTGAAAACCATTATTTTCATTTCTTTTTCTAGCTTATCTAGACCATACGCTAAACAAGCCGCGGTGGGCTCATTTATTATCCTCACAACATCCAGTCCAGCTATGGTGCCAGCATCTTTCGTAGCTTGCCTCTGATTGTCGTTGAAATGAGCGGGAACAGTTATGACTGCTTTGCTGACAGTTCTCCCAAGAAAGGTCTCTGCATCCTTTTTGATCTTCTGTAGTATAAAGGCTGAGATTTGTTGAGGAGTGAATTCTTTACCATACACACGAACTTTGTAGTCAGTCCCCATCTTCCTTTTTATTTCTAATATAGTACCTTCAGGGTTCATCAAAGCTTGTCTTTTGGCAGGCTCGCCAACCAAAAGTTGACCATCCTTTGTGAACGCGACTACTGAAGGGAACATCTTTCCTGCTGCTGTAGGGCCTTCAGCACTTGGTATGACTAAAGGCCTTCCTGCTTCCATTATGGCTGCTGCTGAATTCGTGGTTCCTAAATCTATCCCCAATATCTTTTCCTTAGATTCTTCTTTAGAACTACTCATGATTCTCACCCTTTTCACTTAAGCCTAAAGCGACCTTAACCATGCTCGGTCTTATCAACCTTCCATTTAAAAGATAACCCTTTCTTATCTCTTCTATTATTATATTGGTAGAATAATCTTTTGTCTGAACATGAGCAACAGCCTCATGTAAATTTGGGTCAAAGTTCTTTCCAACGGACTCTATCTCCTCTAACCCTTCTTTCTTAAGAATTTCTTTCAACTCTTTTAAGACCATCTCGATTCCTTCTACAAGAGATTCTTTGCTGTCTGTCTCTTTACTGGATTTGATAGCCCTCTCAAGATCATCGATAATGTTCAACAATTTTACTATTAACCTCTCATTGCCATACTTTACCAAATCGAGCATCTCTCTATTCACCCTCTTCTGAAAATTTTCAAAATCTGCTTGCAGATACTTTAATTTATTCAAATAATCTTCTGCTCTATCGTGCTCCTCCTTTAAAGCCTTCCTTAATTCCTCTAACTCGTTCTCTAACGATTTTTCAGCAGGCTTGGCTTCTTTTACCGATTGACCTTCTGCCATAGATTCACCCATCATCTGTAAAGCCTCCCCATCAGATATATCAATGAGATGTTAACCTAAAGTTAACATCATAAAAATGGAATATTAACTTTTCGTTCTGTAGCGCTATAAGAGCAAGTCTATGCCGCATTGAACTAGTTCAGATGCTTTATTCACCCAATACTTCCAATACTATTTTTCTTGTTCTAGGTCCATCAATCTCTAATAAGAAGATGTTCTGCCATGTTCCTCTAACCAATCTTCCATCCTTAACAGGGAATACTCTTGATGGCCCAATAAATGTAGATGCTAAATGGGCATCAGCGTTATCATCGATTCTATCATGAAGCCATCCTATATCCTTTGGAAAATCCTTCTCTACTTTGTTTATTATATCTTGTATCAAACCCGTTTCATGTTCATTTACTATTATAGCAACGGTTGAGTGTAAAGCATAGGCTAGGCAGAAGCCATTTTTTATGTTGCTTTTTCTCACATGGTCTTCAACATAACTGCTTATGTCTACCAACTCTGTTCTGCTTTTTGTTGAGACATCGATTTCATCAAAAAAGACCTTCAATCATATCTACCTCCTTTGTTAGATTGTTCTTCAAATAAGAAATACTTTTTCTAAGCATAATTCTGCATCATTGTCCATAGTTTTTGATTTCCTATCTGAATTTGTTAGGTTGTGACAAAAGGAATTTGAACAATCGTTTTTCTGAAGATTTCTCTAACAATTCCCTAATCTTGACCTTAACTTTTTGTTCGGTCTTGTCAGACATGTCTAGACTGCCTTACATAATTATGATGTTATAATTGTAGAAAAAGGCGATTCAATGTAAAAAAGTTATGTGATACAATAAAGTGAATAAGATGAGATAAACAATGATGTGATAACGCATAGATTTATATCAGCAGGGAAATTTATATTTTGGGTTGTAAATCATGGCAGTAGCAAACAAATTAGTAGTTGAATTTGAAAAGTTAGGCAAGGAAGATGTTCCTCTAGTGGGAGGTAAAAATGCCAATCTAGGAGAGATTTTAAAGGCAAGAATCCCAGTACCCCCTGGATTTGCCATAACTTCTTATGCTTACAAAAGATTTTTGGAAGAGACAGGTTTATCTGAAAAGATTTATGATATGATTAGAGAAAGCGTTAAGGAAAAGAATGATCCTAAGCAGTATGAAGAAGCCTCAAAGAAGATAAGGGCTGCCATAGAGTCAGAACAAATCCCTAAGGATATAGTCAAAGCCATAAAGGAAGCTTATAAAAAGTTATGTGACGATTTAGGCATTGTAGACGCTTACGTAGCTGTGCGCTCATCTGCTACAGCCGAGGATTTGCTCGATGCTTCTTTTGCAGGACAACAGGAGACTTACCTGAACGTTAAGGGTTCCGATGATTTAGTCTACAATGTTAGAAGATGCTGGTCAAGTCTGTTCACACCAAGGGCGATATTTTACAGAGATGAGAAGGGTTTTCCTCATGAAAAGGTTTTGATAAGCGTTGGTGTTCAGAAAATGGTCAACGCAAAAGCAGCAGGAGTCATGTTCACCCTCCATCCTGTCACAGGGGATAGATCAAAGATTGTTATTGAATCTACATGGGGCTTGGGAGAGAGTTTGGTATCTGGTTCAGTAATTCCTGACCGCTTCGTTATAGATAAAGATACAATGAAGATTGTAGAGCGTGAAATCGCCCATAAAACTGTATTTTACACACGAGATGAGACAGGCAAGACTGTTCATCTTACAGTGCCTTCTGATAAGCAAGACGCACCTTCTCTCACAGATGAGGAAGTTCTTAAGTTAGCAGAGCTTGGCAAAAGGATAGAGGAGCATTATCAAAAGCCTCAAGACATAGAGTTTGCCATAGATAAGGACTTACCTTTTCCAAAAAGCATTTTCATAGTCCAATCTAGACCTGAGACTGTTTGGGGTATTAAGGCAGAAGCGCCTTTGGTTTCGAGAGAATCATCGATTCAAGCCAAGACTATAGAGCGTGTAATCGCTCTCAAAGGATTGCCAGCAAGTCCTGGCTTTCACATAGGTCGAGCAAAGGTAGCAATCACACCAGAAGAAGCTGCTAAACTCATGAAGCAAGGAGACATACTGGTAACAAGAATGACGAACCCAGACTGGGCGCCCTACATGAGGGTTGCTGGCGCTATAGTAACTGATGAAGGTGGAATGACCTGTCACGCAGCAATAGTGAGCAGAGAGCTTGGTATTCCTTGCATAGTGGGGAGCGGGAATGCTACAAAAGTTCTAGTCACCGGTAATTCTTATACAGTAGATGCTAGGGCGGGTGTTGTTTATGAGGGAACTATAGAGGAGTTTAGAAAGCCTGTTGGAAAGCCAGCTGTAGCAATGCAAGGTTTTGCTGAGCCATTTTTGGTTACAGCCACTAAGATTTACATGAATTTAGGAATTCCTGAGAAGATAGAAGACTATGTTCACCTTCCCTTCGATGGGATAGGTCTTATGAGAGTTGAATTTATCATGGCGACAGAAGTAGGCGAGCATCCCCTCTACTTGATTGAAAGTCACCAAGAATCAAAGTTCATTGAAAGGATGGCAGAGGGAGTAGCGAAAGTAGCAAGAGCGATACAGCCAAGACCAGTCGTGGTTCGATTTTCAGACTTTAAGACAAACGAATATGCGCAGTTAAAAGGAGGAGAAAAGTATGAGCCAAGAGAGGACAATCCTATGCTAGGATGGAGAGGAGTCAGCAGATACGTTAGCCCTCAATATGAGAAGGCTTTTAGGCTTGAATGTAGAGCTATAAAGAAGTGTCGTGATGGGTGGGGCTTGAGAAACGTTTGGGTCATGCTACCTTTTGTGCGCACAACTTGGGAAGTCGAGAAATGCCTTGCCATAATGAAAGAAGAAGGGTTAGAGAGGGGAAGAGACTTTAAAGTCTGGCTTATGGCTGAAGTTCCATCGATAGTATTCATGGCTGATGAATTTAGTAGGCTTTGTGACGGTTTTAGCATTGGTAGCAACGATCTAACTCAGCTAATTCTAGGGACTGATCGTGATAGCCAAATACTGCCTGCCATAGACAGCAGATACTTTGATGAGCGTGATCCAGCAGTGTTAAGAGCCATAGAGCATTTAATAAAAGTCGCTCATAATTCCAAGGTGACTGTCTCCATTTGTGGACAGGCTCCTTCAGTCTATGAAGATTTCACAGAGGCTATAGTGAGATTTGGTATTGATAGCGTAAGCGTTAACCCCGATGTCGTTGCTCAGACAAGGAAGCTTGTTGCAAGCCTTGAACAAAAGATACTGCTGGAACGCTTGAAAAAAATTCAAGAGTCTTAGAGGTCAAAAAGTGAAGCAGAGTAAATCAGAAAAAACGCCTTTAACCCTTAAACCAAGGCTTTACGTCTATTCGATGAAGCAGGATGATCAAAAAAAGTGCACCGCAGCAAAGCTCTGTCGTTTTGGCTTAGCTCAACCTATTTTAAGAAAGAGCAAAATCCCTAAGAAAAGCATAGTTCTAAATCCAAAAGCATTGAGCATTTTTTCACCTTTAGATAAGCCCTATCTAATCTATGGTCTTGTTGCTATAGACTGCTCATGGAAAAGAATTGATGAGACCTTCTCAAAGAGGTTTAAAGGGTTAAACAGAAGGCTTCCTCTTTTAATGGCTGCCAATCCTATAAACTATGGCAAGATTTCAATGCTAAGTTCTCTAGAAGCCCTTGCTGCCGCGCTATATATTGCTGACTATATTGAAGAAAGTAAAAAGTTGATGTCCATATTAAAGTGGGGACCAAACTTCTTAGAATTGAATAAAAATCCTCTCGAAGAGTATAGACTTGCAAAGAGCCTTGAAGAAATCATCAAGATAGAAAGAGAATACTTTGGGAAGATTATTCCGATTAACAATTAATAACTGGCTATCCATCCGATCAATCCTACCAAAACAAGAATCATTAAACCTATAGCGAAAATCTTACCGTGAAGCAAGTGTTCTTTTTTCCGCGATAAAAACACCGAAATAACCGCTGATGCAATAATTATACCGTATACTACATCCATAGTAATGAATAAATATCTCCCAAATAACATGAACCAACCTACTTCGCCCAATACAACAATAATAACGAGCAATCTTGTAATCAGGAACTTGACTATCTTTTCTTTCATACCGTCTTCAGAGGGAAGAAAAAAAGAAGCTAAAAATTTTTCTGCTATATCGTTCCTATAAATTTTAACTAATTGTCGAATATTATTTATGCTAACACCTAATTATTTAAATACTGATTAGTAAGGACAATCTTGTCATGTCTGCTACAACTATATTCAAATGTTTATGCGGCGGGGAGCTAGAACCATATTACGAAAATGATGATGACAAGATAATCCCAATGTATTTGTGCAAGAATTGTGGCAGAATTATCTATCAGTGGCCATAGTCAAATAGTGATCGAAAGACTAATACATGATTGTAGATGATATAAAATTGGGCGCGAGTCGGCGGGTGGGCCACGGGGCTATGCCCTGAGGAAGCTCCTCTCTCCGTGCAGAAGCGCGGTGTCGTGAGGCACAACCAGAGATGGTTGGCAACAAAACAGAAACGATATCCCAACCAGGGTGTACGATGATAAGATTCTTGAGATTCCTGGGTAAGAGTGAAACGGTTGTCCCGCGTGGAGCAAGACCAAAAAGGGTCCATGAGTTCTGCATGAGACCTGGGTAGGTCGCTAAGCCGAATCCCACCTAGAACAAAAAGAGGGCTACAGCCGACACGCGTCCAAAGATTAAGATGTCATAAATTTTTAAAATCAAAGATGAAGTGAACATCAAATTTATTAACTAGAATGAAGGCTAGATATACATGCCAACAGCCTTCGTACTGATAAATGTAGAACTCGGTGCAGAAGAGGAGTTAGTAAAAGGGTTAAAGAAGATTGAGAACGTGAAAGAGGTTTACGTGGTTTATGGAGTGTATGACATCATAGCGAAGATAGAAGCCGACACTATGGAAAGGTTGAAGGAGACAGTTACTTGGAAGATAAGGCGCTTGGACAAAGTCAGATCAACTCTAACGATGATAGTAGTAGAAGCATAAGATAAGCTCCTCTTGCTACCAATTTTTTTAATTCTTACAAATTATGGACAAGAAAAAGAATGAAGATGGTTAAACCCCCTTTTTCTATGCGCTTATGAGTATACCAGTGGGTAACAGGGTTAACCTATCAAGTATGTCCTTTGTGTAATTAAAAGGCATCGACGACAGAATTATTTTATCCGTTATGCACGCAATCGTCGGAATCCCATGTGAGTAAAACATAGACAAAATAAGTGAAAAGTACTTTCTTACCACTCCTTTTATTTTTTACTTATATCCTTCCCTCATCCATCTTCCATTTAAAAGTTGATAAAGTAAGTTTAGAAAAGGATTTTAGTTATGATTCATATTTTCTCTTAGAGTGAAAAGGCTTCACATAGGCTTCGATGATACAGATTCTAAGGATGGAATGTGCACAACTTATGTTGGCGCCCTAGTGATAGATAGGCTTATTGAAATGGGTGCAAAGATCATCGACTATCCTCGTTTGATAAGGCTAAATCCAAATTGGTTATTGAAGACAAGAGGGAACTGTGCCATTGCCATTGAAGTTGAGGTTGAAGATGATTCAATTGCCAAAATAAAAAATATGGTAATAGATACTGTGGGGCAATTGGCAGAGTTGGATCATGAAACTACGAATCCAGGTGTTGTCTTCTTAGAAGGCGAGAATATACCTGAAGAATTAAAGATTTTTTCAAGAAAAGTGATCCAAGATATAGTGACCATAGATGAAGCAGAAGAATTGGCAAAGAGGATAGGAGCAGAGTTTTACAAATTCAAGATAGGAAGAGGAATAATAGGAGCCTTGGCAGCCATTGGCGAAAGATTAGAGGAAGATTTCACCTACGAATTGATAGCCTACAGAGTGCCTAGCAATAGAGGTAAAGAGAGAAGAATAGATAGAGAATCAGTATTTAAGATGAATGAACTAACCTACCCCAATACTTTTGATAATATTGACCCTAATACTAATGAAATAAGGATAACTCCTCACACTCCTTGCCCGATCCTTTATGGGATTAGAGCCGAGAATCCTTTCATAGCTGAGAAAGCCCATGGAATGGTAAAAGCCCTTGAGCCTATAGAGAGATTGGTAATATACAAGACGAATCAGGCTACAGATGAACATATAAAGAATGCAAAGATATCTGATGTTCAACCTTATCGCTCTTTTTCAATAAAGGGAGAAGTCTGTGAGAAGCCAAGAATCATAGCTGGAGGGCATGTAATATTCAAAATAAAGGATGATAGCGGCAATATTGATTGTGCTGCCTATGAACCTACAAGAAAGTTCAGAGAGATGGTCATGAAGTTAGCCATTGGAGATATAGTTAGAGTTAACGGAGGGGTCAAACCAAAGCCAAATCTACCATTGACCATAAACCTTGAAAAGATAGAAGTAATTAGGCTGAGTCGAATGTTAAAGAAGTTAAATCCTATCTGTCCTTTGTGTAAAAAGAGGATGAAGTCAGCAGGCAAAGGGAAGGGCTTCGTATGTAAAAATTGTAAGAAAAAGCTCCCAAAAGATGCTATAACGATTGAAGAAATCCCAAGAAGTATAAAATTGGGGGTTTATGAAGTCCCGCCTAGAGCTAGAAGACATTTAGCAAAGCCCCTTTCTCGAATCTGGTAAAAGGATGATTTTATGAAGATTAGTATCAACATAAGACATGTTACTTTATTTGTAATACTACCATTGATTGGCTTTATCTTATTGAGCTTTATAGTTCATTCATCTTTTCTTTATTCTTACGATAAGGATTTACTCTATCTAATAAACGGTGCTTCTGGATCAAAGTTTTTAGATACTATTATGCTAACATTTACAGAATTCGGCGGAGGATTTTTTTGGCTTCTATTCATAATAGTTTTATGGGTTTATGGTGAGGCTGAAGAGAGAAGATTTGCCATATTTCTGATCATAGTCATAATTACATCAGGAACGCTGGGGTTAACTTTGAAGGCTTTCTTATACCGCCCAAGGCCTTATGATCTATTGATAGGAATAAAATTGATTGGATTAGAAGAATATGGTTCTTCTTTTCCTTCAGGCCACTCCTTCAGGGCTTTTGCTGGTAGCACTTTGATGTTTAGAAGGTATGGAAAGATAGCATCGCCTTTACTGGTTCTGTCTTTAGCCGTTGCCTTTTCAAGAATATACTTAGGAATTCACTACCCAACAGATACAATTGCAGGAGCGTTTTTAGGATTGGCTATTGCCAATCTCATATTCATGTTCACAAAAAGAGAATTTTCTTTCATGGATAAATTGGACAATGCATGGATGAATATTATCAGAAATCCGTGGAGAAAGATGATGCCCATTATATTGCTTTGCATTATTCTATCCATACTATCGACGGGCTTTATCCTTGTCAAAGAGACTAATCTCCTCAATCTTCAATACATTATCTCCAATCTGCCAATTATCTTGGATTTAAGAAACTTCTTCGACTATGGTCTAATTTTCCTTTGGCCTTTGTCAGCGCTATCTGCACTTATTTATCCTATTTTATCGCTTTTCTTGCAGTTTATTAGCATTATCTTGATGCTATCTGCCAAGAAGATAAAGGATGCCAGTTTATCAAATTTTACTTCAAAGACGAGCATGTTTATCTTCATATTAAGCCTCATAATGATAGCATCAGCCTTGTCCCTACTGATCTACCTTTCATTTGTGCAATTTAGCTTATCATAAGAGAAGCTATCTGCATTGTAAAGCCTGAAGCAATGGACATAGTTAGATGATCATTTATAGGAAGAGGCAAGCTTTCAACAATAGAACCTATCAAAGCTCCTAGAATCGCTATTGATAAAGGAACAAAAAGGGAAGCGCCTAACCATGAGAAGATAAAACAGAAAATGCTACCTTCGAGGGTCTTCATCTTGTTAAAGGGTAAGCAAGTGTGCCCTATCAACGTTCCAAAAAGTCTTGCAGAGCCATCTCCAAGGGCAACTATCTCTATGCTTGCAAGCCCTATCGAACCCTTAAAGATAGTCAAAGCAATCAATATGCCTAAAGCAAAGTAAACGGGCGCAAGAATGAATTTACTTCTTTCTTCATCTTTACTCGCTAAGATCGTTATCTTCCTGATGATTGGTAGACCATGGCTTCTTCTAGTTCGAAGATACTCTGATATGCAATATAATATGGTTACTGTAGATATGATAAGAAATGTGTAAAGAAGACCTATGATAATGGTAATAAAAGGAACGAAAAAGCCTGATAAATGTATGGAAAGCCTAAATGAGTTTATCTGCTTTTTTTGAACCATTTTATCACCGATGAATTAGAACCTTTGGAAAGGATTTACTTTACAACCTCTATAGGAAGGTTAGCCTTTATTATGATAGGTCTAATTTCTGGTCTTTCAATTTTTGTATTTTTAAAGACTAGTTCAAAATCATCCTCTGAGCAAGCCAGGATTACGTTTTCCTTATCCATTGAGAGAGGCAATCCCCTCTTCATCCCTGATTCTAAGCGAAGAGCCCTGAGATAAGGTATGGCATTGAAAGTAGCTATATCTCCAACACAATCATGAAGCTTTTCTACGAGGGTAGAAAGGGTTGACATTTTATCGCCTCTAATCTCAAAAGGATCGATGGACCAAACTACCAAGATCCTTGTTCTACTTGCCTTTAGACCTTCATCTCTTATTATGGAACGAACCTCATTCACTACGTATTTGAAATAACTTTCGAAACTTTTCAAGATGCCTGTTACCATATACCTCATAGGCTCCCCTGTCTTCAAAGCGTCTGCAATGACCTTTATATCGAATAGATTATCGACCATACTTTCCAGATAAACTTCATGATTTTTTGTGAAGCCCTTCAAAGCCAACTTGCTCTCCTTGTCTAACATCTCAAAAAACTCCAACTCTGTTATTATGGAGTTGTACTTTTCTATTATGTGCTTTGAATAGATAAGTTCAGCCAGTTGGAGAGGTAAAATCTTGGGCATGTCTGTCAGAGCAGATTTAAGGCATTCGATCAAAGCTTTATCTACATCGACTCTAATCGAACCTAAAACTAATGGTTTATTGGTACCAGGAACTAATGGAGCGTATATGTAATCAAAGCTTGCGCCAGCTTCCAGCCCAGTCAACTTTTCTATCAAAGATACATTCTCCCTGTTACCACCGTAACTTGTTGGCAATGTATTGACAATAACGGTACCCTTTGATAGATTCTTCACTATAGTCTTTAGCCTTAGGCCTATAGTAGATTTAGCCTCCGTCTCCCTAATTCTTATCTTAGGAGTGAAGAACAAGCATTTTGCCTTGCTTATGGCATCCTCAATAGGCTCTAGACCCAACAATGCTTCATCTTCTAGAAGTGCAGCAACTGAATCGAATCTTTCAAGAATATCCCTCTTCAACTGCATGCCAACATTAAGATTCTCATCCACTATGGTTGTCTGCAAATTGTAAGATGATAGGGATGATGCTATCTTATACCCTTCAGTGCTTAAACCGAATATTGTCACAGGAGTAAGGCGTTTAGACAATCTAGAATATAATTTCATCCCAAGTCTAAAAGAGTTTCCATCAACATTAAATTGTCAATGATGATAAGAGGGGAGTGTAAGAACAGATTCATAATCGCTTCGGTAATATATTGAGAGATTTATTAAAAAGGAATGTAAGAAAGCTAATCGGTGCCAAAATTTAAAAGATGCATTGATAATGATCTATTGTAGCCCGGTGGTGTAGTGGTCAAGCAAGGACAAAACCCTTGAGTAGCGGGCTTTGGAGATATTCGAAGTCACCCGCTGACGCCAGTTCGAATCTGGCCCGGGCTACTACTTTAAAATTTGATTTTGCGGTCATTTCGGATTAGAGCGGATCTGAATGTTCTTTGTTTTCTGTATGGGGAAGATAAGAGAGGTTATGCCCACAGTCGGTTCGAGATCACTTATGTTTTTAAGGCATACTCCTATGTAGAGCAAGTTTCCGCCATCCAAGGCAAGCCAGTATATTGACCCTTGCTTTACCTTTTTTAAGTAAAAACACAAAGACATTGTAGAGAGCAAATGTAACGATTAAAATTTTATAGTTTGACTATAGATTCATTGACTTGATAGTCAAGGGTGATAGAAATATATTCTTGGCTTGCGTAGAAATTTTTGATGAAATATGGCTGAAAAAGTCTCTTTAGATTCAGATGAAGTGTTTGATGCTATCTCAAATTCTTTAAGAATAAAAATATTGAAAGCACTCGCTAAGACCCCACTAAGTTTCAGTGAGCTTAAGCGAGCAATTAATGTTCAAAGCAGTGGCACCTTAGATTTCCATCTCAAAAAGATGCAAAGTCTGATTGGAACAGACTCAGCTGGTCGATACATTCTAAGCGATAAAGGATGTGCGGCACTTGAAGCTATACGAGTCATCGAGCAATATGGATGGCAAAAACGTTCTTTCTTCTTAAACCTTCTTGCTTATATCCTTGTTAACGCCTGGGCACTGGTCAACTTCTCTTTAAGCTCAAGTTTCCTTATCGTGCTTGCCCTATCAACATTTTGGATGTTGTTCTATTCTTATTGGACATTTGTCCATAGACGCGTCTCTTTGAGACAGAAGTAATAAGCTAATTCCGAGAATTTAAACTGATATTTGAACCTATCTCGGGCTACCAATTCCTAGTTGGGCATATTAGTGTATTATAATTTTGCCAACGATTTTTCATAATCAACTACAACGTATTCTTTTCCTTTTCGAACTACTTTGTGCCCTTCTTTTTCCAAAATTATCTTTTGTCCTTCAATACCTTTAGGATATTTTGGGTTTAGTAATCCATTACTTTTCAAAGTACGCCAGTATGGAGTTATGTTTTTCTCACCTTTTTGCCTTCTTTCTTCTGCAGCATTAGCAGCAACCCATGCAAAGATACCAGTAGTGATTGGACAACCAATAGTTGCATTATGCTTTTTTGCAAGAGCTTCACGAATTTTGTTGATGGTTATTAGTTTTCCTTCCGGCACTCTTCTCATAATATCATCGACTTCAATAGGAGCTGGGATGACAACAGTACCAGTGCCCCATCTCTTGCTCATTTTATCAGTTATTACTTCGACTTTTGGAAGCCCTTTATCGTCTTTCAGTTTTTCAGACCAACTTTTTCTTTTCGCCAAAGCTTTCCCCTAATATTTGATCAAATTTCTTAATAAGTCTTAATGCTATATTCTTTTGCTCCACTCTTCTTTTAGTTTAGAAACGAAGCCTTTCTCATTTTCTAATATCCTCTTTTTAACTTCTCTCCAAGCAATAGGGCAATTCTTATACTCTACACCAACAATACTGTGAATAATTCTATCGATTTCTTTCCTGTTTTCACTCGTAACATCAATTCCAGCCTTCTCGAAAACTTGTTTAAGATGCCTGAAATAACAGGTCAAAACAACCACAATAGCAATGGTAACTTTCCAAGTTTATAACGATTCCGAGCTACTAGGCAGGATTATTTTAGCGTATCGATCCAGTTGTCTTGTGAGTGTTCTTCTTCTCCCATTCGTAGAAAAGATCATCGAAACATCTACAAAAGTAGTCATGCGCAACCTCGAACTCTGCCCTTCCCTTTTCAGTTATTCTATAAACCCTAAGATTTCCCTCCCTCTCTGAAGTAACTAGCTTCTTCTTTTCTAGCTCTTTTAATGCTGGGTAAAGAGTACCTGGATTCGGTCTATCGCCTCGTAAAGCCTTTAATTCTTCGGCTATTTCACTGCCATACATGCTCTTCTTTGTTAGCAGCCAGAGCACCATGAATGAAAAGAACCCACGCATATCACAGCAGTAATCGCTTTTCCTTGTCCTCAAGCTTGTTCAGAGTATTGGTTATCCAATATATTTAAATATGTTATGCTTAGATAGTTGGGTGCCCAATATTTGGCGTCAAATAGGAAGTGAAAAAATGGAGAAGATCATAGGAGAAGTCAAAATCGTAGAGACAGATACTGGCTTTCGAGTTGAATTTGAAGGGGAAAACGCAAAAGAGATTCTAAAGAAGTGGAGAGAAGGCCTGACCTGCTGCCCATGCTGCTGAATGGCTGAACAACAAACACCTCTTTCTTTTTATTGTGAGTTTTCAATCACGCATTTTAATACAGAATTTTTGTTTGAATTCTACATTCAGCTCTTCGGTTGGAAGATAGAGAAGACAGATGGCATGGATTATTGGTTGATAGAAACAGTCCCAGTCGATAAGCAAGGTAGACCAAAAGCTCAAGGCGTAAATGGAGGGATGATGAAGAAACAGAATCCTGAGCACAAGTTCACTTACTATGTCTCAGTAGAATCTGTTGACGAATATTGTAAGAAGATTGAAAAGTTAGGAGGAAAGGTAATAGTTCCAAAGATGGAAGTGCCAAAGATGGGATGGTGGGCCATGGCCATCGATCCAGAAGGCAACCACTTTGCCATCTGGGAAGAAATGCAAAAGTGACATCAATTAGGAGATATTTGAGCTGACTAATCTAGAAGCAACTCCATGATTTTTAACTTTGTAATTCCCTTAAAACTAGCATCAACTGTTCTTCATCACGAGTTATTCTATCTGAAAAAGCGATAGGCCATGGTGAAGGCACTCTTCTCTTGCTCATAATTATTACTTTTTTACCAAGATTCTTGGCAAAGTAAATCTCCATAGCAACTCCAAAACTAGGTCTATCTATTAAAGCAACAACTATATCACTCTCTTTAATGAAATCTAGATCGTGTTTTACTATCTCCTCAGCAAGGTTCTTCTTGTCTCTAAAGTCCTTGACTTTGCTATAATCCTCATCAGAGATTTGATCTATAACATGGAAGCCTTTTTCTTTAAGAAGAGATTGAATCTTTCTTATCTTCGATATTCCTTTATCGGCTATGGCACCGCAGACTATGACCTTCAAATCATAGTACTTTAGAATAATTAACTAATAAAAGTCATTTGACATACTTTCCAGGGTTCTTATCGAAGGTCGATTTGCAGGCACTAGAGCAGAAGTAATAAGTCTTGCCTTTGTAGTCTGATTTGAATTTTGTCGTCTTTTCATCCACAGTCATATTACATATAGGGTCTTTTGCCAAAATCTCACCTCAACGAATTTATTCCACCCAAAATATTTATGCTTAAATCATAAGGTAAAGCCACATTTTGACAATGGATTTCAAAGAGAAATGATTAAAGGTTAGAAGATTACCGAATAAAGAGCAAGTAGATTAGAAGAGGGTATAAGAAAGTGGGTTATAAATTTGATGAGAAAATAGCCAAGTTTAGATCAATCAATAATCCATACAAGCATGATGTAATAATTCATCCTATCATGAGAGGGGGAATAATTCCTGATGAAGTTCAAAAGATGATAATAAATGAAGGATGGATGAAAGTTGGCTATGCTGTTTGCTATGATTGTATTGAAGGAAGATCAGGCTTGGTATCAAAGCCTCCTATCAATGAATTTCTCTCAACTGTAGCAGAATTCTTTGATGGTGATATGGCGGAGCATACCTTTGGGTCAAGGGCTGCCCAATTTTCTGTTATGAAGACTATAGCAGATAACATTTCAGAAGATTTTGCAAGAATAGTTCTAACAGACCCATTATGCCATTATACAACAGCCGTTGCAGCAGAGATGAACAATCTTAGGCTTTTAGAAGCACAACATTCTAATTATCCAGATTACAAAGTTAATGCAGAGGATTTTGTAAACAAGATCGAGAGCATAAAAAAAGAGACTGGGAAATTGCCTGGATTGATAGCAGTGACTCACGTTGAGCCATATTATGGAAATTTGAACCCTGTTAAAGAGATAGGCAAGATAGCAAAAGATTATGGTATACCATACATGGTCAATGCTGCCTACACTGCAGGCATATTCCCTGTTAGTATGAAAGAATTAAAAGCAGACTTTCTTACAGTATCTGCCCACAAATCTATGGCATCAATAGGTCCTTTAGGCTTCTTAGTTACAAACTATGAATGGTCGGATAAAGCCTTCAAGAAATCGACGATAAAGCCTGACTGGACTGGAAGGACCTTTGGTAAGAAAATTGTCAATATCTTTGGTTGTAGCATTGGGGGATTACCTTTGATCTCAGCCATGTATTCTTTTCCTCATGTTGCAGAGAGAGTAAAGAAATGGGAAGAAGAATTAGATAAGGCAAGATGGTTCATATCAGAAATGGAGAAGATGGATGGTATAAAGTTGGTGGGAGAGAGACCTCATAACCATCATCTAATGCATTTTGAAACCCCGATCTTTTGGGAAATATCAAAGCATCATAAGAGAAAAGGGTTCTTTCTTGCTGAAGAAATGATAAAGAGAGGAATAGTTGGGCTTCATCGTGGATTGAGCAAGCACATGAAGATTTCATTATATGGATTGAGTTGGGAAGAAGTGAAGAGGGTTAAAGATGCTTTTTATGATTTAACTCAAAAATATGTTGATGAATTTAAGTTAAATTATGAGTTGCCAAAAGCTTGAAAAATATTATTTGCTTTCCCACCTCTTTATCAATTCTTTGCTATTGATAATTTCTGCACCGTATATTCTCTTGATATAATCCAATCCTTCTAAATGATCTTTCTCTGTAAAGGCATCGACACAGTCTTCTGGGACTATTATTTTGTATCCTCTGAAGAAGGCATCTGCAGCCGTATGCCTATCACATATATTGGTATGCAGACCTGTTATTACGACAGTATCAACCTTTAAATCTCTAAGCAATGGGTCTAGACCTGTCTCATAAAAGGCGCTATAGGTTCTTTTTTCAATTAAGTAATCTCTCTTGTCAGGCTTTAACTCTTCTATTACTTGAGCTCCTTCTTCTCCTTTCATAGAATGCTCCCCCCAGAGTGCCATTTCTCTATCCACTGGAAGATGTGTATCTGTTACGTAGATTACTGGCTTTGATTTCTCTCTAGCAGATTCTAAGAGCTTCTTCATGTTCGGTATTATCCTTTGGGCTCTGTCACACTTTAGTTTCCCATACACGAAGTCTTTTGCCATGTCTATTACTAAGATTGCCTCTGGCATATCAATCAAGAAGATACACTAACAAATAAGGATTTTAATGCTTTTTGCCATCACTTATGGACTTCTCTAATCTTCTTAATAGCTTCAAGAATAACATCTTTAAGCCTATCAAGCCCCACTGTTTTTTCACCTAGGACTGAAAGCCCGGTGTGATTGCTGAACTCCTTTACTTCATCTTTAAACTCACTCAAATTTCCAAGAGAGTCTATTAGAATTATTCCTTTAAGATTTCCGAACCGCTTTTTTGCTTCTTCCTTACTGAGGTCGAAGATACTTTTGAGTCTTGGGCTCGTCTTTAGGCTTGAAGGCATCCAGCCAGGTGATAGATAAAAATAATCGTGATTCGGATCTATTTCTAAAAGTCTTCCATGACCGCCCAGCAGACAATCTATGCAGTTCAAAGCATCAACTTTGATGACGTTATCAAATTTCCCAATGATACCTTTCATGTTAGGATGACAAAGATCGCCATAAACAACGACTACTTTCGATTTATCTTTCGAATATTTTTCCGAGGACAACTTTAATTCTCTTTCCAACTCATCGTAATCTACATGAAGGTCTGCATTTAGGAAGTATGGTTCAACTTGTAAAAGACCTTGTTCCATCAGTTTTTCTATTTCTCTCTTTAACATGCTACAAGAAATTAGGTAAGGTTTCAAGTTCCATGCCCCTTTAACTTAAATTAAAACCGACTAGGAAACCTGCAAGTTGAGGGTCTGAAAGGTCCATCCTATCTTTGAACTGGCTCCTTAAAAAGCCAAAGGCTGGCGGCGAGGGAAATGAAAGAACATGATCCTTTATCTCTTTAATCTTTGAGAAGTGATCGATCTGGATCCCGTTGAAAAGAAAGTAAGTGTCCCCGCTGGCAAACGTAGCAGAGTTGATCTTTGCATCCCTCTTTATTGCAAAAAAATCACTAATGACCACATATTTTTTGTCCTTTTTGAATTCATCAATTTTGTTGGGATCTAAAGTCATCCCTACAACTTCGCCTTTGTTTATCAGTTGCATCGCATTGATACCTCTTGGTATTTCAAAGTCAACATTGGTGAAAAGAACCATGGTAACCTCGCGGGAAATGGACTCTTTGATTCCCTCATTCTTACCACGCCCAAAACCGCCAAAGACGTTCTTCATAGCCATCTCTTCCAATTGTGCAACAGTCTCACATTGTTCCTTGTTTAACTCAGCAACTCCAACAACTCCCTTAACATTCATTATCATAGCCTCTACCTTCTCCAATGTCTGCTCTTTATTCATAGAATTCATTATACAGACTCCTTTATAGTCTTATAAAATATTGTGTTTGATTTGGCAAATCTTCACTACCAACTATTCTAGTTCTCGTGGTAGTAAGCAAAAAAGATCAGAAAAAATCTTTCTTTGCACAAGTAGCATTTTTCACTGTCTCATCAAAATCTATCTTGTAAATAATTTTTGTTCGGAATCAATCTTAAAAATATAGGGGGAATTTACCATAAGCATGCTTCCCCCTACTCCGACTGTTTAAATTTAGTTTATGCTTCCTTCTTCTTGGCTTTTTTCTTAGCTTTCTTGGCCATACACAACTTCCCAGCCTATTTCGGAATTTTAATTATCAGACCGATATATATAAATTTATAGCAACCACATTTCTCAATTGAGTTAAAGATAGATGATTTTCTTATAAAAAAATAAAATAATTGGAATAATAGCCTTGTCAAAAAAAGGTAAGAAGAAAAAGCGAAATTTTTGGCTTAACAAAATGTTCATAAAGGATCATCTTGGAATGTTAAATAATTTGAAATAGTGATGATTTGAGCAAAAAAATAAAGACATTGGCATTTCAAGGCGAAAAAGGAGCATATAGCGAAGAAGCAGCTATTCTATTCTTTGGCCCATCCATAAAGGCAGAGCCCTGTAGATCTCTCCTTGAAGTCTTTAAAGCTGTAGAAGAGGGACAAGTAGATACTGGCATCGTTCCAGCAGAGAATTCCCTTGAAGGTAGCGTAAATCAAACTTATGATCTACTCTTAAGCTCTAATCTAAAAGTAAGTGGAGAAGTAATTCTTAGGGTTAATCACTGCCTTATAGCCAATAAGAAGATGAGTTTAGAATCTATCAAGACAGTATATTCACACCCTCAGGCTCTAGCTCAGTGTAGAAACTTCTTGAATAGTTTAAAATGTGAAGTGATACCAACTTACGATACTGCTGGCAGTGTTAAGCTAATAAAAGAAAAGAAATTGATGAACTCTTGTGCCATAGCAAGTGAGAGAGCTGCCAAGATCTATAAAATGAAGATATTAGCTAAAGGCATAGAAGATGATAAGAACAACTTCACTAGGTTCTTTATATTGTCAAAAAATGACTCGCCATACACAGGGAAGGATAAAACTTCAATAATATTTTCTACAAAAAATATCCCTGGGGCTTTATACTCAGCTCTAAGAGAGTTCGCAATAAGAAGAATAAACTTGACAAAGATAGAGTCAAGACCTACAAGGATCACTCCTTGGGAGTATAACTTCTACCTAGACTTTGAGGGGCATAGAAATGAAGATAAATGCAAAAAAGCATTAGAAGGATTGAAGAAGAAGGCATTGTTCGTAAAGATACTGGGCTCTTATCCAAAATGGTCTTTATCACATAAAAAAGCATAAAAACTCTTAACGACTTTGACTCACAAAGTGGGCCGGTAGCTCAGCATGGTTAGAGCGTTGAGCTGATAAAAATGCAGAAACTCAAAGGTCGCCGGTTCAAATCCGGTCCGGCCCACCTAAATTTAATGATATAAGAATTATGAATTTTAAATAATGCTTCCTGACGCGCTCTTTTAATGTCTCTTAATAGAAAGTATAAACTATTAAAGTTAAGAGAGGAGATGGAGTGAGCTAGGGGCGATTGGACGTGGAAGAGTATGATGTAGTTGTTGTTGGCGGTGGAGTGGCTGGTTCTGTTGCTGCAAGGTTTGCCGCTAAAGGTGGTTTTAAGACTTTGTTGATTGAGAAGTTTAAGACCCCCAGGAATAAACCGTGTTCAGGAATCCAGTTTTCATATTTTGAGAAGCTTATTGGTGAAAAGATACCTCGTGAAAAACTTTGCAGAAACGAGCTTTTTAAAGTTGAGATGATGACCCCGAAGGGCAAGGTTTTGAAAGGCAAAATGAAAATGCTGAACTTTTGGAGATCCACCTTTGACAGTTGGCTAAACTCGTTAGCAGCGAATGCTGGCGCAGATTTTTGCGATAACACCTCACTAATTGATTTTGTTGAAGACAAAGACAAAATTATCGTTAAATTAGCTACAGAAAATATGTGTAGTGAAGTTAAAGCCCGCTATCTAATTGGCGCTGACGGAATGCTTTCAAGGGTTAGGAGGAAAATGCGACCACAAGATTTTGACAAAAAAACTTCAGGGGCAACAGTAAACTATTATTTTGTCGGAGATGCTAACTTGGATCTCAACACGCTTTACATGTTTTACAAACGAGAATTTTGTCCCCTAATGTTTGCATGGGTTTACCTGAAAGATGACAAATGGGTGATAGGAACAGGCGCCAAAGAAAACCCCTTAGAGTATGCAGACAGATTTTTCAATTATGTTAGGAAGAAGTATGGGCTTTGCGGAGAAATCGTCAAAAAGGAAGGTTTCTCTTCGACATTAAAAAGCACAATATACTTGGGCGAAGGGAGGATATTGATGGTTGGAGATGCTGCAGGCTTAATTGATTTATATCGAGGCATGGGAATGGACAACGCCGCCCTCAGCGGACGCTTGGCAGTAAAAGCCATAACAAAAGCTGAAGAAGAAGGCTTAGAAGCTGCAAAAGCATACGAAAACCTAATGAGAAAAGTTGTCAAGAAAATAGAGGCAAATGCGAAAAAGCAGATGAAAAGGCTATCATCAAACAAGGAACTCGAAAAAAGCTTGTCACCGCTAAACATGCTTAAAGGAGGACTACACATGCTTATAGTCAACAGAATAAACAAGATGCTGCCACCAGAAAACCTCATATTTCTTCCACCATAAATCAAACAATCACGCTCCCATTACAGAATATCGATCAGATTAAACCTAACATCCGATAGAGTTTTATATCATGAATATGCAGTAAAACGATGGTTTAATTGGGTAAAGTTGTGACAGGTATCAAGGCTGGAGTTGTTGCAGGAGTTATTTACAGCATCATTCTCGCTCCATTTACATATTTCACATTGGTCCTTTTGAAGGAGGATATAATATCCATGATTATGGCTAGTCTACCTGAAGGTTATTCATTGACAGCAGAAGAGATTTTCAGTTTCGCATTGCTCATTGGTATCATCACTGTCTTTATCGCAGGAATCATTCTAGGAGTAATATTTGGGCTAATATACGGCTGGGCCTATGAGAAGATTCCTGGCAGAACGGCTATAATAAAGGGCATCTTTTTTGGCATAATTCTATGGTTGATCTTCTCTGTAATACTTGGCTTTGGTAATTTGGGATACGGTGTTACTTACTATCTATACAGTCTAGTAGAGGGTTTGATCACATCTCTTATCTTCGGTCTTCTTCTAGGCTACTTCTATAACAGATTCACTCCTAAGACTATCGGCTAATTTAATCTTCGTGAAGTGAAGAGCTTTTGGCTTTCGAACTTCAAATCCCTAGTTGGATTGCCATTCTAATAGCTCTAGTCCCAGCTCTTGCTGTATTCGTATACTTCGCTAAAACTAAGGGCTCTATGTGGCTTGCCTTCATACTTGGAGGAGCAGGCTGGTTCGGCGCATTGCTTCTAAGAGTTCTACCTCTACAGCTTCCATTGTTGATTTATGGACAGGATTTTGCATCGAGTTTGATCTACTTTGGCTATGCGTCTCTCCTTGCAGGTCTCTTTGAAGAAGACATTCGATATATTTGCATAAGAAAGGCATCATTTGCCAGAGAAGATCATAAGCATGTTCTATCCCTTGGTCTTGGATGGGGGTTCCTAGAAGCAGTGCTCATCTATGCGTTAAACGTTCTTGCCATCCTTTTTCTGATGCCTGAATATACCTTTATGGATCTATTGCCTGGAGCCATAGAAAGGAATATCGCTATTCTTCTACATATTGCTCTATCTTTCCTGGTCCTCTGTGCACTAAATATGAAAAGATTTCTCATATTAGCAATAGGAATTCATGCAGCGGTGGACATAATAGCCTTGTGGATTTACCATTATGTATTCGTTAGAGAGGTTTGGCTTGTTGAGGGGATTCTATTTGCCATGGTCCTTGTCGTTACATTATTTGCATACCTTATAGCGAAGAGATATTCGCCTATAAAACCGAAACAAGAGCAAACACTAGGCGCGATATAGAATTCGTAGCCATTCACTTCTTAATATAAAGATCATCGTACCTTTTGTTTACTTGAGAACAACCTCTGTTCAACTCATTCGTAAATATGCAAAGCCTAGAAGGGTTATTTTGAGCAAGTTCATAACAGAAGGAGCATTGTGTCTTTCCTATACCAAACTTCTTACGACTGTTCTCTATTCGGATTTCATTGCATAGTTCCAGAGCTATTTCTCTCAGGATTTTCGTTTCCATAATATTATACAATCAAAAGACATTATCGAGACCTATTTATTGGGTCCACTAGATTTCGAATATTAGCAAGTCATAGTAGTGTTTAAAAATTCAAAACAATAGCATAACGATTATCCATGAAGATATTGGTAATGGGCGCAGGGGCAATAGGCTCTGTATTTGGAGGTTTTCTATCTAATTCACAAGATGTGACACTAATTGGTAGAGAAGATCATATATCTCTTATCAGAAAAAAAGGGCTCAGAGTATCCGGGATTTGGGGTGAGCATTTATTTAAGAATCTTAAGGCTTTCACGTCTGCTGATGAATGTAAGTTCTATGCACCTTATGATCTAGTGCTAATAACTACAAAGTCTTACGATACTGAGCATGCTACAATGCAAATACTACCCTTGATAGGAGAGGATAGTATCGTAGTTTCTGTTCAGAATGGTATAGGAAACGAAGGAGTAATTGCCAAGATAGTTGGAAAGGAGAGAACAATGGGAGGCATGGCCATCTTTGGGGCTATGCTGATAGAGCCTGGGCATGTAAAAGTTACAGTCTATGCCAGCGAATGCCTTTTTGGTACTCTTTCACAGGATACGGAAAAGTCAAAAGTTATAGCCGAGATGATATCTAAAGCTGGAATTCCTTCTTTGCCAACAGAGGACATAATAAGAGAAAAGTGGATGAAAGTATTCTATAATATCGCTTTAAACCCTCTCTCAGCAATTCTGAAGGTTCGATATGGTGCATTAGGAATTTACGAAGAGACAAGAGCAATGATCAAGAGCATGCTTCAAGAGGCTTTTCAAGTTGCAAAGGCAGAAGGGATAAGGCTAAAATTCACCTACGATGAATACTTTGACTACCTCATGGAAAAGCAATTACCGCCAACTTCAGAGCATATTAGTTCTATGCTTCAGGATTTAGAAAGACGTAAGAAAACAGAAGTAGATTATATGAACGGAGCGATAGTGAGATTAGGAAAGGCTCATGGTATAAAGACTCCTGTTAATGAGACTGTAGTCAATTTAATCAAGACTTTGGAAAGGATGTATGGAGTGCCTTCCCGTAGGTGAATCTACCATTCTTCTAAGTTTAACAGCATCAAATGAAAATAAGTCAAGATCATATGCCTGAAGGTAATCAAACGTTCAATTCATTCCTTTTACAGCTGTTCCTTTCTGATTTTCTGTGCAGATTTTAGTGAATAATATGAATCAATATTCATATTTTTTAGGAAAAACTATATATATGTATTTTAGAAATCCTTATGACTATGAAAACTATATTCAGAGAAGACGAAAAGATGCCTTACAGAATAGGAGCTGACGGCAAGCTAGAGCCATTGATCATAAGTCCTGAAGAAGCCCTACAGATCATAGAGGAACAGAAAGTAAAGTTCGTCGACCTTCAGTTTACAGATGGTCCTGGAAGGTTACAGCATGTGACTATTCCAGCCCATACTCTAAAGCTCAATCATTTTAAAGAAGGAATACCAAAGCTAGATGGTTCTTCCATAAGGGGATTCGTCGATATCCATGAATCAGATATGAATCTTAAGCCAGATCCTTCCACATTGGCTATAATTCCTTGGATTTCAGAGAGTATAAAAACGGCAAGGATGATCTGTGATGTATATTGGGGCTATGGACTTGGGAGGTTTTCGAGGGAGCCTAGGGCAGTTGCTCAAAGAGCTGAGGAAGTCTTAAAGAGTGAAGGTTACGATACCTCTTACTGGGGTCCAGAGCTAGAGTTCTTTGTTTTTGATAAAGTAACTTTTGATACTGTAACACCCTTTTACAGTCAAGGCTACAGGATAGAGTCGAAAGAGGCTATATGGAGTTCTTCAGGGATGAACTATCCCATAAGGTTCAAAGAGGGTTACTTTCCAGCTCCACCACAAGATACATTGATGGACTTTAGGGCTGAATGTGTTAAAGCCATGGAAGAATCTTTTTACATCCCTTGTGATGCTCATCACCATGAAGTAGCTACAGCTGGTCAGTGTGAGATAGACATACACTACGACACTTTGACAAGGATGGCTGATAACGTTATGACCTACAAGTTTATTGTGAAGAACATAGCCTATCAGAAAGGAATGATAGCCACTTTCATGCCCAAACCTGTCTTCATGGACAATGCCTCAGGAATGCACGTTCATGTTAGCTTATGGAACAGTGGTAAGAACCTTTTCTACGATCCTGATGATTCTTATGCAGAATTAAGCCAGCTAGGTCGATACTTTGCTGGAGGGTTGATGGAGCATAGCAGATCATTGGCTGCAATAGTAGCTCCTACTACAAACTCCTACAGAAGACTGGTTCCTGGCTATGAAGCACCAGTATTCATTGCTTGGTCTCGCCGCAATAGATCTGCCAACATAAGAATACCTGTATATCAAAAAGGTCCAAATAGCTCAGCAACTAAAAGGATAGAATTCAGAACCCCTGATCCTTCTTGTAACCCATACTTCTGCTTCTCTGCTATGATCGCTGCTGGATTAGATGGCATAAAGAAGAAGATAGACATAGGAGACCCTGTCGATGAGGATATATACAAACTAAGTCCTGAAAGGAGAAGGCAACTTGGGATAAGAGAACTTCCAGGAAGCCTTAAGGAAGCGATAGAAGAACTGAAGAGCGATAGAGATTATCTTAAGCCGATATTTACAGATGAATGCGTAGATAAGATCATAGAGAATGGTATGAGGGAGTATTTAGAGATAGCCATAAGACCTCATCCTCACGAGTTTCACTTATATTTAGATATTTAATACTAACAAGATATGTAAGCATAAATAGTCTTGATCATAATATCAAGCTTTCTATTCTTCATTGAATGATTCTTTGACCTTATCTTCATCCTTAACGTTTATGGCTTTTAAACCTGCCTTTAATGCGACGTTAACTAATTCCTTGTCACCACTTAAGAGTAAATTGCTACCAGAACGCATACATGTTTGGATTTGAAGAGCATCAGCTTCATAAATGTGCTCATTTAAGATCAAGGGCCAAGCTTCGATAATAATTGGAGTTAGAACAGGAAACATCTCTAAGACCTTTAAGCGTATTAACCTTACGGTTTCGCTTGCAAAGCCCTCCAAAACCTTCTTAAACTCGCTCTTGCTAAGCCAGCCTCTTCTCCTTCTCTCATCCAATACTCCCAATACTTCACCAATATTCCAAATGGATGAGATAATGGATACTTCGCCTGCCCAACCTTTATCGAACACGTAATCTACTCCAGAGCTACCAGGCTCAGATACATACCTTTTAACTAGCGCACTGCTATCAAGATAGACCCTCAGCAATACGTCTTCCCCTCATTTCTCGGATAATGATCTCTGAGGGCGGGCCTTGAAGCTTAGGTCTACCCTGCTTTACCCCTTCAGGGGAGAATATGATCTTCATATCAACATTCATCCTCATGAAGGCTTGCTCAACATCTTCATCAACCAGGGAAGTTCTAAGCAGTTCTTCAACTTCACTACTTAGCCTTCTTAATGTTCCATGCCTTCTTAAAACAGCCTCCTTAAACTTGTTCCATAAATTCTCATTTAAATAAAGGCTAACTTTTTTCAAGCAAACCCCTAAAGAACTTAACATGTAAACTGGTATTTAAGATTGCTTGTTAGGCTCTAATTCTTCCTTTGTTAATAATTCCGTAATAATAACCATAAGACCTCATCTTCACGAGTGTTTCACTTTGATATATGAATAACGAATACATAACATATATTGCAGTGAAATAACGTAAATATAAAGGAATTATTTATTAAGAACCTAAATTCCTCTAAATATTCAGAGGGAAAAAATACATGTTGAAAAGTAAGAAGATAATATCCATAGCTTTAATCAGTCTATTCATCTTCTCAATGCTCTTCACTTCAGTAACAATTATACCAGCTGTAAAAGCTACAGTACCGATCACACAGATAGGATTATGCATCGATGGCTCTGGGAGCATTTCTAGTAGTAATTGGAACATAATTAAGAGTGGAATTGCAAATGCAGTTTCTACTCTGCCCTATGATTCTATTGAGCTTACTATTGTTCAGTTCGGAGGCACTACAGCACGAGTAGAACTCTATCCTACTATTATCACTGCAGGTAATGTAGGATCAGTGGTTGCTACAATCAATGCTATGAGCAAAATAGGAGGCACCACTCCTATGGCTGCAGGCCTTAGCCTTACATGGAATACAATGCGCAACTCGCCAAACTTTGCTACAGCTACAAAGCAGATCATCAACATAGTAACTGATGGCATTCCTAACGTGCCTTCTCCAACTTCTACTGCAAGAAGTCTCGTTACATCTACTCGTAACACAGCAGTTTCTCAGGGATTGGACGAACTTGATGCAGAAGCCATAGGAACAAGTCCTAATATCAATTGGTTAAGAGACTATGTTGTATATCCTCAGCCAGGCCATATAGCAACTTTAGGAAATCCTAGTTCATTCGTAGCTGGTTGGGTACTACCCATTTCTAGCTTTTCAGACTTTCCAGAAGCCATAAGTAAGAAGTTCGAGATAATAAGCCCTCCTGCTGAAGTTTCTTTGACCATTGAAAAGTCTGCCTCACCACCCAATGGTAGTTCTGTCAACCCTGGACAAACGATAACCTACACTATAACCTATGAGAATACAGGTAATACTAAAGCTACAGGTGTAGTAATTACAGAGACTTATGATCCTTTGGTAAACTTCGTATCTGCGACTCCTTCCCCAAGCCCAGAAAATAATGTCTGGAATATAGGAGATTTGAACCCAGATGGTTCTCACACTATCACAATAGTTGTCCAAGTCTCTCCAGACGCTGAAGATGGTAAAATAATCAATAACACAGCAAGCATTGATAGTAATGAGACAGGGCGACTTGATAGCAAAGTTACTCACACAGTTACCAAACCACCTTGCACGTGTGAAGATGTACTGAAAGCCGTATTAGATATAGAACATAAGCTAGATGAAGGAGGATTTTTCTGGACTTTCGTTAATAATTGGTTCAATGATATAGAGGGCAAGTTATGGTCATGGGAAAATAGCGTAAAGAATGATACAATGGCTATATGGACGTTGAAAAACAATGTTCATAAATGGGCTAGCTTAACAGAAGCATTGGATGACATAAAGAATGAGATCGAAGGAATAAAAACAGACATAAGTGGTCTTCTTACAACTAATTACTTCAACACTGTCATAGGAGACTTCACTGAGAATGACTATGAATGGAAGAACATTGTGGATGCCTTAACCGACATAAAGAGTGAGATTGAAGAAATAAATGGAGGAGCTACAGTCTCAATAACAAAACTCGATGTTCGGATACCAGAGCAAGGGGACGTTGGGCAAAGCGAATGGGGGAAAATTTGGGATCTAAAACCTGGTCCTCATTCGACCAATGATTTGTTCTTCTTCTTAATCGTTACGAGGGCGGATAATGGACAACCAGTGACTGGGCTAACCACTAGTGACTTCTCGGTTACTTTCCACGACGGAGACGACGCAAGTGTCACGAAATCGCTAACTGTCTCGAGTGTAACTGAAAGCGGGGGCGTCTACAGGATCGTGATTAGCTCGAACGGACTCGTCAATGATGATGGGGTGTTGAAGATAACGGTCACAAAAACCATCTCCAGCGAGACGTTCACAGGTACTATTCTCATCGCAGTTGAGAAATTTAAGGAATAACAGAAAACCATAACTCATATCCTTTTATTTATTTTTTATATAAGTATTTTGAAAGAAGACATCATGAACACATAAAGTGTAAAAAGTGTGGATTTGAAAATCCAGAAGGATTAAAGTTCTGTGGTAATTGTGGTGCAAAATTAAGTGCTATCATTGAAGTTCATAAATTCGAAGGTTTGGCAATATTGCACATAACAGCCAGTGCATATTTGCTAATTTCATTAATTTCATCATATAGCCTCATATCTATATTCTCCAACGCTTTAGTAGGAGAACGCAATACCCTCATGATTCTATATCTTGTATCAGGAATACTAGGATTATATGCTGGATATGAGTTCTATTTGGGAAAAGTTGGCAAGTATTTGAAGGTTATATCAGCGTTAGCAATAATAATTGGCTTAGTATCCACATCCATCTTATTCTGGGCAGGATTAGCAGTAATGGGCGTCATAGGTCCTGCTTGGATAATATTCCTGATAAATGCATGGATTCTATGGAAAGAGAGAGGAAGGCTGTAGCATCATGAATCTAACTTTACTCTCCAAGGAAACTGGCAAACGATCGTAATGAGGCTCATCAGAATTCATCAATTTTATCATTATCTACGCCAACTCCAACTTGATACTCTATTATAGACATTTACCATTATGTTAGCATCTGCATAGTTGCCAAATTTATCGTAGGCTCTAACAGTTATCGTATGCCATCCATTGCTAACAGACTTTGTGTCCCAATAACAATAGTAAGGATTGCTATAGTCAATGCCTATCAAATTGCCATCTATGTAAAACTCTACTTTGCTTATCCCAGATTCATCAGATGCAGATGCTGATATCTTTAGATTATTTGAAACTTTTGTGCCGTTCCTAGGTTTTGTGATGCTTACGATAGGAAGAATTCCATCACCAACTACCTCGTTGTATACATTTACATTGACGAAATTTGATTCCCCAGTATTCCCAGACGCATCATATGCTTTAGCTACAAATGTATGGCAGCCATTAGATTCGTTAGTCGTATCCCAATAGAAGCTGAAAGGAGCGGTATTGTCAACTGCATAAAGGGACCCATCCTTGTAGAGCTCTACCATTGATACACGATCATTATCGTAGGCATCGACGCTTATAGTGATACTTCCAGAGACTGTAATGCCATCACTTGGATAGGTTATCATAACACTTGGAGGCTCTATATCCTTTAAAGTCACAAAGCCAGATGCTTTTGTCAAAGCCCCTAAAGCATCTATTCTACCATAGCCATAGTATACATCATAACCAGGATCGCCAAGATCCAAGGCTGTAGACTCCATTATCTGCTCCACTTGAGTAGGGGTCAAAGATGGGTTGGCTGAAAAGATCAAAGCTGCCAAGCCTGCTGTCAATGGAGCTGAGAAGGATGTGCCAGATGCGCCACCATAACTACCTCCTCTAATCGTAGTGTAGATGCTCGAGCCTGGGGCTGATAGGTCTATGTAAGGTCCATAGCTGGAGAAGGATGCTCTAGAATCGCTACTCGTAGTTGCACTTACAGAAATTATGTAAGGATTGTCAGCGTCTGTGTGATTTGTATTATCGTTGCCTCCAGCGGCAACTACTAAGCCTCCTTTGTCCATGAAGTACTTTGCAGCATCAGATATCATATTACCGCCAAATATTGCAAAGCTAATTACTGCTACTTTGGCTCCTCTATCAGCAGCATAAACTAGGGCTTTGGTCAAAAGTGATGAATATGCGTAGCCATTCGTATCAGTAACCCTTAAAGGTAATATAGAACACTGCCAACCTATGGATGAGACACCGATAACATTGTTCGTCAACGCTGCAGCTACTCCTGCAACCTTTGTTCCATGACCATAAACATCAGTAGTATTGTAGTTGTTATCGTAGAAGTTGTATCCTTGAAGTAATTTTGATGACAAATCGGGATGATTAGGATCAACTCCACTATCAAGAACAGCTATTATAACGTTAGAATCTCCTTTTGAGATGTCCCATGCTTGTGGAGCCGAAATCTTTTCCAAGTGCCACTCAGATGAATAATATTGATCGTTAGGAATTATGGAGGGAGGTATTCTAAAGTCTTCTTCTACAAAATCTATCAAAGGATTGCTCAATAATTCTGATTTAATGTATTGTAAAGACCCCCGTGAAGCAGAGACTTTAAGGACCTGAGTCTGAGGAATTTCGTCTTCTATTCCAAGCCCCAATGAAGCTAGGAGGCTTTCTCTATACTCTTCACTAACTCCAGGCTTGAATTTAATCAACAATCTATCTGATAAATTACCTAAATTGACGGTTAATCCAAGCATAGGGGTTATGAAAAGCCCCGTAAGGATTACGAAAGTCAATACGATGCTAGATGCTCTTGGAGGTTTTTCCCCATTATGTTTCTTGAACAAACTGTTAACAACTTTCTTCAATTTTAACATATTCATAACATATGCATATTACATATATTTAAATATGGAAGAATCTGCTTATAGTTGATGGATAAGGTTAATAATTTAAGCGAATAATTATGTATAAGTTACGGGTAACGAAAAGATAACAATTCCCGGTTCATCTTAGAAAGGAAAAAGATTAAACTTTATGCAATAAAATCTTTCTTATGGCGATTTTCTCGGATTTGGCTGGAGTAAAGATTGGCGATGAGCATCCTGTTCGAATAATGGGAGTAATAAACGTAAGTCCTGAATCTTTCTACAAAGGATCAGTAAGAAAGTCTCCTAATGAGATAGCAAATTTAGCAAAAAGGATGGAGGAAGAAGGGGCAGATATAATAGACATTGGAGCTATGTCGACAGCGCCATACTTGAAGACAGAAATATCCATAGAAGAAGAGATCGAGAGATTATCCATGGCTATTAAAGTGGTAAAGGAAACTGTCTCATTACCAATATCTGCTGATACAACGAGAAGCAAGTCTGCAGAAGCAGCCATGAAGGCTGGAGCCACTATCATCAACGATGTTCATGGTTTAAAGGGAGACGAGAATATGGCAAGAATAGTTTCTGATTATGATGCTAGCCTTGTAATTGCTGCTCATGCAATAAAACACGATCAAGGAAATCCTGTTGAAAAAATCAACACGGCTTTGAAAGAAAGTTTGAATATTGCGAGAAAGGCTGGGATAGATGATGAGAAGATAGTAATAGATCCTGCAATAGGCTTTATTCGCGATGCAAATATTCCATGGCAAGTTTGGGACTGCTATGTAATAAAAAATCTGGAAAAACTTCGTGAACTCAATAAGCCTATTTGCATAGCAGTATCGAGAAAATCCTTCATAGGGAAGATATTGAACCAAAAAGAACCTGAAGATAGGCTCTTTGGCTCTCTATCAGCAACAGCTATAGCCGTTTACAATAGTGCTCATCTGATACGCACCCATGATGTAATTTCCACACTGCAGGTTGTAAGACTTGCAGAGTTCATAAGAAAGATTTAATAGAACTGATCAAGATAGAATCATTAGAATTAACGCTGATTTCTGATGGTATATTTTTATACTAAAAGCTTTAGACGAGTGTTGATATAGCTAAATGTCCATTAATGCTGAGAGCAGGTTAAGGTTAGGGATTGTTCTTATCCTCACTTCTTCATATATGGTGATTGAGATTTTAGGAAGCATTTTGACCAATAGCCTAGCTTTGATGTCTGACGCTGTTCACATGCTATCCGATGTCGGAGGATTATCTATGTGCTTTTTTGCTAGCTTCTACGCTATGAAGCCACCTACCCCTGAAAAGTCCTTTGGTTATTATCGCATCGAGATACTTGCAGCTCTATTAAATGGTGTCATACTAATAGCATTGGTAGCATACATATTCTTCGAGGCGTACAAGCGTTTCCTTTATCCACCACAAGTTCTAGGTCTAGAGATGCTGATAATAGCTACTGTAGGCTTAGCCGTGAACTTGATAGGGGCTAGAATACTATGGAATTCATCGAGGGAGAACCTTAACCTTAGATCAGCCTTTCTTCACGTGATCATGGATGCCTTAGGTTCTGTAGGAGCCATTACTTCTGGAGCAGTAATCTTTCTGACAGGATTAAGAGTTGCCGATCCTATAGCAAGTGTAGCCATAGGACTTATCATGATACCTACCATCTACAGACTATTAAAGGGGAGCGTGAACATACTTATGGAGAGCGCGCCGGAGCAAATATCTCCCAAAGAAGTTGAAAAGGCTTTGTTGAGCATAAAAGGTGTTGAAGAAGTTCATCATTTACATTTATGGACGATAACTTCTGGGATATATTCAATAAGTGCCCACCTTACCATAAATAAATCTGAAGAATGGTGTTGTATCTTAGAAGAGGCAAGGAAAGTCCTTAAAGAGAGGTTTAAAGTAGTTCATAGCACTATACAGATAGAAGATAAAGAGAGGCACAAACTGCATATAAACAAAGAGAATAAAAGTTGCTGAAAGCGCTGAATAAGTCATTATAATTAACTCAAGATATTTGTATTACGACTGTAGTGCACTAATTAACGTTTATATGGTCGGATTATCCGTCCATACAGGGATATAGGATGATAACGATCATCGATTGGGCAATAGTCTTTGCATACATAGCATTGATGTTCATCGTAGGTATAACTATGTATAAACGCTCTGGAGCTTATGATGATTATCTAATCGCTGGAAGAAAGTTCAACGCTCTATACATTGCTTTGACCCTTGCTGCCATGATCTCCAGCGCTACTCTAGGTGTGAGCGGTCTTGGATACTTGTTTGGTCTCTCTGGAGCTTGGTTCTTCATAATGCTGGGCATTGGAGCATGGATACTATTCTTTACAATAGCTGGAAGGTTAAGAGTTTTGGCGCAGTATGCCATAACAGACATTTATGAGCTAAGGTATGATTCTCGTTGTCGTGTTCTGATTACAATATTAGGCGTTTTTGCATACATAACTCTTCTTAGCATAGGCTTTGTAGGAGGTGGACTCATTCTGAATGCCTTCTTTAACATCCCTCTTGTCATAGCTATGCTAATAATAGCCATACCCTTCATCACATATACAGCCTTGGGAGGAATATGGGCATCTGCAGTTACGAACATAGTCAAGTTCCTTGTTCTTGTAGCTGGGTTAGCAATTCTAATACCCACTGCCTTGTCTGGAGCAGGTGGATGGGAGAAAGTTATCACAACGCTCTCGCCAGATAAATTGAACCTATTTTCAGACGTGGGTCTTTTGTCCATATGGTCCTTCTTCTGGCTCATGACTCTGAGCTTCTGGGTAGCTGCTGATATCTATCAGATGCTATTCGCAGCCAAGAGTGTTCGCACTGCAAGGATAGGATTGGTCTTCGCAGGTATTTTGATAATAATTGTAGGAATGGCTGCTGCCATTATAGGCATGTTCGCCTCAGTACAATTCCCAGGTATACCGCCAGAAGCAGCAGCCCCATTCGTTGCTTTAACCAACCTAGATACCGGACTTTCCGGACTTGTATCAGTAGCTTTACTCAGTGGAAGCGCGATAGCTGTAGTGATCTTTCAGATCGTAGCTGCGACTCTACTCATAAGGGGCATCTGGCCCAAATTGAAGATGAGCATGAACAGGATAAGAGTGATAAGCGCCATAATGGGAAGCGCAGGGTTTGTTTTAGCAGCCATCTTCCAAAACATAATCTTGTTGGTAGAGCTTACCTTTCGCATAATGATACCAGCAACGTTTGTTACAGTCCTAGCAGCCTTCTATTGGAAGCGAGCAACAGCAGCAGGAGCTTTTGCCTCTTCCCTCATAGGGTCCAGTGTAGCAGTCTTGTGGGCTTTCCTAGCTCTTCCTTTGTTAGGAGTAGATCCATTGTTGCTACAACCGACTTTACTAGAACCAACGTTCATAGGAGTTCTTGCATCTTTTATAGCTCTAGTAGTAGTTTCTTACTTAACTAATCCGCCTCCTGTGGAAAAGTTACAGCTTTTTATACCAACGAGAGACCCAAAGCCTTATGAAAAAGAAAAGAGTTGATGAAGATGAGTGTTATTCTTAATAAAGTCAGCATAATAGGGAATAAAGCAAAAGCGTCCCAATTCATAGAGAAATTAAAGGGAAAAAATCCTGTCTTCATTTGCACTATAGCCAATACTAAAACGGCTATGGTGCCAGGGATAACAGTTGCTGGTGCAGTCCCTGAAATTATAAAGTGTACCCCTCCAGCAGATGCTGAGTTGATCTACTATGGCGAGTGTAAGTGCATTCCTGGAATACCAGCAACTCCTGACGGGAAACCAACGCCAGCGATAATAACCTTAAGCGCTTTGAGATTGGCAAATATACCTTTATTCATCGTAGAGGCTGGCTGTGAAGTAAAGCCCAATGCACCATATATCTCCATCAATATTCCAAGCCCTGGGGATAATATACAGAATGGTAGAGCATTGGATAGAGATGTTGTCGAGAAGGCCATGAACTATTCAGAGATCATAGGGAGAAATTTTGCCGAGATAGCTGATTATTTGGTTCTAGGAGAAAGCATACCAGCAGGGACTACTACAGCTTTAGGAGTATTGATGAGCCTTGGCATAGACGCTAGAGGTAAAGTAAGCAGCAGCATGCCTGAAAACCCTCACGAAATAAAGAACAAAGTTGTTGAGGAAGGGATGAAGGCAGCAAGCATTAAGATAGGCAGCCTTAAAGATGATCCTATTGGGGCAATATCCACTCTCGGCGATCCTATGATGGTAAGCGTTACAGGCATGACTCTAGGAGCTGCACAGAAAGTCCCAGTGATTTTGGCAGGGGGTACACAGATGACAGCAATAGTAGCATTGATCAGCAGAATTAGACCCAATGTTCTTAGAAATGTTGCTGTAGGCACAACCAATTATATAGTTGAGGATAAAACATCCAGTATTGGTTGGCTTATCAACAAATCTGCAGACATTCCTATCTTTGGTGCAGATCCAGGACTTGGCGAATCCAAGAAAGAGGGGCTCAGAGCCTATGCTCATGGCTTCGTTAGAGAAGGAGTAGGAGCTGGTGGTGTAACTCTGGCAGCCATGCTTAAATCTAAAGGTAAGATAACCACCGATGTAATAAGAGCTGAAATTGAGAGAAATTATGAGAGGATAGTAGAACCTAGGTTAAAGAATCTTACTAGACCATAATGTTCATTCTTTTCTTTAAGGCTCCATCACAAGCATGGCAATCCTCAGAATCAACATCGGGCTCAAGGCGCTTATGAATTTCGCATAATAATTTGGATCCTCTTATGTAATCACAGGCTTCTGTAATTCTTAGCCTAAACTCCCTTCGGCTTATCTTTCCTTCGAAAAGAAGATCGGCAATCTCGTTTGTCATGCTTTTAATCTCATCTACATCATCTAATTTCAAAATCATGGCCCGCTTGCCTTTCATGTAATAACTTACAGCGGCCTGAGTTATTTCCAACTTCTTAGCAACTTCCTCTTGCATTAGACCATAATTCTCGACGAGCCTTCTTGCTATCATGGCCCTCAAAGTTGGAATAGCAGTCTTGTAGACCATCTCGTAGGGTAGTATCATGTTTTTCCATAGAATTAATACCATAGGTATCTATTAAATATGACCTAAGTTTTGAAAAAATTCTTTTGAAGACTAAATCATTTGCCATTCTTACTTCTATGACTCTACCTTTTTCTTAATACAGTTATGGCTCTAGTCAAACTTCGATGGACATAAACCTCATGTCTCTCTTTTACTTCAAATGTATCTAAATTGTTCAGTTCAATAGTGTTAGGATGAACGATTATGCAATACCTTCCTTTAGGCATAATTGCGTCTGCCTGTAGGACGAAATCTTGTAACAAATTCATAGTCTTTATCCCTCTTGATGATGCACATCTCCCATAAGGCACATCTGTTACTATGGCATCAACATTCTTTATTGGTAGCATCAAGGCATCTGAATTTATTACGCCAAGGCTTTCTAGCATGTAATGCTTTAGATTATCCATGGATCCTCTACACATCTTCATAGATACATCTATCCCAATCGTATTGATTCCAATGATGGATGCTTCTATCAACACGCTTCCTGTGCCACAAAATGGATCTAGTAGCAAATCTCCTTCTTTGACATGTGATAAATTGACAAGTCCTCTTGCAAACTTAGGATAAAGAGCCGAGGGATGAAAGAAAGGTCTTGCCCTAGGTCTCCTTAACTTCCAAATCCTTTTAGCCATATAATCTGTGAAGCCTAAAAGAAGATGATCATCAAAGATTATACCGATTACGATCTTTTGAGGATTTCTCAATGAAACCTTTGCGTTAGGTAATCTTTTCTTAACAGCAGAGCCTATAATCGATTCCATTTTCTCTGATAAGTGTTGATCAGATAGATTGAAGATATATGCCGCAAAACTCACAGAATCTTCCATAAATTCATCAAAGGCTATAGTCTCGATAGATTTCTCTGCATCCTCTATCTTACAATGAGTCAAAAGATTACCGCCAGCATTAGCGTATGCACTTCTCTTTAAAACTGTTTTTAAGTCAAATCTTCCATCTACGATCATCACTCTCTCATTAATTATTTCAAACTTTGCTTTATCATCGTAGGTTTCTACTATAGCCCTCAATTCTGCTTGAGGTAAGGTGCTTCTCTCTCCTGAAAGTAAGAAGAATTTCTTGTTTGCCAATCTGAATAACTCATAGAGTAGAAAGGTAAGACGCTAAAATTGGAGCAACATCGATCTTGCTTACAGGACTTGGTATTGTATTGGTTCCTATGACTTCTTCAATCCCTGCCTTTTTAATCCTATCCAAAGCGTCTTCAACAAGCAATGGATGAGTGCAAGTCGCAAAAATTCTTTTTGCCCCCCATTCCTTCAACTTCATTGCAGCTAGCTCCATGGTCTTACCGCTGCTTATTATATCATCTACAAGTATTACATCTTTGTTCTGAACTTGCTTAGCCACATCCTTAAATATGATTTCACCGGTAGTCCTATCTCTTACCTTTTCAAGGACGATACGATTTATCTTAAGAATTCTTGCAAAGGCTTCTACTCTGACAGCCCCTCCAAAGTCTGGAGATATTGCTACTGCTTCACTCAAAGTATGATTTTTGCTGAAGTATTCAGCCAATAGAGGAATCGCTGATACGCTATAAGCGGGTATGGAGAAGAGCCCCAAACCTTCTACATTGTGTATATCAACCGTAACTACTCTTTTGACTCCTACAGACCTTAGCAGATGGGCAAAAACTCCCAAGCTGACTACCTCTCCCTGTAAAAATGCTCTATGCTGCCTAGCATAGGCAAGATACGGAATTATTGCATGAACCTCTGCCCCATCTTCACTGAGCTTATGAGCTAGAAACAATAGCTGTGAGATATGTCTATCAATAGGTGGATAAGTCGATTGAACTATTGCAACTCTCTTATTCCTAACATCACTGATTATCCTAAAGTAGCTTTCACCGTCTGGGAAGACTTTTGAATCGATATGCAAAATATCAGCCCCAAAATTACTAGCTATGTTTATCGCCAATTCCTTCGACGCTGGTCCTGGAGCTATCAGCCATTCTCTTTGTGAGAATTTAGCCATACCCAATGAGGATTGATTTACACTACTTTTTTTCCTTATCGTTCTTTCGAAAGTTCTATAAGGACCTAACAACATAATTATAATATTCTTGTTAAAGAGTAAGAAGGAGTAGCGCTAATGGAAAAAGAAGCCATGGCTTATACAAAGATTGACAATAACTATGTAAAATGTAATCTATGCCCTAGATCATGTGTAATAAGGAGTGGTAAGAGAGGAGTTTGTAGAGTTAGAGAGAACAGAGATGGTACTCTCTTCACTTTGATATATGGTCTAACTACTGCAGAGGCTATCGATCCGATAGAAAAGAAGCCATTATTCCACTTTTGGCCTGGTAGTGATACATACTCTATATCAACTCTGTCCTGCACCTTTGCATGTCCATGGTGCCAAAATTGGGAGATAAGCCAAGCGTCTCCTGGAGAAGTTTATGCTCATGAAATCACTCCTGATAAAGTTGTTGAAAAGACAATTAAATCAGACTCTTCATCCATATCTTACACTTATAATGAACCCTTGCTCTGGTATGAGTTCATATACGATACATCAAAGCTGGCAAAAGAAAATAAAATTCATAACATACTTGTTACCAATGGCTATATAACAGAAGGGGCTCTTTCACAATTAGTTGATTTCATAGATGCTGCCAATGTTGACATAAAGGGCTTCACTGAGAATTTCTACCGAACCTATTGTAAAGGAGATTTAGAATCTGTATTATTAGCAACGAAGCTGATGAAGAAAAAAGGGGTTCATATTGAAGTCACAAATTTGATAATTCCTGGCATAAACGATTCTTTAGATGAAATAAGACAGCTTTCCATATGGATAAGAGATAATATTGGGAAGGATACTCCCTTACACTTCTCAAGATTCTTCCCTCACTACAAGATGGTCGATAGGCCTCCAACTTCCTTTGAGACTTTGTTAAAAGCCAAGAAAATAGCTGAGGAAGAAGGATTACAGTATGTTTACATGGGAAATGTCCCAGGAGAGGGAGAGAATACCTTTTGCCCTAATTGCAAGCATATTTTGATAAGAAGAATGGGTTTTGATGTGCTTAAAGTTGACCTAGCAAAAGGAAATACATGCCCTAAATGTGGATTTAAGATCAATATAGTAGGAAATGCCAATCCTAGAACCTTTGGAAGATGGTTTTACTAGTAAGCAATAATGGTGAAGAACTTATAAGCAATTTTAAGATTAGAATAAGTCAAGGACAAATTAATTATGTAGTGTGACTTAAATGTGGAGAGCGCTTCGCCCAGATTCCATAAATGTGCTTTACGATGAAAAGTGCAGAAAATCTCTGTCAAGATACTTCTACATAATCTTCGATAAGAAGCTTGCAAAGTTTAAGCTCTTGAAGACCTTTCCTGCAGAGTTTCAAGATATGGATAACGCTGAGATGTGGAAGATGCATAATAATTTGATAAAAGAATTCAAGACTTATGTAAAAGAAGTTGACTCAGGCAATAGAAAGCCCGATGAACCTGCTAAAAGCAGTCTATTAGACCTTAAGATAGAACTGGCTAAAAGAATTCTTGAGAGGTGCACGTTTTGCATGAGGGCTTGCGCTGTAAATAGACTTAAGGGTGAGACGAAGTATTGTGGTTGTGATTCAAACTTTCCTGTTTCCACTATGTTCGATCATTATGGAGAAGAGCCTGAACTAATACCATCCTTTACCGTCTTTACAATAGGTTGCACCATGAAATGTCTTCACTGCCAGAATTGGAGCATAAGCCAATGGTATGAACCAGGAACATTATATGAATTAGAAAAAGTGGCTAAGCAAGCAGACATAGCAAGAGCAAGAGGCTGCAGAAATCTGAACATGGTAGGAGGAGACCCTACACCTTATCTTTACCATTGGTTGAAAGTATCAAAAATGATTAATGAGAATATATCTACTGTCTGGAACTCGAATAGCTACTATAGTTATCCTTCATCACAACTATTGGCTGAGTGGGCTGATGTTTACCTATTGGATTTTAAGTATGGTAATGATGATTGTGCAGTAAGAATTTCAGATGCGCCAAAGTACTGGGAGGCTTGCACAAGAAACCATCTCATAGCTAAAGAGCATGGAGAGTTGATAATTCGAATATTGGTTTTACCAAAGCATATCGAATGTTGCTTTAGACCTATAGTAGAATGGATAGTTAAAAATCTAGGTAAAGGTGTTAGAGTTAATGTAATGTTTCAGTACACACCTCATTGGAGAGCTGATGAAGTGCCAGAGTTAAGAAGGCGCTTAAATAGTGATGAGATGGAGCAAACTATAAGAATTGCAAAAGAAGTTGGCTTAGAGAATTTCATCACTTAGGATAATCTCACGGATTTAGTGTTAAGGATAGTTTGTGAAGAGTGTAGTATTTTTAGGCACTTAAAATGATTTAGTGTTCAGAATCAGACTCCGCAAACAAAACTTCGTTGAACTTATTACAAAGTATTTTCTATATGTTTGATGTAACGATAATCCTTAATTATCTCAAAAGGCTAAAAAAGATTTAATCATGAGATAATGCTGAAAGTTTAAGACTATTCTTCAAAAGCTAATACATCTATAACTTCATTATCGAAAAAGATAATTAAGTTATTAGCCTTTCTGCTATTGCCTATTCCCGCTAGCTAGCTTCCTAGCCAGCTTTAGGATGGCGTTTAACTGATCTCCTGAGAGACCTTGAATGCTTGCTTTTAATTCTTCTCTTTTCTTCTCGTCTTCTAAATCTGCTGGAGTTAGAACCGAGAGTTTTGGTATCAGCTTTTGAAAGTCTTTAGCTCTTTCTTCTCTGCTCTTTTTGTAATATGTGATTAGATAGGCTTTATGCCCTGCGATTGCGTGGGCTGCCAGTTCTCCTAATGTATCCGCCATCTTCGTAAAAGCGAACTTTTTGAGGCTGTAAATGTGAACCTTGTACCTTATAGCTCTCCCTCTTTGCTTTATTCTGACTTTCAAATGCTTGAATGCTGGTTTTGAGAGTAATCTCAACCATAGGGTTTCTAAGCTTATTTTCGCACTTTCGATGGTTTTCTGAAAGCCTATCTCATCGCTTGGTGGAATTTTTCTTAGGAAAACATATTGCTCTGAGTCCTTGATATTTCTGTCCTTCAGGTAATCAATGAGGATTTCTTTCGTTTCTGGAGTAAAAAAGACCTCTCGTTCTATATTGTTTTTCGCCAAATAGCTTGGAATTACCAGATATGGTGGGTTGTGTTCGAAGTTGAAATGCATTAATTGAAGCCCGATGATCTCAATAGGTCTGGCTGCCGTATCCTTAAGGAGGGCTATGAAAGGCTTTAACCTCTTCCCTGCATGGATAAGTAATTTTCTCAGATCATCTTCGGTTACTTTTTCATCCATAAAGACTTCACACGATGGCAAACTGACTTTATCTTTAAAGGCTTCATCAGATATACTGTAGCTCTGTCTTAAGATCACTTTCGCCCATGTCACTAAATCTTTGATGAATTTCGGGGCGTATCCCTGTTCATCAAGATAAGCTACGTAGTTGTCAAGAATTTTGTAAGGATCGCTTTCAGTATTGGTCTTAAGAAATTCCTCGAACTTCTTTTTTGCTCTTTCGAAAACTACTACGCTTCTATAACTGTGGGATTTTCGCCATATTCTTCGCCGTAAGTCGGTCAAGTCGCCAAGTTGGAGTGATAAGCTCATTGTTTTTCTCCCCCTGTGGCTGCATCAACCGAGAGGCCCTTCCTTTCGCTCCTCTCGGTCTCATCCGATTTTAAGTTAGGGCTGGTTCTATTTAAGTCCTTGAGCTCTGTTTTTAAATCAAAGCTTGATTCAAACTGTTTTTTAGGCTCTTGATGGTTAGTTTGCGTCGAGCAGCGAGGATCGTCTTCATAGAGAATTCTCATACCAATTCCGCATCTAATATTTAGGGCGTTGCATCCGTAACTCCATGCTCTTCACTCCACAGCTCTTTCACTATCTTTTTGAATTCTTCCCAAGAGCCCAGCCTGTCTTTTTTGCCTTCATAGAACAGCTTTATCTCAATAGGATTAGGTCTACGCATAAAAGAACTGAGCCATTTCAAGATAACTTCCTTTTTTGCTTGTTCTATCCACTCATCTTTTGCTTGTTCCTTTTCTTCCTTATGATCCTCTTTTTGTGTAGTTTGTGTAGTTTGTGTAGTTTGTGTAGTTTCTAAAGAGCATGGTATTATCGCTAATCTTTGACATATAACATTAACCACCTTGGGGTCGAGATGGTATTGACTACCCGTCCCTAATCTCCTTTTTTCCTTAAACCCAAGTCTTTTCAACGCTCTCCCTATCCATTGGGCATTAACCCACCTTGGCTCTTCATCCTCCCCATATGCTTCAATCAATTTCTTCTTAATCTCACTTACAGCATACCAGCCATCATTTTTTACAAGCTCTCTAAGAACTTGAGCAAGGATAATATCCGTCGATTCCGTGAGGTCCTCGATCTGCCTAAACTCTTTTACGCTTTTTGCCATAGCACTGATCTTTTCTACTAAACCTTCAACGCCATTATTCTCAAAAAACTTAGCAAGAGTTAGGATAGGTCTCCAAATGTCTGCTTCTCTAGAATTAAGACCTATATGCGTTAAAAGATCTTCACTAATTACACTAATTACACTAATTACACTAGCATAATCAAGATAGAGCTTGTAAAGATCGTTTCTTATCTCTTGCCATTCTTCACTTATTATGTTTATTTCTCTGTCTTTTTGAGGTCCTAAAGCTCTCAACATTATAATAGTTATGCAGCGATCTTCAAGAATATCCTCAATCCCAAAAATGTTTGCTAATGCCTTAGGACCGTACAACTCAAATTGATGCAGTCTTCTTCTTTTCCCTTCCTCTCCCAAAACTCTATGGGCGTAAGCTCCTTTTTTGAAGCCTGATAACAAGCAAGCTCTCATATCGAGGGTCCTTTCATTTATCTCCCAGAGTTTTTCATTCTCATCTATAGTTAATGTAGCTCTCAAATCTTGGATAGCATAATAAAGCCCTGCAGTGCTTATGCTTGCACTGCCAACGCTATTGTGAGCTAAAAGGTTGATGAAGATCAAAAGCTTTGTTTTTCCAGAACGCTTGACCCCATTTATGAACAAATATGGATAACTATTGAAGATATGATAAAAATATGTCCCTATAACCCATAGAGTTATAAAATCATAAATTATTGCTTCTGAGAATTCAAAATAATATTCCAACTTCTCTTTGATTTTAATATAAACTTCTTTTGGGTTTACAGTTGCTTTATCAAGATAATCTAAGATAGAATCAAGGGACCATCTCTTTTCTACAAGCTCAACGGGAGGAGACTCTAAGATAATACCTTTCTCCCTCAAATTATCATAATCATTGGCGTAAATTATTTCTCTGTTTGAGGTTATTATGAAAAACTCGTTCATATATGTAATCTTAAGTTCTTCCTTCTCTGATCTAGGTTGAAGGGAAATTTCACAGGGAAGCCAAACACCAACATAGGCTACGCCATCTTTGAAGTCTATGGCAGGGTGTATGGTCTTTAGACTTTCATCAAGAACCTTTATGGTTTTCTTTGCGTCTTTTGATTGCCACAATATATCAACCAATTATCTTCACCTCTGGATGGGCAACTTCATAGTGAAACTTTATCCAATCAGGATGATAGAAATTAGCCTTGCAAAGGGGGCAAATCCAACACCAATCTTTCTTTGGCTTCATGCCCAACTCATATCTTAGCCAGAGCTTACAACATTTATTACACTCGAGAACATCATAATCTGTAATATGGTTAGCGTTTTTTATGGTGAAGTTTTGAGAGCCGCAGACAGGGCATGTTTCAAATAGAAGTTCATCTTTCACTATGACCCACCTTTAAGGCTCTTAAGAGCAGTTTGGCTACGTAACGACTTCTGGGCACGTCGCCTCTTTCCCTATCGATTTTCTCTAACAGTTCTTTCGGCAGGCTTATGCTGATTATTCGTACTCTCAAAATCTTATGTCTCCATTATTATTAAATAAAATAACATTGGTAAAATTTATATGTTACTAAATTTAATAATATTACCTGGATGTGTGAATGGTTAAGCGTGGACCGAGATTAGGACCTTATGAAGAGATTTATGAAATAATGTTAGACATGCTTGCTAAAGAGCCTGATTTGAACGTTAATAAAATTATACGAAAGTTGAGAGAGAAAGGTGTTGCCTCAAGCCCGAATCTCATCGTGAAGTGCTTAAAGACTTTGGAGAGAAAAGGAATGATAGAATCAACTCAGAAGCCAGGGCGTGGGATACCCATTAAAGCGTATCATGTCACAGAGGCTTATCAATTTGAAAAAGAGCGAAGAGTAAAAAGGGAAAAACTACTCATGGAGATACCTCCTCTTATCGAAGAGGAGGAAGAGTTAAAAAAGCTAGAAGAGATAAGAGAAAGGCTTAACAAGTTTATAGATGAATTTCTAGAAAAAGAGGAAAAATTAAGCGAGAAAGATCGAAAGAAGTTAGAGGAAGTATGGCATCAACCTTTCAAAGCCCCCCTTTATGCAAGACCTTTGAAGGACATTCTTATAGACTTGAATAATGTCTTTGATGAATTTTGTAGAACATCGTTAAAAAAGTACCTGAATAACATAACAGATGCTGTGAAGATACAGACTGAGATTTTATTCTTGGATGTTATTTTTTCATATTTCCTTACAAAGAAGGGGATTCTAGCCGAAGATATAAAAATTTTCTACATGAGCTATATTGAAAATATAAAAAATTATATCAACTTTATCGAGGAAAATGTAAAATCGTGGATAGAAGAAATCATTTATGGGATGGATGAAGAATTTTTCAAAAAAATTGAAGAGTTGAAAAAGAGTGATATAGGGGAAGAGAATCTAAGCAGATCTTAAGAATAAGGTAAGGGAAAAGTTATTCGGAATAACAAATAAGAATCTTTATTAAAAAATGGACTGAGTATATATGTTCTACCTTTTGGTAACTCTTTGATTATTCTTCTGCTCAATAACCTTGAGTCCCTCCCTTAGATGCTAACGCCTCCCTTAGTCTTTTTTAGACTCCTATCTCGGTTCTTATATCCATAATTTTTATCTCTAACTCATAAAGCTCTTTTACTCTTCTCCAGTTCACGATTCGGGCTACATGCTCTATTTCATGAAACGAACCTTCGAGAAGCTGTTTAGCCCCAGCCATATACCTCTCTGTCGTCACTAGGTATGGCTTGCTGTTCCACTTATCCCATGCATGCTTCAGCTTGGTTAAGGCTTCGAAGAAGTTCCCACCTACCTGAACCTCGAAAACGTGACTCGGATTCCCAGCTCTTATCCTCTTCCAGACCACGTCTAAACGATAGCTGTCTATATGATACTCGGTTTCACTCACCTTGCCCTCAAGCCTCCCGATTTCATGAATCATATCTCTAATTTCATTATGAGCTGGAGCCTCAGAGGGAGAGAGCTTTTCACCTTTCTTGAATCTGAACCTATATTTGCTAGCCTCAATAAGCTCAATTATTACAACATCGCCCAATTGAGCGTTATGCTTTCGATACCATTGTGTTAGTCCATAAAGCCTTCTTCTCTTTGGGTCATAACTTAGCTCGACTTCTTTATCACTATCATCAAAAATTGCTCTTATCTTTGTAAGCTCAGTACCCTTTGGAAAGGCTTCAACTACATCTTTCAAGACAAGCATTAAGCCTAGTTTCAGAGGCTTTGCTGTCAATCTATATTGGTAAGTTCTAGGATTGATAGGTGATTCCAAATCTACTACTTATTATACTGTAAAGAGATAAAGTTTACTATCCATACATATCGGAAAAGCCGAACTATACTAGGCTACAGAACACAATACTATGATAGACCAGAAATGGAAGCTACTTAGACTTCTCTGCCAACCGTACTCTCTAGAAATTCTAAGCATGCTCTATAAAGAGCCTAGAAGGTTTGTCGATTTATCTGATGCCTGCCCTAATGAGAGGACAAGAACTAATAGGCTTAGAGTTCTTGAAGAAGCTAAGCTCATAGAGACCACGCCCATGAAGATCAAGAAAAGAACGTTCGTTCATTATCGCTTAACTGATAAAGGTAAACAAATTTTCGAGATAATAATGAAACTGGAAGAACCCTTAAAATAAAGGATTCTACTGATTTCTAAGCCTTCTAAACATTTTATTCAATCTTTTTAGACTTGAATGACCTCAGACGTTGCTACGTTGCTTCGCCATTTATCCTCACTGCAATCAAAATACTCTTCTGAAGACGCCCTTGTCTCAAACATGGTTCTACTTTGTTTGACAAATAGTAAGCGTTTCGGTTCATAAATCATATTGATTTTTGGTATATCATCCCATGCATCTTCAACTACATAGATGCAATAATTCTCCTCTTTATTCATGGTTTCATATTCGTTCTCAGTAAGTTGTATAGCTTTATACATTGAATCCTTAAAGGCTTTTACCTCAATTAAATATGAATCTGACTTTACATCATAACCATGAAACTCATAGGATTGATCAAAAGCTTCTTTACCCTTATTTCTCTCAAGCTTAATAGTTGCCATAACGCCTCTTCTTTCAGTATATGCTCTTAGTATGCCAGCTTCATCAGCACTACTAGGGTTAACTTCACTAAGCCTTTCTACCTTTATCCCTTTAGATAGTTCGTCAAAGGTTGGCCTTAGGTCTCTTTTTTGGCCTGGGTTATAGAATCTCTTTCTGATTAAAACATCAACTAGCTTTATTCTTAATCCCATAGTTAACTTAAGCTTTGAATACTTATCTTGGAATAGTAATGATCGCCATTCGCCCTGTCTTAGCTTCGTTAAATACTCGTCTTTCCTCTTCTCGACTAGATCCAGCTCGACATTTCTTCCATCTTTTGATAACCAGCCCTTTAATTCCCATCTAGGGTTATTTTGAAGATAAGTCGCCATCTCTACAAGGAGCCTTTGATTCATTTCTACTAAATTTGGCTTAGGAGCCTTGAGAATATGTGATATTACGTATGTAAGATCATCTAGTTCTTTCTCTATCTTTTTGCTTATCATTATAAGACTAGCGAATGGTATTCAGATACTCATGTGATTGATTCACGGGGTTTTTCTTATCTTTTTTGGTATTTCTGTTACCCATGAATCAATCTTCTTAATATGATCGATTATTAATTTAATTTGCACTTCAGCCAATCGCTTGCATTCTTCGTCTTGAGGGCTTAACCAACGATCCCTTTCCTTCCAAAAGTCCACATAAAAACCCCTCAATCTCAAACCTTCTAATTTATTCCAGGTCTCTTCAATTATTTTTAGAATTTCATCCTCTGGATGAGCTTTGGGATACTCTCTAATCAACATAAGCAGTGCATATTTTAGCTTTAAGTCATGGTCTCTAAAAGCATCTCTAACTTCCTTATCGAATTTATCTGGATGAAGGCTTCTGGCTATAAGTATCCACTTCTTGGCATATTCTTCCATAGACAGAACAGCCAAACTTAAAGAACGACCATAGCTACCTTTCGAAAACAACAGCTGAGCATCTTCCAATAGGCTCTTTGCATTTTGGTCACATAATTGAATGCCTCTATTTAGTTCACTATTGGGAATGTACGGTGTGTTCTTCTTACGGCTCATGTCCCTTCAGCTTTCCTCACTACTATTATCAGCTCCCCATCCTAGCCTCTATGGACCAATCTAATAAATCCCCCAACTATCTCTTCTTGCCCAGCTCTATTGAACGCATTTATCAAAACCATTATATGTACCATCCCATTTGATATCAAAGGACTTTGTGGGATTGTTACCATTTCCTGTGAAAACAGATACTTTAAGTTGGTATGTTCTTCTTGGTTCGATGTATGCTATTCTATGCGATGCTGTATTGCATGCTTATGGACGCTTCATAGGTTTCTGTTCCAGTCTGTCCTACTTCAACTTATGGAATACAAAATCATTAGAGCCACAATTTCTACATGGTTCGTAAGCTGACATCCATCCTTGCTTTAAAGCGAGATTGCGGGTACTACTATCATACAATCTACACTTCTTACAGGTTCGAGTCACATAATCCCGCCAAAGGAGAGGCACGTCCAGAAGCTTATGTGTGATCTTTTCCCATAAGGTTATTCCCTCTTCATCTTTGATCTTAAGCAATGCGAAAAATGGAAAGCTAACTAAGATGCTAGCCATCGTTATGCCTAGGTAACCGCTAAGCATCCACACCACTACACCTACTCCCGCCATAAGTGTAGAAAGGAACAAGGTTGCCATGACGAGATATTGGCGAGCGGGTGTCAGCTTTCTCCACCATTTTATCACTATGTGTGGCACTACCCAGAAGAAGAGTCCCCAGAACGCGCCCCAAAAGATCGCCTTTAGATCAAGAATGTCGGTCCAACTAGGGGCTGAGTTGTGCCTCATGTTTGACTCCATTATGCATTCCTTCCGTATGAGCTGATGTGTACTAAGCTGTTTAAAAACTTAGTGAATTATGGTTCTGCTGACTCTTATGTGGAGAGACTAGCAAATGAGAGATCAGCTCCCTAGTGAACCATAAATAACTGCTCTCACTTAGCGAGGGTAACAATGCTCTTCTGCTTTATCTCAAGCTTCTCTTCAATCGCCCTTAATCTGCTAATGATATCGTCTACAACATGTTTTGCTAATACAGTGTCATTTTTCTCTATAGTTTTGTATGCTAGATTGAAAAATCTCAGCTGAGCTATATCTAACTCCCATTGAAGCTCCTTCATTGTTTCGCTCTGCTTATAGTGCTCGATGCTCTTCTTTAGTCGATCAATTTTCTCATCTAGTTCTTCTATCTGCTCGCTCTTCTCAGCTATCGTCTTATTTAATTCGCTGATTTCAGCCTTCAACGAATTTACTTCGCTCTTCAAATTATCTCTTTCAAACCTGTATGCTTCAAGCATCTCTTGCCTCTTCTGCCTCTCCATAAATGTCTCAGCTATGATTACCTCTTTCCTATTCTCCAGATTCTGTAATTCACCTTTCAACTGAGATATATGCTTGTCAAGCATCTGAATCTCTTGCTCTCTCATCTCTACGGCCTTCAACTTTAACCTCAGCTTCATTGATGCCTGAGCATGTTGGTATTCAAGTGATGAGAGTGAAAAGCGTAAAGCATCTCTATATAGAGTGAGTTCACCAAGCTCATTCCTCATACCTTGATTCTCCTTAAACAGTAATCCGTGCTCTTGAACAACTGAGACGCAGCTCTCAATATCTAAACCATACTTGTTGATGTTATCAAGCAGACTCCTAAGCCTATCAATGTCCTTAATGTTGATTCCATACTCTGCTAAGTGCTTCCTCATATCTTCATAATCTTGAATATCCTTGCCCAGCTGAGTCTTTCTCTCTGATAGCTGTTTAACTTCGCTTTGCAGAGATTCACGCTTAGATTCTAAATCCTGTATCTCAATTGTAAGATTATCCTTCTTTGCTGATAGATCCTTTATTTCTTTTTGCTTATCTTCTATGTAAGAAGGAATATCCTTTAATGGTATCTGTATCACATTTTGAAATTCGAGAATTGCTAGTATGGTCTTGTGAAGTGTTTGTACATCCACATCTTCAGGTAATTTGCTCCTAATATCTCTCAATAGATCAAGGTCAGGGTACACGCTTCTAGCTTCATTGATCACAGTTGATACTGCTCCAAGACTCACATCAGTTGATTCGCTTATCTTCCTGTATGACTGGTTCTTCAGATACTCTCCTATCACCTTTTCCTTATCCTGTTCAGATAAAGGTTTAGGCATGTTACCTATCTTGTTCATAGAGGTGTTCAAAGCTTAATAAATTGTGCCCCAGACCCTAGTTCAAAGGGGAGGGTATACCCCTTCTCATGTACCTAATAATAGTTTGAACGTCATGTTTGAACTTATCTGGGCATTCGTCTGAACATCGTTGTGAACACATATGCGAACAAGATTCATGAACACAGCCTAATGGTTCATTTCACTAAAAAAGAATTAACATAGGTCTGAAGTTCCATGAACATACTTTCTGAAGGTCCTCCTTTGTAATAATTCCTAACGTTGTAATAAAAAGGTTAAGAGAGAAGCCATATTAGGTCATTAATTTCCTATAGACATCAAACGTACATTCTCTGAAACAATTAGGACATTTGTAATGCCTATATCTCGGATAACGAATACCGTTAATATCCTCGAAATATCCTTCAGATAACTTGGGTCTCGAAGTCAGCCTTAATCTTCGCCTACAATCTGGACAACTCACATAAAATCTAGTACCCATAGTTGCTGATATGTTTCTCCCAGAGATTAAAAAGTTTCGGAATCAATGCCGAATAATAGGATCATATAGGGAGTGTGAGAGGCTTGAAGAATTGTGGAACGATCCAGCGTATAGGAATGCTATTGAGCAGTACATCAAAGCATAGATTAATGTATCATACAAGCCTTTAAAGTGTCTTGCTCTACCTTTTCAATTCCACGCCCGCATCTTGAAATTAATGAAACTTCTCTTCTCCCATGATTATGTCCTTCTCTTATGCTCACACTCAAATCCACACTTGATGTTTAGAATTGTTAGCAGTGTTAACAATTTGGACAAGACTAGGGAATGGGATCACTTCTTAGCCTTCCTCCAGGATAGATATCACTATACCTCTTGCCTAGCGGCATCCACTTTTTTAATAACTCCTCTAAATCAATATCTTCTATCTTCACCATTGTGAAAAGATTTAGAATACACGTCTAGTTAAGTTTTTTAAGGTTCCGTCGGTCAAAGAGGGCACTTTATGTTAAACAATCTCCACATCCTTAGGATTCAGCTTATTGCTAGTCTGCCTCCCATCTGTATTCAAATGTCTCACTAGGAATTGTCAAACTCTCTTTTAGCTCCTTACCTCCTGGGAAAGTAGGAAGCATCGCCAACTGTGTTATGACGGCGGTCTTAATTCCACTTAGGCATGTTTTGGTTTTAATCCAGTTTTGTGGGCTGAATATTTTGCCAGAAGACGATTGTTCATTAGCGGCATTTTCTATAGCAACATTCAGACAAGATGCTGCCATTTTGACGATTTGTTCGAGAATGTTCTTTTTGCTTGCTCGTTGATAAGCCACTTTGGGGCTAGGGACTCTATCTGAGTAACCACTAGCTATCGCGAAAAACTGAGACACCGCATAGAGTACATGGTATGGAACATAAGATCTCATCGCTAATAATGATTCATTTAGCCCAAATGGATTTGCGGGATTCCAGCCTTTCATTACTTCCTGCATCCAAAGATTCAAAGCTTGAACATTCTCAGGGTCATATTCTCTCTTAAACAATTGTTCAAAGTATTTGTCGAATATCTTCGTTTCGCTATATGCGATGTTAGGTCTTTGTGAGTGCCAAGAAATAAGCCATTTGCCTAAATCTACTAAATTAACCACATACCTTTTATCCTTGTCGGCTGGTGATTCTTCCCCTCTTTTACTGATGAAGTAACCCTCTTTATATCTTTGTTCAAATAATCTTTTCAAGTTCAACACCCTCTTGTCGTTGCTCCTCAAATCTCTAGGTTTGACAGCGGTTTGGAAATTGGTCGAAATGCTTATCTTGTCAGCCCTATCCCGTTGAGGTATTTCGTAAAACCTAAATAATATATAGGTATCTTCCAAATCCTTCACTTTTTCGCTACATGCTAAAATCGTATTCAGGGATTGGCATCCGTTAACAACGTTTAGCCCTTTAAGAGTTAGTGTGCTGTCGTTCAGTTCCATCTTGTCACAGATTGCCGTGATGCCGTTGTGATAGAAGAAAAAATCTTTATGTTTATCACTAAAAATTGTATCCTTTATTGCTTTATTCACTCTGTTGTTTAACCCCATGAATTGCCTGACATTTTTTCTGAAAAGTGACCCATTTCTTATGCCCGGTAACTTAACACATTCTTTCAATGGTATGGCTGCGATAATTGCCTTTGTTCCTGCAATCCTCATCCATGAGTATTTCCCCGACTCCAAGGTAAATGAGAAATTAATTGAAGGGACTTCACGTTCCAATGCGAGATCGTATCTTCTCTTTAGTTCATCATTATCAACAAGGTTCAAAGTAGCGGATAATTTTTCGTCTTGTGCTATTTGCTCCTGAAATATTTTAAGATCACTCTTCGCACCCTCTGTTAGGCTAGCTGTAGTAATCAATTCGAAAACTATGGCATAATCCTCTTCTAATGCGGTGCGAATATCCGCTAGTCTACATTTCAGCCTCTCATTCGCACCTTCTTGTAATTTAATGGGGTCTCTTAGTTGTAGCCACGAGGATAAAACCTCATGCAAAGGTTCAGCATCAACTTTTGATTCACCAATGAACTTTCCTTGAATGATGTAGACTGTGGAATTATCATCATCTATCACTACCGCATCAATTTGCTTATCGTCTTTGCCATCCGTAATGTCATACTTAGTCTGATTCTGGTCTCTTAAATGAATATTTCGTGAATACCAAGCTACAAATCTTTGACCGTCATTACTGAAATTCTGCTGGTAGTAATCCTGCTTTATTTCTTCTTTGATTTTTTCGAACATTGCCATGTTTTAACCCCCAGAATATGTTAAGACTCACCTTAAATATTTTTACAATTCAGCAGTATATCATTTTCCCGTAGAAAAGGCACTCTTTCCTAATAATCTCAACATATTTCGAATTTAACTCGATGTCAATAACATTCCTTCCAAGCTCTAAAGCTACCTTCATCGTCGTGTATTAGATGTGGCTGATGAGTATAACGATTTAAAGAGAGTCGATCTTGGCAAATTCTTTAACATTAATTGGTCAAAGTCCGATGTTAAATATCGCTTCGTACCTCATCCTAACGTTACAATATCAAAGGCTGAGGCTAACACAATATTCTCACATCTTAATCTCATAAAGCAGAATGGTTCATTAAAGGATTGGTTCATTATAATAGAGGAAGAGAAGGATGGTCGAAGCTATGCGTGAGCTTCAGCCTTAGCAAATCTATCAAGAGCCTAACTCGTAATATTATATGGGATTCTGCCTTTTTATACAATAATCAAGAAATAACAGGTTTCTCTAATCCCTCAGGTGCTGATTCACTTTTCCTTATTGCTGGTATATCAGGACCTGCTAAGGTTATCTGGTTCTTCTCCCTGAATATGAAACCTAGTAAGCCCCTATTTAACAGTTCTAAGAGAACATCGTTACCACGCTTAACATTTATTCCCAATACATCCTCTCTAGCTATAGTATGTACCTCAGCCCATGCCAAAGGTGACCATGATTCAGAAGCTGAGTAGAGATAGAGTGAGAACTTCTCTTTTTCAAGATAATCCTTGCTATCTCTGATCTTCCTCATAAGCTCCATAGCATACCCTTTTAGGCTACTGATAGTATCCCTGCTTACAAACTGGCTTACCTCAAACACGTATACATCCCACCATGAGTTTCTTCGGCTCCATTGATGTAGGACAAAGCCTGCTTTATCAATTAACGTTGGCTCTGCCCTAAAATAAGGAAACTTTTCGTATAAGAGTAACAGTCACAAAGTATCTGGATAAGTTATTAGAAGAGGTTGTTGAGGCTGGATTATTCGCATCTAAGGCTGATGCTGTTAGAGCTGCTACAGTTTACTTTCTTAAGGATTTAGGATGGTTAGAGAGACCTAGAAGCATCACAAAGACAGCTCAACAGAGATCGTCATAATCTTAACGTGATTTCTCTTTCAAGCATGGTTAATGTTCGGTAGATAGATTCAGCTATAGGTTGCCAGATCTTGTTATATAAATATCTCTCATGTTTATCAAAGGGTATTACCCTATGTTTAACTTCATTAATGTCCTCATTCGCCACTCTTCGAAGACTTATGCCTTCTAACAAGAAAACCTTTTTCCCATTCTCTGATGCGTATTCTATTTCAGTTACCGTCCCTGGACTCCACAACATGTCCCTTACCTTATCTGCTAACCTGAATATTTCGCCGCAATATTCAGATACGGCCTCATCGAAAGTCGGTAGATTAAGCCAAGCCACAAGCAACTTCCTTATGTAGTCATCAAGTGGATATCCGTGTGTAACTACAACGTCACAGCAATCTATTAGTCCTTCACAGAAAGATGGATAAGCTTTGCTCTTAAATATTTCACCCTGAAAGATGCTTGAGAACACTCGCGGGTTAAATAGAATATTCTTAGAAGTAATACCTTGCCTAAGGACTTTCATGAGATCATGAGCAACATCTTTGGCCTTGGGTTCAGGAATTTTCTCTACTCCATACTTCCTAATGAGGATCTCCATCCTTTCCTTTATGTTTCCTAACTTCTTATAAACGTCTCCATTAACCGCTTCACGTAATGTGAACCATCTATAGATATGATAAATCTCACCGAATTGCTCTCTGGTTAGTCTCTCGATAACGTTTTCAAGATATGTCCCGTATGTCTCCTTAGGATGAGCATAATAAATGATCTTAGCTTTTGCCACTCTTTATCTCTTAAAGAGGTAGAATAGACTTTATTTAAGTGCTTTTATACTTTTGAGGTTGTCAAGGGTGGTTAACGCAGATCTCATTTATTTGCAAATAGGCTATATTAAGAGTAGCTTCAAAAGTCAAATTCTATTAGAGCAATCGGTCTTAATGTGAAGACTGTCCTTTAATTTCATAGTCTAGCTTCTTCTCCTTAAACTCCTCTAAGTCTATGCCTGAATAAGGTTGGTCCAAAGTATCGAATCACCCTCGTCAAGAATGTCCAAGAGAAGCTTCAAGTCAAAGAAGGCGATCTGATAGTCTGCGTTGAGAACGATAAGGGCAACGTGGTTCTGAAGACCTTGAAGCTGAAAAAGGGATAGAAGGAGCCTTAATCAAATGTTAGGCGGGCACAAAGAGTTTCTTCCTCAACTCGTTCACATCATTGTGAATGAAGACATACCCTACCACCGGCCTGAATAATCTGCCCCATATCCAGAAGTTCTGGGCAGTAACTTCGTTTAGCGGTCCCTTTGACTGTTTTAGAACTGCATAGAGATATTGGTAATATTCAAGGAATGATTCAATATTCATTGCAGTCACCACGACTAGACGCCCAACATAGGTCATCAATTGAAGCAAGTCGTTCATCTTTTCGAGGAAAGTCTTGGTACCAGTCCGAGGACCTCCATGTCCACCATCGATTTGAGGTAGACTCTGACCATCTAAGACCCAAATCCAGACTCCCGCTATCTCTGGTAACTTTCTCCCATACTTATCCGCTATAGTGTTCCGTATCTCATTCATCACGATCCGTTCATCGAATTGTCTTATTGCTTCCCCCGATTTGGCTTCCACGATGATGAGAAGGGTCTTCTCCTCGTTGGTCATGCTATCGACGATAGGCACTTCCCATACAAGATCGCTGTATCGCTGACCTGCCACATAATGCCCGAGCTTGATAACCTTTCCATAATCAAGTTCCTGAAAAGCATCTATCAAATCATCTTCGTAATCTGAGCCCTCAGACGAGAGGGCGGAATGTCTTAAGCTATCCAAGAGGTTTCTTGGAGGTCTTAGCACTACTACTTGTGGAGCACGAATAAGGATGGACGCCATGCCCTTTTCGATGAAAGCAGCTTCGGTGAGGCTTGCAAAGTCGGTGGTGGGTGTCACAGCGTACTGGTCTTCAAGAGGGTTAAGTTCGAGCTTTTTGTGGTAGAGTTCCTTTATGGGAGAAGGTCTAATTTCTTTCAGCATTCTGATAACGTGCTCCAGCGTGTCTTCGTCCACCACCTCCCGCAGTTGGTCAGAGAGAGTCTTCATATCCACCTCATAGATGTTTTGCTTTACGCTCTCCTCAAAGAGGTTCAGCAGATAGCCTACTAGAGGACTTAAGTGTATTTCACCGAGGTCAAAGCTGTAGAAGATCGAGTTAGCAGGAGTCTTCTTAATCCACTCCCGTCCTTTATCTGTAATACGAACCATCTTAATTCTACCTTTAGAAATGCTGACTAACTTCCACCTCTGCAAGAATGAGACAAGAGACAGAGAAAAACGCTCACCCTCGCGAACGAAGTCCTTCCTTACTTGCTTGTTGGCAAACTTCGCCACTATCCCGTTCATAGTGAATTCTCGCTTTATGATTTGAGCTGCATCCTCGACTTCATCTTCCGAGCGAAGGCATCCAACAGCAGCTCCAAGGAGTTTCTTATCGACCAGTTTAACGCCTAATTCTTCGAGTTTTTCAAGGAGACGGAGGGTGGCATAAAATGGTCTTACCCTAATGCGGTACTGTGGATACCTCATTAAATTGATGGATGAATTGGCATACTTCATTCTCATCAGAACTTCCTCAGGTGATACTTCGCCTGCTAAGTATTGGGCTGCATTATCAGAGAAGACGTAACCATCCTCTTCCGAATCCCCAAAAGGGTTCTTGAAGAAAGCAGGGAGTAGTCCACAGTATGCGGCAAGGTCAGCGTAGTCTCTCACAAATTCGACCCAGTTCTGCCTCCAAGTTTTAGTGGGCTTGTACTGAATGTTCACGAAATCCTCATAATATCTTTCAGGGTTGGATAGAAACTTCTTAAAAGCATTAATTCTTTCATTCACAATCCTTTTCGCTTTCTCCTTTTTTACATTATTAATAAGGGTGTTGTAGTCTGGTGGAGGAAATTGAGTAAAGATAGCATGTGGCTTTGGATGAAATTTCTTGAAATTCTTCGCCTTAACTTCCTCGATGAGAAGCAGCTTGCATATCTCTTTAAAGGTGTAGACCCTTTTTTTGTCTTCTTAGGGTCTAGCGTCCTGAGCATGAAGTCGAACTCTTCATATATAGCAGAGTTATGTGGGAAGTGATACATCCGTTCTTTCTTCAGATGATACTTGCTACCAGACAACTATCTCTTTACTCCTCAGCAATAGGCTTGTTTGATTGTGCTACTTGCGTTTGTCCTTCCATATACCTCTTACGAAACTCTTCATCCTTTTTAAAAATAAGGCAGTAATGATGGTGAACGTTTGAAACGTATTCAAAAGGGTACCCCCAACAACCAAGCATTTTATTATCCTGTAGCCAAATTCTTTCTTGCTTCAGGACATAGAGGTTACTCAATTTCTTAGCGATATCCCAAGCTAAGGGCATCATCTCGCCTTCAGGTGTGAGGATGTTCTGGGCAATGATAACCAAGTAGCTTCCATTCTTCAGAATGTCATAAACGTCTGCGAAGAGCTTATACATGGCATTTAGATAATCTTCGTAGCTGTCTAGATTGCCCAAGTCATCAGGATCATCACTATAATATATATCGAGACCTGCTGCCTTCCTCTTATGTGCTTCTGAGGCTACATGCCCCCTTGATTTCTTCAGCATATTCCAGTAGGGTGGCGAGGTTATGCAAAAGTCAACTTTTTCGATGTTATGTTCCTTTAACAACGTCTTTATATTTCTTGCATCGCCCTGAATCACGATTTGCTCTGGTTCCCCTTCAAACTTTAGTCGGTTAGTACGGTTCTTTGCTATGTCTGCCCATTTTTTAATGAGTTCTATGCCTACTCCTTTCCTTTTTGTTATCATGCAAGCTACGAGCGTACTTCCCGATCCGAGTAACGGGTCAAGAACGACCTGACCTTCTTTAGTAAAGAAGCGAATGAAGTCTGCGACCATAGATTCGGGAAACTTAGCGGGGTGTAACTTCTCCGTCTTCTTCCGAGGAGGAGGATTATGAATAAACCAACTTCTTGTAAATAAGACCCATTCTTTACCTGTAAGGTCGTTTAGGTAATTACGTGTATCATAAACTCCCCTTTCACCCGTATAGACTCCATATTTGCTGACCTTATCACCAATTTTCAGTCCCTTTAGCTTTTTCTCTTCCTTAGGAAGTCTCATCTTAGGAATCTTAACTTTCATAGTTTTAGGCTTAGCTGCTGGCTGAAATAACTGAGTCCACTCAGACTCCGCAGTCGTCTGAACGCTTGGCGTGTTATTCTGTTCTTTTTTCTCCATCTCGTCGGTCATAGTTTAATCACATCCTTTTTGCTGAATATGAGGCTTCTCCGATTCGGTGGAAGTATCTTGGTAAAATCTTTTAATTCCTCTCTTGAAAGGCTGTCTTTCACCGAGTTGCTCCCTAACTTTCCACCTTTGATAGCCTTTAACTGCTCGTAATCCTTGTTGTCCATTACCAAGAGTATTTGTTTTTACCAATGCCACCGTAAATAACTAAGTAACTTACTTTAAAGCATTTTTAGTAAAAATGATCCTGACCAGAATTATGAATTTTTAATTGCATTATTTCCCTAAAACCACCGTAAGCCCAAATAAACATGACAAAAGAGTTGACTTTGGTTTCTTATGGAAGATATTGATAAGGGTCGTTTTTGTTGTATTCTATGTTATATCTTACTTTCTAAGATCGCCCTTGTTAGAGCGTAGTTTATCATTGTATCAATATCAGAAGATTTTACAAGCACACCTAACCGATCGGGCGACTTTCTTCTATAGTCCTTTTGATAGACGATGTTAAACCCTTGAAGCTCAGGAGGAATGACCTCTCCAGCCTTAAACATCTCCTCACTCTTAGGTTTTCTAAGTGGTCCCATAAGATAACCTGTTTTATCATAATTGTCGGTTTTATGGAATTCAACCATGGGATGATTCTTAACGACGACCATCATGCCTTTATCACCTAATTGTACAACTATTGGGATGCTTTTCCCCTGGTAATTGACGATAAATTTAATTGCTGGTCTTGGAGGTCCTTTTTTAGCGAAGGGAAACTGATAAGCGGGATCGACCCCATCATATATTATTGGATAACTAAACATCAACTAATAGTTTTCTCATTAATTTAATAAGCTTTACTTTGCTAGCCTCGGTTCATCCAAAACGAACAATTAGTCCAAGACTAAGGATAGTTTGCTATCTATTTTCCTATTTACTTATTTAATAAACTTTAAAAGTTAATTTGTTGAGCCATCACTTTACCTATGGAGGAGTGACGAAAATGTCAAAAAGATATGCATTACTGATAAAGATTCCTGAAAAGGAGATTGAAGAGGAATTTGGTCCCTTCTATAAGGTAGCCCAGCGTTGGGGAGAGCCTGTTGCTTGGACTTATTTGATACGGCACTCGGATAAGATAGAGTCTGACTTGACGCTTTTGGGTGTAGGAGAACTATGGCACCCTCCGTTGAGGAGTAAGCAACCTTGTCGTCTTGACCTGTTATTTCGCAAAGGCGATATCTAGTTGAGGTTAAGTATCGTATTGAGGCTTGGAACCAACTCATTATGGAAGTCGAGTGCTTTGAGAACGCGATGAAAGAGCAAGAATTTTGATATGAGGATATAGTCCCCGTTCTTGTGGTATATGGAAAGGAAATTCAGAGGCTTAGTAAAGAGAGGCGTTCGTGGCCGGAATGGTGGGAGACACCCTAACTACAGTTATTTTTATTTGATAGTAAGAAAGAAAAGACCGACCAATCCAACAATTCCCAATATGATAAAGAGCCAGCTCCTTCGCCCAGCCTAAAGCTTTAAGATGGGAAAGCCTGCTACGAAAAGGGAAGTCTCGTTAATCTCATAAAAATAAAAGGGTGAGAGAGTTTAATCCCCTGCTCTCATAGGGTGGCGACTTAACTGACTAAACTGATTAATCCTTTTCACTAATACATCTATAACTTCATCAACTTCCTATCCCTTACTTCGAGAAGCTTTCTTGCTATCTTCTCAAAATCCAATCCATTTACTTGCTCAACCTTCTTAACTAAATCCTTTGGAAAAGCCCCAATTCCCTTAAATGCCCCTGCCATACCTCCTACTATCGATGCTATAGTGTCAGAGTCTCCTCCAATATTTGTAGCCATTATTATGGCATCCATGGGCTCGCCGTTAGTAGCGAAAAAGATGCCAAAGGCAGTAGGTATGGCTTCATTAGATTCTATACCAGCTCCAACATAATTGTAGAGCGAATCTGTCATTTCTTCAATATTCTTTGCTTTTAAGACTATCTTTATAGCCAGTTCGATTCTCTTATCGACTGGGGCTGCTGGATAAAGAATCCCGAATTTGGCGCCACGCTTTGCACCTTCTATTCCAGCCTCGATTGCATCAACCCCGCATTTTCCTATTATAGCCTTTGATATAGCGCACGCCACAGACGAAGCAGCAGAGATAGCTACGCTAGTATTATGAGTTAGCGCACATGCCTTCACAACATCTTCTACAACCCTTTCTAAATCGAAGCCTGCATTCAGAATCCCTATAGGAGATATTCTCATAGATGCGCCATCCGTGGTTCCTGTTCCACTGATGTCTTGAGGTTTAACTCCTTTAGCCATCTTCTCCAAGACTGTTTTTGTGCTAGGTCCAAGCAATCTATCTAAAGAGGTGCCTAATCCCTTGCTCCATTCGAACAAGCGTTGGGCAAAGCCTTCCTTTGATACAAACCCGTCTTCAATTATAGCATCTGCTAAGATTAGCGTTATCCAAGTGTCATCTGTAACTTGACCCGCCTTCAATCCATCGTGAATAATATGCCCAGCAGGTGCATCGATGAAATCCGTAACTCTGCCAAACTTTTCACGTATTTGATCTGGAGAGAAGCCAGAGGTAGGCATACCCATAGCATCACCAATGGCTACGCCTGCCAGGCACCCAACGGATCTTGATAGTATAGAATCAGAGTCTACTACCATCTGTCACCAACTCCATAACCCATTATGCTAGGATATAAGCTAAAAGTTGCATCATAAACCAAGAGGATAATAAGGATCTATCCAGAGATGAAGAAGATGATACCTCAAGCATGTAAGAGCAACGTCCCTTACATCACTTTTCTTAGCAAGGAGGCTGTAGAAGCGTTAAGAGTATACATTGAAGAAAGGAAGAAACGTTATGGATCCATTCCAGATGGTGCGCCTCTTTATATTGGAGAAAGAGGGGGGTTAGAGAAAGAAGTTAGGAATATGGTTCCGTTGAAAAAGGAAACATTGAAGAGCGTAGTCAAAGAAGCAGCAAGAAGGGCTGGTATTGAGAAATGGATTGATGTTTACCCTCATTGCTTGAGAAAAGCCTTTGAGCGTGCTGTTAGGAATGGTGGATTAGATCCTAAGGATCAAGAGTTTCTGATGGGTCATATTCTACCTGGAAGCCAAGATACTTATTATGATAAGACTAAGATAGATGAATTGAGGAATAAGTATGCTAAGATAGAGTTCTTCCCACAGAGATTTCAAACAGAAGAATTGAGGAAGAAGCAGATCATAGACATGGTCAAGTTGCTCAGGTTCTCAGGGGATAGGATAAAAAAAGGTAGAGGAAGCATTAGCAAAATATAAGAGTGTTGATGAAGCCATGAATGAGATAAGGAAGTTGAGCTTAGAATCATACAAGCTGAAGGAGTCTAACAGCGATCCCAAGAAGGTAATCAAAGAGGATGAGCTAGAGCATTATCTTGCTGAGGGATGTGATGTCCATACAGTGCTTCCTAGTGGTAGGATATTGATAAGAAGGCTCAGTTAAGTCTCCAGCCCTCTGTGCTCTTTCACTTTATTTTTGTTGGTGAAACTACTCTTACTCATTATTCCAAGCGTGCCTATACAATACTATAAAGTGGTAAGATTTTAATCAAGAGAACAGGCTAAAAGATATCAGATGATAGCTACTATACAATTACAATCGAGATAGAAGAAGGGAGTAATATGGCTAAATACGAGTTATGCCCAAACTGTAATAAATGGGTCTGCTTGATTGTCATGATGGATGCTGTCCTATCTGTGGTTATTGTATTGATAATACCAATAAAGCTGATTAGTTCTTCGCTTTGGTTATGTAAAGATTTTAGATTGCTTTCCTAAAGATAAAGGTTAAATTTACAAAGATATCTAAATGGCTTGACAAATACAGTTATCATACCAGATAAAGCCTTATAGCAACTATGTCTAAAGATCCTTTTGAGATTCAATGTGACAATTGTGGTGAAATTCTCTATAGAGGTATGGACCTTAAATATGCAAGAGACATTCTAAAGCCTACTGGATTTAAGTGTAAGAGATGCGGTGCTCATCTCTCAGTTACTGACTTTATCGTAGAGGTAGTTGAAGCTAGTAGCTTATAGAGCTATGAGGATAATCTAAAGATTTGGGAGTATTATTTCAACCCTTTGTTAATTCAAGTTTCTATGGCTCTCCCTTCTCTTATTTGGCATAGAGCTTTGAGGGCATCATTGTGATTATTAAAAAGAGTAGAATACCTTCAGCTTATGCATAATTGTTGTTTTTCCAAAACACCTGACCTAATTATTCCCATTGAGAAATTGAGCAGCAAGACTTTTAAACTCTCGGTCTTCCCGCTTAACTAGATGCAAGTCCTAGAGAAAAGTGTATAAGTAAGTGTACAAGTACTACCATTATTGATTTTCCATGAGGAGGTGAGGCTAAATGGGTAAAATAGGAGAGATAACATTAGCACTGAACAAAGACGTGAAGAAGGATGTGAAGGAGAGCCTGAACAGCCTGTTCTCAGGAGGAGACATAAGAAGAAAAGAGATTGCTATACTGGAAGATGCGAAGAAGGCTACCAAGGTTAAGGTTACCATCGAGACAGTTTAATGCTTGAATAAAAGAGCCCCATACCTTCTTCACTTCTTTTTTCATAATGAGGATGTGGTTTTTAGAAGAGAATTATATGGATGCTATGTCAAATATCACACTTGCTTGACAAGATACTTATAAAGAATACTTCGAGTTACTACTCTACTAAATAAATTTTACATCCTTGTCTATTAGTCTAAATCTCATATATGTTAAAGACTTAAAGCTTATTTAGGCATGATAAAAATGATTCTCCCAAAGGCGGAATTTTCAAAAACGCTTGCAGGTGAACTAAAAGAGTGCTACACTTTACTCAACTTTGAAAGGATAGATTCCAATGTAGCCAAGCAGTTACGGATGACAAAGAGAAGAGGACGACCAGGTATGAAACTGGCTGCATTAGGCATAGGCGTGATCGTTCTCCCTGAACCGACAGGATTAAGTGATGTTTTTGGCGTCTCTCTACTAGCCCTTGGCATGCTGATCGAAAAAGCCTATGATTTTATAGGAATAAGTGATGTGAGTCAAGAGTTCTCAAATACATTAAAAGGTCTTGCATCGTTAAAGTCAGAAATATGTTGTTAATGAAAGGTGAGCTGTTACAGTTTACAGATTCTTAGCTGATAAAGATGCTTTATACACCTTAAGCCATAAGCCCAGATTAATACCAAACTAAGAGGGTAGAAGAAGAATTAGCAAAATACAGGACTGTTGATGAGGCAATGGATGAAATAAGAAAGCTAAGCTTAGAATCCTATAAGCATAAAGATTCGAACAACGGTCCAAAGAAGGTAATACGTGAGGATGAGCTTGAGCATTAGCTTAATGAGGGATGAGATGTCCATACAGTGCTTCCTAGTGGTAAGATATTGATAAGAAGGTGAATCGTTCTTGCGTCTCAACCTTCCCCTTTTTCATCTCTTAATTCGTAGCGTGTTAAAAATGGTGTTAAGATTGGTATGATTTTATCAGTTTTTCAGCTTTAAAATTCCTAATAAAATCGTTTCTACATCTAAGAAAAGATATGAGACCATTTCTGAAGATTCATAAGTTAGTTCTTGCTATATCTTTACTTGTGGATATGCAGTTTATAGAGTATGCAACTTGGACATATTTTGGCAGTAAAAGGATATACTGTCCTGGAATTACAAAGGAAATGATAGAATTCTTTAGAGACAAGAAGAAACTGCCTGAACCATGTGACAAATGTTACAAAGGTTTAATCTTTTGGGGTTCTTCATTCAACAAAGAGAATCTAAGCAATTTCAAGAAAATGATTGGATCTTTTGAGTTCGAAATTAGAGGTAAGTATAACAAAGGCGTTGTAGTTTTCTATTTCATAAACAAAGAAGAATTATTGGATTTTCTGAAATTATTAGAACGAAAAATGAAAGAATATAATGTGGTAGGTAGAATTCAATGGAGACGTGCCTGTAAAGAATACCAAGACCAAATACCAGAATATTGGTTGAATGCTAAAGAACTGAATGTATAAGCCTAATATTCACACTAAACATATATTATGACTACTCCCCGTCTCTCTGCCGATATAGGGATTAGAACCTAATCACTTTACCATTCATCTCTATGAGCTACGCTTTCCCTTTGTTCCTCTTCTGTTAAATGTGGCTTAGGTGCGTATCTTTGTGAAGTTCGTGAGGTTATGAACCCATATAATCTTGATAGATAATTGAGGTCTTGCTTCCAAGGCATTGGCTCCCTTAAACCTAAGAAAGCGATTATCTCATCATCCGATTTTCCTTGCTCTCTCATTTGCCTAGTTATCCGAATGATATCATTCTGACTGGAATTAGACTTAGCATATAGTTTGATGACACCATAAACTGCGCACCATAAGCCACTATGCATTATCATATGGCACATTTGACAGATAACCTCTAGGTTATTATCATCATTGTCCTTAGGATTACCGTCTATATGATTAACTTGCATACCCTTTTCACTTCTATAGCCACAGTACTGACAAGTGTAGTTATCCCTTTTTAGTATCTTTGGTCTTATCACCTTGCGCCATAGAGAGCTTTTCATAAACCTATCATCTTCTTCGGTTCTCCAAGCAAGTTCATAGGACAGGACCAAAGGCTTCATAATCATCAACAGTATTGCTTCTTTATAGCTTGAGCAACATCGTTCCAGTTATAATCTTCGATCTCTTTCCTTAACTCCTGTCTTAAGCTTGAATCCTTTGTTTGCAAATACTGTCCAAAGGTTAGTAGGCATGCAAAACCATCAGTTATTTTAAGTGGAGGCGATTTATGACCAAAATAGACTGCCACCTCTTTTACGTTAAAAGACTTCATTGGTAGCATAAGACAACGATTGATTAGGTAGTAAAGGTCAATATTGTTGCCTTTTAGTCCTAGTATTCTACTATCTTGCCCAGCCCAAGTGTATACCACATACTCGTTAATACCATATGTTAATTTCTTAAATTCAGAGATAGCACGCATCGCCTCATTTTCTGATTCCATTAAACGCTGAAACTTAACAATCTTATTACCATTAACAATTTTGACTCCAATACAAAAAGGGAAATCCTCGTATTCTAAGTCTACATAGAATTCAACAGGGCATTTTGGAAGGTTAATTGGCTCTAGCAAAATGGGCTTCTTTTCAATTATCGCCTTAGCAGAATAGATTATCTTTGTGAGATATGAGCCGCCCATCTTCTGTCTCCATAAATTCCCATGAACAGCAGTTAGCTTTTCTTCTACAGCTCTTACATTTGAAATAGGCTTCCAGCTTTCCGTCATCCTATATAGCTGGTCAAAATCGCATATACCACAAGCTTCCAATAATGATTGCCTGACTGGTCCTATCTGACGGATGGAGATCAGAGTTTTTTCTGCGCTCAAGAAATCCTCGTCCATTATATTCTAACCTTAATGTGGTAAATAAATTGCTCCATAGGAACCAAAGGTAGTCCTGGACTTAGAAGAATTGAGCATGGCTGTGAATCTTCTATACATACTTTGGGTTCCGCTTTTATGAGCGTGCCCCTTATCTTTAATACTTGACTTTTGAGCATAAGACTATCAGTTTAGAAAATACTCATTTCTAGGGCTGACTAGCGTTTGATAAATTGGCACAAGGTCGACAGATAGTTAATATAGAAGACGCACCTATTCATTAAGATTGTCTCTATATGTCCGAAAAAGTCCTGTATAAACCTATAGAGGATATGTTTGTAAAAAGAGGGTATTTTTCTATCAGTTCTCGTAAGAAGCTTCCACGGGAAAGAGTTCACAGCCCATTTGGAGTTGATGTTCATGGAGTAACAAAGAAGGTTGATGTAGTTGCCTTTAAAGGAATTAATGATGAGTTAGAAGCCGAAGCGGTTGAATGCAAACTTGGAAGAACATGGGAAGCAGCAGGAGAAGCAATTGGACAAGCAACGGCGTATCAAAGGATGTTTCCAGAAGTATATGTCGCTACAGAGGCGAGTGAAGATAATCTAAAGCATGTTGAATCGCTTCTTCGTCAACTCGGGCTTGGTTATATCATGGTTGGGAAAGACAAGGCTGAAGAGATTTTTCCACCTAGTCACAACATTAGGTTTAACCAAAAAGAGTATGAGTTGCAAGTTAAGGGCAAGGCTATCGCTTTACTCGCAGGTTATGAGGTTTTAGGGATCGACAACTTTCAATTTGGAAGGGCTGATAAACCTTACCAAATTTGGCTATCAAGCTTAGAAGCATGTAACATAACTTGTTCCTATAATAAAGGAGTCTTTTGGTTCGGATCAAATCTAGAGAAGAAAGAAGCTGTGGAGCGTATTTTCAGCAAAATCAAAGCCAAAGAGCTTTACGACTTACTGCATGGGCTATCTTCTGAATATAGGTTTTGGCTAGCAAAATTTGCTCTCTACCGTCCGAAGAAGTATATACAGCGGTCTTATTCAAACGCCAAGACAGACAGCCAAAATGGGTCTTTCAAAAGATTGATAATGCTAGGAAAGATGTAAGAATTTCAGAATCATGATGATTGTATGGTTTAAGGAATAACATAATAAAAAGTTTATTATAATGAGATAGTGACCTACCAATGACGTTGTCAATAGAGGAGCTTTTGAAGGTCTTAACTCGTAAGACTGCAAAAGGAAATCTGAACAAAGCTATAGATGCAAGTATGCATCCTTACTTCAAGTATGGAGCCCAGACTATTGCAAGCGTTGTGGTAGAGCAATAAGCAATCCTACAAGCTTGAAGCATAGAATGGGACCAATTTGTCGATGCAAGGTCCAAGAGAGCTAGACGATGGGAAATTGAGAAGGAAATCAAGGGGCTGATCAAATGAGCGAGGCTGAGATAAAGGCAAAGCTGGAGGAAGTCAATCATATTTTGAAGATTCTTGAAGAAAGAAAAGCATGGCATAGAGTATCGAATATCAGAATCCAACAATTTAGTTTCTGCAATAGAATTTTCAAAGTGTAGTGATTGAGCCTTGAGTAGTCAAGCCTCTCTGCGTAAGAATAAAAAGAATGCCAATGGGCATATAGCAGAAGTTCTTAAGAGTGGTCTTGGGAGGCTTGAGATTGAGTTAGAGAGAATAAAAAGAAAGGTAGGCATAGGTTATGAGGTTAGAGTTGAATGGCTGCCTGGCAAAGTGATCTTCAAAAAAGGAAGGCAATTAGAATAAGAGGTTGTAGGGGATACAATATTCATTTATGCTGATGATTTAAATAGGGCTTTAGAGCTTGTAGCGCATGGCTTTACAGAGTGGCTTCTTAATCAACACTCAAAACCATATAGGATGATGATAAACAAGTTAATAGAGCTGTTTGAAGATATGTATTATGAACAGAAAGAGAGGATAGCTGATGCCATCACCAAGATACTCCAAGAACGATGTAAAGGAACCTTGGCAAAGTAGTCCAATAAACGTAAGGCTTCCAAAGAAGTTAATCCGTGATATAGATGGATTTGCAAAAGAGTATGAGTTAAATAGGTCAGAAGTCATTCGCCAAGCCTTGACCTTTTACCTGACTATGCTTAAGAACATAGGAAGTATAATTCGTCCAACTGTCTTCAAATTAGTTCCTTCACAAGTCACATTGATGAAGAGGGGAGACGTAACCCTCATGAAGCTACCAACAGGCTTGATTTTGAGTTTAAGCTACACATCATCTGGCGGTATAGGTCCAAAACCCATGGATAAAATCAAGGTAGATGGTTTTACACTCGGTAGATTCATGACTAGAGTTGCTCTAATGGATACCATTTCTATAAACTCATGGCCAAAGCTAATGGTAGCTACACTAAGCGTAGAGATGAACCCTACTGGCATAGAAATACTAAGAGGTATGAGGAGTGAGGCAAAGAAGGTAGGAATGGACCCAGATCAATCTATAAGCATGAATACAGAGGAGAATATAAGCACAGACCAGACAGGCTTAGGGGTTACTGCTGTAGGATTGGTCCATGAGGACGAATTGAGAATGGGAAGAACTCAGCCGAACGATGCCCTAGTGCTAATTGGAGAACCAAAGGTTGGAGATGAAGTTATTCAAGCTGAAAAAGAGGGAAAGATAGCAGACCTTCACGATCTGGTTAGATTAACACAGTTGGATTTCATTCATGATTTAATTCCAGTAGATACCCAAGGAATAGCTTATGAAGCAAGGATGATAGCCCATATGGTTGGGCGCCAAGTCGAGTTTTACAACAATCTAAAGATTGACTTGGAGAAGCCCGCTGGTCCAGCCACTGCTGTTTTAACAACTATGGATGAAGCACAAATAGAAAAACTGACATGGATAACTAGAAAGCCTATAACCATTGTGGGCAGAGTCTTGTAAACTAAAACTCTATACCAATCCTTGCCTTAAGACCCTTCGAATAGGGATGCTTTATTTTTTTGATCTCTGAAATGTAGTCAGCATAATCATAAGCTTCCTTTGGGGCATATCTTCCTGTCAATACCAATTCTACGTGCTCAGGTTTTTTCTTTATCAAGCCGATAACTTCTGACAAGTCTATCAAATTATGATGCACTGCTACCCATATCTCATCCAATATAACCATATCATACTTGTTACTATCAACGATCTCTTTTGCGTGTTCAAAACCTTTCCTAGCTAAATCAAAATCTTTTTCACTAGGAGTGTAATGGGAAACTAACTCTCCACTACCGAATTGAGCTACCTTAAAATTTCGAAATTTCTTGATAGATTTTATCTCGCCATACTTTTTCCCTTCAAATTCTCCCTTCATGAACTGTATCATGTAGACCTTTAATCCATGTCCTACTGCTCTTAGACCTTGCCCTATGGCTGATGTGGTCTTGCCCTTACCTTTACCAGTTATTATGTGAACAAGCCCTTTCTCCATCTTTGGAGCCAATATCATTAACCTCTTAATTGGGAATTATCCCTCAACCTCTTCCCCACTACGAAAAATGTTTGCTAACGTTGCTGAAAGCTCAACCATCCCCTCATGAGTAACAGACGATATAGGTATTAGTTCATGAGCAAAACCAAGCTCCACCAACTTATGTAGAATCCCACTACTCAATAAGTATTGGGAATCCTCCTCTCCTTCTCTTATAGATTCCTCAAGAGCAACAGAACTCGATGACCATTTCATTATCTTCCTTACTTGCTTTCCTATAATATCTCTTTTTGTAAGAACGGATATTTGTGCTGATCTTAGTCTTAGCTGAACAGAGGTTGCCAAGAGCGCTATAGAAACGAAGTTCATGGGAGTCGAAACAAGTAAAGCATCGAATAAAAAGAGGACTGCTCTACCATCACATTTTAAATTATTAACTATGAAAGGACCGCTATTTCTATAGGCAAAGAGCTCCACTTGACCTGGCGTATCAACGATTACATAATCTGGCCTAAATTCATCTATCTCATCTTGAAGGTCGTTGAGCTTTGTAGCTATGAGATCAGAAGCAAGGATTAACGCTCCATTAGGCCCTAATTCATAAGACTCCATTATGGTCTGAAGGTCGATATAATTTCTCACGTCAACATCAGGCGTATAAGGAAGTTCCAAAGCTCCTGGATCAAGGTTAACAGCAATAGCATTAGAGCCCTTTTCAGTATACCATGAGACTAGAGTTGATGTTAGAAGAGATTTGCCTGAACCAGCAGTTCCCACTATAAAGATCACAAACATGATAACATCAAATTAATTAAGAATTGTTTAAGAATTTTTGTTTGCTACTCTACTCTTTTTCTAACTTTGATAGGTCAATGGTAAGGTTTAACATTCTACTGAGTATTTCCAAAACTGCTTTTGCTGCTTTCGGATCTGGATATTCTGGGTCTTCAAGGCTTGGCTGGGTTTTACCAAATAGGCATATGCCTTTAATTTCTCTTAGCATTCCTAGACCAAAAACAAGTCCTGAAAAACCATAGAAAGGACCTTCGTATCCAATATCAATATCGTATTTCTTCAGCTCTTTTATCAGCTCCAAATCGGTAGCAGCACAGCAAACATCTTTTCCTTCTCTTCCATAGCCTGCAATTACTATCATTCTCTTAACTCCAAACTCTTGGTAGAAATCTAAAATTTTATGGGCTACCTCATACTGTCCATTGAAATTGGCATGATAGCCTTTTGTTATCAGCAATTCTGGGTAAGTTAATAAGTGGAATTCAACTTTCGGAAGTTCTAATTTCCCCCCTTTTAAAAGAGTGCCAGCTTGACCAGGGTAATCTGGATGTGATACATAAGAGGGCCTTGTCTGGTAAAGAATAGGGAAATGTTTTGAATACAATTCAGCAACCAATCTTGGTTTAAGTTCTTCAATCAAATAGTCTACTACTATCTTCCCAACCGATCTTAAGCCAGGAGAACCTACAATAGCAATGGGTTCTTTTACTACTGGCTTCTCAATGTATTTTATCCAACTCATTATTTCGCCCTAAAGGTAGATGTCTTTTGGTGGCGGACTAACAGATTTGCGCATTTCCTCAACCCAGCGGCGCTCTAACTCTTCCATTTTTTGAACAAAATCTTCAGCCATCTTAGCCTCTTGCTCTAAAGGCTTCATATCGATCTTAATGTCTAGCATTTTGCTCAAAACTTCTAAAAGCGCCTGTGCAGCTTTTACATCAGCGAGAACGCGGCCTGATGGAGTCATGTAGCCCGGAGTTTCACTCAGCAGGCAAATGCTTTGAATCCCCCTAAGTTTAGCAAGCCCGAATAGTAATCCATTAGTGCCGCTAATGCTTCCAGCATCCATAGGCAAGACATCATACTTTTTGAGTTCTTCCACCAGTTCTGGCTCAGTAGCAGCTCCATAGACCCTCGGTTTTTCGAGATATCTACCAGTTACGTAGGCTGCAGTTGCGAAGAGTTTTCTAACTTTGAACTTCTCAGCCCTGTTTAAAACTTCATTAGAAATCTCGTATTGTCCCTCTGAAGAAATTGCTTGAGTATTTCCAGCGAAAATTATCAGATCGTTCTTTGATTTAATATCCTTCCAATAGTAGAATTCATTCTTCAACAATTCAACTGTACCATCCTTTTTGATTAGAACGTAAGGTGGGAATGAAGATGAATAAAGCTCTTCGAATAGCTCTGCTTTCAATTCTTTGATCAGGTAGTCTACTGATAGCTTGGCAACGTATCCTATACCAGGCAGCCCTGTGACCATGTAAGGATCTCTAAGCTCTGGCTCTTTGTAGATTTTGAATTGCATAGTCATGGATTATAACTTTAAACTTAAAGATAACTTTTTGCATTGATAAATTTGGGGGTTTATTGTTTAGTGGTTTTTCTCAAGCTTAGATTTAGAAAGGAGTTTAAACTCCTTCCTTCTCAGTTCTTGTAATTTCTAAATAGACCTTGTCACCTACTTTCAACCCTGATTCTTCATACTCTCTCATGTCAAGCTTTATCACAGTTACTGCTCCACCCATCGTCTGCCTTGATAAACCTGAAAGGGCTCTCTGCAAATCCTTCATCAAATCCTCCATGGATGTGAAGCCCATAACGACGCTAGGGCGGGGTTGAGACGTACCCTTCAAATCTCTAGGATCGACTAGAGCAACGAGAACATAAGGTCCTCCGTCGGGTGCAGCAGAAATTTCTGTAACTACGTATTCTTTCTTCACCATATCCCCTCCAAATAACATTGATTTATGATACCTATCAACTTTACTGTTATGCTAACGATAAACTCTCTTTAAACCCAAAACTAATTTAGACGATCTTGTTAGATAGCATAAGGGGGTTAAATCTCTGGGATCAGATGTCTTTGAGATAATTTCAGTGGGTAATGAACTCCTTGTTGGAAAGATTTTGAATACGAATGCCCATTGGCTTGCAAAGGTGATAACTGAATTAGGAGGGTTTGTAAAGCGCTGCACAGTTGTTAGAGACAATGTTGATGATATATCATCTGCTATAGAAGAATCCATGAAGAGAGGTACAAATTGGTTAATAATGTCTGGAGGGTTAGGACCTACTTATGATGATAAAACTCTCCAAGGTGTGGCTAAAGCGTTGGGTAGAGAACTGGTTGTAGATAACGATGCCTTGAAGATGGTAGAAAAGAAGTATGAGCTTATGGCTCATCGTGGTACGGTAAAGAAGTTTGATTTAACACCAGCAAGATTGAAGATGGCTAAATTGCCAAAAGGTTCCAAAGCCCTTCCAAACCCTATAGGCACAGCTCCTGGAGTTATGACAGATGAGGGAGATAGAAAGATCATCTGCCTTCCTGGAGTCCCTGGAGAGATGGAAGGGATATTCAAAGAGAGTATTGTACCTATAATAAAAAATGTCATAAAGAATTTCTACTATGAAGAGAGCATTCATACTACTGGGATTGTTGAGTCAGATTTAGCGCCTTTGATAGATAAAGCATTGGTAAATAATCCTTTTGTATATATAAAATCACATCCAAAGGGTCATGAGGAAGGCATATCCAAGATTGAGATTCAAGTGACAGCGATGGCTGAAGAATCATCTATTGCAAAGAAGAGGGTTAAGGATGCCCTTGAACAATTAAAATCTATGATAATAGAGCATGGCGGGATTATAGATAAAGAGGATATGAAGTAATTATGATGAAGAGAAAATATCCAAGGCATCCTATGGTTGGAGTTGGAGCCCTTATAGAAAAAAATGGTTCTGTTCTTTTAGTAAAGAGGGAGCATGAACCAGGCAAGGGTAGATGGTCTCTACCAGGAGGGCTTGTAAATCTTGGTGAAAAAATAGATGATGCGATAAAGCGTGAGGTTGAAGAAGAAGTAGGATTAAAGGTAGATGTAATCAAGATTGCAGATGTTTTTGACAGTATTGAGTATGATGATAAAGGTAGAGTTCGCTTTCACTATGTGATAGTAGGCTTTATGGTCAAAGTTATAAAAGGGAAGGTTAGAGGTAGCGAGGAAGCTTCACAAGTTAAGTGGTTTAAGGCCGATGAGTTGAAGGATTTAAAAATGACAAATACTACGAGAAAGCTACTAAAAAGGGTAAATTTCTTAAAAAATATTTAATTTAACGAGTCTTCTTTGATAGCCACCACTCTAAATACTCACTTACTTCTCTTCTCTTCTTCTTACGCTCCTCTCCTTCCTTTCTAATCTTATCCTTTAAATCCATAAGCTGCTCTTTTGTTATGTATAAGCCACAATTCTTGCAAGAGTAATGCTTGGAAGAAATATCATATATCATTAGTCCTCCACACTCTACACAATACTGTTGCATTTCTATCATGATTTACTTAAAATTGCTTACTTAAAAATGTATTAATTTTTCATATTGGAAATCAAGTATAAAGCAAGGGTCAAGATTTCAATCATTCGTATAGGAAAAATATCAGGGTCAATACTTAAGTGACTATTTTATCTAATTTTCTTAAATTCAATGCTCTTTTTATCTCTAAGGCTATTCTATCCCCAGTGCTCATTCTCTTATTATATTTTGCATTCGCATACTGAGAGCCTATTCCCATGTGCACATTAGTCCCCCCGCCATGCCTTGTTGCAACATCTTGAGTTACTGGGATATGGGCATAAACATCCTCTCCAGGAGGAACATCGTACAAACCATACTCTATGGCTTTTCCTGGAACCTTTCCCCAAGTTATCAGTGTTTGAAGGCACCAAGCTCCAATTATCCCCGGAGGCTCATACTCTTTTGTTGCTAGTAGGAAAGCATTGGCAACTTTATGAACGTCTTTTAATAGTGATTCTCTTAAACTCATGGCGATATGGCATGTAACTTCAAAGGATGGTACCTTCTTTATCTTCTGTTGAACATCTATAGGCAATCTCTTCAAACCATCCAAAATTGTCTCTCTTCTCTCATCTATAGAAAGGAATTCATTTGCTAAGCAAAATCTTGCTTTATCCAAACTCATATTGTAAAGCTCAGAGTAGAAATCATCAACATCTCCCCACTCCTCCTCTGCATCTATTGGCGATAAGAAAAAGTTGAAGTTGGCATGAGGACCTAATACTATCTGCTCAACTCTTGCCCTTCTTAATCCCTCCTCATTTACATTCCCAAGTTCCATCTCTGCTTTGACCTTTACTTCAAGATCATTGCTGTCAGAAGCGAATATGAACTCTCTTTCAAGCTCTCTCTTTGCATGCTCACATTTCAAGATCATGGGCTCATCAATGAATTCCTTGAACCTTATTCCCCTCCTATGAACATCAAAATCATAGAATTTTGGAAAAGGTATGCCTGCTTTTTCTGCAAACCAGTAGTAATCTCTTTCAATTTCTCCTCTGTTCTCTATCTTCAACAGCTTTCTTGATCCTACTATTGGTACTGAAAATTCTTTCTCTATCTTGCTGCAACGCTCATCCCCTCCTAAGTATACAGAGAAGGCTCTGTTTGGTACTTGAAGGCACTCCAAATCTAGAAATTCATCCAAATACTTGTAAATATCAGGGTACTCATCGAAGATTACCAAAGCTGTCTTCCAATCCCCCTTTTTCTTCAATTCCTTCGGATCGTATACACAAATCATTTCTTCTCTAGCATGTTTGGGTAAATCCTCTACCACTTCTCCAGCTTTACCCAATATTGGATTCTGCAAGTATATGATGGCTCTCCCTTTCGTTGTGTAGATTATTCTTCTAAATCCATAGTTTCTAGCCCCTGATGCAGCATCTAAAGCAGAGTGGGAACCCAATATGAGCTCTACAGGCTCTCTGTACCTTTTAGCCAATTCTTGCATCTCTTCTCTTTTTATCATAAACTAATACCCCTTACAATTACTCCAGGCTTTTCGACAATACTACCTATGGTTCTTGCCACCATGCCATATTTCGCTAATATTTTAACTATTCTATCCTCTTCACTCTTTGGTGAACAAATACAGAAGCCTATGCCCATATTAAAAGTTCTATACATCTCTTTATTAGTGACACTGCCTTCTTTTTGGATCAGTTGGAATATTGGTAAAGGTTCAGGCATATTATCGAGCAAGAAGCCCATCTTTGGCCTTAGCAACAATCTTTTGAGTTTCGAGAAGGCACCACCAGTTATATGAGCCAATCCATGTATTTCACATTCTTTCAATATTTCAAGAACAGGCTTTACATAGATTCTTGTCGGGGCTAATAACTCCTCTCCAACACTCTTTTCAAGCTCTGGTATGAATTCATCAATTCTATATCTTTGAAGTAATGCTTTTCTTGCAAGAGATAAGCCATTAGAATGAATTCCTGAGCTATTGATGCCTATTACTACATCGCCATGCTTTAGATTCTTTCCATCTATCACTTTATCTTTATCTACAACACCGATTGATAAGCCAACGAGATCGAAGCCTTTGCCATTAATCCCTTTTATCACATCTGGCATTATTGCCGTCTCACCAGCAACTATTGAAATCTGAGCTTCTTTTGCTCCTTTAGCAAGACCTTTCATTATATCCTTTACAATCTTTCTATTAGGCTTTTCAAGAGCTAGATAATCAACAAGAGCTATTGGTTCTGATCCTAAGCATATTAGGTCATTGACATTCATGGCTATGCAATCAATTCCTATTGTATCGTACTTATCCATCATCTGAGCTATGAGAACCTTTGTGCCTACACCATCAGCATGAACTGTTAACGCTTTATCACCAATATCTATCATTCCAGCATAATGCCCTATCTCTATCAAGGGTCTTCCAAACTTGCCTTTTCTTAGCTTTAGAGTACTATGAAGTTGCCTAACAATGTCCTTGCGTATTTTGCTTACTTCATCCAGATCGACGCCAGCCTTGGCGTATGTTAGTCTTTCCATATTTATCAATTAAATTTCAAACCAGTTATTCTTTCAAAAGCTGTGATGTATCTCTTTTTAGTTTCAGATATTAGTTCATCTGGCAATTTTGGAGGTTTAGGTAATGGATTACCTTTCTTAATAGCATCATCTAAATCCTTCTTAAAGCCGACGCTTATCAACCAATCTCTTACCAATTGCTTGTCATAGCTTTCCTGAGTCTTTCCTACAGAATACTTTTCCTTTGGCCAGAGCCTGAACTCATCAGGACCTAAAGAATCTGCCAATAGAATTTTATCATCATCTTTACCAAACTCGAACTTGACATCTGCCATTATGAATCCAGCATTTTCACATCTTTTAGTCATCTTTTTGTAAAGCTCTATACTCGTCTTTTCTATCCACGATAACTCTTCTTTCTTAAGCAAGTTCTTTGATAAGATTTCACTTTTAGAAATTGGCAAGTCCTTGTCCATAGATTTTGTAGTAGGATCGAAAAGAGGATTTGGGAGTTTACAAGCCAGTTCTGGTCTGATGTTTAATCGAACTTCTCCTTTCATCAATCTATCGTATAAACTGCCATACAAGTATCCTCTAACAACACATTCTATAGGAATCATGGAAAGCTTCTTCACTATCATTTTATTCTTGTCTATTACTTTGATCATATGATTTGGAACGTTTAGCTTATTGAACCAAAACTCTGAGAACTTACAAAGTATCTCTCCTTTACTTGGTATGAAAGATGGAAGAATAACGTCAAAGGCTGATATCCTATCGCTAAATACAAAAAGTAATCTATCATTACCAATATCGTATATGTCTTTGACCTTGCCTTTCCTCAATAGCTTTCCTTCTTCACTCATAAATTACCACGTCTATAATTAGACAATTTCTCTCTTAATTCAGGATTCTTTATGCTAAGGATTTCTATTGCCAATAATGCAGCGTTCTTACCATTATCAATTCCAACACAGGCAACTGGAACTTTCGATGGCATTTGCACTATCGATAATAATGCATCAAGCCCCCCAAGCTTTGCTGAAACTGGAACTCCGATGACTGGCTTTGTAGTCATAGATGCTATGAATCCTGGTAGATGAGCAGATAATCCTGCTATGGCTATGAATACATTGGCTTTTGAATTCATTATGTAATCTTCTAATTCTTTACGATTTCTATGGGCTGACAAAATCTTATCGTCATATTTAACTTGAAAATCTTTTAGAACCTCACATACTTCATCTAAAACCTTTTGATCGGATTTGCTGCCTGCTATTACTGCAACTTCCATTTCAATCATCTCTTTTACTCTTCAACAATTACCTTTGTTACGGGATGGTATTTTTAGGAAATTGATAAAGTTTTGGTAAAAGCACATCAAGTTTATCTTTAGGAATGGGTTCTCTTCTGTAACGCTTCGTTGAAAATTGAACAGACTCTGCTGCCTCATCGACTTTTCTTTTAGCTTCTTCAAAATTTGGTGAAGTATAAACTAAAGTTAAAACTCTTCCTCCTGTTGATAAAAGTTTTCCATTTATAAGCTCTGTGCCATTATGATAAATCTTCACATCTTTTATTTTTTCTAAACCATCGATAGGTTGATTAGTTAAATGAACGTATGGATAACCGATATTCCAGTCTTTTTTCGCCTCATAACCTTCCATTGCTATATCTTCAGCTAACTCAGCTTTTGATTTAATCTCTTTTCCCAAATCCTTATCTTGACTACTGCCACTGACCAAAGCAATTCCATAACTCCACTCCTGCTTCCAGTTTGGTTTTTCCATTTCAGCTAGATTTCCATCAACACAAGCTTTAAGATAAGGGAAGAGCTCGGATTCTAGTCTCTCCAAAATTACTTGAGCTTCTATATCACCATGTCTTACATTGATCTCTAAAACTTTTGCTTCGTGTGTGCGAATATTGAACATCAACTGTAAATAGAGAACTCCTTGGAACCTTGGAATACCATAATCTTCACAATTCCTCAAAACAGGTTCAACAAATTCTTTCATTATATTTTCATTCAATTTCTCATCAAGTAAAGGATGAGGGGCAATACAAATCATTCCACCAGTATTAAGATTGATGGTTAACTCTCTAAGAACAGAAAGTATTCTATAATAATTTGGAGGCTTTTGTTTATCCCATCTTCGGTATAGAGTGTAGAGTAAATTCCAATCCTTCAGACAATCTTCGTTCCCATCAAAAGCTCTCTTGTCTTCATAAGCCGTACCAAAAGGTAATGCAGATCCTTTCTCATCGACTAGAGCAAAGTAAGCAATCTCTATCCAATCTTTTCCAACCAATCCTTCTTCAACTACGATTTTCTTTCCAGCATCGCCAAACCTTGGCTGATAAGTTTTTGTTAAAGGGTCCCCAATCATCAAGGTTTCTATCCAACATCTTGCTTGTTCATAGTTCCAACAGACTCTTGTTCCCTTTCCTTCAGCAAGCCCGCTTGCCTTAATTGCTAATGGTTTTGAAGTTTCTTTGTACCATTTACTAACCCAATCGATGGCTTCATCAGCTTGCTCAAAGATAATAAATTCTGGTACATCAACGCCAATTCTCTTAAGATATTGCTTAGTCCATGCTTTGTCTGCTTCTAGTATTGTTGATTTCTGCTTTGGTCCAACAGTTTTCACTCCTACTTCTTCGAGTCTATCTCTTAAACCATATCTCAAATACTTCTCCTGTCCGATTACTGCAAGTTCGATTCCTTCTCTAGCTGCAATCTCACAAATTTCGTCTAGCGGGTCTTTCTTTTCTGAAAAATTTACTCTCCGTATTTTCCCAGTTTGATCACAAGAGACACCTGCATTACCAGGAACCCAGATAACTTCCTTTACTTCTTGACTTCTAGATAGATGAGAGCATAAAGCATGCCCCCTCCCGCCAGCATCAACAACTAAAGTCTTGCTCATGTTGATCGAATAAGCCTACTGATAATTATAGACAACAGTCCTTTGTGTCTAGACTTTACTTTAGATGGAAAATGGATAGCATTCAATTTCTTTGCAGAGTTCTCCTTCCCTTCATTAAAGGCATAAAATCCAAAGATTCCAGACAACTATCCCTTCATCTCCTCCCTGCTTCTAAACTTAGGGATGCATTTGAGGCAAGAGTAATCTCCTGTCACACATGAAAAGCAAAATTCATCGGTAGGTAAGCCAATGGCTTTGCTCAATTCCTCTATGTCATTGTAACCAACAAAGTCTACGTTCAAAGCAAAGGCAACCATCTCATTGATGTAATTTAAATCAGTTTTATCTTTACAAAATCTATAAGCAATAAGCTCTTCTTGAGTAGGAAAGTCTATGCCAGCATAGCAAGGATACATTATTGGTGGAAATGTTATTACGAAACTTATCTTCCTTGCCCCCGCCTTTTTCAGTATATCTGCAATTATCAATGAACTAGTGCCCCTCACTATGCTATCATCAACGACTATTACATTCTTATCCTTTACAATAGCCTTCACAGAGCTGATCTTCTTTACTATCTCTTCTCTTCTCTTCTGAAAGGGCTCTATGAAGCTTCTCAAGCTACCTCTCTTTCTATACCTATCTTTCATCAAACCCTCTTCAAAAGGAATCTTTGATTCTGTTGAAAATCCTTGGGCAGCAGGCCTCGCTGAGTCTGGGACTGGTATTACTACATCTCCTTCCAATCGATACTTCTTGGCCAACTCAGCCCCAATCCTTTTCCTAGCAAGATATACGTTGATTCCCTCTAGGTATGAACCAGGGTGGGAAAAATATGTATATTCAAAGGGGCAATGGGCATGCCTTTCTTCATTACAAAACATGTAAGTTGAGAGACCGTTCTTATCTATCTTAATTAATTCGCCAGGCTTTACATCTGTTATCAAATCTGCTCCAAGAGAATCAAGAGCACAGCTCTCTGAAGTCGTTAGATAAGTTTTTGTTTCTTTATGGTAGCCTAAACAAAGAGGTCTAAAGCCTCTCTCATCTCTTGCTGCCAAAAGCTCTCCATTTTCGGTCAGTATCGCCATTGAGTAAGAACCACTCAACTCTTTGCTCAAAATTTCAAAAGAAGTTGACCAATCCTTATGCTGGTGGTATATTTGTTTGAGTCTAATGCCAACCAATTCTGTATCTGTAACTGAGCTTGAAATGCTATTTTCCTTCGACACTTTATTCATCAATTCATCAGTATTTGCTATTGTACCATTATGAGATATGAAAAAAGACTTTCCTATCTCTATTGGATGAGCATTCTCTATAGCAGTTCTACCTTTCGTTGAATATCTGACATGACCGATTCCAACATTTCCTTTCATCTTCTCGATATTATAAGCATCTTCAGGGTCTTCTAAGACCAAGCCAAGTTTCTTAAAGACATTATGTCCAAATACAGCTATCCCCCATGATTCTTGACCCCTATGCTGAAGGCTTTCAAGGCCTCTAACCAAGAATTGTGATACATCAAAATCGTCAAAGGAATAAGCACCAATTACTCCACATTTCTCTCTCATTCACTCTCACCCATGCATTTAGGAATAGAATTTAGCCAACTATCCTTTAAATCTGATAGGGGTATTGATATCAATTCTTCCTTATTTTTGTTAAATTTCAAAGTATCTCCTCCAACCTTGCCAATAATATTGTATGCAATGCCAACTTTTTTCATGATGATCAAAAATTCATCGATACTATTATCATCGATTTCTATTATGAACCTAGAATGAGTCTCTGAGAAGAGGAGTTCATCTATTCTTAGATCATGAGCAGGGATTTTTGAGTAATCGATGGACGCACCAATGCCTCCAGATATACACATCTCTGCCAAGGCTACCGCTATTCCTCCTTTCGATACATCGTGAACAGCTTTGACAAGCCCTTTTCTTATAGTATCTAAAATAGTGTGCATAGTTGCCTTTTCTTTATCAAAATCAATTCTTGGTGCTATTCCTCCAATTAACCCATGAATATACTCATAGTACTCTGAACCACCCATCTCTGGCTTAGTTTCGCCTAAAATTACAATATGATCACCATAATGCTTGAGGTTCATAGTTGTGATCCATTCTTGCTTTTCTATCCTTCCTATGGCTGCTATGACTGGCGATGGCTTTATGGCCATGTTCTTCACCTTATCTTCATTGTAAAAGCTAACCTTACCTCCTATGCAAGGCAAACCTATGGCTTTAGAGTAATCTGCCAATCCTCTTACAGACTCCTTGAAAGTCCAAAATACTTCAGGATTACCTGGATTACCAAATTGAAGATGATCGACGAAGGCTAAAGGCTCTGCTCCTACTGATACTAGATTTCTGCATGCCTCAGATAGGCATCCTGCTGAGCCATTGTAAGGATCAATATAACAATGCTTGCTATTCCCATCAGCCTTTATAGCCAAGAAGGTTCCATTGGGTAGCCTTAGCACTGAAGCGTCTCCTTGACCTGGCTTCACTACAGTTCTTATTCCTACCTCATGATCATACTGTTCATAAACCCAACTCTTACTTGCTATGCTTGGGCAACTTAGCATCTTTAATAAAACTGATGAGAGATTTGATGGTAATGATGGTTTTTCCACGATTCTTATCTTCTTTATGTAATCTGGCTCAACTGCCTTTCTATATATTATAGGCGCATTTGCCACTACCTTGGCAGGAAGGCTGGCTAACTCTGATCCATTCATCTTCACGATTAATTTACCACTATCAGTAACCTTTCCTATGATGCTGTGAGGCAACTCATATTTATCAAAGATTTCACATACTTCTTTTTCATGACCTTGTTCGATTATAAAGACCATCCTTTCTTGAGACTCTGATATCATTATCTCTATTGGACTAAGATCCTTCTCACGAAGATGAACTTTTGATAACTCTAAGTCTATCCCACATCCGCCTTTATCTGCCATCTCCGATAATCCACAAGTTAGCCCTCCTCCCCCTAAATCCTTAAGCCCTCTTACATGACCTGTAGCAATAGCCTCTAGAGTTGCTTCTATAATCAACTTCTTCATGAATGGGTCAGGGATTTGAACCGCTGATCTCTCCTCATCAGACTTTTCAGTTAAAACTCTGGATGCAAAGGTTACACCGTGAATCCCGTCTCTTCCTGTGCTCCCACCGACTAGGATTACGCTATCATTAGGATACTTTGCCTCTGCTAATACAAGATTATCGATCTTTCCTAACCCTAAGCAAACCACATCAACAAGACAGTTTCTTTCAAAACAGTCGTCAAACTCAACTTCTCCTGCAACTGTTGGAACTCCAACACAATTACCATAATCGCTTATCCCTCTCACAACATGCTTGAAGAGCCATCTAGAATGGGCACTCTCTTCTATGCTACCAAACCTAAGAGAATCCAGTAAAGCAATAGGCCTTGTGCCCATGCAAAGAATATCCCTTAAAACTCCTCCTATCCCCGTTGCTGCCCCTCCATAAGGGTCTATGGCAGATGGATGATTATGGCTCTCTATATGCAAAGTCACTACATAACCATCATCAACATCTACAACTCCAGCATCATAGCCAGGCCCTATTATCACTCTAGGTCCTTTCGTTGGCAATTGCTTTAGAACAGGCTTTGATGACTTATAGCTACAATGCTCTGACCACTCTGCATCTATCATAGCCAGCTCAAGATGGTTAGGCTCTCTGCCTAGCATTCTTTTTGCTTCTTTCATCTCATCTTCAGTCAATTCTACTAAGATTGAGTTTAGTGCAACCAACGAATTCACCTCTCCTTTACATATTCAATCATGGATGAAAAGATAATTTTTCCATTATTCGTATTAAAGGGGCTTAACAACTTTTCAGATGCTCTTTCAGGATGGGGCATGAGACCAAAAACGTTGCCTTCATCATTACATATACCTGCTATTCCATCTATCGAGCCATTTGGGTTTGATCTTTCACTGATCTTGCCATATTCATCAGCATACTTGAGTATTATCTGATCCCTTTTGTAGAGTTCTTTAAGGTCATCTTCTTCGATGAAGTATCTTCCTTCATTATGGGCTATAGGCATTTTTAGCAAATGATTCTTCTTAATTTTATGAGTAAAGATGGCTTTATTGCTTATAACAGAAAGGTTAACCCATTTGCATATGAATTTTAGAGATGAATTTCTTAGCAATGCCCCTGGAAGTAATCCAGATTCTATCAGTATCTGAAAACCATTACATATTCCGAGTATAGGATAACCATCCTTCGCCATCCTTCTCACTTCTTTCATGACAGGACTATGGGCTGCTATAATCCCTGCTCTTAGTCTATCGCCATAAGAGAATCCTCCTGGTAGTATAACTGCATCGTAATCTCTTAGATCATCACTCTTATGCCATACAAGATTTGCTTTGACATTCATAACATTATTTAAAACATGAAGTGTATCAAAATCACAGTTGCTACCAGGAAACTGTATTATTGCTACTCTCATTTTTATTCTCCTTCTGCATTTATGGAGCATGTATGGGCTACAGGATTATAGATTCTCAATTCATCACATAGCTTTGACACCATCTCTTTCGCTTCTTTATCGTTCTCAGCCTCAACCCACATCTTCAATAGCTTCGCTGTTCTTACCGCCTTGACTTTTTTATAACCACCTTTTATCAAAAGGTCCTTTAGGATAGTTTCTCCCTCAGGGTCTCTAGCACTCGCCTTATTCTCTATAACTACTTTAACAAGATAAGTCTTCATACCTTTCACCATAAAATATTTCAAAAAGATAGGCCTTGATCATGTAAGATAAGATCATAGCATCCTCTATAGAAGGGTTGTAGTGTTTGTTTATATAAATATTCTCTTATGATATATAAGATTTTTGACATGATCATGTTAAAAATTCAAATGCTCACCAAGACCTTCACTGGATAATTTATCCTCTGCCTTAATCTGTTCAAAGTATCCTCAAAGCAGATTATAGCAAAGATTCCTATGGGCTCTGCTCCACATTTTTTACAAATCTCCAAAAGAGTTTCTAAGGTAAATCCTGTTCTAACAGCATCATCGACTATCAATACATGCTCACCTTGCTCTATAGAGCGTTTAGGTATGAATAGGTAAGAGTAAGCCCCTGAGCTGAAGACTCTCTTTACTTCTACGAAGTTTCTTATGCCCATCTCCTTTCTATTCTTTGCAACAACAAAATTCACACCGAATTCTCTGCTAACTTGAACAGCCAATGGTATGCCATCAGTTTCAACGGTAAGCACTTTATCCACTTTCATAGAACTAAATTCGTGAAAGGCCAACTTGCCTATCTTGTCGAGAAGGTTAGGGTTGTAGAGCACTTCTGAGTGATCAAAGATTCTCCCATCCTCAAATTTTATCCTACCCTTTATAAGATCGGTTAGTTGTTCTTTGAAGGCTTCTGTGATCCTACTCGATCTTTCCAAACTTGGAAGGACATGACCATTAATATACCTGCTCAGTATTGGCGCTGAAAGTCCTAACAGAGATGATAACTCTTCATAAGAATGCTCCTCTTTCATAAGCCTAAGAATTTCTATCGATGATAGTCTAGTCTTTATCTCTAAGTATTTGTTCACGAATTTTCACATCTTATCCTATAATACAGTTTAACCAAAAATACTTTTTGAATGATTTGCATATAATCATCTTATTAATTTCGTAATGTTCAATAGGAAGACAATTAAACTAATTACCGATCTTGACTTTAAGCAAAATCTCAGTAAGAAAAAAGGCTTTAGTGCTAGATTCAACAGCTTTTTATGCTGGAATACCCTTCACAAGCGTATCTAGGTACTATACAACTCCATTAGTTATCGATGAAGTTTCACATACTAAGACGCTGAGCATGGCCATCTCGGCCCTTACAGAGAGCAATAGACTGTTGATAATTGAACCGTTGCATAATTCGATAGAAGAAGTAAGGAAAATGGCTAGCAAAAGTGGCGACCTTCAAAAACTATCAGATACAGACATTTCGATCATAGCCCTTGGTATGCAGTTGAAGAAAAATGGTTACTATGTCACAATAGTATCTGATGATTACTCTATTCAGAACTTGGTCAAGTTTTCTGGGTTAAGGTTTTCTCCTGTAATGACGAGAGGAATTTCAAGGACCATAAGTTGGTTATTGTACTGTAGTGGTTGTGGCAAGGTCTTTTATGATAGTAATGCTGTAATTTGTGATGTCTGTGGCACGAGATTGAAGAGGAAAATGAGAAGAAATGATCGAATCAGGGATTTATGATAAAGGAAGGATAAAGATAGCATCTGTAATAAGTGATTTACTATCTAATTTACCCAAAGATGCTGGCGCTCTCATGTTATTCATTGGAGTTGTAAGAGAAGTTGGAAAAGGTGATAAAAAAGTCAGAAAGCTAGAGATAGAGTCTTATGATGAGCATGCAAATTCAGCCATAAAAAAGATTAGTGACGAGATTAGAAATAAATACGAATTATCCCTGGCAAGGATTTACCATTTTAAGGGTTCGTTTAATGTTGGAGAACCGTTAGTCTTAGTTATTGTAGTCGGTAAAAGTAGAAAGCAAGCTTATCCTGCTTTACAAGAGGCTATTGAGAGATACAAAAAAGAACCTGCTATGTGGAAGAAGGAAGTTTACATCGATGGAAGTTGGGCATGGATAGGCGATTGATTCTATATCGCTACCTTTTTTAGATTAAACTCTTTATTCTATAGATGATAGTAGTGCTAATTGGTGTTCATGTATCTATAGCAGGCTCGATAGACAAGGCTGTGGATAGAGCAAAAGAACTGAATTGCACAACCTTTCAGATATTCACTAGGAATCCTAGAGGATGGAAGTTCTCTCCATTGAAGCAAGAAGATGTTGATGCTTTTGTCAAAAAGTTGAAAGCTTATGAATTCAAACTAACAGCGGCTCATATGCCTTATTTGCCGAATATATCATCCCCCTCGAAAGAAACTTATGAAAAATCTTTGGAAATATTAAAGGCAGAGCTTTCAAGGTGTGGCCAATTGAAAATAAACTATCTTGTTACTCATCTAGGGAGTCATCTTGGCAAAGGTCTGGATGTAGGTCTAAAAAGAGTCATAGACGCTTGTAATGAGGCTCTTTCTAGCGTTGATAATGATGTTATGCTATTGCTCGAGATCACTTCTGGAACAAAAAACAGCGTTGGTTATGAATTTGAGCAGATAAGATTCATTGTTAATGAGATAGAGCAAAAGGATAGAGTTGGAGTTTGCTTCGATACATGCCATGCCTTTGCAGCAGGCTATGACTTGAGAAATGAAAAAGCGGTGAATGAAACCTTCAGACTTTTCGATAAAATCATAGGCCTTTCTAAACTAAAAGCTATTCACTTAAACGATTCTAAGGGCAAACTGGGCTCTCATTTAGATAGGCATGAGCATATAGGATTGGGATTCATTGGGGAAGATGGATTCAGAGCAATACTCAACTATAAAGCGGTTAGAAAATTACCCTTAATACTAGAGACTCCAGTAGATAGCAAAAGGGATTGGATAGGAAATCTTGAGAAAGTAAGAGAATTGGCAGGAATATAATGATGAGTTATCCATAAGCCCTATCTGGATATGATGAAGAACTATTCAACTCCTGAAAAGTCTAGGGAAGAACTTTGGTACTCTCTTTTTATAGTCTATATACTCTTGTCCGAATCTCTGAACCAGTTCCTTCTCTTCCAAAGGTATTATCATAAGATAAGTGATAAGAAAGTCTAAAAGCGTTAAAATCATTAAGCTTAGAAAGCCTGTCAAAAAGAAGAATCCGAGCCAAAGTGATGTGTGAGCCAAGTATGTAGGATGCCTAACTATAGAAAAGAGGCTCGAGGTGATCAAACTGCCTTTTTCATTGTCTGGGCGAACAACGTTGTATCCTACTAATGCTTTTGTTCCAAGAAGTTTTGCCGTCCATGTATGAATTATCAAGCCAATTATTATGAGAATAAAACCTAAGAAGACTATTATTATATGGAAATCTACTGTAATTTGTAATAGAAGGTCTTGGCTTAAAAGAATCAAATAAGCCACAGGCAACCAAAAGGTGAACAAAACAAGATATGTGAGAATACCTATCTTTCTCCATAAATTAGGCAAAAGAGGAAGTAAAATAAGCGTAATGGTTACTATAGGCCACATCATCCAAACCATAAGG
>Ga0078972_1001292_pt1 | contig 95072 bp, 76 predicted proteins | sample YelNatPaOPGAMG01_FD_67568 | JGI IMG/M metagenome (GOLD analysis project Ga0078972, IMG submission 67568) | Hot spring thermophilic microbial communities from Obsidian Pool, Yellowstone National Park, USA - OP-RAMG-01 (SPADES assembly) (version 2) | ecosystem: Environmental > Aquatic > Thermal... | reverse complement strand
CTGTATAGCTACCAGCTTGTTGTTTTTGGTTAACAAGTGTTACTATTTCCTGTCCTAACATATTATATACCTTTAGAGTTACTAAGCCACTTTTTGGTATACTATATTGTATCTCTGTGGACGGGTTAAATGGATTTGGATAGTTTTGTGATAATGAAAAACTGCCAGGTATATTGTTATTAACTTGCTTAATTCCTGTTATGTTTATTTGTGAAGTATTTTCACTTAGAATGTGATTCATTATTTCTGTTTGATGCTGTAGCCAAATTGCTTTCTTAGCTGGGAACCAATTTAGATCACCTAATGGTAATCCTTCAATTGACCCTGTTAATAAAGTGCTATTTGTATAGACGCAATTAGCACGCGGCCAGGCTGTAGGGTTACCATAATTATAAACACTATCAATATTCCAGAACCAATTCCCTATTTGATTAGGCTGTGGATTTACGCTATTTGCAGCAAATCCCCACGTATTCAATTCTGCCGCTGGTAAGGTCCAAAGGTATAATGAATCCTGCAGCTGATAAAATTTTTGATCTACAAAATGAGGATCGTTGTCAACAGAGCTTGAGCCTAAAGTATTATCCAAGTAGTTACCTTCATAAAAATTGGGGAAATGTTTTTTATCACTGGACATCTGAGCTTCTCTATTCACACCCGCTGAGTCTGCTGGATACATCAGGTGCATCAAATAAGATCTTGGAATTGGAGTTTTCCCATCATTATTTACGGTATGTGTTGAAGCCCAGGTTGTTGGATAGGCGGCGATTCTCGGATCTGTATAGAAAGAATTATATTCAACAAATAACTTCCTTTGTGATAGAAGTTGCCCATTTGTAGAATCCCATGAAGCGGTATCCTGATTTACCAAAGCCAACATGCTTTGAGTACCGGCAGTATCGCCATCAGGGAAGAAAACATTCCACTTAAAGTTCCACGGTTGTGTAGTAAAATCAAAGAAAAGATTATTTGTTACAAAGTAGCTATTCATGCGCCACGCCCAATATATCTGGCTCTTATGAAAAATAAATGAATTATGATTTATCCATACAACGTTCTCTGAATCAGTATTAAAACCGGCTCCCATTCCCATTCCCGTTCCGGTGCTCAAAAAAGTGTTGTTCTCTACATATAAAGTATCGAATCCATTATTGGGAGCGCCACCAATGGACCAAAACCAATTATCATTTGCGCCATCCAGTATGCCCATTCGCAGGAATAAGGAATTTGTCAGAAAGAGTTTTGGATGAGGAGTTGCATTGAATGCAATTAATCCAACATTACCAACTGGATCAACTGTAACACTGTCCAACACCACTTTATTTGGTGTTGCACTATTAACGGTAATGACAGTACCACCACCCTTTGTATTATTTGCATCCGCATTTACAATAAATACATTTTTTAGTGTCAAGTCGCCTAATGCACTGAATAGATTTGTTAAAACTGTACCATCTGGTAAAGTTGCTGTTTGTATTTCAGCAGGCATTTGACCGGCAGCAGGTGTTGTACCTACTATGGTCAAAGCAAAACCGTTATTTTCAATTTGCGCGCTAAGACCATACCATTGCCCAGCTTGCAGTCTGTAAATTACATTTCCTTGATTTGCAGTGATTGCATCATTCAAGGTACCATAACCTGGTTTTACATCAAAGTATGTCTGTGCTAATAATGTAGCATTTAACATAAGAAACATTAGAAAAATGGATAATTTTTTCATTTTATCTCCTTAAATAAGTTTTATGGTTAATTAATAAAAATTTTGCAATTATTATAAATATTTGTCAGAAACTTGCCTCCTTTCCTTATTGAATGAATTATATAGTCCCCAACTTTAATCGATACTTTTCCTTAATTGTTATAGCTTATCCTTTAGCCTCCTTTCCTGTTTATTGTTAATTATTGAGCCAATTATTTTATAATCTATATCTAAGTCCTAAGTCCATGGTCCATCCATAGCTTTCCATGTATGTTGGTCTGGGGTCTGCTAAATAATTTTGATAACCAACTGGATTGTTTATGTTTGCAAAATTATATAAAATTTCAAACCCATCGATAGGTAGCTTTTGTGCAATTTGCAAATCCCATTTTGCAAATTGAGAAACATTGTTTTGAAATTCTTTTAAGTTTGGGAAACTTGAAACCATTGAGCCAGTATATTGGTAAGACAACCAAAGATTGAATCCTTTATAATTATATCCAAAAGAGAAATTCACAATACTCTTTGGTTGATTCAATACAGGTCCAGAATATATTGAATCAACTGAAATTAATTTAGTTATAGGTCTCCCCTTGCTGTCATATCCTGTTGTTACTAAACTAGTTTTTGAATATTCATATTTTGTTGAAGAATTTATTAAAGTAAAGTTCACATTTAAGGAGATATAGTTAAATGGTTCTGGCAGATACCATAAGTTTGTTTGAGCTTCAAATTCTAATCCCTTTAAGTATACCGGGAAACTATGGTTCTGAGGTATTGTTATTACTACAGTTGATGTATTAGAAAAATATTGACTAATATCATTGCCAAATATCCAGGGCTCACCTGAGGTTCTAAATAAAGAAGGAGTCCATATCATATTTTTAACAGTTTTATAGAATCCATCTATTGATAATAGTCCAATCTTACTCCCGAATACTGCAACCTGTGCATCAAAGTTTGACCAGAGTTCGGGTTTCAAATCAGGATTTCCGGATTGGTAAAATTCTTGACCGGATCCTCTATTCAAATAAACATTTGGTAATAAGTCATTATAATTCGGTCTGTTTAAAGTTTGAGTAAATGAAAATAAAGTTTGTATCCAGCTTGCAGGTTTGACTTTAAGATGTAAATTTGGAAGCCAGTATTCATCATTGTGAGTAGAGTCAGTCGAATACCCCGGGGCTTTATGAGGATCTTGGAAGGAAACTGTTTCCTGCCACCAACCACCTAAATTATCTCTTACTTTTTCGTATCGTACTCCAGGAATAAAAGAGACAATATCGCCTAAATCAAATTCCCCCATCAAATACCCGGCATAATAATATTCATTCACTTTCTGTGTATTCAACTTTATGCCAGGCCAATTTGGTTGAAAACCGATTTTACCATTTGCAAAAGCAGGAGGAGTTGCATTCGGATTAATATTTATATAGTAATTTGAAAAATTATTCCACCAGTCAAATACTTGATTTAACCGGTCAATGTTAGGATACCAGCCAAAATTATATTGCCCCTTTAAAAAGTTATTAACAGTAGATTCATTAAGTCCATACATTGACAGCATATTAGTTTGAGTTACACCTGCCCACGGAAGATACTTAGTTGCATAGGTTCCCCAGTTCGGATCCAAGATAATTGGATTTCCTTCACCCCTATCGTCATAATTTCTATTTCTTGAATTTAATTTATATTCAGCGCCGAACTTAATATAACCTGAGATATAATCTCCCAGTTGATAAGGAATCTTTGAATTAATATATGCATTAATATGCTTTTCAATCATATCATCAGCCGAGCGAGTCATATTATATAATTGAAAATTATTTAATGTAGTTGCTGAGAGTCCATCTGTTGCGCCCGCTAGTATTTGATTTAGTGGTAAGCTTTCAACTGCTAAATTGCCATAATTACTGAGACCCGGAACTATATCCGTAAACTGCCAATTCCTCGAATCCGGGGTGTAATCATGAGATTGAGAATACGATAATCCTTCATCTAATTCAAAAGATTCAAATTGATGCACTGCCTTAAGTGAACCGATATACATTTCTGTGTATATGTGTGGTATATCATTTATTAAATAACTTGCACTTCCGCTTGTTGGAGAATAGGACTTGGTGACATCAGTATAATTCTGATCTGTGTGTGAGAAAAAGTTAGTGAAGGAAAGTTTTGTAACCGAAGATAGTCTGTAATCAAACACCAATGTCCCAGCATCCTTTCCATTAATTCTAGTCTGGTCATTTAAGTTAATACCATTAGCATAAAGAGGAGCCAATTGTCCGGCGGGTGGAACTGATACTATTTGATAACTAGCACTTAAAGTTTGTGCGCTCCTATTTACATTCTCAGCATCAAGGCTTAATAATATACCTAACTTATCATTAAAAAATCTATTGCTGACCGACCCCTGAAATATGTAGTTTTTCAAATAATTATTTAGGTCGTTATAACCGCCTTGAGCCATTAAACTATATTTCAATCCGCTTGGCGCTTCATTTAGCTTTAGATTTATTACACCTGCCACTGCATCGCCTTCCATATCAGATGTAATTGATTTAAATACTTCTACTCCCTGAAGAGCATATTCGGATATACCATTTATATTAGTTGCTCTTGTGTTGTCATCTGTAGAAGGCAGCGGTATACCATCTAATAAGACTTGAGTATATTTTGGGTCTAAGCCGCGTATTACAACACCTGTGCCTTCACCACCAGACCTTATAAGTGAAATACCGGGTAGACGTCCTATTGCTTCAGCCGCATTAGCATCTGGATTTTCTTGAAGGCGATCTGCAGCAACTACATTCACTATCGTATTTGACTCGATCTGTTGGTTAATTGCTCCTTGCTGCCCAACCCTTTGAGCCGATATTACCACTTCTTTACCTTGAATAGAGGTAATTTCCAACACGACATTAAGTTCAGTAATTTTATTGGGTTTTATATTTACTTCAACTGTTTTTGTTACATATCCTACATAAGAAATTGAAATTTTCTGTTTTCCAGCATCAATATTTCGGATTATGTAATTACCATTGACGTCGGTTGCTGCTCCATTGTTTGTGCCTACTACTATAACCGATGCGTAAGGAAGTGCTTCCTTTGTATCGGCTCCTGTTATTTTGCCCCTAAGGCTTCCTTTTTCTGTACTCTGCGGCATTATAAGTTCAGCGCTTGCAAAACAAAAAAACAGAAATACAAGAAGACTAAAATGTATCTTAGTTTTCATATTTTTTCTCTTTCTATAATAATGAATGTCAATTAAATGTTGATTTCTTTTAAGATTAGGAAGTTTGAATTTTCACTTAAATTAAAGTAATATTTTTTTAAGCCCAAAGCCTAATTCAACAAATTGCATTATCAAATTTTGAATGTTTAATTTTGAATAAACTGCAATAAAGTTGAGATAATTTTTATGAAGGATATTTTGTTATTAAAACAAAAATTTGCATGGCAAAACTATAAGTAAGAATGAAGAATAGGACATCTTTTACCTGCACAATACTTCCGAATCAATAACAATATCATGAAAATTATCTTGAATCCCCTGCTTCTCAATTATCTTAATTAGCAAGTCTGTGGAAGATTTACCTATTATATAAGGATTTTGATTAACTGTATAAAAAGGGACACCTAAACGAGAAACAATATTGTTATCACCAAATTCACCGAGCATAATATCCTTTGGAATTGTAAGTTTGCTATCTAATATAGCCTTTCCCGCACCATATGTTATTAAACCTCCAATAGTTATTATCCCGTCTATTCTCATTTTAGTTTTTAATATAGTCGATATTTTTTTATAACTATCCGCAAAATTCCTAAAAGAATGAACTACTAAATCCGGATTAAATGCTATACCATTTTTTTTAAGTGCTAATTTATATCCCTCAAAACGATCTTTTGCTACAGCAATTCCAGTATCTGGACCAAGAAAAAGGATATTTCTTCTTCCTTCACTGATCATCTTTGAAGTCAATTCAAATGATGCTTTTTTATCATCGATTGTTACTGATTTATATTCTAAACCATCAAGTTTTCTATCCCAGCATACTACCTTAATACCTTCTTCACCCAATTTTTTATATATGTCATAATTACTTTTATGACCAGTTGCATTTAATAATATTCCGTCTGCATGAATGTCGGATAAAAACTCTAACTTTTTTCTTTCAATAACCTTATTCTCATCATGAATCAATAAAATAGTTTCATACCCTTTTCTATTTGCCTCTTCATACATGCCTCTTACTGCTTCCGAGAAAAAGGAAATACGTAAATCCGGAATTAATATTCCTAAAATCTTACTTTTATTATTGATCAATGATCTTGCTAATAAATTTGGTCTATAACCCAATTCCTTTGCTTTAGCTTTTACTTTCTCTTTCATGTCAAGAGAAATATCGCTGCTATCCCTTAAAGCTTTAGACACTGTAGCCGGTGTAACCGAAAGTACATTAGCTAAATCTTTTAAGGTTAATTTTTTCCCTGGTTTGATTGTCATAAATTTATTTATTTAATTAAATTGTAAACTTATTTGATACATAAATAAAATAACATATTAAATATACTTTTTCAAATTTCTTTTCCTCTGTTAATCCAAAAAGGAAAACTAAAAACTAAAATAACTGTCCCAAATAAATAAAATATTTTCCCGGTACCAGTTACTATTACTCTTTCAAATACCAAAACGACTGGTATTAATGTTAAGAATACTCCAAGTAAAGATATTATTTTTGTCAATAATTTTACTCGTGATTTATTCATAATATTTGAGTCTTAGTTCATTCCTACTATTTCATTAGAAGGACTATTAACCGGTGTCCTTTTTCTTAAAACATCAACTTCATATTTTTGAATTTCTTTAATATAATCTTCACCGACCGGTACATTGTTAATCAAACAATAATAATTGTAAACTGCACCAAATGGTTTCGTCTTCAACAGCTCAAGAAATGCAAGTCGTTCAAAGTTTTTACCAGTTTCTTCAAATTCCTTTAACATTTTTGTTGGCTCTAACAGGGCATATAAAAAAGCTAGTTGAGCCGCACGAGCGCCAACTACGAATGCACCTATCCGGTTAATACTGCCGTCAAAATAATCGAGACCTATATTTATTCTATTTAATACATTAGCACGGACAATCTCTTGGGCAATAAGCTGAATTTCATCATTAAATATTACAACATGATCACTATCCCAGCGAACACCGCGGCTAACGTGCAACAATAGCTCTTCAACAAACAGTAACAAAGAAGAAATTTTATCACCTATTTGTTCAGTAGGATGAAAATGTCCGTTGTCAAGACATATTAGTTTATTATTTTTAACTGCATATCCCAGGTAAAATTCATGAGAGCCTACTACCATTGATTCGGAGCCGATTCCGAAAAGTTTACTTTCGAGGGAATCCTTGAGATATTTTTTCGGATATTCTTCACTAAATATTTCATCAAGTGATTTCTTTAATAATGTTCTATGCCCATTGCGGTCAACCGGTGTATCTTTCGATCCATCCGGTATCCAGATGTTGTTAACCGTAGGAGTGCCGAGCTGCTTGCCCATCTCTGAAGCAATTCTTCTTGTACGCTTTACATGTTCGATCCAAAATTTTCTGATCTTTTCGTTTTTACTTGAGAGAGTAAAACCATCATCTGCATAGGGATGAGAAAAACATGTCGGATTAAAATCCATACCTATTCCAAGCCTCTTTGCCCAATCAATCCAACTTTGAAAGTGTTTTACTTCTATTTGATCACGATCGATTTTTTCACCCTTAAAATCGCCATAAATGGCGTGAAGATTTATACGCTGCTTACCAGGCAATAAGCTCATTACTTTTTCAATATCATTACGTAATTGATTGATGGTTTTTGCTTTACCCGGATGGTTGCCCGTAACCTGAATTCCTCCACCGTCAAGCTCAGCATCTGGTGTTTCAAAACCAGCCACGTCATCAGCTTGCCAGCAGTGAAGGCTTATCTTTATTTTATCAAGTTGGTTTATTGCTTCGTCAGTGTCAACACCTAATTGTGCGTATTGGTCTTTAGCGTATTGATACTCGGCTTCAATTGTTTTCTTGTTTTCCATAATAAATAACCTTTAATAATATAATTTGAAGTCAATTTAATAGAGGTGAAAGATAAGATAGCTTAAAGAATACTTAAAGCTTTTCGAAATCCTTTGAGGAAAGAAACAAAAAATATATATTTTAATACAGCTCCGCCACGTAAGTCACATTTGGCTTTATTATTGTGGTATGTATCACTTAAACCTTTTCGAAATCCTTTGAGAAAAATATTAAACATCTATTTTAAAGTCAAGGAAAAAATAATATTTTTTTAATATCCCTTTTGCCTCTAATTGACTTGTGAATTATTTAAATATTTTTTCTAAGAATTCCACCGGATGATATATTGGATTTTTTAATTCGTCAGCTATCTGTTCCCGACAAGATGTACCGCTTGCTAAAATTATAGTTTTACTATCAAAAGAATCTGACCTGATAATTTGATGTATTAAGTCATCTCCAATATTTTTACTAACTGCATAATATTCCTTCTTATAACCAAAACTCCCCGCCATACCACAACATTCCACGTTTGAAATACTAACTTGATAATTTAATCTTTGGAAGAATTCTACCGCAGTATATCCTGCCCCGACAGTTTTCATTTGGCAATGTCCATGATAAAAAATCTTAGGCTTCGGCAAATTTGAATCCCCAATATAATCTGACAAGTCTAATTTATGATTTTTTATTAAAATATTAAGATATTCTATAGGGTCATATGTATGTTTAGCAAGTTTTTCAAACTGTTTATCGTTGTTGATTAATTTTTTATAATCATATCTGAAAAGTGCTAATACACTTGGTTCAGCCACAATTATTTCTTTACCATTATCTATCAGTTCTTCAAGATACGCAGCAAGTATTGCTGCTCTTTTAGTAGCTAATTGAACAAGACCTTGTGATTGAGATGCACGCCCATCATCGAGTAAATTACTAAGAGTAATTGACATCCCAAGTTTGTCAAATACTTTTATTACAGCCATTCCTATTTGTGGGTTGTTATAATTAGTATAAACATCTGCAAACAAAACCAACTCTGCGAATAATTCGTTTTCTTTAGTTCTAGGTAAATTACTCTTTCGATACTCTTCATATTGTTTTACTAATGTTTTTTTAGCAAAGCTAGGAATCTTTCGCTGTTTTGCAAAACCAATTGTTCTATCCATTACTGTTCTGCTTATTGATAGATTGCTTACCCAATTAGTAAAATTAGGATTAATTGAACCAAATTTTCCTACCACTGAAAAGTTGCCGAAAAAATATTTTTGTAATGAAGGACGTCCGTCTTTTTTTATTAAACGATTTTTTATTGTTGTATTGAGTCTGGGAATATCAATCTTCACCGGACAATTTGGAACACATCTCGAACAGCCAGTACATAATTCAGCAAACCGAGCTTTTTCAAGGCTGCCCGTAGTGCCGAGAGTCCATGCACCACCAATTCCACCGGTATATACCTCACCACCAAAAGCATGCCCGCCAACCGCCTGGAAAGTTGCACATGAATTCATACATGCACTGCATCTAATACAGTAAAGGGCTTCCTTTAACTCCTCATCTTGACGCATCCGCATCCTACCATTGTCAATTAACACCAAGTGAAATATTCTTTCCTTATCATCTCTTCTATTTAAATTTAGTACTGGTAAATTCAAAGGAGGTTCTAAAATATTTGTATATGATGTTAAAGACTGCCCTGTTCCGCTTGCAGCTAAAAGTTCAATAAATATTCCAAAATCTTTTTTACTCGATATTATTTTTTCTATTCCGGCAACAGCAATATGAACGGCTGGGAGCTGTGTAGTAAGCCTAATATTCCCTTCACTTTCAACTAATAAAATTGTTCCTTCTTCTGCAGAAATTAAATTTGCTCCACTAATACCTATATCCGCTGATAAGAATTTCTCTCGCAAAATATCACGGGCAAATTCAGTTAATTCTTCACCGGTATTAAGAGGCTTCTTTGTATCAAAATGACGTTTAAATAACTCTGATATGCTTTCCCTACTCCTATGAATTGCGGGCGCTACATTGTGCGATGGTTGTTCTTTAGATACCTGCAGAATAAATTCTGCTAAATCGGTCTCCGCAACTTCAACTCCGGCATTTTCTAATACGGAGTTTAGCTCAATTTCTTCGGAAGTAATTGACTTAGATTTTACGACTAGTTTCGCATTGTTCGAAAGACAAACATTTTTAATATATTCTGCTGCATCATCTTTTGATTTTGCCAGAAAAACCCTTCCACCACGTCTTTCAACTACTTCAGTAAGTCTTTTGATAAGCTCCGGCAAATTCTGAATGGAATCTTCTTTTATCTGCCTTGCACGATCTTTTAGCTCTTCATAGTCATCAATTTTTTTTATGGCTTTATATCTGTTTGTATTAAAGGATTGAGTATTAAGACGAACCGCTTCGCTTTCAACATCAAGAGCTAATTTGATTGCTATTTTAAGAGTATCTTTAGAAGTCTTATCGGCTACTTCCCTCGGATGAATTTTATAATCGTTAATATTTCCCATCTTATAATCCTAAGATTATTATATGCAATTTACCAGGTCCATGAACACCTCTTACCAAAGGCCCCATATCAGCAGTAGCGCTGGGTCCGGTAATTATTGAAAAGCTACGTTCTAAACCTTTGCCTTCCAAATATTCCCTCGAAAAAACATCACGTGGTTTAGGTATTATTGTTTTACTATCTACTACAACTACATGTTTGCGTGTAAGCATACTTGCATGACTCGATAAATTTTTTGTAATCGAAACACAAACAGAACCTGTGGAAGCAATTGCACAAAATGCATCCGTAATTCCAATCCTAATTTTCGAAAGTTGTTCCTTAGTCGGTTCAGCTACAACATTTTTATTTAATTTAAATATAGAAAATAATTCGGGGTCCAAATCATCCGGCTGTGCAAGGATAACCATTTCATTTTCAGTAACTGCAACTAACGCTTCATTCAAAGATTTTGCATCGGCAGGAATTCTTTCAACGGTTGCAACTGCTTCCTTTGCTGAGGCAATAAATTGTTCTATTATTTCTTGATTAATTTCATTTTGCATAAAATTACTTTTTTGATTTTAGATGGATAATAATTAATAATCCATATCGGATAATGAAAGATTACATTTCAACAACCACTATTCCATCACTCCAATTTTCCATCACTCCATTTTTCCCATATTCCAAATATTATGTAACACGGGTTAATAATTTATCTCAGTATATTTTTATAATTCTGTTCATTTTCAACAAAGTAGCTTGTATCTTTAGGCGTATATATTTTTAACTCGAACGAATTGGCAACGATCATTCTCCACGCATGAATATCTGCTACGGCACCTGAAGCAATTGCTTGAACACCTATATTCCCAGTTATGGTTCCTTCAATAGGCCCAGCCACAACATTTCGTCCAATAGCGTCAGCAGTTAATTGTGTAAGAAATTCATTTTGAATACCACCGCCTACTGCATGAAGAATTTTGATTTTATTACCGGTTGTTTCTTCAATTTCTTTAATTGTACATTTATATGTGAAAGCTAAACTTTCTAAAATTACTCTGATAATAAAACCAACATTTGTATTATATGATTGACCAGTCTCTTTTAAATAATCGATTATCTTTTCCGGCATATTACCAGCTTTAAGAAATCTTGGATCGCTAAGGTCGACCCATGCTCTCGCAAATCCATTTTCTTTTGCTAAAGAAACCAATTCAGAATAACTATAGTCTTTATCTTTATTATTCCAATAACGTTTACATTCTTGGATAGGCCATAATCCAATTATATTTTTTAGGAAACGTGTAGTATTTTGAACACCGCCTTCATTAGTAAAGTTGTACCTCATCGCTTGCGAAGAAAGAATCGGCTCATTTAATTCAACACCCATTAAAGACCAGGTACCAGAGCTTAAAAAAGCCCAATCACTAACATAAGCCGGCACGGAAGCAACTGCAGAAGCGGTATCGTGACTAGCACTAGCAATTATAGGTATATTCTTATTTAAACCGGTTTGTTCTGCAATAGAAGGTAAAATTAAACCCAGTATAGTACCCGGTTCTACAATTTCGGGAAATATTTTCCGCGGTAAGTTAAATTCATCAATTAATTCCCAAAGCCATTTTCGACTGTTAGGTTCAACTAATCCCGTTGTCGTTGCATTTGTAAATTCTGCTTTCTTTTTACCCGAAAGTAAATAGCTCAAGAAATCAGGTATTAATAGCATTTTATCTGCAAAGTTAAGCAAATTAGTTAAGCGTTTTTTTTCAGAAAGAAGTTGAAATATTGTATTAAACTGGGCAAATTGAATACCTGTTTTATAATAAATTAGTTCTTTGGGAAGAGTCTGAAAAGCTTCGTCCATTATTCCGTCGGTTCGATCATCTCTATAATGATAAGGGTATCCAATTATACGGCCTTCTAAATCAATTAAGACATAATCGACAGCCCATGTATCGACACCGATTCCATCAAACTCACTGCCAAAGGCTTTTTGCGCATTCGTAAGTCCAACTATTATCTCTTTATAAATAGCTAAAATATCCCAGAAGAATCCTTTTTCATATTTGACGTTATGTGTAGTGAAGCGGTGAACTTCGTGCAAGGTTATTTTATTTTCATTTAGTTTTGCAACTACACACCGCCCGCTTTCTGCGCCAAGATCAAAACCAATAAATTTTTTTTCCATAATATCTATTTATTTTCTAAAAAATTTTTTACTTCATTTGCAACAATATATTCCTCATTAGCCGGAATGATAGCAATTTTAATTTTGGAATCTTCATGAGAAATAACACCTTCTTTTGGATTTAAACTATTTTTTCTCTTATCTAAAATTATTCCTAAGTCTTCCATATTGGATAATATTTTTTCTCGAAGAAGCGGAGAGTTTTGACCGGCGCCTGCAGTAAATACAATACAATCAGTGCTGTTAAGAACTGCTAAGTATTCTCCAATATATCTTTTTACATAATATGCAAAAGTTTTGAATGTTAATTCTGCCCTCTTGTTTCCTTTCAGCATCTCTTCTTCAATATCTCTAAAATCACCGCTTATTCCGGAGAGACCATAGATTCCGCCTTTAGCCATTAAAAGATTTTCGGTTTCTTCTATCGATAAATTTTCTTTCTTCATCAAATATAACAAGGCATAAGCGTCAAAATCTCCTACCCTTTTTGCCTGGAGTAATCCGCTTTGTGGACTCATTCCCATTGAAGTATCTATCGAAAAACCATTTTTAATTGCACAAACAGATGAACTTCCCCCAAGATGGCAAGAAATAACTTTGTTAGCTCCAAATAGTTCTTTTGCTCTCATTCCTATGAATCTATGTGAAGCACCATGAAAACCGTATTTGCGAATTCCGTACTTTTCATAAAACTCATACGGAATGCCGTATAGATAAGCTTCCGGGGGAATCTCTTTGTGAAAATGAGTCTCGAATAATCCAACTAATGGTGTATTTTTTAATATTTTTTTAAAAACCGAAATTGCCGTTATATAAACATCCGTATGAACGGGAGCAAGCAAGCGGTAATCTTCCATAGCTTTAACAACATCATCTGTCAATTCCACGCAACCAGAAATTCTTTTAGCAAGAACTGTTTTAAAACCTACTGCAGCAACTTCTTCAATTAAAAATTTTTCTCCAATTGATTTTAAAGATAGATTAATAGCATAAAAATAATCTGGGATTTCTAAATTTATTTTTCCCTTTTCTTCTCCCCCAAAACTAAAAGAATATATTCCTTCTTTATCTCCTATTCGTTCAACATTGGCTTGAAATAGTATCTTCATATCTACCTGATTATCCGGTAGATCAGTCACTTCATACAACTTACATTTATATGAAGTGCTGCCTGGATTTGCTATCAAAATTTTCATGAAGTCACCCTATTAAAATATTTCCTTAACTTGCTTTTATTTTAGCAAGAACTTTCTCCGTAATTTCTTTAACAGCTTGTTCTGTAATTTCATTCCCTCCATGATTATTCAATCCTTGAAAAGTAAATAAGGGTGGTTCATTACTTGGCATTGGAGTAGCATCACAGGTAGCTACCCTACCTTGCAGCTTAAATTTTTCACGTAAACCCATTAGCCTGTCTCTTTCGTTTTCGGGCAACACATTCAAATTACCTAATTGAATTGCTTTCCACACAATGCTTGCTGTATGTTCTAGAGTCTCCATATTATGATATGCACTTAACAAATCACCTCCTAAAGTAAGAGCACCGTGGTTTTCTAACAAAATAGCATCAGAATTTTTTATATGTTCTCTAATTGCATCCGGAATTTCCATTGTTGATGGCAAACCATATTTGGCAGTAGGTACAGCTCCGATTATAATAATTGCCTCTGGTAAAACACATTTGTTTAACGGTATTCCAGCAACTGCAAAACTTGTCGCATAAGGAGGATGGGCATGAACTACAGACTTAACATCAGGTCTTTCCTTATAAACTTCAAGGTGCATTTTGAGTTCACTGGAAGGATGATATTTTGTATTATTCGAAATGACTTTGCCTGTAGAATCAACCTTTATAATCATTTCTCTAGTCATAAATCCTTTACTAACTCCGTGTGGTGTTGTAAGAATTTCTTTATCATTAAGTTTTACAGATATATTACCATCATTGGAAGCTACATAGCCCCGAGTCCAAATTCGTCTTCCTATTTCAATGATAAAATCTCTTAATTCCCATTCATTATTCATTTTATAACTCCATTTTAAATTAATTCTTTTAATACTTCTTCGTGTGGATTTTTTATTATTACATAGCCAGCAAGCATTCCGTCTTGTTTTATATATTCAAGAGCAGGCTTTACAGCCGATTCTAAAGCATCTATATCACCCGTCATTACTACAAATCCTTTCCCACCTACAGCCATTGCAACGTGAACTCTCATTATTTCTAAATTTGCTTCTTTTACAGCAAAGTCTGCAGCTCTTATTGCGGAAACAACAGAAAAGGTTTCAATTACTAACATGCCCCCGATTTTTTTGTTGAGATTTATTTGTATTGGAGTATTACCACTAATTGCTGGAAAAACGCGAGGATCAATATTTGGAATGGCAGTCAAGTTTACAACTGAAAATCCACCCACTTCTCTTGCGACATTGATTGCAGTTTCAACATCAGCAACATTTCCTCGTACTACCATAAAGAATTTCCCCGAACAGATTGTCCTTGCAATTAACTTCTCGACATTAGCCGATTTTAACACAGCATCCTGTACTGCAAATCCTTTATAAATACTGGCTAATTCTATTATTCCGATTGCATTTCTATTTTCCATCTGTTCCTCCTGCCTACCATTAGGCACGCTGAATAGTAATTTCGTTAGAAGTAATTTTTTTTATAATCCCATCGATCGAAGCATGAACATTACTCGATATCTTGCCGGATGCTTCTGCTATTAAATCATATCTCTTGACTAAGTCTCCTTCTTTCACCACGGCTTTTGCCGGAGTTCCAACGTGCTGGTCAAGCGGAACTCGGACTGTTTTAGGATTAATATTTAAATTTTTTAGTGGCCCTTCGTCTTTAAACATCAAAACGTCAAGTCGTTGCATAAGTTTTCTTGTTGGAACTTTTCGATATTCATACATTGGATGCACTGTAACTTGTTCACCATCCCATTTTAAATTTTGTTCACGTGCTAATCGTTTTTCAATTACTGTTGCTCCTCTCGGATCTAATCCTTCGGGACAAGCATACATTGTACATAGGTTGCATTCGCAACAAGAAAAATTACCAGGATATATCATTGGATATTCTTCCTGGGTAAACATGCGGTTTCGCATTGCTGTTTCTGGTCTGACAGGTTGTCCTAATAAATATCTTGGGCAGAATTCAGTGCAATATGAACATTGATCGCATCCCGCTTTTGCAATTATATCTATAGCGTGAGGAGTAGAAAATCTTTTATACATGGTTACACAATGATGGTCCTCGGGTAAAATAATCAATGCCCCGGTCCTTTTAGAAACAACTTTGTTGAAGTCATTTTCTAAAATTCCCATCATCAGACCACCAGAACGTACAACATAATTTGAAACAGTAATATTAAAATGTGAAAGGATATCGGCAAAGGAAGTTCCGACCGGAACTTTAATTGTTGCTGGCTCTGTTACTGCACCTGCTACCGAAATAAATTTATCAACTACGGGTTTATTTAATCCAATATTATAAAGAGTTTCAACATTCTGTACTACACAACCAACGGAAATAGGAAGAGCGCCGGGCTTTACTATCCTTTTAGTCGTCATATAAATCAAAGTAACTTCATCGCCGGCAGGATAAACATCCTCTACCTCAACTATTTTTATATTTCTACTTACTTTTGATTTTAGTAGTTTTATTTCTTCTATGTGCTTATTTTTAATCCCGATAATGCCTTGTTTAGCACCTGTAATTTCCATAACACTTTTAAAACCATTTAAAACTTCATTGCTGTTATGAAGGATTAACTCCATATCTTTATGAAGCAAAGGTTCACATTCTGCTGCATTCATAATTACTGTATCGGGGTTAGAATTCAATTTTACATGTGTTGGAAAACCAGCACCTCCAGCTCCAATAACTCCTAAATTTCCTATTTCATTAATAGTCATAAATCTAAATATTTTTATATATCGTGATAATTTATTTTATCAACCACAGCCATAATAAGAGTTCTAATCGGCGCAAATTTCAGATTAAATACAGATTTTGAAACTCCTGGGGCACCTCCACACACAACAATATCACCAATTCCAGCTCCCACATAATCAATAGCTACCCATTCATTTCCGTTAGAAGTACCATCTGGTAAAATTGGCTGTACAATAAAAACAATTCTACCATTATAAGCATTGTGTTTTTTTGTAGATGTTATTTTTTTTTCTACTCTTGCCAAAAACATTATGAAATCTCATCAACTAATTCAACAATACTTGCATTTACCGGTGCGAAGCCAGAATCAAAAGCTTCAGTTGCATCGGAACTTGTTACGTAAATTACTTTGTCTCCGCTTGCCGCAATATTTTGGGGGTCAGCAACAACAAGTGGAATTTCTTTCTTTTCTCCTTTTGATGAAATTGGCTGAACAATGTACATTCTACACCCATTTATTTCCTTCACCTTTTTTGTTGCCCAAACAACTCCAATAACAACACCTAATTTCATAGTCTATTTTATTTTTTGGGTTATTTGGATATCATCAATGATAGCAATAATTACTGCATCAATTGGAGCATTTTTAGTTGCTTCAGTCATTCTGGCAGACGAGCCAAAAGAAAGGAGAACAAAACTTCCTTCGCCCGCTTGAACAGCATCAACAGCAATGTGATATGAATTTAAAGGTTCTCCTTTATAATTAACTTCCTTACACAATAGAAGTTTTTTGCCATTTAAGCTCTCATCTTTTTGTGAAGAAACTACTGTTCCTATTACTTTTGCAAATATCATTATTTTTGGTTATCTATTAAAAGTTTTATCTAAATCATCAACCGGACGTGGAATGATTAATTGAGAAACTACTTCACCAATCTTAGAAGCTGCATCCGCTGCGGATTCTATTGCAGAACGTACTGCCGCAACATCACCTTCAACCACAAATGAAACATAGCCGCTTCCAACCTGACGCCATTCAACTAACTCTACATTTGCTGCTTTTAAAGCTGTATCTGCACCTTGAATTAAGGGTGCAAATCCTTTTGTCTCAAGTATACCAATTGCATTTTTAACTGCCATTTTTTTCTCCTAAATACAAATTAAAAAATAATCATTAAACAAATCTCAAAGCACCATGTGTCATTATTCGGCGCTTACGAACAAAATTTAAAGGTGTACAAATTCCTTCACCCGTAGGTGTAGCAATGGTATGAGAAAAGTATGCCTCTCCCAAATCCCCGCCATCTCCACGTAAAGTTCCGCCATTTATAGTATGCACATCGCAATTTAATTCTCTTGTAAATCTTGTAGCACGTTCTATGTCTTTGGTAAAAATACTCGCTGTATGTTTAAAACCATGTTCTGCTTTTAGAGAAGCTTGCAAACCATCTTCAAAGTCTTTTACCTTAACAACCGGAATGCATGATGTCATTTGTTCGGCAACAACCCATGGATGGTCTCGGTTAGTTTCACCAAATAATAAAGGAACGCTTTCTGGCAAGTCTATCCCAATTGCTTTAGCCAAAACATTAGCATTGCGTCCAACATAATCACGACCAATAATCCAATGTTTTCCTGAAAGCTGTAAAGCTTTGTTAGCAAGCTGATCCATTTGATTAGTTGATAATCGAAAATTACCAGCCTTTTCCATGGCACTCATAAATACATCAAAAACTGTTTCAACTACAAAAATCTCTTTCTCAGCAATACAAAGGACGTTATTATCATAACTCGCACTCTGCGTAATTTCATTTGCAGCTAAATTAATATCAGCCGTTTCATCAATGAGAACTGGCGGATTACCTGGACCAGCAGCTATAACCTTCTTAGGATATGTCATTGCCATATCTACCATAAAAGGTCCTCCTGTAACTGATAAGAGTTCAATCTTTTCGTGGCTGAATAATATTTTTGCTGTTTCAAGAGTGGGTTCAGCCACACAAGTTACCAGATTTTTAGGCGCTCCAGCTTTTACCATATATTGATTAGCAAGTTGAATTACCTTTGCGTTTAGTTTTTTTGCCGATGGGTGTGGATTAAAAGCAATAGTGTTACCACCGGCAAGCTGAATTATTATATTATTTATCATCGTCGGCCCGGGATGTGTGCTTGGGGTAATATTGCCAATTACTCCAAATGGAGAGTATTCGTCCAGTGCAAGCCCATTTTTACCTGACCATGCTTGTGGATTAAGATACTCAACTCCAGGGCTGTTTTTTGCCGCATTTTCAAACTTCGCTATTTTATGCTCAACTCTCCCCATCTTTGTCTCCTCAACTGTCATTTTAGCAAATTCTTCTTTATAATCTAATGTCATTTGCCTCACAGAATCAATAATAGTTTTGCGGCATTGTTTACTGCGCTCCTTAAATAACAAAAAAGCTTCATATGCTGCTTCAATAGCATCGTTCATATCATCAAATACACCCCAATCGCCTTTATCTGAAGCTAAATTTGAGGTGGAATCAATTTTACTTTGATCTATTACTTGACGTACGATATTTTGAACCAAACTCTTTAATTGGTCTTCATTAATATTCACATTCATCCTCAATTATTATTTAGCAGATTTCTTTTCTGATTTTATCGGGTCTATAGAAAATTTGGTTACTAATTTTTCTGATGGTCTAGGAATAACTAATTCCGATACAACATTTCCAACATTTTTACCTGCCTGTGCTCCGGCTTCAATAGCAGCTTTTACTGCCGCTACATCACCTCTTAAAACAATACTCACTCTTCCTCCACCTGTTTTAATTAATTTCCCTAATTTAACATTAGCCGATTTTACCGCAGCATCTGCTGCTTGAATAGCCGTGGTATATCCAACTGTTTCTATTATTCCAAGTGCGTCTATCATTTTTCTTTTCTCCTATTTTTCTATTCCAATTAAATCAAATATCTCTTCGTGGGCTGAAGGGATAATATTAACACTGACCAATTCGCCTACTTTTGCAGCTGCATCGGAACCCGCTTCAATTGAAGATCGTACAGCACCTACTTCACCACTAACTATTGCTGTTACGTAAGCACTACCAATTTCAACTCGCTTAACAAGTTCTACATTTGCAGTTTTTAACATAGCATCTATAGCTTGTATAGCCGCTGTATTTCCGCGCGTCTCAACAAATCCTAATGCTACTCGCGACATATTTAACTCCTTTTCTTTATTTTTTAATTGTTATTAAGTATAAGTTTTTGTTTTTTTATAATATCTTTGGCACCCGGAGTAATTATAGTCCCTTTGGGTACAATTATTTCACCTATAGACGGATCAAGCGATTTAAGATGATTTTCCGTTAGCAATGGTGTTTTATAATTGCTCATATCAATCAGTTGACCTTGCTTATTTTGTTTCATGCTTGCAATCGAATTATAAGAACTTGATTCTTTGAATGAGAAATCTATCTCTTCTCCCAACTTTAACAACTCAGAAATGACTTCCCTGACAATAATCTCAATTAGTTTTTCAATTTCTATTTTCACTTCAAATCACCGTCAGATTTTTTATACAAATTTGTTCTACCCGATGTTATTGAATCAATTATAGCAACTATTGTATTATCTGTGGCTGTATGTTTTGTCATCCGCGTCATTCTGGCTGATGAAGTCGAACAAAGTAATACTATATCCCCATTACCTGCATTTACGGTATCAATACAGGCTGCCGTTTTCTGAGTATCAGCTAAATTTTCATCAAGATAGGTTACAATCATAATTTTTAGTCCATCTAAGTTTCCGTCTTTTCTTGTGGAAACTACATTTCCTATTACTTTACCTAATTTCATTTTTTTGCTTTACATTTTACCAACAAATTCAACAAAAGTCTCTTCACGAACGTTTGCTGCGTTAGCATCATCTGTATCTAAATGTATTTGTAATTTCCAATTGTCATTTGTCCTAATAAGAACATTTTCGAATATTGTACTTTTCTCTCCGCCAATACGTACCTTACAAAAATCTCCATCTTTTAACCCAAAAAGTGACGCATCTTTATTAGTACAATGAATATGTCTATTTGCGATGATTGCACATCTTTCAAGGTATAACGAACCATTTGGTCCGACTAAGGTTAATGGTTCAGCTTCTTCAAGAAAGCCAGAATTTGTGACTGGCGGATCAATACCGAGAAAAATCGCATCCGTTAAAGAAACTTCGACTTGATCGTATTTCCTTAATGGACCTAATATTCTAACATTAGGTATGCTTCGTAATTTGGGACCTACTATTGTAAGTAAACTTTTGGAGGCAAATTCACCCGGTTGATATAATGGTCGCATCGATTCTAACTCAACACCTTCACCAAATAGTTTATGAAACGTATTCGCTGTAAGATGAATATGACGATTTGAAATACCAAGTGGAATTTTGGGAAGAAAATTAGAACTTAAAGAAGACGTCGTTAAATGTGGGGACTTTTGAAAATAATTTTGAACTTCGCCTACAATTAATTCTATTAATTTTTGGTCGGGAATTTTATCAAGCTGCATATTGTTTATTTTCGAACTCAATTTTAACCTTTATAAATAATCAACTAATCTGTTATTATAACTTCAATATTTGCTTTACGTAAATTTTCTATTTCTTCAATAGGAGCGGAAGAATCTGTTATGACCCTTGAAATTTGATTTAAGTCTGCAAATGAAGATAGACCAGTCTGGTTAAATTTACTTCCATCAACTAAAATAAAGACTTCTTTTGCACGGTTTACAATAAATTTTTTTAATTCAATTTCTAACAAATGAGTATCGGTCAAACCATCCTTGAACGAAATTCCCCAGGCTCCCAAAAATGCTTTTTGAATTATAATATCGTTAAAAAAACTACTTGTGGGAAGTCCAGTAATTGAACCAGTTGTATGTCTTAAATATCCTCCCGGTAGTAACACATTTATATTATTACAGCCCATAAGTTCAATTGCTGTCCAGATACCCGTAGGTATCACTGTGATGTCTTTTAATTCTTCTCGCTTTCTTACTGCATGAGCTAATGCCAGAACAGTAGTACTTGAATCAAATAACACCGAATCTGAAGAGTTGATAAACTTAGATGCTAGTTCACCAATTTTTTGTTTTTTATGAGAATTAAGACTTTTTCTAATCTGAAAAGAATATTCTTGCCTAACTCGTTCTTCTACTAAACGAGCTCCCCCGTGGATTCTATCTACCTTTCCTTGTTTTGCTAACGCTGTTAAATCATTTCGAATTGTTACCTCAGAAACATGCAACAACTGACTTAATTCAAGAACTGACGCATTTTCTTTGACAGCTAATAGTTTTAATATTTTTTGTTGTCTTTGCATCATTTATTTTCTTCAAAATAAAATTCATTCTAATTCCTGAAGTCAATATAAAAATATTTTTGTTTACTTGCAATATTTTTTTGTTTTTTTTCGTTTTATTTTCATTTCCTCCCCATTTATACATTATAATTTTTCTTCTCTTTAAAATATATTTTCTTTAATCTTTTTTATTGTTCTATTATAAATAAATTAAACGATTTTGATGTTATTGCAATCCCAATTTTATAGTGAGGAACAATCTTATTATTGTAAAGAGATTGCCACGCATACTTTTGTCTCTACTTTTAACAGTTAAGCCAGAGATAATGCCAAATGGCAATGAAAATCATTAATTGAGTAACTTTTCATTTTTTAATATATCACTATATTGTATAATTACATGTTTAGCAATACCGGTTGCCAAGTGAATATTAGTAAGTCTCTGGCTTAAAAGTAATATCTTGGTTTTGTTCGTAAACAATTTTGACTCTGTTAGCTTTTTTAAATATAAATCATAGTAAAATTATTACTACAAAAATTATTCGATTTTTTGTGTGTGAAATGTGGAGAAGCTTATCATAAAAATCTTGTTTAAGACAATAAGTAATGCTCTTTTTATACCTATTATTCAGTATTTTCATACTAAGAGCATCCTATTGCCTCGCATCTATCAGTCTCTGAATACGTTCTGAATACGTTCTGAATACGTTGTCTATCCAATTCTAATTTATTTTAAAATATTCTCGCTTAGTGGTCTTTGCCGATATGTTAATATCTCCCCTTTTTAACTATTCTACCAATTTAATAAGTCTATTTTTGCCTAATTATTTTAAGCAAAGATGATTTTCAATCATAAATTTTCTTATTTAATTATAATAATTTTTTTACTGAAAGAAAAGTATTTAGTCAAAAAAATGTATTTCAAACCTGGTTGAATGCTTCTTTATCAAAAATTTTTCATATATCATTTTGAAATAACTATCTGAAAATTTTTACATTTATCTCTGAATCCCACTAACACTTTATTGTTTATTTCATTTTCAAATTAAATTTAATATCACGATATGAGTGATTCTTTTTTATTTATTTTGGTAAATATGAAACATTTAGTTTTTATTTCTCATATTTCTTGATTTTATTTACTAATAAAAATAAATTTTGTATTCGCATTTTTAAAATTATGGTAACTCAAAAAAATGAAGAAAAAAATATCGCCGTTAATCGTAAGGCAAGGCATGATTATTCAATTCTGCAAACTTTTGAGGCGGGAATTGTTCTTCAAGGTACCGAAGTGAAGTCTTTACGCTTAGGGAAAGCAAATCTTGTAGATAGCTATGCTACATTAAAAGATGGTGAAATGTGGCTTGTTGGAGCTCATATAAATATTTATGAGCAAGGCAATATTAACAATCATGAACCAACCAGAACGCGGAAGCTTCTTCTTAACAAAAGCGAAATAAGAAAACTTGTCGGCAAAGTAAAAGAAAAAGGGTTAACCCTTATTCCATTACGACTTTATTTTAAGAATGGCAAAGCAAAAGTTGAAATTGCATTAGCCAAAGGAAAAAAGATTTACGACAAGAGAGAAGCAATTGCCAAAAAGGATTTGCAACGAGATTCTGAAAGAAAAATAAAATTTTAATTATTATTAAAATTATTAATCATGTTAAAATTTTTTTTACTTAAATTTGCACAATTAAAATTAAACATATTTATGATATAAAAAACTGGTAGATGACAAAATTTAATTTCCCCACCATTAATGAGCAGATGGACCTTATTAAACGCGGTTCATTTGAAATCATTCCCGAAGAAGAATTATTACATAAGCTCGAAAGATCAAAAAAAGAAGGAAAGCCTCTTAATATTAAGCTTGGCTGCGATCCCAGCAGACCTGATTTGCATATCGGACATTCCGTAGTTCTAAGAAAGCTAGCTCAATTTCAATATCTCGGTCACCAAGCTATCTTAATAATAGGAGATTTTACTGGAATGATTGGTGATCCCTCTGGCAGAAATATTACTCGACCTGCTCTGTCTTTAGAAGAAACAAGAATAAACGGTCAAACTTATCTCGAACAAGCATCTAAAATTCTTAATAGAGAAAAAACAAAAATTGTTTATAACTCCGAATGGCTAAGTAAAATGAGCTTTGAAGATGTTATTAAACTGGCATCAAAATATACCGTTGCCCGGATGCTTGAAAGAGATGATTTTACCAAAAGATTAAAATCCGGCGAACCAATTAGTCTTCATGAAATTTTGTATCCCTTAGCTCAAGCTATGGATTCTGTCGCCATTAAAAGCGACGTTGAACTCGGTGGTACTGACCAGAAATTTAATCTTCTTGTTGGTAGGGATATCCAAAGAGAATTCGGTATTGAACCGCAGGTAATTTTAACCATGCCACTTATTATTGGAATAGACGGCGTAGAAAAAATGAGTAAGTCTTACAATAATTATATCGGAATTTCAGAAACACCTACTGAAATTTACGGCAAAACTCTCTCTATACCCGACTCTTTAATTTATAACTATTTCGAACTTGCTACTGATATTTCCAACGATGAACTAAAAGAAATTAGAAAAAAACTAAACAACCCAGAAGAAAATCCGCGAAATTTAAAACGACAGCTTGCAAGAACTCTTGTAAAAATGTACTTCGATGAAAATGCTGCCATTAAAGCTGAAGAAGAGTTTGATAAAATATTTATCAAAAAAGAAATTCCAGAAGAAATCCCAGAGTGCATCTTTGATAACGGAATAAAAGAAATTGGAATACTTGATTTAATTGTAAAGGTGAATTTTGCTCCATCTAAAGGTGAAGCAAGAAGACTTGTCTCTCAAGGAGGAGTTTCAATAAACGGTAAAAAAATTGAAGATGTTACTTCAATTGTTAATCTGGAAAATGAATCTATTCTAAAAGTAGGTAAAAGAAAATTTATTAAAATAATTTTAAAGTAATAAGGAGATGATAATTTGTATGTTCCAACAAAAATATTTTTTACCAAAGGGGTAGGCCGACATAAAGAATATCTAACATCTTTTGAACTTGCATTAAGAAATGCAGGCATTGAAGTTTGCAACTTGGTTACTGTAAGCAGTATATTCCCTACCAATTGCAGACGAATTAGTAAAGAAGAAGGATTAAAAGAATTAAAACCGGGACAAATTACATTTTGTGTAATGGCTCGAAACTCTACTAACGAACCCAACAGGCTGATCGCATCTTCTATTGGCGTTGCTCTGCCAGCAGATAACAACCAGTATGGCTATCTTTCTGAACATCACCCGTTCGGTGAAACTGAAAAGGTAGCTGGTGAATATGCCGAAGATTTGGCTGCAACCATGCTTGCTACTACTCTCGGTGTTGAATTTGACCCTAATACCGACTGGAGTGAAAGAGAAAATATCTATAAAATGTCTGGTAAAATTGTGAGATCTTTTAATATAACTCAATCTGCCGAAGGCGACAAAAATGGACTTTGGACGACTGTTATTGCAGCCGGTGTCTTGCTGCCTTGAAAAGGACAGTTTATTTTGTTTAATGAATTATTTTTCTGGATGATTTTTGCAGCCTTTGCATCTACCATTATTTTTGTCGATCTTTATCTTACCGATCATAAACCCGGCAAGGCTGGTCTTAAAAGAAGCTTAATCTGGAGCGGTGTGTGGATAACTACCGCTCTTTTATTTGACATTCTTATCTTTTTCTATCTTAACAATGGGCATCTGAAAGCTATTGAATTTTTAACCGGTTACCTCGTCGAATATTCACTTTCTGTTGATAATCTTTTTGTGTTTCTTCTGATTTTTAGTGTAATGAATATCTCACCGCATAGTCAGCCGCATGTCCTAAAATGGGGAATTTTAAGCGCAATTGTCTTTAGAATTATATTCATCCTTGTTGGCGTAGGATTAATAGATTTATTCCATCCAGTTATTTACGTCTTTGGTTTAATTTTAATCTTTGCCGCTTATAAAATGGCATTTGGCAAGGACAAAAAAATCAATTATGAAAAAAATCCCTTAATTAAATTGATAAAAAAATACTTTAATATTCTTGACGATTATAAAGGAGAAAAGTTTTTCGTAAAAAAGAATGGCAAAATTTTCGTTACTTCACTCCTTCTTACATTACTCTTGATTGAATCAAGTGATATTGTTTTTGCCATCGATTCTATCCCAGCTGTTATTGCTATTACCCAGGATCCATTCATAATTATTACCTCAAACATCTTTGCGATTATCGGATTACGGTCTCTTTATTTTGCCCTCTCCGGTATTGTAGGTATGTTTTATTTTTTAAAATATGGAGTTGCATGTATTTTAGTTTTCGTAGGAATTAAAATGATTCTATCGGAAACAATTACTATTCCCACTATTATTTCTTTGGAAGTAATTGCCTTCTTCTTAATTCTTTCGGTTACTTTATCGTTGTTTTTTAAGAAGAAAATTTCTTAATAACCCCATAAAGATGAATTATAATTGCAGCCGATAACCCAACAAGCATTGGTTCAACTTCCCCAATAATTTTTGTATTTAGAAAATATGCCTGCCTAATAAAAAACCAAACCAAACTGAACATCACTGCAGTTATCATTTCAAAAAATAAAATATTATTATCAATCTTGAATTTAATATAATAAGCACTAATTATAGGCAAAATTATTCCAGGAATGCAAAATGATCCAATTGTATACCATATTTCTATAACGGATGGTACAAAGTAAGCTAAAATTATAGACAATACCCCTGAAATGATTAAGCCTAAGATTGTATAATACTTTAATTTTCCTTCTTTGTTTTTTTTACTTAACCTATAAATAAAATCTCGGCTAATTGTAGTAGCACTTAAAAAATAAAAACTGTTTAAAGTAGACATAATTGTTGCAAACATTGCTGCATAAAAAATTCCTTTTATTCCTTTACCAAGAATTTTTTCTGCAAAAAGAGGATATGAAAGCACAGGATTTTTTAAATTTGGTAAAATAGCTTTAGCATATAACCCTGTTGTAGTTGTAAGAAAATCAAAAAGAGCAAAAAAGAAAATTGAAATTAATATTCCATATGCTGCTATTTTCCCATCTTTGGCAGCATAACATCTTTGATGAAATCCAGGGTCGGCAAAAGTCCACAGTGCAATTAAAAACCACACAATTATATATGTAATTGAAGCACCTCCGGTAATTTGAAGATAAGTAGCAGGTAAATTTTGTTTTAGGAACTGAACTCCCCCGAAATCAGAAACTGAAATAAAAACAACAATCATAAAACCGGCAAACATTACGAAAAATTGAATAACATCAGCATAAATATCAGACCTGAATCCACCTTTGAATTGATATGCAAGCGAAAGCAACACTCCCAAAATTAAACTAAAAATAATATTTGTCCCTAACAAAATAGCAATTAGATTAGCAGTCATTAGTAAATAAGGAGCCGGCGAAACCAAAACAAAAACTATTATAGCGGAGGTAAGGCTAACTTTTTTATCATAAACCTGGCTTAACTTATCTGGTATTGTAAATAAAGATGCCGAACGGATTTTCTTTGCAAGAAAAATTGCAAATAAAAATGCAAAAATATAATAAGGCACACCTTGTGTAAACCAACTCATTAAACCGTATCGATAAGTAAATTCCCCTACTCCTAAAATTCCACCGTACCAGGTGGAAACATTCGTTAGAATAAAAAGAAATAACCCAACTTTCCTTCCAGATAGAAGATAATCTTCCGCTTCATTTTTTGTCTTTCTTCCAAAATAAAATCCAAAGCCAAGGACTAAAACAAAAAAGATAATTATTATAAAAAAGTCTAACGGGCTAAATGAAACCATTTTTTTTCATAACCTTAAAATCGCGCACAACAAAAATTTTTCCACCGGAAATATTCAATTTAACTTCGTCAGACATGGCTTCATTACTAGTACTTTCTTTTTGCCCGAAAGGCAAGGCGACATTATCAAGCGGATATTTCAATCCATACGATTTAATTTTAGTTTTTGGATTTAATCCGTATAAAGAAATTATTTCATTTTTTTGAGTTTTAATCTCTACCTTGCCTGTGTAAGCAGTCAAATAAGAATTTTCTGCAATGATACTTAATTTTATTAAATCGAAAAATTTGATCACTATCCCAAGATTGCAAAATGTATGATCAAGTCTATCGCCGGTTACTCCAACAAGTATAGCATCAGTAAATTTTTTTTTGATAGCATATTTAAGACATTTCTCAACATCTGTATCATTTTGCCTTTTAAATTGAATAATTTTAGACTTATTCTTGAAAGCAGTTAAAGTCTCTTTTGAAATGGAATCAAAGTCACCAATAATTACATCTGGAATAATTCCAAGCTTATAAGCTGCGTTTGCTCCCCCATCAGCACAGATTAAAGTATTATAATTTCTCTTTCTTAAAAAAAATAAAACATTTTTTTTAGGAGCTTTACCATTTGCCCAAATAATACATTTTTTCAAAAACTAATCCTATTTTTTATGGAGTTTATTCAACATAAATTAAAATTTTTTTTAGATTAGCAAAGAATAAACTCCGTACCAACCTAAAGCCCCAATTGTATACCGGCTAAAAAATTTCTTTCAGCCCAAGGATAAAAATACTGTCCGGTAGCATTTGCAGAAAATAAGCCATTAAAAATATTATTTACTTGCACAAAAATCTTTGATGATTTTAATGCCGAAAATTCTTTTAAACTATATGAAGCAAAAAAATCAGCAGTAAAATAAGCATCATTAACATTATCAGAATAACTAATAAAGCCTGGATATTTTTTCAAATAAGAAGTAATATTTTTATCAAAATTATCAGAATAAAATTTCCCCACATATCTACCAGTAAATTGAACAAAGAAACCTTTATAATGATAGTTAGCACCGAAATTAGTTAAAAAATCCGGAAAGCCAGTAATTTTATTTCCACTTAAATCTATATAATCTGAAGCATTAATAAAATAAGTCCCTTCTAAAATTTTATTAGAAGAAATAGTAGCATTTGCATAAATGTTAAATTGTGGGAGCACGTCATAATTAATTGAAAGTTCTGCTCCAGCATGAACAGTTTTTTTCATATTTCCAATTTCGGGTTGACCATAAATATCAACTTTCCCGTTATCGACTATTTCATCTTGAAAGAGCATATAATAAAGATTTAATGAAGCTGATAACTCATTATTTTTATATGAAGTTCCTAATTCGAAATCATTCATAGTTTCGGGCTTTACAAGTGGATCATTAAAATTATAAGAGCCATCAGGATTTAACCCAAATTGTGGAGTAGCTCCACCGCTAGATTCATCTGCATTATAGTAATCAGAAAGTCTTGGCTCATCAGAAACCCGAGCAAAGGAAAAGAAAATATTGTGCTCCGGAGTCAATTTATAATTAATTCCAAAACGTGGATTAAAAAATAAATTGCTTACTTTAAAGTCATTATGCAAATACTTTTCATTATAAAAATGATATTGATGATAAGCGAATTGTAATTCTCCAAGTAAATTAAGTTTGTCATTTAGGTTATAAGTTTCATGTATAAAACCATTGGCAATATCCTTTGCACCATTATAAAAATAATATCTAAAATCCGGTTCTAACCCTGCAGGTAAGAACTGCCCAAAAATTATACTTCCCCAATGAACTGAGCGATGTAATCTTATCTCGGCTCCTACTATCATCTCTCCGTTATTTTGTTTTATGCTTATTCTTGGTATCCACCCAAACTGGGTATTATCAACTTCAGCCTGAATTAAAACATCCTGAGGATTCATTGTTGGATGAAATCCATTTTGAGACGTCAATCTTAAATAAGTAGTATCAGCCCATGACCCGTCAAAATTAAAAAATCCATCACCTGTTACCAAGAATAACGCAGAGTTTAAATTAATGTTTGGACTAATTTTTAATTCATTTAAAAGTTCATAATGAGGTTGAGAAAAATTTTCAATTTCGGATGGTCGTCTTTGCACCGTATATGTATAACCATTTGAATCGGCTCCCCAATCTGAGTAATTAGCACGTCTTAGATTTTCATTCTTGATCGCAAATTTAGGCAAACCAGTATAAGCCAATCCATCAGCAATAGGACCACCATAAAGATTTATCTGGGTCGTAAAGTTTTTATCATAACGAACAGCAGAAAAATAATACGCATTATATTTTACCCATGCTTCATTTCTATAACCACTGCTTAGTATTTCTGAAAGATTTGCATAGAAAGAATATTTATTATCAATTAAACCGCTTGCAAAAGATGCACTATATTTCCTCGTGTTGTAACTTCCGGAAGCGGCGGAAAAATTAAGCATTGGATTATTTGAAAAAGTAGAAGTAATAATATTTATAGACCCGCCAATTGCAGGATAACCAATAATTCCAGAACCGGCTCCACGCTGCACTTGAATAACAGCTGTAGATGATAACAAATCGGGAAAGTCTAACCAATATACATTGTGGTCTTCTGGATCATTTTGTGGAATTCCATTTATAGAAACAGAAATTCTTCTTTGATCAAAACCTCTAATCGTTAAATAATTGTAGCCAATGCCATTTCCATTTTCTGAGTAAAATGTAGTCGAAGGTAGCGTAGATAAATATTCCGGTATATCTTGTACGGTATAGTTTTCCTCGATTTGCTTTTGAGTAATCTTATTAAAGGCAAGCGGAGTTACGCCTTCTTTACCGAGGCTCCCTTCTACCAAAACTGTTTGAGCTGGAATTACCTTCGCTTCTAATTTAATTATCAAAACATTTTCAGTGTTAAGGTTAGTAAGAGGTATTTTGCGGCTATTGTAACCAATGTAACTTACAACTAAAGTATCAGTTTTTGAAAAATTTCCGGTTATTATAAATTCTCCTTCCTTGCCAGACAAAGTACCGATTCCAGTACCGAAGATTGAAAGATTAGCATCAGACAATGGTTTTGAAGTCTCGGAATCTATAACTCTTCCCCTAATCGTCAACTGTTGACCAAATAGAAATGTCGAAAAAAACATAAAAAGAATGACAAAGTATTTCATTTTTTCTCCTTGTTTAAATTGAAAAAGCCGTTTTATAGAAAACGGCTTTAACTAATTCATTCATTTTATGTTTCAGCCCGTTTCCCTACGCTGGCATTATCCAGATCAGGTTAAGGGTATTTTCTCAGTCATCCCATAAAAAAGGAACAACACCCCTAACGGCTTTTATAAAAAAAATAAAAGAACAAAATTTCTAACTGTACAAATTATTTATACAATTATAAAAAAATATATGAAATTATTCAACTCTTAATCTTTCTCCAGGCTTAATTTCATTACCAGAAATTTTATTTAGTTCTTTCAATCTTTGAACTGATAGATTGTAATCTTTGGCAATACTGTACAAAGATTCGCCCCTATTAACTTTATGAATTTTTGCTCTGGGCTTAGAATGAACTAAATTAGATTTTCCTTTTTTCTCAGAAGGATTAAACGTTGCCTTTGAATTACTTGATTTTACTTTTAAGGTTGAACCAGCCACAATATTATTATCGCTTAAATGGTTTAACTTTTTAATTTTTTCAACCGAAGTATTAAAGCGATTTGCTATATCTGCAATTGTATCGCCTTTTCTAACTTTATAAAGACCTGGCATTTCTGAATTATCTGCATAAGAATTATCCGAAATATCATTAACGTCAGCATCAGAATAAATCTTTAATGTTTGCCCAGAGAGAATTTTATTTGTTCTGAGATTATTCCATCTTCTAATACTCGAGGGAGAAACTTTATATTTTTCTGCAATTTGCCCTAATGCTTCTCCAGGTTTTACTTTGTAATAATTAATATTTGCAATTGTCTTTGGAGAATTATCACCTAAAGATTCTGTTCTTTCGTTTGTATAAATTCTTAAAGTCTGTCCAGCAACAATCCTATCGTTTTTTAAGGAATTCCATCGTCTTAAAGTAAGAACAGGAACACCGAACTTTGAAGCTAATTGACTTATTGTTTCTCCCCTTCTGACTTTATAATTGAATACTTTTGTATGCTTTGTAAAAAGATTTGAACTTTCGGCAGAGGCTAAATATCTGGATTCTCTATCAGTATAGATTTTTAATTTTTTACCAAGAGAAAGTTTATTGCTCCTTAAATTGTTCCAATCTTTTAGTGCTGCAACAGAAACACCGTATTTATTTGCTATTGAACCAATGCTTTCACCTCTCCTAACCCGGTGATATAAAACATCATTATTGTTGTCATTGTTTTTAATAATTGTAGAAGCAGCAGATGATTTTTCTATAGAAGTTTGATTGTCTAAACTTGCATAAAAATCTTTTTTATCCGCCGGAACATATATTGTTAAATCCTGACCAACTACAATGCTTTTGGTATAAGGAATGTTGTTCCAATTTCTAATATCTATTACTCTCTGGTGAAATAGATCAGAAATATTTAAAAGATTATCGTTCTTTTTTACCCTATAATGAACTGCCACTAATCCTTCTGGAATTACTGGTTTATCTGCTATTGATGCTGAATCAATTCCATCAGAATTTTGAATGCCATTGTTAGCAGAAAGATTAACATCTAAACTAGCTGAGCTTGAATCACTAACAGAATTCTTATTTAAAGCAAGATATGGTGAAACATATTCTTCATTATTACTGTCTGAGGAATTATCAGCTACCGAAGCAGAATCGGTATCAGTATCCTCAGCATTTTGAATATTCGTATTATAAGCAACATTCTCAGATGATATATTACTAATCGGTATTTTTAATTTAACACCGGGATATACTCGTGATCTTACAGAAATATTATTTGCATCAGCAAGATCAACTTTTGAAACTCCATAACGTGAAGCAATTCTACTTAATGTTTCCCCTCTACGGACTATATGAACAACATAATTTCTCATAGCACTTTGAGGAATATTTAATATATTGGCAGCAAAAGTTTGAAGTGAGGCTGTTGGAATTTTTAATGGATAACCGTTTGGATATCCAGAAGGAGTGCACATCTGAGTTAATTCTGGGTTCATTTCTTGAAGAGTTTCACTACTTACACCAGCACATTGGGCTAAATAATTTAGGTCTACAGAACTTTTAACATTATAAGTAGTATAATCAAAAGGCTTTTCATAAGTTATATTTGTAAAACCATATTTCTCTGGATTCATTGCAATAAGCGAAACTGCAATATATTGGGGAACATAACTTCTGGTTTCTTGAGGTAAATATTCTCTTGAATCCCAAAAATTATTTTCTCCGCTCCTTCTTACTGCACGTAAGATTCTACCTTCGCCGGCATTATAAGCAGCAAGAACGAGATACCAATCTCCCAGATCATTATAAAGGTCTTTTAAATGCTTAGCAGCAGCAATTGTAGCTTTTTCAGGATCTCTACGTTCGTCGTAGTAAAAGTCTGAATGAAGCCCATAAAGCCTGCCTGTAGACTTAATGAACTGCCAAAGTCCTACTGCACTTGCCCAGGAACGAGCAGTCGGGTTAAGTCCGCTTTCAATCATGCTCAAATAAACTAACTGTTGGGGCAGACCTTCCTGCTTAAATATTTTTTCCATCATCGGAAAGTATCTTCCAGAACGTTCAAGCCAAAGTTCCATGTGGTCTCTTCCGCGCCCGGTAAAGTAATCAATCCACTGTTGTACATAAGAATTAACTTCAAGAGGAATATCGGCTGGAATAACAACCGTCTTTACAGAATCCTTTTGTGTTCCAGTAAATTTACTTTTAATTTCGGGAAGCGATTTGCCCATCCATTCTTCTAAAGCTGCAAAAGACACGTTTGATGGAAGTTCAGGAAGAGAATCAACATACTTTTTGTAATCATCAATAATGGATTTTTCTAATTCTTCATACGCTTCGTTTTGTTCAATACCGGGATAATAACTTAAATTATTAATAATTCTTAAAGCGGATTCATAATTTTCTACTGCTTCAGATGGGCTATTTTGTTCTTGTTTTGATAATGCAGCAACATAATACTGTCGTGCTTGTTCTAACATTTCTGATACAATCCCCACTTTTTGAGTTTTGTTTTCTTCGTTTTGGCTTTTATCGTTCTTTACTACTTCTTTGTTTCCACTGCAAGAAAAAAATACAAGAGAAAATAAAGAAATAACAAGGAACATTAGTCGCTTTTTCGTCATGCTTCCTCCTTGATTTTTAAAATTTCAATTTCAATATAAAACCAATAATTGGTTTTATCAAGTAAAAAATTAAATAAAATATCTTAATCTTTAGTTATTTAACAGATTACAAAATATGATAATAAATTATAAGGGAATATTTCCATGTTTTTTTTTCGGATTAGTATCAACTTTGGTTTTCAAAAGGTTAAAAGTATTAACTAATTTAATCTTTGTTTCACTTGGAAGGATTACATCATCAATAAATCCTCTTTCAGCTGCAATATAAGGATTATCAAACTTTTCAATATACTCTGAAAGTTTTTTCTCAAGTTCGGCTTCAGGATTTTCTGCTTTTTCAATTTCCTTTTTAAATATAATTTCAACTGCACCTTTGGGTCCCATCACAGCAATTTCTGCAGTGGGCCAAGCAAAATTGAAATCACCTCTTACATGTTTTGAATTCATCACATCATAGGCACCACCATAAGCTTTACGCGTAATAACCGTAACTTTTGGAACTGTGGCTTCACAAAAGGCATAAAGGAGTTTTGCACCATGACGAATAATTCCGTTCCATTCTTGCTCAGTACCAGGTAAAAATCCTGGCACATCAACTAATACAAGAAGGGGAATGTTGAATGCATCGCAAAATCTAACGAATCTCGCTCCTTTAACTGAAGCATTTATATCAAGAACACCGGCAAGAACTTCTGGCTGATTAGCCACAATCCCTACAGAGCTTCCTCCAATTCTGGCAAAACCTGTAATAATGTTTTCAGCAAATCCGGAATGAACTTCTAAAAAATCATTTTCATCAACAAGAAGACTAATTATTTTCTTCATGTCATAAGGTTTATTTGGATTATCTGGAATAATATCATTAAGTTTTTCATCAGGCTGTAAAGTTGATTCGTCAAAATGGCGTTCAACAGCTTTATCCATAAAATTAAGAGGCAAAAAACTAAACAGCCGCCTTACATTTTGTAAGGTATCAATTTCATTATCATAAATAAAATGGGCAATACCACTTTTTGAAGCATGGGTTTCTGCACCTCCTAAATTTTCAAAACTAACTTCTTCATGCGTTACAGTTTTAACAACATTTGGTCCAGTAACAAACATATAACTTGAATTTCTGACCATAAAGATAAAGTCTGTTATTGCTGGTGAATATACTGCTCCACCGGCACAAGGACCAAGCACAACAGAAATTTGCGGAACAACCCCAGAGGCAAGTGTATTAAGAAGAAAAATATCAGCATAGCCTCCAAGGCTTACAACTCCTTCTTGAATCCTTGCACCGCCGGAGTCATTCAGTCCTATAATTGGAATTCCGACCTTCATTGCCATTTTCATAATTTTAACAATTTTCTCTGCATGAGTTTCGGAGAGCGAGCCACCAAAAACAGTAAAGTCCTGGCTATAAACTGCAACTGGTCTTCCGTCAATCTTGGCAAAGCCAGTAACAACACCATCGCCAGGAAAATGTTGTTTATCTAAACCAAAGTCCGTTGCTCTATGTTTTACAAACATGTCAGTTTCTTCAAAACTTCCTTCATCAACTAAAAGTTCTATTCTTTCTCTTGCAGTAAGTTTTCCCTTAGAATGTTGGGCTTCTATTTTTTCTTTTCCCCCTCCAAGTTTGGCACTTTCTTTTAGCTTAAGTAAATCTTTAAATTTATTTTTCATCGCTTTGCCTTTAAAGAACAAAAAATATAAAATGTGAATCCACAACCGGAAAAATAGATTTTATTTTATTTCTGATATTAAATGGATACCTTCATAAGCCATATAAGAAGATTCAATTTGATTTTTTATTGATGCAAAATAGTTCTTATCTAAAGCTTTTATTTTGTCTCTTTCGACTTTTATAGAATGAAAAATTTGTCCTGGATGATTTTTCATAAGAAAAATTTCATTAGAAAGATTTATTGCATCAGATATGTTTGTGGTTGTTAAAATAAAACATGTTGAAGAAGAATTTTTAACCTCTTCTATCAAATCAATAATTTCTCTTTTAGTTTCCTTAAGAAAATTTTTGAACGGATCGTCGAGTAAAATAAATTTTGGCTCTACTGCCAAAGCCCTTGCCAAAGAAATCCTAAAACGAAATCCAAGACTTCTTTCATTCGGAAAGTGATTTTCATAGCCAGTTAATCCAACAAGATTTATTAGATGGTCAACATTTAGTTTATATTTTCTGAAAGTTGAAACAAATTCAATATTTTGCTTAACATTTAGCCAAGGAAAGGACGAAGGTTTTTCCGGAATAAAAACTATCTTACCTGAAGGATGGTCTAATTCTAAATTATTTAACTTGACTATTCCCCCGGAGGATTTTTCAATTCCCGCAATTATTTTTAATAGACTTGTTTTCCCGGCTCCAAAAGGAGCTAAAACAGAAAACATTGCTCCATAAGAGGAAGATTCAATTTTTAGATTAATGTTATCCAAAACATGAAGTTTAAAACCAGAATGTCCACTGAAAAACTTGGAAACATTTTTCAACTCCAAAATACAAGGTTCATCCCTCACGTTGTGCTCCAATGAATAAATTTATTTTTAATATAAAGGATTGAAAAACTGCCGAGATAAATAACGATACCCACTATGGCAGTTGTACTAAATAGAATTGAAAGGTCTTTATATTGAAGTGCCATTCTAAATATATTTCCTAATCCAAATCCGCCTTTTATATATTCAAATGCTAAAAGAACCGACCACAAGAAAAAATGAAGATCGGGAAAAAACTTTAACAAATCAGGCTGTACAGCTTTCCAAATAATTTTTTCCCTAATAATTTTTTCGCCAGCACCAAGTGAAATAGCAGCTTCAATAAATTCTTTATTTACTTTCGGAACTTTTTCTTTAAGCTTTATTACCATCATCAAAAATGATGTAAGAAAAATAAAGATAAATTCAGTATAAAATGATTGGGGCAACCAATAGATAAAAAACAATCCAAGTATAATTGCTGGTACATATTTAAAAAACCAATGAAGAGATAAAATTATATCAGCAAAAAGATGATTTTTCAACAATAAAATATTTCTTAAAAAATAAAGCAGCAAATATGAAACTATTAAAGATAAATATATTGCTGCCACTGAATATAAAAAGTTTTGAGGAAGTCTATAAAAATTCCACAAATCTTTTAAAGACAATATTACAATCGAAGGCTTTGGTAGGAATCTGTTAACAGGAAGAATATACTCAAATAAAATAATCCAAAGGAAAAAATAAGCAATAAGGATATATATATTTTTTTTAGATGTACCTGCTGGTTTTTCCATTTATACTGGTTTTATTATTTATGCAAAAAACAATTAACGAATAACAATAGGAATATATCGAAAGACATAAACTATAGCAATAAATTAACAGAAAAGATTAAACTCAAATTTTCATGAATTATGGTTGTTTTTTCAATTATAACTTCGTTTAATATCATGAAGAAAAGGATTTTCAACCTTCTCAATTCCGATTTTACTATCTTCTCCGTGTCCTGGATAAATAAGAACATTGTCTGGCAAATTAAACAACTGTGTTTTAATTGAATAAATTAATTTTTCATAATCTCCGCCGTAAAGGTCTGTCCTTCCGATATTGTTACGAAAAAGGACATCACCTGTAATGCAAAAAGCTTCTCTCTTAAAGTAAAAACAATATTCACCTTGAGTATGCCCTGGAGTAAAAAGAAAATTTACAGGCGAGTTACCAATTTTTAAATTTGTATTTTCGGAAATTAAAACATCGGGAATTGGAAGATTTTTAATCTCAAAACCGAATGCTTTCGCTTGTTCCGAATAATGTTCGAATAAATCGATATCTTTTTCAGGAAAATAAAATTGAGCATCAAATTGATTTTTTATAAATGCACACCCGGCAATATGGTCAATATGTCCGTGTGTATTTAACAAATACTTCAGATTAAGGTTATTATCGTTAATATATTTTTTAAATATTTGTTCCTCATAAGGTGAAGAACAACCGGGATCAATAACAGCACATTCTTTAGTGTTTTCGTCCCAAACAACATAAGTATTAACAGAAAAAAGATTGAAAACAAATTTTTTAGTTACGAGCATATAATTATTTAAAATTCTTTCTAATTCGGTTATTTATTTTTTTTGTATAATTTTTAAAATTATCTTTAGTTTCTTCAATTGAATCACCACCGAATTTATCTAAAAAGAATTTTGCTAAGCTCCAAGCGAGCATAGATTCGGCAATTACGGCACATGCTGGTACTGCTACAAAGTCGCTTCTTTCTCTTCGGGCATCAACAGATTTCATATTCTTAAGATCCACGCTTAAAATTGGACTCATCAGGGTTGCAATGGGCTTCATTGCTGCACGAACAATAATAGGCATGCCTGTAGAAACACCGCCTTCTATGCCACCAGCGCGATTAGTTCTTCTTCCAAAACCATCTTTAGAAAATATGATCTCATCATGTGCTTCAGAACCTAATTTTTCTGCGACTTCAAATCCAGCACCAATAGAAACAGCCTTCACTGCATTTATTGACATAATGGACTGTGCAATTTCTGCATCAAGTTTAGTATCATAATGAACAAAGCTACCTAATCCTACCGGAATACCGGTAGCGACGACATAAAATGTTCCTCCAAGCGTATCACCATGCTTTTTTGCAAATTTTATTCTGTTAATTATTTTTCCCTCATGTGTTTTATCAAAAACCTTTACTTCACTTTTATCCGATTGCTCCGATAGCCACCAACCTGTAAAATTTTTTGGTAAATCATTTTCAAAAAGTTTTTTCGCAAAATTATCTTTAGGATAAATTCCTCCGATACTTTCCACAAAGCTTCCGATAGATATTCCAAATTCTTCGAGGAATCTTCTTGCTATCGAACAAGCAGCAACCCTCGCTGCAGTTTCTCTTGCACTCGACCTTTCTATGGAATTTCTAATATCATCAAAATTATATTTAGATACTCCAACAAGATCAGCGTGACCAGGTCGTGGAATTGTAATTTTCTCAATAAAAGATTTTCTCCTATCAGAGGTCATTTTATCTTTCCAATTTTCCCAATCACGATTTTTAATCAATAAAGAAATTGGACTACCGAGAGTTTTTTGGAAACGAACTCCAGATAAAATTTCAGCAGTATCGGTTTCAATTTTCATCCTTAAGCCTCTACCGTAACCGGCTTGTCTTCTTTTAAGATGAAAATTAATATATTCGCTTTCTATTTTAATATTTGATGGAAAGCCTTCTACAATTGTTGTTAATGCTTTACCGTGGGATTCACCAGCCGTAAGAAAACGTATCATCAATTCCTCATTAAGTTTATGAGCAAATATAAAAAAAACGCCCAAATAATACGTGAGTTTTTTCAAGCAAACTGGGCGTTTATACAAATAATTTATTTCTCGGTCAATAAAATTTTTCGGAGAGAAATCTTTTTTGTAAGCGCCTGGCTTAATAGATTTCTCTCACTTTTACAACAAAATTATTTATTTGGAATATCAAGACCGACAAACATACTATTGCCTTTTGAATCTTTAACTTTCAAAAGAATTGCCGAACCTTTTTTATCATTAATCAACTTCTTCAACTGTGAAGCATCTTTAACTGGTTCTTTGTTGGCTTCTTCAATTACAAGACCAGCACCAAGATTTTGATTTTGAGCTTCACTATATGGCTTAACATCTGTAATCATAACTCCGTTCGAAACTTTGTAATCTGATTTTTCCTGCGAAGTTAAGTTACGGACAGTCATTCCTACATTATCTAATGCAACAGTCTCATTATTAGCTTTACTTTCACTCTCTGAGCTTTTTTCCGAAACTGGTTCGTTCTTGTTTTCATCGGCTCTTTCTTTAAGAGTTACTTTTCTATCTATTTCCTTACCATCTCTAAATATAGTCAAGTCAACTGTGGTTCCAGCAGTTTTTGTTGCTACATAACTTTGTAAATCATTTGGATTTTTAACCGGTTTGCCGTCTATTTTCAAAATAACATCACCCGATTTAATATCTTCTTTAGAAGCAGCACCACCAGGAACAATTCCTTGAACAATTACACCTTCTGGTTCGCTAAGACCAAGTGATTTTGCCATAGCATCGTCAACTTCACCAATTTGAACACCGATATAACCTCTAGTAACTTTTCCGTAAGCAATTAATTCCTTTGCAACAGATTTAACAATATTAATTGGAATAGCAAAACCATAACCAATAAAACTACCAGTTGCAGAAGCGGCAATTGCAGAGTTAACACCTATAACAGCTCCGGATAAATCAACAAGTGCACCACCGCTGTTGCCCGGGTTAATTGCAGCATCTGTTTGAATATAATCTTCAATTCCATAACTGTTGTTTATTAAACCAAGCCTTCCTCTTCCGAGTGCACTAATAATTCCTGCTGTTACTGTAGAAGTTAAGGATAGAGGATTTCCAATAGCCATAACCCATTGTCCGACTTTTACACTGTCAGAGTTTCCTAAAAAAGCCGCTGGTAAATCATGTGCATCAATTTTAATAACTGCAAGATCCGTTAAGGGATCTGTTCCAACTACTTTTGCTGTGAATATTCTTTTGTCAAATAATTTTACTTTAACCGACGTCGCATTTTTTACCACGTGATTGTTGGTAACTATGTAACCATCTGGTGATATTATAATTCCGCTGCCCGAACCTTCCTCTTCTTTTGGCATATCTTGGAACGGGAAAAAGAAAAAATTACCATGAGGATTATTTTCTGTTTTTGCTACAACGTTTATTTGTACGATTTCTGGAGTAACTGTTTTAGCAACTTCAATAAAAGCTTTACTAAAGGAAGTTGCATTTGCATCTAAATTTACCGGTGGATAAGAAGCGCCCAATTTTATATCGGCAAATCCTGGTCTTACTAACCCAAAACCAGAGACTAAAACTGCTCCGAAAATAATTCCTACTACAATTAAGGCAGCAGCACCCCATAAACTTTTGGATTTCATTTTTATTCCTTTAAACATTTTGTTTTCCCTTCTAATTTATATTTCGAAAATTAATTGATTACTAATTCTATAATTTTATTTTAACAAATGCATGGACTGTATTCCCTTAAAATCCGGCACATGAAATTTCAAATACTCTTCAAAAAAAATTATTGATCTCTCCGCATTAGATATATCAAAAGAACTTATTTTTTTTTTATACTTTAGACAAAACAAATAATTAAAAAGTTCCGGTGAAAAAGTGAATGATTCAATTTGTTGTGTTCTGCATTCATTGCAAAAAATACCAATTTCGAAATTATAACCCAAATTCATTCCTTGAAGATTTGTTCTACCGCATACCGAACATTTATTTAATGATACTTCATAGCCTATTTCGGAAAGTAAAAACATAAAAAATCTTCCCAGCAAAATTATTGGCGCTTCGTTTGAGCTTTCAATTAAAGATAAAATTTTTACCGTGCCGTTAAATAATCTTTTATTAACCTCGTGCTCTGCAGTTAGATTTTTGACCAGTTCAATTATTGCAAAAGAATATTTTAATTTTTCAAAATCATCACGAATTTTGGAGTAATAAGATATTAAATCTGCGCTGGTAAGTATTTGTAGTTCGCGAGTATCTTTTTTATAAAGAATAACCTGAAGGTAATTGGGAGGATCAGCAACTAAACCGATTTTCGACTTGGGACTCCTGCCGCCTTTAATAATAACCGAAAGCCGTCCGTAATCTTTTGTAAATAACGAAACAATAAAGCTCGTATCGCTATAATTCATTTTACTTAGAACTATTGCTTCGGTTTTTATAATTTCACTCATACTTTTTCAAAAGTTACAGTTTGAAGCTTTTAATCTTACAATTCTGAAGAAAAATTAGCCAAAAAGATATTTAATCTTCAAGTGTTTTTTATGCTAATAACAATTTAAGAAAATTATATAAATTTATCGAATGAAATTGTACGGGAAAAAGTAAACGCATTCTTCGGTGATTATACCGCTAATTAAATGCGAAGGCGTAACATCAAAGGCAGGTGAAAAAACATCATAAAAATCGGGAACAATTTGTATTCCGTTTAAAGTTGTAATTTCTTTTTTACTTCGGTACTCAATTTCAATCTCTTCGCCGGTAGGTATTTTTCTGTCTATGGTTGAAGTAGGTGCAGCAATATAAAAAGGGATATTATGATAATTGCATAAAACAGCAAGGCTGTATGTTCCAATTTTATTAGCCGTATCTCCGTTCAAGGCAATTCTATCGGCACCAACAATTACTAAATCAACCTTTCCACTGCTCATTAGAACTGCCGCCATTGAATCCGATTGTATAGCAAAAGGAATTCCATTATGTTCAAGTTCAAATGCGGTCAAACGGGAGCCTTGTAAAAGCGGTCTTGTTTCGTCTGCATAAACAAACTCAACAAGTCCTTCTTCAAAACCCTTTTTAATAACATTAAAGGCAGTTCCGTCTCCGCCAGTTGCAAGTTTTCCCGTGTTGCAATGAGTCAAAACTTTTGATTTTTTCTTAAAAATAGATAATCCATTAAGCCCAATTTTCTCACATTTTTTAATATCGTCATCGTGAATTTCTTTTGCCTTGGTTAGAAGAATTTCATATATATTTTCGGCAGATTTGTTTATTTCAAAAACATTCTTCATTTCATCAAGCATAGTAAAAAGATTAACTGCAGTGGGACGAGTTCTTCTTAATCTTTCGTAAGCTTTATAAAAATAATTTTCTGCTTTAGAAGAAGGAACATTTAATAACGCAAGAGCTAAACCATAAGCTGCGGTTATTCCAATAGCAGGTGCTCCTCTTACTTCCAGTCTTTCTATTGCTTCTGCAATTCTTTCATAATCAGAAGTTTCAATATAAATTTCTTCAAGCGGAAGCCGGGTCTGGTCAAGAAAGACAAACCGGTCATTAACAAATTTAATTGAAAAATATTCTTTACTTTTCATCGAACCGCGATAGATTTAAAAATTCTCGGTACCTATCATGTACTCTTAAGTAATCTATTTCTTCAAGGGCTTTAGTACTAAATTTTTCAACACAGAAAGATGCCATAGCGCTTCCATAAATAACAGCACGTTTCATATTTTCTGGACTAAGGTCCTGAGTTTTATGAAGATAGCCGATAAAGCCACCTGCAAAGGTGTCGCCCGCACCTGTTGGGTCAAAAATCATTTCGAGCGGATAAGCCGGTGCAGAAAAAATTATGTCTTCCATAAAAAGAAGAGCACCATGTTCGCCTTTTTTAATAATCAAAATATCGGGACCCATTTCTCGAATTAGCCTTGCAGCCTTAATCAAGTTCGGTTCTTTAGCAAGAAGCCTTGCTTCGGAATCATTAATTATCAATACATTAACCCTTTTTAACAGCTTTATTAATGTTTCCTTTTCGCCTTCTATCCAATAATTCATCGTATCGCACACAATAAATTTTGGATTTTCCATTTGATCCAAAACTTTCATTTGAAGTGCTGGGTTTATGTTGCCTAAACAAACAAATTTTGATTTTTTAAATTTATCAGGAATAATAGGATCAAATTTTTCAAATACATTTAGCTCTGTAAATAAGGTATCTCGCACGTTAAGATCGTAATGGTATTTACACGACCATCGAAAAGTTTTGCCACCTTTAATAATCTGCAATCCTTCAAGATCGATATTATGATTTTCTAAAAGCTTAATATATTTATGAGGAAAATCTTCGCCAACAACCCCTACAAGATAAACTGGACCCGAAAAGTAGCTTGCAGCCAAAGAAATATAAACTGCAGAACCACCTAATGCGTTTTCAACTTTATCAAACGGAGTTGCTACATTATCCAACCCAAGCGAACCGACAACTAATAATCCCATTTTTCTCCAATAATTTTAATAAATCAAGTGTCAAAAATATATATTATTAATGGGAAAGCATAATTTAAATTTATTTTTTTTGTAACTATTTCAAAACATTTAAATTTTGTTTTTTTAATTTGAAGTTCTGCTTTAAAATTTTAATAACATAAAAAACATATCCTACTGCCATTCTTTACTTTTTATATTTTTATTTCGACAAAATTGAGGAAATATAATTCGTTAAGGAAATATTGAGTTATAATATCAACGGACTTTCTTTGTCCTTCCCACGTTAAATATTTTTTTGCATCCTCTGGCTTTGCCCACATAAATTCGGAGTGTTCATTACTGATGTTTACCTTGGAATCAGAATTAACAAGAGCAGCAAAAACTGGGAGAAAAGACATTCGGTCATTTGTATGGTCATAAAACATATCGACGTTTGGAGCCACCCAAAATTTTTGGGGTGTTAAACCAGTTTCTTCTTTTATTTCTCTTAATGCGGCTTCATAAGCTTTTTCATTTTTTTCAATTTTTCCAGACACCATCTGCCAAAGTCCCGGATAAATTTCTTTCTCAGACCTTTTTAGCAATAAATACTCAATTTTGTCCTTATTTTTCCTAAAAATATGAGCCTCTATCATGTTCGAAATAAAATTCATTATTGCCTCTTAATAACAAAACTTAATGGTATTTTATTTATAAATAGTTCAATTTTTATTTGATGGAATTCCGCAAAATTATTAAACTGAATTAGGTGATTCAGTTTTCATTTACAAATTCAAACACTCAACTGAAATAACATAATTTAAAACAATAAAATCAATTTTTGTTTTATCTTTTTTTACAAAATTATATGGATCAAAAATACAAAGCTCTGATTTGCAGTAATATAGTTTTACAAATTTGTTTTAGAAGTACGCTCTCACTTCTGCCCGAGCTGTATGAATCGGATTTGGATTCCCTTGCAATCTACCAGTATAGCTGACAGTGGATTGCAGATTTGCTGCTATTTTATAATCAAAATCTAAACTCCAATAATAATTTTTACCAATTACATTTCCTTCAGTCATCTGGAAAGGAATATAATTTTGAGAAGTATTAACAGATAATTCATCGCGTTCAAATTGCAACTTTAACCTGCCGCTTCCTACAAAAGAAAATGTAATTCTTATAAGTTGGGAATTTAAATTGAGGATAGTTGGAATTGCTGGAACATTGTCCTGCTTTCTGCCAGATGTAAACTTAAAACCAACTTCAATATTTTTTTGTGGTCTATATGAAAAATCGGAGCTAATACTGTTCCCACTAATCTGGCGCCTATCATTAGTGTTTGCTGGTGCCCGCATGTTATCTTCCTGGTTAATAATATCTGTTTGATTGCTAATTTCTTCTATCATCTTAAATTTAATACGAACGCTTCTTTCGCGCGTGTACGCCTGTTCAATTCCTCCGTTATATTGATTCATATTAGTCCTTTGCGCAAACCTTAACCTGAATGAAAGCTCAGGATCATTTTCAAACAAAAACATGTCCTGCTGAATATCATTTGAACCATAAATAGTTTTATTTGGATTTTGAAAATCTGCAAAATCTAAAAGATAAATTTTTTTATAATCAACTTCCTGGCTGTTTTCTTCTACACGCCATGATGTTTCTGAAGACAAGGGTTTAAAAAAATCATTTAAAAAACTTCCTTCCTTAAAAATCTGCCCATACATAATATGCCATCTGGTGTTCATCTTTAGATCAATTACCGGATAAAGCTGATCGGTAGGAATTGTAACAAGATTATAATTTCCATCATACAACGTGGGCTGAAATTCATTATAGTCCTGAATACCATTATGATTTAAATCTCCAAGGTAAATATAATTTCCAGTGCCTTGAGCCACCGGCACAAATACGTTTTGAAGCTTTGCTGTTTTTTGAGTGGAAACTTCATAATAAAAATCCCCTGACATAGGTTTATAAAAATTAAACCTGGATTGTGATTGCACCAATATTGTTTGCGTGTTTAACGAACCTAACTTTTTAAAGTCTTCTGTATAATTTTTATTATTAATGATAACATTTAATGAAGTACTAAATTCCCGCATTCCACTAAAACTAATTTGAAAAAACTCTCCTGTTGTAAAAGCTTGTTTAATAAGCTGCCCACCTATAGGAGCATAATCTTCCCGTAGCGAATATTTTGTTGATGCAGTTAGCCCCTTTATTGCAAGCAATTGGATAAAAGGATCAAATTGCCAGTATTTTAAACTTGATGATAAAATTGAATCTGCTCCGTTCTGAATATCTCTTTTGTCTTCAGCAAGAAAATCAAATCCTGGTTTAAACATCCCTAATGTTAAAAAACCATCAGCTTGTTGCCTGTACCAATTACTTTTAGCATAAGTATCTCGTGAACCAACATAATCAAGGTTGTACTGAAGATTATATGTTTTAGTATCTGTAAAAGTAATTGTATTGTTAAATCTTTTTGAAGTAAAAACATTACCCTGTTTCAATAATCCGTAAGAGGAGTTTATATTCAATTCATTTAACGGAATATAAGTAAAATTAATTTGTGAAAGATGCTGACTTTGGTTTTGCGTAGTGTCAGAAATATTAAAATCTCTGTTAAATTCAATTGGGTTAATCCTATCCAAAGGAGAATAAGAACTTTGCAAAAATCTGTCTTGAAATGAAAGCCCTACTTTTCCTAAGTTGAAATTGCCCACATTTAACTGTGTCGGTTTTATGCTTAGAGTAATATTATGTGCAAATCCATTATCGCCAGACTTATCAAGGCTCGAAAATAAATTTTGATCATAGTTGCTTCCTGCAAATTCTACACCGACATCAACTCCCGGGATAAAACTATAATTTATTGCAACATTAGCAACTTGTTGAAGCTCTGGCATCGGTAGTAAAATAATCGGAAGATATTCGCCTTTTTTAAAACCCACAAACTTAAAATTACCGATAGCTATTCTGTTATAGTCCCCTTGCCCGCTACCAATATAACTGAAACTTACATTGTAAATTGCTCCATTACCGCCTGGATTATAAAAGTAGTAAGAAGTGTCCTGTCCGTTTATTGTAGTATCAATTTTTTGATAAGCTCCGCGGTTAATTCCAAGGGAATCTGGCGCTGCAATAGATATACCGGACTTTGTGGCTTTTAATCTATTGTTGCCAGCTGCTGCAAGCACAGCTTTATCGGAATCCGACAAAGCAATATCAATTGGTGCGTCCTTGTTATCGCCTTCGCGCGCATATTGAACTTTTATTGCCAATTTATTCTTAAAAAGATTTGCATCCATTCCAGTACTAAAAAAAGTTCTTTCAAACTGTCGGTCGGAATATTGAAAGTCTACAGTTATCCTGCTTGCAGAGGTAATTAATTTATTTGGAGTAAAAGTAATTTGTGCGTTAGCGTAATCAATTGTATAATCGTTTCTATCGCCTCTTTTCATTAATATACCATCCACATAAACTTTTTCGGTACCGGCAATAATAATAATACCGTTCTCACTATTTGCACCGGTCAAATTATAGGGACCCTGCATTCCGTCTGTTCCGTTAAATTGATTAGTATTATATTTCCCTTGCGAATTAGCTACAGCTATATAACCTTTTTGATTATCATAATTAAATTCTCCGAGCAAACCTTCAAGTTTTCTGTTTACATTTCCAAATTCACCGTATTTTTCATTTAAATCAAAATCGCCAAACGTAGCTATGGCATTAGGATGTCTTATTTGAATAAATACTTTATCCAACTCCTGAAGTTGAGCAGTATTTCCTTCGGGCTGAATGGGTGTGTTTTCATCTGTCAGCGCTGCAACAACTTCTATATTGTCTGCTAATTTTCCTGAAAGCTGCAACCGTAAACCACTTTGCAAAGTAAGATCCTGATTTGTTCCCACTGTAAAGCCTCTTACAAGAGTTCCGCTTTTTTCAATTCCTTTCCCAAAAATTGCTTCAGAAGAGAATGGCTCAGACTCCATTTTTACCGTACCTAAAGTATCACGGCTCTTTTCATCAAATTTATAAACTATACTCCTCTTTTCATATTCTTTTTTAATGTTAAGATTAATAGCCTGATATGTTACAATTAGGGTATCAAAAATTGAGTAAGGAATTTTATTAGATAATTTAAGTTCTGCTTTTTCATAAGAAATGCTGTATTCATTTTTGTTCAACAGCCTTCGGTTTAATTGAACTGTCTCTGTAAATGGAATTACCGCCGGATTTGATAAATGATATAAATTATCAAAGTTGATGTGAACTGTATCTCGTACAATTTTAGAATAATACCTCTCCTGTGCTATTGTAACAGTTGAAGAGATGATAATTATTACCTGTACTAAAAAAAGCTTAAATCCTAATTTCAAACGACGAATTTTATTTTATGTAAAGGAAATCTAATTTTATGTTCAGCTTTTATCAAGTCTATATAAAATAGTATATAAATATTATTACATAAGTAGCTTTATAAAGTTATCGATAATTTTTTCTTATTAAAAGGAAGGTATAGGTTTTAATTTTAAATTTTATTTAATAAAAGACAGCTTCATCAAAAATCTTTTGGTGATGCTAAATTAGCCGTAAAAAATTTTTAGCCCCTATTTTTAAGAAAAAGATTTTTATAAAGCAGATTCAAAATTAAAATTCATCAATTGCCACACCAAATCTTTTTAATTCTTCAATTATCTCTTTGTACTTTTCCTTTTCAATTGGCATTGCTGCATTTTTAATTAAATGGACATTAAAGTCAAAATCTAACGCATCCTTAACGGAATAATACACGCAAATATCTCCGGCTAATCCGGCAAAATAAATATCTTTTATTCCTTTCGAAATTAAATAGCCATCTAAACCTGTTTTCTTTTGATGTTGATTATCAAAAAAAGCACTGTAGCTATCTATTAAAGGATTAGTCCCTTTTCTAAAAATTGCTTCCACTCTGTCTAGATTTAAATTTATTGGAAAGTTTGCACCTTTGGAACCCTGCACGCAATGTTCTGGCCATAGCTTTTGCGTGCCGCCTTTAATATTAATTTCTTCAAAAGGTTTTTTACCGGAGTGATTAGATGCAAAGCTAATATGATTTTTGGGATGCCAATCTTGTGTTGCAATAACTAATTCAAATTGATTTTGAATTCTATTGATAACGGGAATAATTAAATCTCCTTCCGGAACTGCTAAATTTCCTCCCGGGAGAAAATCATTTTGTACGTCTATTATTATTAATGCTTTCATTTTTTCTTACTGTCAATTATAATGATAAAATTATAAAATAAACCCAATTTTGTCTATATGAAAAATCAAGACTTCTTAAAAAAGTCGTGTCCCTTTTTATATAATCACATTGCATTAAAGTTATTAAACAGAATGCTAAAAATATTAGTATCAAAAAAATGTGCGATTATTGTAAAAGGTTTGGGCGCACAAAAGAACAATTATTCTCTTTTAGAAAGACTGACATCTTTAGCAGCTTTACTTAATTAAAAAGTAAGAATTTGACGTGCCTTTCAGAAGAGTTGTTGAATGACTATTATTTGCTTAGCCATGTCTTTCAAAAGATGAATAGCAATTAACAAAAATACATTGGTATTTTTCACAATTATTAAAATTTTTCCCCGTCATAAACGACGGGGAATTATAAAATCAATTTTAGAGTTCTGAAGAACTACTACAAGTCAGACAAATCAAATCCCTACAAATAAATTTAACACAACGCTCATTTAAGCAGCAACATCTTTTTTACATTTCTAAATTCATTTTTTCCATCAATGCTTTTAGCCTCAATTTTATAAAAATAAACACCACTGGCTAAGCCAGCTGCATTAAAGTTTATTTCGTAACTACCGGGATTTTTTTGTTCGTTAACTAATTGTTTTATTTTTTCGCCCAGAATATTATAAACCTCAATCTTAACATTACTACTAAATGGCAAAGAATATCTAATTCTTGAACTTGGATTAAATGGATTAGGATAATTTTGAGAAATTTCAAATTGGGAAGGTAATGTGTTTTCTGTGTATTTAGAATCGCTAATTATTTCTGATAAATTACGTCTCCAAACACCTTCAGCCCAAGAACCAGCGTACATAAAGGTATCACCAACTGCAAATGACGAAATAGGAATTTTATCAAATCCATCATTAATCGAGAACCAACTTATTCCATTATTAGTGGAGGAAAATAGACCACTATTAGTTCGTGCAAAGAAAATATTGTTTTTTCTTTCAAGAGAATAGACAACGGTATCTACAAAACCGATTCGTATCCAGGTGGTATCTGGCGGTACATTCTTAAAAATACCAAATGCAGTTCCAGCAAATAATGAATTTCCAATATTCAATATCGAAGTTACAGCCGTATCTGATAATCCGTTAGAAGTCCAATTATTTCCATTATTAGTAGTCCTAAAAGTACCAACATTTGTCCCAGCAAAAAGAAAAGTGTCAATTACAGCAAGGGAATTTACAGGTGTGGAAGGAATTCCATTATTAACTTGATTCCAACTTGCACCTTCATTAGAAGTGCGGAAAACACCCTGATCAGTTCCTACAAATAAATATGAAGGATTATAGTTGATTGAAAATATAGGAAAATTATTCAAACCGATACAATTCCAACTTTTACCTAAATCAGATGACTTAAAAATTCCTCCGCCACCATTACCGCCGCCATCAGTTCCAGCGTATATTATAGAATCTTTTATCTTAAGGCACAATGCGTAACTATGATTAAGATTGTAATACTCTTTATAGCTATTTCCATTGTCCCTCGAAATAAATAATCCTTCCTGCCCGTTATCACCTACAATAAGGTTAGAATCAATAACAGCAATAGTTTGAACCATCATATTATTTAAAGCACCTGTTTGAAGCCAGCTTGCACCGTAATCTTGAGAAGTGAATATTCCAACATCCCTTGTTCCGGCAATAAAGTTCCCATTAAATAATGTAAAAGCTTCAACACTTGCATTAGATAAACCAATACTACTCCAGCTAACTCCACCATCAGTAGAAAGATGAACGCCATCATTTGTACAAGCATATAAGTTAACACCTGCCTGGACGACAAAGCCCGTATTAACAAAAGGGACGCTGCTCGTTACGATATTCCAATTAGCACCATTATTTGTGGTACTGAAAAGATTTTTCCCCGATGCCATGTACAAATTGTTATTAAGTGCAAATAGAGCAGTTGTATAGGTATTATAATTGGGTATGCTTAGCTGAGTCCAACTATCACCGTTATCCGAAGATTCATATACTCCTCCTCCCCAGGTACCAGCATATAAATTTGAGTTAAATACAAGAAGAGCGACAACAGGATGCTGCAATCCTGCATTATTTGGTTGTACCCAACTTATTCCACCATCCGAAGAACGATACACTCCATCTCCATAAGTTCCGGCAAAAAGAAGGGAATCTTTTCCGACAAAACAAGTAATTGATTGTTTAGGCTTAATGGTATTAATTTGCGCCCATGTATTTGCATTATCCGAAGACAAAAATAAAAGAACGTTTGTTCCATCCCAACTACCGGCAAGAAAATTCCCTTTAAAAAACCCAAGTGCAGTAACACTAGCAGTCCATAATCCGCTATTTGCTTCAACCCAATGCATGCCATTATCGGTTGAGCGATAGACTCCATGCGAAGGACCACCGGCTAAAACAGTAGAATTACCCGAAATGATATTGTTGAATTCCCATCCGTAAGGTCCATTCATCCTAACCCACTGTGCCGTTAGTTCGCAATTTAATAAGCCAACTAGTATAATTACGAAAAGATAAAATGGTAAAAAAAAGTATTTCATAAATAATTTCTCCTTTGGTAAATAAATTCCCCCTAATTTTTTTAATCAATTAAACTCTAAAAAGGTATTTCCCACTGTACATATAAAAAAAATTAAACCTTAAAATAATTATTGTGATAAGTTACAAATTTTTAAGTTCAATTAACGACTAATTAAAAAGTATTTTTCAAATCAATTAATCTGGAAAATAAATTAAAACAACTTCATCTGCATACCATCATGAATAATTAGAAACTTATTTTTTAGAATAATTACTTTTAACTATATAAATTTAGAAGGAAAATAAAAGCTTTATCATCACTCTAAACACGGCATAAGTAAAGTTCTTACTCTTCCGCATAATTTCACACTAAGTCAACTTAAACCCATAATTTAAAAAACAGCAAATACTGTTAGAAACAAAAAAAGGGCACACATTTTACTGTGCACCCTTTATTATCGTATCAATTATAATTTACTTAAGCAGCAACATCTTTTTTGTAGCAGAATAGCTGCCAGCTTCAATTCTATAAATGTATGCACCGGTTGCAAGGCTGCTTGCATTAAAGCTTACTTCGTGTACACCTTGTTCCATGTTTTGGTTTACAAGTGTGACAACTTTTTGCCCAAGCATATTATATATGCTAATGTTTACAAATGCGTTGCTCGGCAATGAGTAACGTATTATTGTCGATGGATTAAATGGGTTCGGATAGTTACCTATGCTAAAGCTAACTGGCTGAGCACCAACACTTACTTCAATAGCTGGTAAATATTTAAAAGTTCCATCATTATCAATTTGTTTTAGCCTGTAGGAGTAACTTCCAGCTGCTAAATTTTTATCTACAAAACTGTACTGTTTAACAGCATTGCTAATACCTGCACCTTGAACAAAACCAATTTTAACCCAGCTTTGCCCGGTAGCTAATCTTTCAACATCAAAACCATAGTTATTTTTTTCCGTTGCAGTAGCCCAATTTAATGTAACAACATTTGCATTTACAGATGAAGTAAAAGATGTTAACTCTACAGGTAATGGTGTAGCAGCATCGCCAATTGTGAAAAGCGATGAAGAAGTTGATAAGGTTTGTCCTAAAGCAGTAATAGAACGGCTGCCGCTAACATTTACAGCTCCGCTTACTGACGTCCATGATGTGCCACTGTTCGTAGATAAAAATACTATTGCATTAGTTAGATCAACATTACCATCATCATTCGAAACCCATGAAAAAGTCAAATCGCGCGAAGCAGAGCTTGTTGAAGTAATAGCCCAGCTTCTATTTGCTTTATCACCAGTGCCAGTGGGTGCCACACCTGAAATACGCGTAACGGTAACATTACCAACTGTTGTTGTTCCGGCGGCAATAGAAAGTCCTATGTTGCCCATAGTTGAAGCAGAGGTACCAACAGTTTTAGTAGTTATTAATTTACCTACTAAATAACTATCGGTTTTCTCTCCAGCAAGTGAAGCAGTAGAACCTAATGTTAAAGTATAAGAACCTGTATATAGGTTACCGCTTGTAAATGTAAGCGTGCCGTTTACGGTCTTGTTTGAATTTAGAGTAACACCATTACTATTATTTATTGTAACCGGCCGAAGCATTGTTGAAAGAAACTCAGCACCTGTTGTTTGTGCTGCACTGCCTGCATATACTAATGACGAAGAACTACCGTATGTAGGTGCAGCAGATACTGTTGCAGTACCAGCCATTGTTAATACTCCATTAACCGTAACACCACTTATAGTTTTTACTCCTGAACCGGAAAGTGTAAGATTATTATAGGTGTAACTTCCAACTGTTTGTGCAGCGCCATTATAATTTACAGTGCTTGTGCCAGCAGTAAATGAGCCTCCACTCATAGTACCGCCGATATTAAGTAAACCAGCTCCAGAAAAAACAATAGAGTTTTCTGAAGAGCTACCACTCATGGTAATGTTACCACTCACTGTAACCGTACCGGAAGAAATAGTTAATGTTGCACCACTACTATGGTTTGGATTTCCCATTGTTATTGAATTACAGCTAATTGTTCCACTCCCCACCGCAAAAGTTCTTAAGCTAGAATTATCTGTCCCATTACCAAGTGATAATGCTCCAGAAATTGTAAGAGAATTAGAACCGCTAATTGTAATTGTTGTAGAATTGGGTCCTGAATTAATTGTCAAACTTGCACAAGCTGCATTTAAATTAACTGTAACATTAATTCCGTCCTTAATAAATACTGTATCTCCTGCAACTGGTACACTTGCACCTCCTGAACCAGTAGATGTTGCCGACCACGTACTGGTGGAATTCCAATTACCAGTTGCAACAGCATAACGGGTTGCTGCCATTGTAATTGAGCTAACTAAAATTAAAATACTAGTTAGCAAGGTAGCAAGATAGAATAAATACTTTTTCATATAGTCTCCAAAAAAATTTATTTAAAGAATTTAGTTATTTATAAAGCATTAAACATTGTGATTGAATTAAAAAATTTTTGTTATTTCTTAAAGAGCAAACCACAAAAGAAAATATCACTCGTTCTAAACAATTTTTAATTTTAAATTTTAACTTCAAACCGCGGCGTGCCGCACTGTGTGCATGTATTCTTAATTGCGGCACGCCGTAATTATTTACATGCAGAAAGGATTGCGTTTAATTTTAAATAAGAAAACAATTATGATTGGACTTATCGATTAGTTTAGGATAAAGAAAATTTATGTCTAAATGATAATTTTGGTTTATTATTAAATTTCCGGTTTTAGATATTTTAATTTGGTACAAATCCATCCGGTTATTTTTTCTATAAACTTTACTTTTCTCTTTTAATGCCGGCACTATTTTCTGGTAATTAATAGTAGTAACCGGCTTTACAAAGCTATCTATGGCATCATCAAAAATAGCAGTTACACTTAAATCATTTTTTGGGGATAGCGATGGAAAATTTTCCGTATCAACGCTGTTTGTAGCATTGGTTGCGGGATATAAAGTCATATAAGAAAAAAAGAGAATAAGACTAATAAAATATTTTAAGATGGACTTAAGCATGAGCCCGTATTTTAATTTATAAAAGATATTTTTTCTTTTAGAGCTAATCAGAAAAAATTGTTTTTCACTTCGTTTGCAGCGCGGTACAAGTAAGGATAGTTAAACCTACATCATGTTCATACTTACCAGATAGAAAGGCAAAACTGAGCATACCTTAACGCGCCAAAACGCGTCCGCGTTTATCCATTTTTTTTTGGACAAATTATTTTATAAAAAGCCTGGCACTTTACCGGAATTGTCTTAAACAATTCCTATCCCTCACCAAAATAAAAAATTGCTTTTTATAAATTTCTAATCTAAAATTTCGTTAACTGCACAAATAAGATGTTCGTAACAACATCACAATAATTTTATAGAACCTTAACTTCGAAAATAAAAGCTGTTAACGAGAATAATTTTATTTAATTTTATAGGATACTTACTGCACTCGGAATAACAATAAGAATTAGTTTCTGCAATCCGAAAATAAAATTTTAAGCTGTACGATTTTAAATAATAACCGCTTAAAAAGCAACATGGAATCTACAAAATATAAAATTTGCCGGATTAGAGGCGCAAAAAAAGTTTGTAAAGAAACAGACAATATTCAAAAACACTAAAATTTATGGCGGTTAGATATAAAAATTATAATCTGGTAAGAACAAATTTAAGCTACTCTTCTTTTGTTGAGTAAAAATACTCAGTAATATTTTTAACGTTTACCAAAATATATTTTGTGGATAATTCACTAAATGATTGTGACAAATTAGGTAAAATTTTTTTTCGTTATAAGCCAACAAAAGCACTGGGCTGAAAATATTTTTCTCCGGCTTGACAATTAAAAAAAATTATTTTATTTTTGAATAGTGATTCATTTATCATAAGGTAAGATAAAATGAGAGTAAAAGAAGGAAATAAAGAAAAAGACATACTTGATGCAGCGGTAAAGGTTTTTGCAAAGTATGGCTACCACAAAACCAAAGTTCATAACATTACAGAATCCGCCGGTATTGCCACCGGAAGTGTTTATCTTTATTTTAAAAACAAAGAAGCGATCCTTGATAAACTATTTGAACAGCTTTGGGAAAAACTTTTTAAAGAAATTACTACATTAAAAGAAAGAAAAGACCTCAATGCAGCCGAAAAGTTAGATTACCTTGTGGATATTTTCTTTGATATTTTTTCGGAGAACCCAAAATTAGCAATAGTTTTTGTTAATGAACAGAATAACATCCCCCACAAAAAGAAAGAACTGTGGATGCAGTACAATGAAAAATTTCTTGAAATGGGCGAAGAAATTATTAAGGAAGGAATTCAAAACAAAATTATCAATCCAAATATTAATGTTAAAGTTTTTAGATTTTTCCTGTTAGGCGGAATTAGGCACTTATTAGACAATTGGGCTAAGGATCAAACCGCATTATCTCTTTCTATTCTTAAACAAAATGTTAAACTTTTGATAAAAAAAGGAATCCTAATCTAAATTTTTTTGACTTATAAATGAATATTGATTCAGTATTTAATGGAAAGCTTATGAAATTATATAAAATAATTTTTCACAGCATATTTTTTGTTTTTTGGTTCTTTTGTTATGCATCGCCGGTTTTTGCTCAAACATTAACTATGGATGGTGCTATTGCAACCGCTCTTAAAAATAATCAGAAGATCAAACAGTATGAAGAAAAACTTCAACAAAAAAAATATGATAACATTGAAGCATGGGGAAATTTTCTTCCAAAAGTTGATCTTAGTGGTTCCTATACCCGCATGAACGAGCCGTTAACAATGGATTTAAGCCCGATTAGAAATTTGATTATAAATCTTCAGGCAAATGATCAAACAGAGCTAACAAATATCTCCAATATACTTCAGAGCGGTGTTCCGCTAAATCAACAACAAAAAGGAGTGGTTTTCCAGCAAGCTTATTCTCAGCTTAACACCTCAATCCCTTCTTTTACCGAAGTATTCAAGCAGCAGGATTTTAAAACTGCCACTTTAACGGCTGTGCAACCGGTTTTTCTCGGTGGAAAACTTATTGCCGCAAAAAAGTTTGCAAGCGATGAACTGCACTCTGCCGAAATTGAACTGCAAAAAACCAAAGACGATGTTATCAAGGAAACTGCAGATAATTATTTGACGGTTGTGCTACTTCAAGATATTGTAAAAACCAGAAAGGCTGTGCTGGATGGAATGAAGAAACATGAGGCTCTGGCAGATAAAATGTTTCAAGAAGGCATAATTGCAAACTACAATTTGTTGAGAGCAAAAGTAGCCGTAGCAGACGCCGAAAGGGATTTATTCGACGCTGAAAATAATCTTGATCTTGCAATCCTCTCATTAAAAAATTCATTAGGAATTTCGGAAGCTGCAAATATTCAAATTGCCGACAGCCTTGTTTACAGCGATGTGCTTAATGATTTTAATTCTTACCTCGAAACTGCAATGGAAAACCAACCTGTACTGAAAATTATTTCTTTGAAGAAAGATGCTGCTCAACAAAATTTCAACGTAGAACGATCAAAGTTTCTGCCGCAGGCTGGCTTATTCGGGCAGTATCAGATGTATCCTCAGTATTTATCGATTATCGAACCAAGATGGGTAATTGGTTTTCAGGTAAGTATTAATTTATTTAATGGATTTCAAGACTATGCAAAACTTCAATCTGCCAGGCATCTTGAAGATGAAGTTAATTATATTCAATCGGATGCGGAAAGAAGCATAAGACTTTTAATAAATAAAAATTATAAAGATGCTGCCGATTCGCGCGAAAGATATATTAAAACAAAAGCCAGCATTGAGCTTTCTAAAGAAAATCTTCGCTTAAATGAAAAAAGATTTGAAACGGGCTTAGGCACTTCACTTGAAGTTGTTGACGCCGAACTTTCTTTAGCTAGAAATGAAATTGAAAGTGAAATATCACTGTACGATTATTATAAAAATTTAACGGCATTAAATATTAATGCAGGTAACTCAAATGAAGTTTTAAGAATGTGGAACAAAGCAGAAGGTAGATAAAAATGAAAAAATCTTATTTAATTTTACTAATACCCGTTGTTCTTGCAGCAGCAGGTATTATTGTCTTAGTAATTACATCCTTTTCTAAAACACCGGTAATTATTGGCGGAATTGTAGAAGCAAGCGAAGTGGACGTTGCTTCTAAAATACCTGGAAGAGTCGATTCAATTTTTGTAAATGAAGGAGACAAAGTTTTTAAAGGTGAGATTCTGGCTAAACTCGGAAGCAAAGAAATGGATGCTAAAGTTGACGAAGCTAAAGGAATGATGGATGCAGCAAAATATAAGTTCGAAATGGCTGAGAACGGCGCACGTCCCGAAGAAAAAGATGCCGTTAAAAATTTATATCTTCAAGCAAAACATCAATACGAATTTGCCGATAAAACATGGAATAGGATGTTTAAGCTCTATCAAGATGGCTTAATCTCCGCTCAAGAAAAAGACCAATTCGAATTTCAATATAAGGCTGCCAAAGAACAAATGGACGCTGCAAAAGCAAAGTACGATATGGTTTTGAAAGGCGCCCGGTATGAAGAAATTGAAGCTGCAAAATCAATTTATTATCAAGCTCAAAGCGGCTATAAAGAAGCTCTTGCCTATAAAGATGAGCTAACATTGAAAAGTCCAATTAATGGAGAACTCGAAAAGAAAATTGTTGATGCTGGCGAAGTTATTTCAAGCGGCTATCCAATATTTACTGTGCTCGATTTAAACGACATTTGGGTTACGCTTCAATTAAAAGAAACGCAAATGGCTAATGTTAGAAAAGGAAATTCGTATATTGGAACAATACCCGCACTTGGAAATAAATCTGCCGAGTTCGAAGTAACTTACATTTCACCTATGGGAGATTTTTCTACATGGAAACCAACTAACCAGAAAGGTGAGTTCGATATTAAAACTTTTGAAGTAAGACTGAGAAGCAAATCTCCAATCGATGGTTTGAGACCTGGAATGACTGTAAACATTAAGCTCTAATTAAAATTCATTTTTCATCCAAGCTTTTTTTGAAGGAAGGGATTTGAAAGATTTTTTAACCGGATTATAATTATGCTAAAAAATACGTGGTTAAATTCAACTGGCAAAGTTGCACAAAGGGAATTTGAAAGAATTAAAAACCGTAAAGCGATTTACCTTCTCACAGTCTTTATTCCGATTGTGGTTCTTTTAATTTTATTTCTAATCTTTATGAACGGTTCGGTTCATAAAATACCCATTGCAATTTTCGACGAAGACCACAGCGAGCTTTCAACTTTACTAATTCGATATATTCAGTCTGCCCCTTCGATGAATATTGTTACATACGCAAATTCACTTGAAGAAGTAAAAGATGATTTTAAGCGCGGTAAAGTTGACGGTGCTTTTCACTTCCCCAATGGAATGGAAGCAACTGTAAAAAATAATAAACAGGCTAACATCGAAGTATTTATTAACACTATGAACCTTCTTAAAAGCAACAGCCTTTTGAATGACGGTACAAATATTATCAAAACTGTATCGGGAGGAATCTTGCTGAAAAAACTTGGCTCGGCTGGCTTAATGAAGCAGCAAGCAATGGATATTATTAATCCAATAAAAATTGAATCTAAAATTTTATTTAATCCAAGCTACAATTATGAAGTTTATCTTGTGCCGGCACTTGCCGCCTTTATATTACATGTTGTTGTACTGCTTGTATCAGTCCTTCTGTTAAGCGTTGAATATTCTGAAAAAACCTTACCTGAACTATTTAAAACGGCAGACGGAAAAATATCAGCTGTAATTGTTGGTAAAGCAGTCCCACACATTATTCTGCAATCTTTAAATGCAATTATACTAATTGGAATTTTTTTCCCGTTATTCAGAATTGAAATAGCTGGTTCTGTAGTTACCGCAATTTTATTCACAATTTTCTTTTTGATAGTGGTTTTCTTTTTCGGACTTATGATTTCTTCTTTATTCCATGATGAAATGTTTTCAACGGAAATTGCATTATTCTTGAGCACTCCTGCTTTTATATTTAGCGGGCTTTCGTATCCTTTGTGGATAATGCCACACATTAACGCCGCTTATGCACAGATAATGCCCTACACATATTTTATTGAAGGCTTCGTAAAAATTTATCAGATGGGCGCACCAATTAAATATTTATTGCCCGAAGTTCTTAAGCTCTCTTTATTTATTCTGATTTCTATTTGCGTCATTGTATTAGGGTTAAAATATCACGTAAAAAAATTTTATTTGAATGAAGCCAACCTCAATAACGGAGAAGTAAAAAGATGAGTCATAGAATTGCTGGTTTATTTTCCATTATAAAACGCGAAGCCCGAATTATTACTAAAGATTTAAACATCATCGCAATTATTCTACTTGCACCGCTATTTTATGCAACTTTTTATACTTCAACTTACGTTAAAAAAGGAGAAACTGATACCCCTATTGCGGTTATGGACCTTGACAGATCAAATTATTCGGAAGAATTTATTAGAAAACTCGATGCCGACCAGATGCTTCATGTTGATGATATTATCACTAACACGAATTCTATTAAAGAACATATCTATAAAGACCACGATCAGGCAGTAATTGTTATTCCCGAAAATTTTGAAAAATCTCTTAAATCCGGAAGATCAGTAACAATAAAAATGTACCTGAATACTGTAAGATTTTTAGTTTCAAACGATATAAATAAAGCCGTAAATGAAGTAGTATTTCATTATCATAAAAAAATCAGAATGAAGATGCTTGAAATTAGTGGTTACAGCTCTAAACAGGCAGAAGGCATGCAAGAGCCTCTTAACCTTGATGTACGAAATCTTTTTAACCCGGCAGAAACATACGGGGATTTTCTTATTCCCGGTATTTTAATTATTATACTTCAACAAACTCTTTTAATAGGTTTATCCGAAAGCGTAGCCCGCGAAAGAGAAAAGAACAGTCTTGGCGAACTTTTTGAAGAAGCGAACAGAAGTACTTCTGCGGCGCTTTTTGGTAAAGGTTCATTTTATTTTCTCTTTTTTGTTTCATACGCTATATTTTACTTTACAATCCTTTTCCCTTTATTCAAAATCAACTTCAAGGGGAGCTTTATATTGATGATGTGTATTACAGCCTTATTTATTGCGGCTACCATCGCAGGGGCAATATTTTTCTCTTCATTCTTTAAAAGGAAAATTATTGCATTGCAGGTTATTGCCTTTACCACATTCCCTTTGTTCTTTCTTTCTGGCTATGTTTGGCCCCTTTCTGCAATGCCGGCATTTCTTCAATATATATCGGTAATTCTTCCAACAACACCTTACTTTAAATCTTATGTTGCAATAACACAAATGGGCGCTGGTTTAAATGATGTAATCCCTTTTGTATGGCATTTAATCTTAATAATGATTTTTTGGATGGTTATAACTTACTTTAGGATGAAATCGATTTTTAGAAAAGTGAAGTTTGAAGAAAAAACTTTTTAACGAATACTACCCTTTTAGTATACTTATTTTGCTTCAGTATATTAAAGCTATTGATATATATAGAGCAACTTAACTAAGCTTGTTATAATTTCATTTAACAGTTCCATATAATTTATTATCATAAATCTTAAAATAATTATTTGCAATTATTTTTTCTGTCGAATCATTAATGAACATTATTTCAGGTTTAAACTGCGTTGCGGAACAAAAAACTAATTTTGGAACTAACCATTCTGCCAATTTAACGGCAGCATCAATATAGCGACCAGAAAAAGCTATGGCGTCAAAGCCATTCATAATACTTAAGGCTGAACCGCATGTAAGCAGAATCCTATTTAATAATAACTCTTTTGTCAGTCTATATTTTTCATCTTGACTGGTTAAAACATCTCCTATTGAAACTTTTTCACCGACAATTGCAGAAAGTCCACTTTCTCTTGTCAGTATTTCGTTTATTGTTTCAGCTCCCCAATTTTTTTTCTCTTCAAGAAGGATTAAAATTCCGGGGTCAATTTCTCCACAAGTAGTATTGCCCGGAATTCCTTCCAAAGGTGTTGAGCCACTCGATACCATTTCAGGATGCCCATCGTAAATAGCCGCAATCTCTGGCACCGGCTCGAGGCAAATTGAAATTATTTTTTTTAAGTTTTTACTTTTTAAACTAATTTTTTCAACGGCTTCTTTATGAAATATCCCATGATATCCGAACCTTCTTATTTGCATATTTACTACTTTATTGTCAATGGCATATAATTTTTCTGGTAACGGAAGTTCTGCAAAAAAAGCTGTCTCGAAAAATAAAACGATTTTACATTTAGGTGCTATCTCATCCAGCATTTTTAGCAAGCCAACCACTACAGAGGCATTTAGAGGAGATTGTGAAATTAACTTCTCTAGCTTGTATAATATTGATTTACTATAAACAACTTCAGTACCAAATTCACTGCCTCCATATAATGCTTTAATTATAATTGTACCTGTCTTAAAACCGTTTATTAAACTCAAAATAGTATTGATAAAATCTGATTTATTATTACTTGATGTACCAGACCCTCTAATTTTCAACTTTCCGCTTTTTAGTTCTTTAATATCCTCACTATAATTAGAATTATATTCGTGATCATTACAAAAAACGTAATAATTTATTGATAAAGTTTCGGGAATTAATATAAGTATATTTTCCATTTTAAAATTGCTCCATTTTATAATTCGCTTCAGATGGAAAAGTATTTTGATAATTTTCATTTTGCAGGAATATTTTATAAGCGCGCTTCGCAATAGCAAGCTCTTCATTGGTCTTTATAACCAGAATGCGCACCTTGCTTTTCGGCGATGAAATATCACATGGATAATTCTGAACAGAAGCGTTTTTGATTTTGTCTATCTTTATTCCAAAGTATTCCATGTCGTTACAGATTGCTTCTCTAACCGAGGGAATCAATTCCCCAATAGTGTCGGTAAAAATAATTGCATTTACTTTACCAACTAAAGCAAGGTATGAACCTAAATATTTTTTAATTCTCCACAGATAGATTTCGAAAGTCATTTCCGATCTTTTATCACCATGTTTAAATTTAGTTATTATATCCCGAATATCTGATGAAACACCGGACAGTCCAAGCACGCCGCTTTTTTTATTTAAAATATTATTCACTTTTTCAAAATTACCACCTGAATAAGCAAGCATTTTTAGAATTACTGTAGGGTCTAAGCTTCCGCATCTTGTGCTCATAACTAATCCCTGCAACGGTGAAAAACCCATAGAATTGTCAATAGACTTTCCGCCTTTAATAGCACACAAGCTTGCCCCGCCGCTTCCGAGATGACAGCTTACTGCATTTAACTCTTCAAACTTAATATTTAAAAAGTCTGCTGCTTTTTCTGAAACATATTGATGACTAATCCCGTGGAATCCATATTTTCTGATGCCTAATTCTTTACTTATTTTTTGTGGCAGGGCATAAGTGTAAGCATATTCTGGAATAGTTAAATGAAATGTTGAATCCAAAATTATTGCTTGCGGCACAGTAGGATATTTGTTTTTGCATTCTTTTATCAACTCAATAACAGGAGGATTGTGCAAAGGTGCAAGATCTTTTATTTTGTCTAATGAAAAATATAGATTTCCATTAAACAGTGAATCACTTAGTATTAGCATCCAGTATTCAATTATAATGAGTTTTATTTTTTTTGTTTATAAATCTTTACCGAAAGATTAAATATAAAATAAACCAGTACAACTATACCGACAGTAAAAATCGTATCTCCAAAAACTCTCGACCAACGCAAGTTGTTCATTACGCCAGATTGTAAAAACTGAGCACTTCTTGCATACCAGTAGCCATATTTTACCGATGCCCATGTTTGCATTAACCCAACAGGTAAAAGGCTGAAAGTTACCATTGCAAATAAGCCAAAGTTAATAGCCCAGAATGAAAATTTTAAGAGCTTTTCATTCCATTCAATATCAGGTTTACTTGCTCTCAAAGTAAATAGCATCAACCCAATACCAAGCATACCGTAAACTCCGAACAAAGCTGCATGACCATGTACTGGAGTAGTATTTAACCCCTGCATATAATAAAGCGCTATAGGTGGATTAATCATAAATCCAAATAAACCAGCACCAACCATATTCCAGAAGGCAACAGCGACAAAATAATAAATAGGCCATTTATATTTTTTAACCCATTCTTTGGACCTTGAAAGTCGAATGTTTTCCCATGCTTCAAACCCCACAAAAATTAAAGGCACTACTTCTAATGCACTAAAAACAGAACCAAGTGCAAGAACCATTATTGGTGTACCTGAAAAATAGAGATGATGAAGCGTGCCGATTATTCCACCCGATAAAAATATTGTTGAAGCAAGTACCGTCGCCTGTCCCGCTGTTTTTAAACTTACCAATTTTAGACGTGCAAATAAAAAGGCTATAACAACTGTTGCAAAAACTTCAAAGAAGCCTTCAACCCAAAGATGAACAACCCACCATCGCCAATACTCTGCAATTGAAAGATTTGTATGTTTGCCGTACATTAAAGCTGCAGCGTAAAATAAAGCTATTGCAATTGTAGATATTAAAAATAAAGTTAAAATTTGCCTCTGCTCATCTTTTCTTTTAAGTGCTGGAAGTATGGCTCGTGTCATCAAAAAAAGCCATAACAACAGTCCTATGAATAATGCAGCCTGGAAAAACCTTCCGAGATCAATATATTCATAACCGCTGTGCCCAAATAAAAACCAATATTTTTCTGGCATTTTATTCATTATACTTAACCATTCGCCAGCCATGGAACCCAGTACAACAATTAGAAGGGCTAAAAACAAAATATTAACTCCAAGCCTTTGTCCCTTTGGTTCAACACCGCTTACTGCAGGCCCAATGTAAAGCCCCGAAGCTAACCATGCTGTTGCTATCCAAAATATTCCAAGTTGCAAATGCCATGTTCTTGTAACAGGATAAGGAAGGATTCTAGATAGTTGGAATCCATAAAAACCGTTTCCTTCAACGCCGTAGTGCGCAGTAATAACTCCCATTATTATTTGGAGAAGCATCAATCCAGTAACAACCCAAAAATATTTAATAACTGATCTTTGAGAAGGAGTTAGTGATGAACCAAGTAGCGGATCGTTCATAGGAAAATCTCCAACAGTGTGCTGTTTCCCTTGAGAGGCATAATACCAAGCCATCCCACCTATTCCAGCAAGCAAAAATAAAATGCTTACTCCAGTCCAAACAATTGAATCGCTTGTCGGCTTGTTGTCAATTAATTCTTCGTGAGGCCAGTTGCTTGTATAAGTAATGTCTTCATTAGGACGGTTAGTAGCTGCTGCCCATGATGTCCAGAAAAAAAATGCACTTAATTCTCTTAGTTTTGTAGAATCAGTAATCGTATTTGGTCTGATAGCATAAGCATCTTTACCTTTTGTGAAAATATTATCGTAATGCTTAATATTGTTTTCTATTGCTAAAGCTCTGATAGAATCAATAATAATTGCACCAGATGCTGTATCAAAAGTATTACGTTTATAAACATCGTGAAGTTTCGCTCTTAAAGATGCTTTTTGCTCATCAGTTAAATTATAATAATTATTGTTGAATTTTAATTCAGCCCATTTATTAAGGACAAAAATTAACTCGCGGTGTAACCAGTCAGCCGTCCAATCTGGTGCAACGTAGCTGCCGTGCCCCCAAACAGAGCCGACTTCCATGCCACCCATTTCTTGCCAAACATTTTGCCCTTTTTCAATATCCGCCTTTGAAAATATTTTATTCCCATTGGCAGTAACAACTTTCGATGGAATAGGAGGTGCAAGATTGTAGATTTGCGTTCCTACCCAACCAAGTACTGAAAATGAAATCACTATTACTCCTGTAAACCATAGCCAATACGCCTTCATTTTTTCCTCTGTTTGTTTTATAAATTTGAGTTTTATTCAATAGACTAAGTTTAAAATAACTCTCCATTTTCCTATTACTAACATCAACTAAAAGGAAGAAACAAAAATTGACTTAAGTCAGAAAAAAGCATTTTTTTACTCTAAATTTTATTTTAATGATTACCAAAGGAGAAAAATTAGATAATTAAAACGGACTGATAACAAAGGAAAGTTTTTAGAAAGATTAATATTTCCTAATATATAAATCGAGATTGAGGAGAAGGAAAAGAAAATTAAATAGAAAATTCTGAATATATTTTGACATTTTATTTTGGAAATAAAACCGGATTTTTTTAGATTTGACGAACAAATTTTAAAGGGCAGATAGCTCAGTCGGTAGAGCAAAGGACTGAAAATCCTTGTGTCGGCGGTTCGATTCCGTCTCTGCCCACTTCAATGTGCGAATATTACCGAGTATTCGCACTTTTTGTTTTAAAGCGGGCAGTACCTTTTCCGATTGATTAGCTTTTGATTACTTTGTGTTTTAAACCCAATCGCCCACCTGAAATGTTTTATTAGCAAAATTTGAAAATTATTATAAATTTTATAATCATTTACAATCAAAACAACAATCACACTCATCACCACCATCATCACATATATCATAAATAATACATCAAAATGGGCTAATGACAGATTTAAAAGATTATTAAGGGAATAATATTTTTGTCTTTACATAAAAAATTAATAATTCGATTTAATAAATTTTCATTAATACAGCTCTACCTGATGGAATTGGAACTTTCAATATTATTTTATCATTCTTTAATGTAAATGAATAGACTTTACCAGAGATTAGATCTACAATCTTTCTTGCTCCTTTTAAACTTAAACCACTAACATCAATGGAAAGAATAACTTTCTTATCAGTATTATTATTGTTATAAACAGTAAAGAAAAGACCTTCATTAATATTATTACCAAAGCGTTCGACAAAGACCTCACTATTACTCGCTGTTGCGTAAGTAATAGGCTGCCAGCCTGCAGCAGCAATTAATTTTATTAATGAAATATATTTTTTAAAGAAAGGCCTCCCGGCATCGTACATCGAAGAATCCTCCCAATAGGGATTGCTCGATGAATTAACACTAAAAAAAGAAGGGAAAAATCCATATGATAACATCTTTTCAAAATATTTCTTATACCCGATATAAGGTGCCTTCGTAAATACGGTATCGTTAAGTCCTTCATTTAATAAGAACACAATCGGCTTTTGATAAGAGATAGCACGAATAAATTGAAGTCTCTTTTTATCTGCATCTGTTTTAGAGTACCAATTAAATTCTGAACCAAATAAATCTAAAATGCCAGGGGCAAATGGTATCCAAGCAAAGCCATTACCCATTGTTAATTTGCCCTTTAAATGCATTTCATCCCCTATTCTTTTCATCATGGCATACTCAGAGGTATAATTCCAAATTGCCGGCTTAGGTTTTTTCAAAGAAGCCGAAAAGGTAAGAGGATAGTTACAAGAAGAGAATTGTTTCCGGTCGTAATTTAAATCGTAATGCCAGTTCCATTCCATGGAGTCAAAATATATTCCATCAACATCTAATTTAATTGCAGGATTAATCTCATCTTCTCTTACTAAATCATATTTGTTAAATCCTGGTATTGAAGGATTTGCATTTGTAGTTATACTAACAGCCCAGCCAGTTTTAAACCAAGGAGTTTTTAATTTACGCGCCTGCCAAAGATTATCTTTATCATGTGTAGCGCTAGAATACAAAAATTCACTATCGCGCTGAGTTATAATTTTATCGCTTATTATGTCTTTATAACTTAAATCTGGACTATTAATCGGTATTTGGATATCCCAAGGTTCAGTGTATTGAAAACTGTAAATTTCCCCTTGCTTGTCGGATTGTATTGTAGGCTCGTTATTAAAACCTATGTCTTTTGCATTCCAATCTGTCTCGTGAAAAGCAAAACCAAAATCTTGATAATTTTTTATTGTGTGTAAAGGCGTGAAAGGTAACCAGATTCCTTCTTTGTTTACTCTCTTCTTAAAATATACGGGATTTATTTTATAATATTTATCAAGTGCTGCTCTAAAATGCCAATCAGGTTTGTATTCAAAAAGTTGTAACTTAAAGAAAGTCCGATTGGGAAACTTTACAGTCCCATTTACGATAGCAAGATCGAATTCAGCAATCATTCCTTCTGAAGGGTTAAACAAGAGCCTATATACTATTGGCAAGCCTAAATCTATTCCCCATCCAAGTCCTAACGAAGGTGTTGATATTGAAGCAATAGGATAAAATGACATTGAACCGGCTCCCACTTTATCTCCATATCCGCCATTACTAACTTCTGAAGAATCGAAAGCACCATCTGGAGAAATAACTGTTGATGCTTCAACAAAATTTTCATAATTCATATCTGAGCTTACTAATATGCAGCTATCGGGGTCTTGGTTCCAATAAATTAATTTTTTCTGAGACAATGGAAAGATTACTTTTACTGTAAAGCATAAATCATTTTTATTAAGATTATTTGCCTCTCCGGTTACTTCAATATAGTCTCCATAATTTCTGAAAGATAAATTCACATTTAATTTATTATCCGCATAACTCTGAACCGCTCCAAGTTCTGTAAGCTTAAAATTATTACTTTCAAGTGGAATATAATCACTAGTCTTTTGGGGCGAAAAATATTTTACTTCCACTTTAGTTTTGGAAATTATTTTTTGCCAATTAGAAACTTGTGAAAAAGAAATTGAACAAAAAATAAAAATTATTAATATAAATGATTTCATTTACGTCAGCTAAATAAATGTAAAAATGATTTTAATTATTTTTAATATTGGGAAATATCTTTTCAGCATTAAATCTATAAATCTTATCAATGACATCTTTAGGCAATTTCAACCCTTTTACCGTTTCTTTTAAGTCCGGTACATTAAATTCAAGATCAGTACAAAAATATTTCCAATCATTCAACCACAGGTTGTGTGAATCAACAACAAAAGCCTCAGCGCCTTCATCACTCATTTGCATAATATCCGTTGCATACAATATTCTGTCCTGAAATTTTATGAAAAAATTTCTAACTAATTCTCTATCTATTATTGATTGATATTGAAGTGGACCAATTCGTGCTGCTGTATCTACCACTGCATTAGGAAACCTTGTTAAGAACTCAGATATTTTCCGAACACTCCACTCGAGGCTTGCTAAATGAGCACCTACAAATGTTAAATCTTTATGCTTCATAAGCATATTATCCCGTGCATTAATTTGATCTTCATATGAAGGAAGCTCAGGATGAAGATACATATGATACTGGGGATGATGTTTAAAATATTCTCTGTCATAATCAACTGTCATTTCCTCTAAAGGAAGCCAACAATTTCTCGGTTCTCCCAAATGTCCAATAACTGGAATTTCTCTTTTCTTTATATGATTAAAAATTGGATCCAATCCTGGATCATCAATCATTACAAGCTTGCCGGATTTGTCTCTAAAATCCATCCCAATATTTTTCCAAACTTTTATAGCACTTGCACCCTCTTTAATTCTCTCATCAATAGCTTCAATTGTTTTATGTCTCCACTCAGGTTCATCCCAACCATCCATGTGAAACGTTGCAGCAAATGCAAGTCGCTGCGGATATTCCTTAGATAATTTTTTCGCTATTTCATTCTGAATTTCTATTTTAGGGAAATCGGAATAATCGACATTTATTGTTATTAATTTAAAATTATCTTTTTCAGCTTGAGAAAGCAATTGTTTGCCTTCCGTATTTATGTGTAGATGAGCATCAATTTTAATTACCTTTTCAAAGTCATCCAACTTATAATAAGTTGAACTTTCATTTTCCCATTGCAAAGCTGACATAAAAACCTCAATATTTTAAAATTTAAATTGAAAAAATAAAAATCTTACTATTGCATCAATTTGTCGCTATTAATTAGTATATGCTTTTAGTAAGCCTCCCACAAAATACATAATCATACCAACAACACTAATTACAGAAGCAAGTTCTAAACCTTCACCTCCCATAATTATTCCGATAAGAAAAATTATGAATCCAGTAAAAAAGGTAATCAAGCCAATTTTACCACTAATTGTTTTAGGAATAATATTATAGACTACATTGCTTGATGTTTCTTCATCACTGATTTTTTTTGCTTTCCAAATTGAAGCAAGTTTTGCGCTTTGTTCGTCTTTTGTTAGTAAGCTTATTATGGGAGTAACTAAAAGAGCAGCACCAGCTGAAATAAATGTAGTTAGATTAAAATCTAACTTATAGAAATACTGCCCAATTATTCCGGCAATAGCACCACTAAAATAGCCTCCGATTGCTCCTTGCCAATTAGCTCTTTTCCATAACAATCCATATACTACTGCAATAATAAAAAGTGGCATATCCATTATGGCTATTACCGTTAGGTAAGCATTAACCGCTCCTCCTAATACTGGGACGGCATAAGCAAAAACAATCATCACTATACCGGCTAAAATTGTAATTATTCTGGCAACGAGAATTACATCTTTATCCGTTGCTTTTCGATTAAGTACATTCTCATATATATCACTTGTAAAAACAGTTGCTATTCCATTCAAATTTCCAGAAGTTGCTGAAAGCTGTGAAGAAAATAAACCAACAACAATTATTCCGAGAATAATATTTGGGATAAAATGTGCGAGCAACAAAGGCACAGCTTGGTCTGCGTTAGCGAGGTGTGGAAAAATTATTCTGGCAGCCAAACCAGGTAAGTTCCACAGCAAAGCAAATGGTGTCGTAATTATAGCTGCTAAAACCAAACCCTTGGCAACCGTCCGTGTGTTTTCTGCACCGAAAGCCCTTTGTAGTAAGCCTTGGTCCACACATGCCCATTCTATTCCAAGTAAAAAAATCGCCAGAACGAACTTCCAACTATATTTTCCAGTCTGCTGAACTAACGTTAACGAGTTACTTGGTAATTTTGCTACTAAACCTGGCCACCATCCAACAAAACTCATTGCTATGGGTAATAGTATTAAAGCACCACTAAGCATTAATATAAATTGTATTACATCAGTAAGAGCAACAGACCACATTCCGCCTAACATTGTATAAATTATTACAACAACAGATAAAATTAGAACCAACAAAGTAAATGAATGTACACCTGTTATTATTTGTGCTGCTGTTACTGCAGTATACAGAATTACCCCCAACCAGAAAGCTAATCTAAAAACCCAAATAACTGCAACAAGCGTTCTTACTCCTTTACTATATCTAACTTCTAAAAACTCTGGAATAGTTCTTATCCTTAGCCGTCTGAAAATTGGTATTACAAACAGCCCCGAAAAAACCATTGCCATGTTCCCAGTCCAAGTTTGCCAAATTATTGGAATGCCATACTTGTAGGCAATCCCCGATTGCCCTATAAAACTATATAGATTAATATTGGTTGCAGCTAAAACTGCAGCAAGAATAAACGGAGTTAGATTCCTTCCAGCTAAATAAAAATCGTCTGAGTTTCCAATCCATTTATAAAAAATAGAGCCAATAAAAAAAATTGTACTTAAAAAAGCTACTACAATCAGATAATCATATATATTCAATTTATCTCCAACATTATTTTATTTGGTTAAATTTTTTTTCCTTTTTTTCAAAAGTTTCTTAAACTCTCTAACCGGAACAATTATCCAAGTAACTAAAATTACAAATCCGATTAGCCATATCCCCCATGTTCTCCAGTCAAAATACATCGTCCCTCCGGTTATATTTTATTTTGTTTAATTGGTATAATTACTTTTTGAATATTTGCGGGATAAGGTTTTGCAGGCAATAATTCTTCATCATTTAAAAGATTTGCACGAAATTTCTTACCATTTAATATTTCATCTGCAAAAATCCATGAGCTGATTTTGCCGCTTACTTTAGCCTTAAAATTAATTTTATAAGTGATTTTGTTTTCCCCGATACTTAAATCAGCTAAAACCCAGAACCATTTTCCATTTTCTTCTTCAATTTTAACTTTTTGAAATTTCCCATTCACTTCAATTTCCATTTCGGGTTTTAATTCTTTTTCAAGTTTAACATTAGGCTCAAGCAGAAATGCAAATCTTGAATTTTGAAAATTTGCCGGAACATTTATGCTTAATTTGGATTCAAAAACACTTCCGTTATTTTCAATTGGCATGCTTTCAAAATATTTTATTTGTCCGTTTGTTCCTTTGAAATTTATTTCTCCAAGTTTTTTTGAATCAATGGATAAAATATTTTGTATTTCTCCCGCGTTACCATAGATTATTAAACCATCTTTATTGTCTGAAAATTTAACTCCTACCGGTAAATTTTTATCTATTTTATCGTAAGGAATAAGCTCTGCAGTTAAGACTTCATATCCATTTAGGTGAATAGACAAATCCTGATTCATCATTACCGCTTGAGGAAGAACCATATTGTAAGGATAAATAATCTTAACATAATATTTAATTGAAGGACTTATATCACCAAGGTCAGGCGTCAATTTTATTTTAACTTCCCGTGCTTCCACATCAGGATTTCTTAACAAAAGAATTCCTTTATCTTTTGTTAAATGAAGGTAACCATACGGTTCACGTTTTAATGGATCACCTAAAATCATTTTTGTTTTTTCAAGAACATTTTTGTTTTCCTTTGCCCACTTTATTGAAGAAGCAATGGCTTTCCATTCATTATCGGAAAGTAAATCTGGGGAAACATAAAGCTCCCACATCATCACTCCTCTTCCAAAGTACATCATTACTTCGTTGGTAAAAGAATCAAGTGATTCATTTTTACCACCAAGAAAATTTAATCTGCCTTTGATAATTCCGTGAGTCATTAAACTTGACATAGGAAAGAGCAAATGTTGCTTTTGCAGATCATCCCAAAGGACAGCATCTCTGTAAGTAATTGATTTATCTCTGTCATTTATTGAAGGGACATCCTCTGCATAAGCATAATCAGCACCTTGCATCCAAATACAGTCTGCATACTTCAGCCACCAAGGTGAAAGCCAGGTACCGGTTGTTATGTTTAAATAAATATTGGGATTAACTTTTCGAACTGCATTTATAATATCAATGTAAGTAGATACATTAGCTTCTCTCGAATAAATACCAGGTAAATGTCCATGGTCTAACTCATTGCATGCTAATAAAAATCCATCCCACTTAAAATAGCCGAGGTTATATTCCTTAGTATAATCAACCATTCTTTTTTTAAACTCGGCTTTATATTTTGTTCCGGCAAAACAAAGAAAGTCACCAACTTTTTCATAACCATGTGCCGCACCCCATTTTACACGAATATCTCTATTAGAATATCCTCCAAAAGGCGATGCCCAAATTCCAAGCTTGGTGTGCATTGGTTCTAAAGCTTTTACTAAGGGTGTAAATCCATTCGGAAAGCGTGTTGAATCAATCGCCCAAACGCTTCTATAATTATCCCATCCATCATCCAGAACGAAAGCGTTAAGTGCAATGTCATATTTATCAAACATATATTTTTTGAATGTTTCGATTCTATTCAAAACATTTTTCTCATTCATCACGCTTGCAGTATCATCCACAATTGCTGGATTTCTGAAATCATACCATGAATTGTACAATAAGTAAGGTTTTGTACCATTAACTTTTATTCCATCAACATAATCCATAAATGTTTGTTCAAGCTTCACTTTAGATGGTGAAACACCAATAATCGAGGTATGACTTACAAACGGCTCCTTTTTAATTTCTTTACCAACAACATAACCCATCATAACTTTGGTGCCAACAATTTTATTTTCTACCGTTGGGTATTCAACTCCTAAAAATATGTCGTCGTCAAAAACCGGTTGCCCAAACTGTCCATGCGAAAAATCTTTATTATCAAAGGTTATTGATTCAATGTAAATTTTATCAAGAAACTGAATTCCCTCTGATGTATCCACAATCTGAACCCATTTTCTTAAGGAAAATTCTTGAGGAAAAATTTCATAATTTACAGTCAAAAGGAATGATGTATTTTCCCAATCATAGATAAAATCTAAAGATAATTTTTTACCTTCTCCCTCAAGATTGCTTTCTTTATAACCAGTATATTTAAAATCCTTATCAGTTAATATTACTGGATTTTCTCCGTTCTGTTCTTTACCTGGGGCAGGACCCATTCCCGAAAAAACTATTTGAAGCGCAAATTCCTCCGACTTGACATTGTAAACCTTACCCGAAATCCTGTTTATGATTTGTGTTGTCCCAATATTATTTGCTGCTAAACTTATTACTCTTTCAACATAATTATTCCCGATTATAATTTTGTCAGCATCATTTTTTATGAACGAAGAACTTTGCGGAATTATGATTGATGCAGTTAAGCAAAAAATCAGAAATATTTTTTTTAGCATGGTTACCTCTTTACAGCCTTTAGTAATAAGTAATGCGTGAAATCAATTTTCAGATCCGGATTGCTTGAATTTACCGTAGCAATAAGTTTTCCAGTATATAAATTATATATATCATACTCTCCTTTTTCTAATCCTCTTAATTCAACCATACCAATAAAAGGTTCGTCAGAAAAAAAAGAATAATAATAATTATCCCCTTTTTTAATGAGATGAGTTTCCGGTTTATCAAAAGCAATATCATACAAATTTAAATATTTACCTTGACTCATCTTTTCTGTATTGTATATTTTCAGCCATCGTGTATAATATTTAGTTTTAGCTGAATCGAGGATTAAGCTTGAATCTGTTTGAGCAATACCCCCAATTGTAAATTTTGAAGCCGGAACGCCACCGACAGCTAATGTTGAGACAAAATCCTCTTTACCATGTGGGATAAATTTTTGAAGCTTTTCATCCCAAGTTCTATTTGTAAGTTCAACATGATCACCGCTATAAGATTCGCTGTTTCCGTACAAAGCTTTGTATGTTTTCCCTCTCAATCTTACCTGCCATGGGCTTTCTGGATCTGAAGCAACGGTTTGATTTACATAAGGGAGATTATAAATTGAGAAATTAGTACCGCATGGACATGCCTGCAGTACAAAATTTGGATTTAACCTCATGGCTTCATCATAAATTCCTTTGAAAAAGCCAGGCACACCCTGAGTTGAAGCAACAGGGCTCTTATGATGATGAGTTGGATTATAGCAACGAGGAACTTCATTTAAGTTTTGACCATCCATCTTAAATCCATCAATTTTCCATTTCAAAATTGCCTTCTTAAGAAATGCAATATAATATTCTCTTACCTGTGGAAGAGCCGGACAAAGTAAATACGAATTCCACCAAGAGACTTGAATTCTTTCTCCGTTCTTATCGAGTATAAACCAATCCGGGTGTTTAAGTGCCACTTCACTTTGTATTTGCATCCCGTATTCGTTTATTCTATTAGGATAATGTTTAACACTATAAGAAGAGTCTTGTGCCGCAAAAGGGACCCACCACAATCTAACTTTCAATCCATAAGAATGAATTTTATTTATAAAAGAAACAAAATCATTTTCCCCTCCAGGAAATTTCTTAAGATTAGGCTCCCAGTCTCCATCAGCATTTTGCCAACCATCATCGAGTGTAACCCATTTAAATCCTAACTTTTTAACTTCGGGTAAACTTTTTAATATCTGTTCTTTATTAAAGTCTCTTTCATATCCCCAAGCACACCATTCCGGTTGATAAGAATCTTTTGGAGCAACCGGAAATGAAAAACCTTCATGTTGCATTACTTTAGAATAAGTATGCAAAGCATTAAAAAAATCTCCATGATGTGTAATTATTGCACAAGGAACTTCATAAAAACTTTTTCCGGGTTGAAGTAATATTTGGTTTGAGTCTTTAATTGAAAATGAAACAGAACCAGATTCCTCAACTTTTACAGGCATTGAAATTAACTCAGGCTTTTTAGCGATAGACGCAAAAGCAAGACCATTTTCTTTGGTCCAAAGATCAACAACTGGCATTCCACCACCATAGTCTGGAGCGTTCATACCCTGATAATTTTCCCTGAAATATTTCGGTGTTAAAGGAAAAATCCAATCATATCTTTCAGGATAGCTACCACCTTGAAAGCTCCAAAATTTATAGGCGCTGTCTGCACCAAAAAGTCTTGCATCTAATGTAGTTTTAAATAATTCATAGGAGCTTATTTCAATAGACTTATGACTTATATTTTCAACTGTAGTTTTACAAATTATAACATTACCTAAATTTTGGGGAATTATAAAAGTAAACTTCTGAGATAAAATTGAATCTGAAGAAAAAACTTTAAAAGAAATGGTTTGAGCCTGTCCATATACGGAATCTTCAGCATTCCATTTTATTGATTGATCAGCAATTTTAAATTTTTGGATGTTGAAATGATTCATTCCTCTAATCAAAGATAAAACCGGACCTTCTGCTAAAAATTTCATCTCCTTTGTTTTATCGCTTACAAAATAAATTTCATATTTGAGATTGTTAAAAATTTTAATAGCAATTTCTTTATTCGACAAAACAAGAGGATATTTACTTTCGCGACTTAATTCGGCGTAAGTTTTATATTTATTAATGGAATTTTTTTTATGCAAAGAATAATTATTAAACCTTTTAGAGTTCTTTAACGAGATGCAACTATTTAAGTAATTTCCATTTATAGATGTAAACCAACCATTAACTATAAAAAGTAATAGGATACTGATTGATAAACGAAATACTTTATTATTCATTTTATTCTTTCTCTGCATAAAATAAAGTTCAAATTATATTGACTATTTTTTAAGATAAATCTATTACAAAAATACTGGGACAACTATTATTAGCTGTCCCAGTTTGGTCTATATACTATATTAACTAACTATTTGAGGAGAATCATTTTCTTTGTCATCTGTTGATTGCCCTGAGTAAGTGTGTAGAAATATACACCGCTTGATAAATTATCCATTGTTATTTGATAATTATAGTCCCCTTGGTTTTTGTATTCATTATCAACTACAGTTTTTACCAATTGACCCATTATATTATAAACCTTCAAACTTACATTACCTGATTTAGCTAATGTAAACTTAATAGTTGTTGATGGATTAAATGGATTTGGATAAGATTGATAGAGCTCAAACTTATTGGGCAATTGCGCCTGAACCTCTTTTATTCCAGTATACCCACCGGTAAACCAACCTGGGTCTCCGATTGGTTTTCCATCAGTACCCGCTGTTTTTAAGGTTGCATTAGTGTATTGCATGTCTTGTAATTCGGGCAGTGGCCAAGCAGGTATCCAATTACTTCCAGTAACACTTTGAGGTTGATAACCGTATATATCAGTTGTAGCTTGATTAAGTCTTATATCTCTAAAATATTGAAATATACCCACACCATTTCCTGTATTATTATAAAATACCTTATTAATTGAAGGTCCAAAGCCAGGATCAACAAATAAGTTGCCGGACTCAACTAAGTTAGGCCAATGTGTTTTATCATTAAACATACCTGTGGTACGTTTGTTCATCCAAGTTGGGGTATATATAGAATCGGTATGGGCTGTATCATTCCACGCCGCCCAGAAATTTGTTACATCAGTCGGTTGGAAATAGTCGTTATTCATTACTTCGATATTTCTTTTAGCCTCAGCTAACCATCTAAAATTGGGGCTGCTAGAATCGGCCGGATCAAAAGCTAGAGCATTTCCAACAGAAAGAGTGTCTAAATCTATTTGTGAACCCACTTCGAGCGACCAAAGTTCATCCCACATCCCAGTATATTCATCTTTGGTAATAGCACCGACCCATGTTGCATAGAATAAGTTGTTATTTATTTTTGCATCTGTAACATTAAATATCCAAAAAGGATTTTGAAAAGTTAACAAAACAGTGTTATGAGTAAATTCAAAATATTTAGTATATACTGAAGTAACAGGGCAAGCAGCATACGCATTAATGGCAAGAATAGTATTATTTCTCATAACAATTGAGTCTGTTATAGCTGAATTGTTTTGATTTCGGAGAGCTTCTCCTGAATACCATTGTGTTGCTGAAACCATGTTTCTAAATTTGCAATTTGTAACAAACATATCATCCCAATTGCCGCTATAACTAATTGCGTTTTCAGGCCAATCTTCAAATATTACGTTATCTACATATAGTTTGATATAATCTCCAGAAATTTGAATTAGGGCACCTATACCATTTACATTAAGCTGATTAATTGTATTGTTTGGAGCCAAACCTGTAAGATAAAGATTTTTAAATATTCCGATGGTGTTGTTTCCGTTCATAACAAACAAGTAGTATGGTAAAGAACCATCACTAAGTACGCCAGGCTGAATACATGGCGGTCTTCCATTAGAACCTAATACCCCAATAACAGTAAAGTTAGATTTGACAGTTATAGGTCCCATATATAAATAGGTTGTATCTAAAGAAACTAGTTTATAAACGCTATGAGCCTGACCACCGTTAGATGTATCATTATTGATAACTTGATCTAAACTAGGACCATTTGCATAAACAACAAGAGTATCATTACCATTAGCAAAAACTTTGCTTGGCAACATAAAGAAAATTACCAGCACTAAAAAGATTGTTGCTGTTATAATTGTTTTCATAAAAAAGACTCCTTCCTTATAGAGTTAATCTTATAAATTTTTTAAGTTTTTTAATTGATAGAACAAAAGAACTGGATTCTATCAGCCAGAAAAAAATTCAATTGCCTCCTTTCTTCATGATTAAAAAATTAATGTATTTTTGTTAATATAATAATTACAAACCCCATCGAAGTCCCAAATCTGCAGTCATACCGTAATTTTGAATTGATTGTGGGACACCGCCTCCATGAATTACACTAACATCATTTGCACCATTAATGTTGTTTATGTCACCATAAATCTGAAGTCCGAACCACGGTAATTCCTGTTTTGCCGAAACATCCCAGCGGGTATATGCAGAAGTATAACTCCTTAACTGCGGCCAGAAGTTTACGCCTGTAAAAATATCTGCCTGATAAAGCATTGATACACGAATAGAGAAATCATGGTAATCAAACCCAAGTGAGAGATTCACAATATTATTTGGCTGATCTAAAAGACGGTCAATAAAAGAAGTATCGACATAGCTAATTGAACGACCAGTTGAAATTACGTTAACGTAAGGATATTCAGCTTTTGAAAATATATGAGTATAATTTGCACTAAACACTAACCCAGATAAAGGACCTGGTAAATACCAAAAATGGGTTTGCCAGTCAAGTTCAATACCATAGTTATTGATTTGATAAGAATCGTTTACAAAAGTATTCACTAAATACGTGCCTGTTGTTGAAGGAGTAGAAAGTAAACTCGCAGGAAAGTATTGCGAAGCATTTAAGCCATTCACATAAAATGCCCAAGGATAAATCAAATTATCAATTTGTTTTAAGAATGTTCCAACTGTGAATAATCCAATTGTATTATTATAAAAAGAAAAATAAGCATCATAATTTCTTGACTTAGATGGCACTAATTTGTAATTGTTCCAAGCAATAGTACCATTGCCTATATCTATTCTTGGAATTATTGCATCGTAATCTGGATATGCTAAAGTATTAGTGTATGACAAACGAACATCAAACCAGGAAACAGGTTTATATCGTAAAGATACATCCGGTAACCAATAACCATGACTTTGTGTTACTGTTGTGTCGTAATGGTTATAAACAAGGAACGCATTTCTACTCTCTATGCCTCGAACTCCCGTATAGTTAGTTTCAAGATTTTGATATCTAACTCCAGGTATTATAGTTAACTCAGGACCAATATTCACAACTGTCATTAAATATAATGCTGCCTGATTTTCATTCCCCGAATAGTTATTGGTGTTTGATAAAAAATTATCGTGGCTAAAGGATTGGGAACCATTATTTGCAACAATATTTTGAACATTTGACCTAAGTAGATGCACCATTTGAGTCAATAAACCAAGATTTAATGGCTCTACTAAGTTGTAATCTCCATTAAGAAAGGTTCCGTAATTATAATTTGGATCGTTAAAATATGTAATTGGAATATTAAATTTAACACTAGGTGGTAATGAAAAATATGATATGATTAAATCATTTGCATATCCGGCACCACCATACATAAATCCTCCTCCATCATACTGATCATAGTTATATGATCTTGTCTGATAGCGATACATTCCTCCAAATTTTATTTCTGCATTTACTAAATCTGAAAAATTAATTGTTGTTTTTAAATCAAGTGAGCCAGTAACGGCATTTTCTTTTGAAAAACTACTATTGTTATAGACAGTGTTCAAAATAGTTTTAGAATAATTATAAGTAGCTGATGGGGGTATGTTAATTGGATTTACATTATTCACATTGTTAAATTTGCTTAATCCTGCCGATTGTTGGGAAAAATTAATTGACCAATCATTTGGGTCTTTCGATTCAGTATAAGCATTTGAAACTTTTAAATCCATCTGAAAAATTGGTAGTTGTTGTTGAAAGTCGATTCCGTTTGTAACTATCCATGATTGACTATAATTTTGGGTAAGCCCATATATAATTTGATTGTTTAAGATATCAAATGTTTCCTGCCGTGTCTGGTTGTTCGATATTCCTCTACTTATAAAATTTGAAAGCTTGACCTTTCCTTCGGGCAGTTTATAATCTATTACTAAGGCTCCATTATATCTTTGAATATCTCTCGGAATATCATAAAGATTTAATGCAGTGGTATAATATTGACTGATACTGTTTCCCGCATGAGTATATGTAGCCCCCATTTCATTGGAGGTAAGATTTTTTCTTTCTACATCAACCTGAGCAAAAATTCCTAAACGCTCATTTAGAAATCTATCCTCTGCACTACCGATGTATTTATAATTGTTAAATTTATTGTAGGCATCCGATAAACCGTTGTAACCACCTTGAACTAAAAGTCCAAAATTTGGGACACCAGGAGCTTTTACCTTTGCCTCTCTAAGTTCAAAATTAACTGTTCCACCTATAACATTAGCATCCATATCCGGAGTAACAGTTTTGGAAACTTGTATACCTTCAAGCATGTTTGAAGAAATCATACTTAAATCCGTACTTCTATCATCTGGATTTGAAGAAGACATCTGCACACCATCTATTAATATCTGGTTATACTTTGGTTGAAGACCGCGAATTACTACTTCAGTTCCTTCCCCTCCATTTCTTAGAACGGATATTCCAGGTAATCTTCCTACAGACTCAGCAGCATTTGCATCAGGCAATTCTTGTATCTTGGCGGCAGAAACTACATTAATTATTTGGTTTGATGAAAGTTGTTGGTTAATTGCTTGGGATTGACCACTGGCTTGGGCAGTCACTACAACTGTTTTACCTTCAACACCTACTGGTTCAAGCCTAAAATCGCGTTTTAAATTAGTGTTTTCTTTAATTGTTATCTCGGCAGTCTGTGTTTTATATCCAATATAGGTAATTCGCAAAGAATAAGAACCGGCTGGCACATTAGATATTAAATATTTACCATTCATATCTGTTGCACTTCCCATGCTTGTTCCTAAAAGCATAACATTAGCACCAAAAAGTGCTTCACCAGTTTTAGCGTCTCTTACATATCCTTCTATGTTTGAATTTCCCGCCCATAAATTTCTATTAAAAAAAACAAGAACCAATAACGAAATACTTAAAATCGTAAAAGCTCTTTTCATTTTTATCTCCTTGGAAGTAAAAAAATTATTTAAAAATTTATAGCCCAACCTGTCACCTATTGTAATTTAATTTGTCGTTATTTAATTAAAATCATTTTCTTTGTTGCGATATAGTTACCTGCTTGTAAGCGGTACAAATAAATCCCGCTCGCTAATGAAATCCCATTTAAAGTAGAATTAAATCTTACAGAATATCTTCCCGGCGCCTGCTCATTATTCACCAATGTTGCTACAACTCTCCCAAGCATGTCATATATTTTTAAATTAACAAAAGCATAATTTGTAATTTGATATTCTATTGTTGTACTTGGGTTGAAAGGATTAGGATAATTTTGCTCTAAATAAAAGCTAATGTTTTTGTCTCCCACCTTTTTTATACCCGTTATATTATTTATTTGATAAGAATAATATTGTGACTTGTAATTATTTGGCGCAAAGTCCATTGTTGTATAAGGCGAACTAGCTTGATTTGTTTCAAGAATTATTTTTATGGAATTTTTTAAACCATGGGGAAATAAAACAGTTAATGGAATGCTCATCTCAGTTCTTCCGCCGCTATTGGCTTTTTGAAAACCAGATGCTGAAGACCATGACCAATTAGTGCCACCAGTGCCTGTGTATGCCCACAAGCTATTGTTCTCCACCATAAACTCGGCCCCTATCGAGGCACTATCATTATAAACATAACCAGTGCTTGTATCACCATTAGTATTTATAAAAACATGATAAAAGTATGTTGAAGAAATACTTCCCGCCACTTGATAACTTAAATAAAGATTTGTTGTATCGTTAGCTGCCCACACATTGACAAAATTTGCATTCGGGTCTGAAGAATACGTGGAATCTAGTGGATATGCATTGGGAACTAAAGAATTAATTCCTACCCAATCATTAAAATTTCCATCGATCTGTATTTTTGCTGTAGCTCCGGTTGTTGTATATATACCAGTGAGTAAGTAATCACAAAAATTATCAAAGTACAAGGGCAATGTATCCCATGGATTATCGCCTCCATCATTTGTACAATAAATCCAACCGATATTATATGATGCAGCTCTATTTACTCTTGATACGTATTGGCTTTCTGTTGTGCTATAAGGGAGAACATAGAAGTTATTTCTCGAATATTTACTGCACCAAGATGCCGGCGTCCAGGAATCAAACCCTGTATCCGACTCAAAAATACAAATTACATCAGCAATTCGTTTACCGTTATAAAACAGATAACTTTCAAGTGTATTTGTTCCAGGATTTGTTACCACTAAAGATGTAGAGTCTTTTTGTTTAATATAGTCATATAACGCACTATAATATGATTCTTTACCAGCTACATTAGCCTCTTCGTCAATAAAAATACCGTCAAGAGAAGGATAAAAAGAATACCATGAATCAATATCTGCCTCAACATCATTTAGTGTTCTATTACCATATGAAGTATGTACATATCCAATTACTTTTCCGTTATTATTGTGCATCTTATTTATAACGTCAGCATAACTGGAATAATATTGTGAGCCTGGTCCATTATTTACATTTGCAATAGCATAAAGCCGACCTGGCATAGTTGCAGCCTTTGCAAACATTGTATTCCAATAATTAGAAACAGAGGGATCAAAATATGCAGGAACTATAACTTTCATATTAAGAGAATCAATACCTAAGATTTTATTTCCAATTCCTTTTGTCTTTATATCATTAGATGCAGCATAAACTTCTGCAGTATTTATTTGCATTACAAACCCAATAATGATTATTCCAAAAAGTAAAAATTTTTGCATGATGATTATCGCCTATAATTTTGTTTTATAATTAATTTGTTTTAACCCACCAATACTGAAATTATTTATTGATTCGCTAGTTCTATCTAACATAATTTATTTTACAGAAAATCATTTTTATTAAAATGCAATAGCCCTTAATTTTTCTTTAACCAATTTTTCTACTGAATTTATTGCCTCTGGGAAAGTTTTTCTCAAATCAATCTCATCAGACTTTGTTAATACATTCTTCAATGTTCTTGTAAAGGTATCTTTAATTTCAGTTGCAATATTTACTTTTACAATTCCAAGCTCAATTGCTTTTTTTAAGGATGTATTAGGTATACCAGAACCTCCATGTAAAACTAAAAAGGCATTTGTTGCTTGCTGAATTTCTTTCAATCTTTCTAAATCAAGCTTTGGTTCTCCTTTGTAAAAACCGTGCTTTGATCCTATCGCCACAGCCAATGCATCAACTCGAGTATTTTCAACAAAGTATCGAGCTTCTTCTGGTTTCGTATATTTATCACTATCCAATTCTTTTCCCAACTTAGGTACATTTCCAAGTTCAGCTTCCACATTAGCATTAAAATCTTTAGCTATCTTAACTACTTCTTTGGTTACTTTAATATTTTCTTCTAATTGTTTATCACTTGCATCTATCATAACAGAATCAAATCCAGCCTCCAAACATTTTTTAACTAATTGGATTTCATCACAATGATCTAAATGCAGCCATGATTCAACTCCAAGCTCTTCCGATATTTTTCTTCCGATGCTAACTGCGGTCATTAACCCCATATATTCAATAGAACTTTTTGTCAATTGAAGTATAACAGGTTGTTCTAATGCTCTTGCAGCGAGCAAAATTCCTTTGCAAGTTTCCATGTTATAATAATTGGCTGCAAGCAAAGCTTTTTTTTCCGACCGCACCAGTTTAAATTTTTCTTGAAGTTTCATTTTTTCTTAAATCCAAATTTCTCTTTAGCTATTTTCATTATGGTCTTATAATCCTTAAATGCGGTGGTTCCACCGGCAGCGGTTGTGTTAACTGCTCCCATTAAATTCCCAAATTCCTGGCACTCTTCGGATTCTGAACCATTTATAAATTTGAAAATGAATCCAGCGTTAAAGCTGTCGCCTGCTCCGATTGCATCAACAACATTTTTATTTAAGAATGGTTCTTTTTTTATTATCTTCTCCTTATCCTTTAACAACGAGCCTTTACTGCCCATCTTCACTACGATCTTATTAGATACATTAGAAAGTTTCTTAAGTGCATTTGAAATAGAATCTTCTTTCGTCAGATGAAGAATTTCCTGCTCGTTAGGAAGAAATACATCTACAAAAGGTAAAACTTTTTTATAATTAAGTTTCCACTTTTCCTCAGGATCCCATTGCATATCAAATGAAGTGGTCATTCCAATGTCTTTAGCCATCTTGAACATCTTGTCGACATCATTTTTAATTCCAGGTTGCAAATAATAAGATGAAAAGTGTAAATGCTTAGCTTGCCCAAGTGCTGTTTTTGTAATATCCTTAATTGTTAAATTGTTCATTGCCCCGGGATATGTAATCATTGCTCTATCTTCAAAAAAATTTAGCACAATGGTAGCTCCGGTATTTGAATTTTTATCTTTTACAATTAAACTGACATCAACACCTTTTTCACTCAGCTTATCAAGGATAAGTTTGCCAAAATAATCGTTACCAATTTTTCCAAGAAAGGCAACCTTAGCTCCAAGTGAACTAAGGTTACTAGCAAAAATTGCCGAAGAACTCCCTAATGTTAGCGTCATATCTTTTGCTAACTTCTCTTTCCCAATTTCTGGGAATGATTCTATATTATTTAGGATTAAATCAACGTTCAACTCACCTACAACAACAACATCAAATTTTTTATTATTCATTTGCTAAATCCTTTTTTAAACTTTTTATTGCTTCTGGTTCAGCCTCTGAACCATCGAAAGTAAGAAATAAAATTGACAAGATAGCCATTACCATTCCAATTATTACTATTGGTTCTGGTATTACTTTATAAATTGATAGTGAAATAATAATAGTAATTACTGGTGCAATTGCATTTGTTAAGGGGCTAACAATTATCGCCTTTCCATACCTAAAAGCATAAACAATTGTTAGTGCCCCAATTGCGTTTAGAATCTGGATTATCGCAGTAAGATATGGACCGGAAAATCCGTAGTTTATTTTCTGCGAAAAATCAGTCATCACTAAGGCTAAAGGAATAAGTGATAGTCCAGTAACTGTCATATAGAAAAATATGCTCTCGGCTTTCATTGTCCTATTTGCAAATTTCATTATGTATGCTTGAAGTCCCCAAGCAAAGAAAACTACAAGTGAAAGAATTATCCAAAAATAACCGGAGGTATTTGAACTATCTGGCGATTGATATGAAAGCAGAGGTATAGCAATTAATGCAGATATAATTCCTATCCAACCTCGTTTTGAAGACCTTTCCTTTAAGAAAATATAAGAAAGAAAAATTGTTACAACTGGCGACAAGGAAATGAACGGAAATACTAAATATGCTGGGCCGGTCTTTAATGCTTCAAACAGTACCAACTGCCCACCCGCTCCCGTAAATCCAATGGCACATCCTAATAAAATTGATTTTTTATCATGATCTAATTTCCAACCAATAATTTTAAGAGCAACTAATACAGGAGGAATCATTGTCAAAGCCCAAACAGAATATCCAAGCGTTGCTGGAAATCCAGCTTTTTCTGGTATTTCAATTAGTGCACCCCAAACACCCCAAAATATTGTAGTCACTATAGCGTATGCTAACCAAGGTCGAGTTTTCATAAATTCTCTCCCATTGTTGCATAATTATATTTTTCAAGAACAGTCATAATTCTATTTGTTATTAAGTTGTCAGGTGTGTTTTTAACCTTGTCACTTCTTATAAGCTCAAAGGATTCGGGTAAAAATTGACTTATTAAAGTCAGTGGTATCTCTTCTTCCGAAAGATTCTGTAACAATTTTGATAAAGAATTTTTTACTTCTGATTCGCTCCAATAATATCTTATCCTATCACTAAAACTATATTTTCTTTGGAATCTTTTTTCTTCCGGTTCTTTCCCTTGATAATATTTGTACCAATACTTTGGATTTTTGTTCATATTGTACTCAATAACATTTGAAATGTCGGAAAGATTCGTAGTTTTTTTTAATCCAAGTAATTCTTTTTCAATTAGCTCAAGTGCAAGTACCGCCTCTCTAAATGCAAAAGTCATCCAAGGTCCAACTTTTAAAATTGCAAAATGATCTTCCACCATTTGTCTAAGAGAACTTTTTAATTGAAAATCTGTCGAGTGAGCTTCGTATACCAAATTATTTTTCGTCTCAATTTTCTTTTTTAATTCTATTGCCTTTTCTCTTTGATAATCAAAGATTTCTTTATCGCCAAACTCTACTCCTGGTTGTACAACTATTGCTATTACTCTGCTCCATGCATCTTCTAAACCAAAACCATAAAATGCTTTTTGAGTATAAAATATGGTCTCTTCAACTGCCTCTGCCTTAGTTATTCTAATATTATTACTCTCTTCTTTTGCTCCTCCTGGTGGTGGAACATCACTTCCGATTACATAAACAGGCAATTCTAATTTTTCTTTCCTTACTGCCAATTCTTCTTCAGCAGCTTTGCAAAGAACTGCTGCTCTTTCAGCAATTATATGTGGATCAAGTGGCAAATTCTCATCCCCATCATCTGCACATTTCATCGTTGCATCAAGATGTATTTTTGTATAGCCTGCGTTAACGTAAGCTTTAATTTGTTCCTTAGCTTTTTCCATTGCAGATTTTGCAGATTCATTTCTCCATACATTCGGCCCAAGATGATCGCCACCTAAATAAAGACTGTCTAAGGGAAATCCAACTTTCTCAGCTATTTGAAGAACAAAACCTCTAAAATTAGACGGCGTCATTCCTGTATAGCCTCCAAATTGATCAACCTGATTAGATGTAGATTCGATCAACAAGATTTTATTTAACTTCTTAGCATTTTCCATTGAAGCTTTAATTACATTTTCATTTGCTGAACAAATCGAAGTAATACCAACTGGTAATCCAGATTTATGCTCTTGTATAATTGTTAATATTTTATTTCTATCCGCTGTCATTCTTTACCATTTTTTTTATACGGATATATATTGACTCCTTGTACAACTCTGTGTATCATACCACTTTCAGAGGGATTATCAGGATTTAATCCAAATTGCAAGGATTTATAAAAGCCTAATATTTGAGCCGGTAAAACAGAAACTATCGTCAAAAATTTTTCACTTAATTTGTTTTTACCATTGCCTAACACAATTTCCAGTTTTAATTCAACATTGGGTATTCTGCTCTCCATTACTCCAATTGAATATGCTGGTTGTCTGCCGTCAGAAATTGTCTTTACTAAATCGACTTCATATTTATTTACGTACTTATTATTTGAGAATAAAAATGTTATCAGTGATTTTTCATTTATTACAGCTTTTGGCCCATGCCTGAACCCTAAAAAAGTATCATACTTGCAGATTACCTTTCCATCAGTTAATTCCTGTAATTTTAATTGAGATTCTCTAGCTATTCCTTTCATTAGCCCTGAGCCTAAAAAAACTGCTCTGTCAAAATCTAATTCGGCTACTTCCTTCAATGCATTCAAATATTGATCAAATATTTTCTGTGCATATTGTACCAAAAGTTCAACTTCATACTTATTTTTATCAATTGAGTCAATGTCTGAAATCAATAACCCAGCTAATAGCATTGAAGTAAAACTACTAGTCATTGCTAAGCTCTTATCATCGGCTTCTGGCGGTAAGAAAAAAACAAAATCCTTATTATTTTTTATAGAATCTACAAGTTTGCTTTTTTGATTACACGTAATAACTAAATTAGTCACCTTTTTACAAAGCTGTTCTGCTAAACTTACTGCAGTAGCACTTTCAGGACTATCACCAGACCGCGCAAAAGAGATCAATAAAATTTCTTTATCTTTCTGAAAATATAATTCTGGATGCGTGATCAAATCTGTTGTTGCGATTGCTTTAGTAACTAAATTTGTCGACACCTGAAAAGGTCCCTCCAAAACATCCCCGATAAATGCAGACGTACCTGCTCCTGTCAGTATAACATTTAGGTCATGCCTTTTTTTAATGCCATCTATTAGATTCTTAAAATCTACTTCCTTTGATTTGATTGATTCCCATACTTTCAGCCATAATTCCGGTTGCCCTGAAATTTCAGTCGAAGTATTTTCACCAATAGTATATTCAAATTTCATTTCCTTAAGTAGAATATTATTTTTCATCATTTTTCTTCATTTTTATATTATGAAATCTTTCGTTTCTAAAATATTAAATTTATTTTATCTTGTCAATACTTAAATTCATAGAAAAATACTTTCGATTAATAAATCGTATTTATAGTTTCTTCTGAATTAAACATATAATTTTATTAATTCTTGTGAATAATGTATTTTTTAATTATTTTTCGTAATATATAATATAGGTTAATCATGATTGATCAAGATACTGATGATTCCAGAAATACACTTGAACGTAGGACAAAAATCTTAGCTTTGTTAGAAACTAATGGACTGGTCAAGGTAAATGAATTGTCTAAGCTCTTTAATGTTAGCGATGTCACAATTAGAAATGATTTAGCCCAGATCGAAAACAAAGGATTTCTTATTAGAACTCGTGGCGGTGCAATTAAATCTCAACGCGCAGGTATCGATTTCAAATTAACTGAAAAAGCTAAGAAGCATTCATCTGAAAAACAAGCTATTGGAAAAAAAGCTGCTGAATTAATTAACGACGGAGATACCATTATTATTGATTCGGGTACTACTACATTAGAACTAGCCAAAAACCTTAATGAGTTTGAAAACTTAATTGTAATTACTAATGCTCTTAATATTGCAAGCCAGTTGGTTAATTCTGAAAAAATAAAAGTTATTATGTTAGGAGGCATGATTAGGCAGAATTCTTTATCCCTAATTGGTCCAATTGCCGAAAATAATGTAAAAAATTATTTCTGCGATAAATTATTTATTGGAGTAGATGGTATTGATTCACATTACGGAATTACTACTCCCAACGCCGAAGAAGCTCACCTAAATAAAATGATGATTGAAATATCTAAAGAAGTAATAGTTTTAGCAGACTCAAGCAAATTCTTAAAAAGGAGTTTTGCCTTTATTAGTCCAGTATCCAAAATTAATACTGTAATTACCGATAATAATATTCCACCCGATGAATTAACTAATTTACAAAATCAAGGTGTTAAAGTAATTATAGTATGAATGTTTAATTTTATGTCCTAAATGGAATAATTTTTTTTCCACGATAAATGCTGTTTCGCTACGCTCAAAAGCATTTATCTCATATTGTCTTTTAACCATTTACACAAAATTATTTACACTTCCTCTTTTGACTTTAATTTATTAAATATTCTTGAGCCTTTGAACTTCTTTACCGTCAGCATCTCAATTAGTATCTCATGAAATGCCTCAAGCTCCGACTGGCTTGATCCTCCGCGAGAATATTTAGGATTTTCATCTTTGCCCAGAGCTGCCCTTACCGTATTATGGCTTATTCCCAATTCCCGGGCTATTGACCTGTTGCTTTTGCCCGGTTGTTTTGTCTTTAGGTTTTTGATTGTTACCCAATCTTCCATAGAGATCACCTTATTTTTCTTTCTTCTTCGTTATTAAATATTTCACTTAATGTGAAGAAGAAAATTATTATTTGTTTTTTGATTTAGGTGGTCAAATTTCGCCGGAAACACTGGTCAATTTTGAACGGAAAAAACAAGAATACTCCCTCCGATATTCTTCTTGCTAATTATATGTTGGAATTTATTATAACCCTGCTCGCCGAAAATTCAATTAAAAATTCAATTGCCGATAATCTGCACTTTCTTATATTTGAAGAATTACATACATATCGAGGCAGGCAAAGCGCCGATGTTTCTTTACTTATTCGTCGTAATAGTATTCTTTCAACTATATAATCATTAAAGGGGAATATATCCGGATTAAGAAAATTCTCCCTTTTATACTCCAGTGAAAAATCTTTCTGCACTGCTATCTTGACTGTGTAAAGGCTGAATCAAAGTAGTTTTGCTATTTTCCCGGCTTCCTATTGCCGGATTCTTTTGTTTAAGATTTTTAATCGATACCCAATCATCCAATTTTATCACCTTTCTCTCATACAAGTTTTTAATATCAAAACTTACAAAGTTTAGTTTTCAAGTTGGTCAATTTTCAGAGGGAATTTTCACACAATCTCTTTTTAGGAAAAGTATCATTTCCCTTGGAGAATTACAATACCTTCTCATCCGGGTTATCTATCATTTCTTTTGTGCAAAAGCGATCTGAACAATTATTAAAGATAATACGCCTAATAAAACAATATTCTCCCAGAATATTTTTCTCATTTTAGCTTTCATAATTTTATTACTCTTTTTGGGCAGACACATTTTTTATCTTTTTTACAACTAATCTTTTACGCATCTGAATCCTATAGTCCCTGCGCGATTTTCACCAGGCGACATTAATAAGTATTTACCATGTTCATTAAGTTTGTACGCTTGGGGAAAATACCAGTATGATCCCTGTGGCTGATAATAAGAGCCCCCCCTAAGAATTGCAGCTCTTGTATGTACATCTACATATTCATCCGTCCATTGCCAAATACTACCAACCATATCTTCGACACCAAATGGACTCTTTCCCTGGGGATGAGCATTAACATCATCCGGTGCTCTAAGTTCAGTTCCTGTATCAGGAACAGACACGACAGAGTCTTCCCATTCATTGCCCCATGGATACAAGCGACCATCTAAACCTTGAGCTGCATACTGCCATTCCCATTCATGAGGCAATCTTTTTCCTGCCCATTTAGCATAAGCTCTTGCATCTTCAATATCCACCCAGGTAACCGGCTTATTTGCCCAGCCTTCAGGATAGGTTCCGTTCTTCCAATCTTTGAGAAAATTAATTGTATCCACAGGAGTATAATGAGTGCTATCAATAAATTTCTTGAACTCTTCATTAGTTACAGGATATTTATCGATATAGAAGTCATGGATATTTACTGCAAAATGATGATGTCTTCTTGCTACTTTCTCGCCGGGCATTTGTACATCTACACCGGGATTTTCTCCTCCTTCAATCTCAATACCGCTTACGTTCATAACAAACCTTGCACCAGGAATTTTAATCATTCCTTCGGGCGTTTTTTCTACTTTGGCAGTAGGTTCAATTCTCACTATTTGCTGAGGAATGGGTTTCCACTTATTACTGTAGCTAGATAACTTAATTTGGGTTAATTCACGCATTTGAGATAAGAAGCTCTTAAAATCCTGAGCAACGGAAGAATTATTTATTTCTAATATGGCAGCGTATCCATATCTATCTATTTCAAAAGACAAAATATTATTGCTCCCTTCCCTAATAGGGATAAGTTTTTGACCATTCCATACATCATAATAAGTTACACCTTCTTTATAAGGAATTTTCATTTGATCACTTTCGACGTCAAAATCATTCCTATTAACTATTGTCCAAAGAGTACGATTAGAGTCTATCCACTTACTAGCAAAGACACCGTAATTTAACATAGGATAATGAGGCTGCCAGCCATTTCCGGTAAGAAGTTGATAGAAATATCTATCTATTTTTGAAATAACCTTAACTGTTTCAACTGCACGTGGGGTCATTTCATTATAGATACCCCAAATATTCTCCCAGGTTTCAAATCCCACGCCATTGAAAAACGAATATTGAAGGTCATTAGTATGATCATGTGCCCATCGATTACAAACATGAATCATATGCCTTGGCTCAATCCATTTCTGTTTACTAATAGCTGGGATAAACGGATAATCCCAATAGCCCCATCCCATTTGATCATATTCTAAATATTTATCGTCGTTATCCAATTCAGGTTCAATAACTAAGCCTTCCTTGGCTTCATCAAAAACATCTCTCCAATACTCACCCAAACCGGTTGTAACATCGCCGTTAATGCCGTCTGCGTCTACATATTTTAGAATTTTTGCGAATGCTTTCCAATCTTCGTCAGATTCTCTATGAGTTCCAATGTCCCATGGATTATAAGGGAATAATACCTTAACCTTATGATTATGAAATTGAGCTATCATTTTCTTAACCCCATCTAATCCACCAGGCATGCACCGGATCCAATCAAACTGATTTCTATTGTCGATACCCATATTAGGATAAGTCGGCCATATAAGAATGCTATTCAATCCCCCATACCTGGCTGTAATTTCCTTAAGATATTTATCAACCGTATATTCATTTTTTGCCGGATTATAAAAAGAGCGTTCTTGAACCATTAGTTGAGTTTGAATAAAGTCATCTCTTACCCATTGAATTTCTTTGTCATTATAATGGGTATCTCTAAAAGCTAATTTGGTTTTTTCAATCTTCCGCCATTGTTCAATTTGCTTTTGCCAATTTGCTATTTCAGTTGTATCAGTAGGTCCGATAATTTGCTGTTGTGTTTCCGTGAGCCATACCCGTCCATTCTGAGCTTCTGACTTTGCATTAATTAGAATCAAAACAAAAAAAGCGGTTATAAACATTGTACCAGAAATCCGAATATTTTTTATAGATATTTTCATATTACAATTTCTCAATTATTTAATTTTGTATTTTATTATTTAGCATTTTGTCTATATCTTCTTTATACGGTGCAGATGTCTGCGCCCCTAACTTTGTAACAGAAAGAGCAGCAGCAGCATTTGCAAATTTTACTGCATCTTTTAATTCTTTATCTTGTGAAAGAGCGGCGGCAAGTGCACCATTAAAAACATCTCCCGCAGCAGTAGTATCAGCAGCTTGTACTTTGTAGGATGGCATCAATCCCTTAAAAATTTCACTAAATACAAAGGCTCCTTTAGATCCTAACGTAATAATTACAGATTCAATGCCTTTTTCAAATAAGATTTTTGCAGCCTTTTCGGCATCTTTCACGTTTGTAATCTGTACACCGGAAAGCAATTCGGCTTCAGTTTCATTTGGGGTTATAATTGATATTCGTCTAAGAAGTTTATCACTTAACCGTTGTGCAGGAGCAGGATTCAATATTATTTTTACATTATTTTCGAAAGCAATTTCTGATGCATATTCAATTGTGTTTAATGGAATTTCCAATTGCATTAATAGTATATCTGCTTCAGAAATAATCTTAAGTTTTCTATTAATATCTCCCGGCAATAATTTTGAATTTGATCCTGGTGCAACGGCAATACTATTTTCACCTTTTTCATCAACAAAAATTAATGCTACCCCAGATGGTTCTTCAGAATCTATAAATATATTTTCCACATTTAATCCATCTTCTAAAAATCCTTTAAGTGAATTATTACCGAAAATATCTTTACCTATTCTGCTTACAAAAGTGACATTACCACCTGCTCTAAGAGCAGCGACGGCTTGATTTGCACCTTTCCCACCGGCAGCTATAAAAAATTTTCCTCCGATAACAGTTTCGCCAGGCTTAGGTATTTTTTTTACCTGTATTATCATATCAGTATTTGAACTTCCAAGTACAACAATTTTTTTTGACATTTAATATTTACTCCATTTCAGTTTATTAGCGACCTTTAAAATGAACTATGTATTAAGCAAACCTTGAGATAATAATCATTGCAAGACCAATTATAAAAAATACAAACATCAGTGCTAAGAGTTTATTTGTACCTTCGGGAGCATTTTTAAATTCTTTCCAGATAAATACTCCCCATAAAGCAGCTACCATAGTAGCGCCTTGTCCTAATCCATAGGAGATCGCAAACCCTGCGGGTCCAGAAGCAATTATGCTAAATGACATACCGAGTCCCCAAATAATTCCGCCCAATATACCAATAGCGTGAAGTTTAATATTTCCTTTTCTAAAGTAATCAGAATATTTAACAGGTTCTCCTTCGAAAGGTTTTGCCATTAAAATGCCGTTCCATAAAAAATTTGATATTATAAGCCCAACAGAAAAAATAAAAACAGCAGAATAGGGACTAAGTTTTCCAGGCTCAAGATTTAAAAAATTTTCTGATATGGAAGCAGCAACAAATCTATAAAAGAACCCCATCAGTAGTCCAGCAATAATTGCGAACAAAATACCTTTTAAGGATTTCTTACCAGTAAATCCCGATAGTCTTTTATAAGCAAAAGCATCAATCACAATAGCAAAAACAACAGCTGCAACTCCTAAAAAGAGAATTATGGGATTACCAACGGGAGTACCTAAATAATTTGTTATTACACCAAGACTAAGGGCTAGCCCAATGCCAACAGGAAACGCAACAGCCATTCCGGCAATGTCAATTGCAACAACTAATAGGATATTTGACAAATTAAATATAATGCCACCAATTAATGCTGACCATATATTCGAAGCTTTTGCCTGTTCTAAATCAAAAATAAAACTTCGTCCTTCATGACCCATGCTACCAATTGTTAAAGATAGAACAAGAGACAATAAAAAAACACCAATTGCATAATCCCAGTAGAATAATTGAAAGCGCCATTCTTTGCTTGCCAATTTTTGGGTGTTTGCCCACGAACCCCAGCAAAGCATAGTAACAAAACACATTATAACTGCAACTGAATATGATTGGATAATTAACATTTTGTACCTCTAAAATTTTCTCAATTATCTAAGTCAATATTATAATAATTGTTTTTATGTAATATTCATCTTCTTTGGGAAATGTTTATTGTTACAGGCGGGGTAAAATCCGAAACATTATTAGCAAAATCATAAGCTTTGACCTGATATGAATAAGCAGTACCTGCCTTCAAATTTTTATCTATAAAGCTGTTAGGCATTGTAAAGTTTGCACCTTCATCCTTCCTTAGAACTTGTTTTTTACAAATTAATATTCCATTGCGATAAATATAATAACCACACACCCCGATATTATCAGTAGAAGGATTCCAGTTCAGTTTTATTTCATCACCATTATCTCTAAGTACAGCAGTAAAGTTTGTTGGTATAGACGGAGCAGTTGAGTCTAATTGACGATTATGTAGAAAGTTAATATATGTCGTTTGAAAACCAGAATCTGTATTATTAGGACTTTGATAATGACAGTAAGAAAAAGTAATATAATTATTAACATAAGGTTGTTCTATTTCCATCTGTTTAATAATTCTATCTACTGTTGCTGAGATATAATGATTTTGATAAACTTCAAATGTTTCAACATCAGACCACATTACCAACCCCGGCTTTGTATTAACAGCTTGGCGAAGTGCTGAAAACCAGCTTCCAACTTGATTTATCTTCAGTCCACCGGCTCCAACACAATCTT
>Ga0078972_1001291_pt1 | contig 95148 bp, 85 predicted proteins | sample YelNatPaOPGAMG01_FD_67568 | JGI IMG/M metagenome (GOLD analysis project Ga0078972, IMG submission 67568) | Hot spring thermophilic microbial communities from Obsidian Pool, Yellowstone National Park, USA - OP-RAMG-01 (SPADES assembly) (version 2) | ecosystem: Environmental > Aquatic > Thermal... | reverse complement strand
GGAGGGGGCACTGTATGCTGTTTGCGCTTAACAGAGGCGAACGCTGCATCAGGAATTCGCGCTCCGTGTCTGGATCTCCCACCCGTACAGTAAAAAGGCGCCTTAAAGGTTCCCAGTAAGGCGGGATTGAAGCGATCAGGGTGAGAATGTTGCTCGGCCCTACGATATCCACGGCACAGGCAAAAACCTCAGGCGTAAACGCCGCGCCGGCCAACGCAGCATAGCCGCCGTAGGATCCACCGAAGATTCCCACGCGCCTCGGATCCGCGATGCCTTCGTTAACGGCCCACTGAACCGCGTCAATGAGGTCATCGTGCATCTTGCCGCCCCATTCCTTGTCCCCAGCGTGCAAGAACTTCTTGCCGTACCCGGTGGATCCCCGATAATTGACCTGCAGGCATGCGTATCCTCGGTTCGCCAGCCACTGCGCCTCTGCGTCATAACCCCAGGTATCTCGAGACCAAGGACCTCCGTGGACATTCAGTACCAGCGCCAGGTTACGCGCCTCAACGCCAGGCGGAAGGGTGAGGTATCCATGAAGCGTTAGACCATCCCGAGCCTGGATCTGAACGGGCTTCATTTCTGCGAGGGGGTACTGTTCTAAAGCAGGGCGCGTAGTAAAAAGGAAATCGAGGGCGGCATCCCTTCGCCGATACAGGTAGTACGCAGCGGGAGCCTTGTCCTGCACATACAAAACTACCCAAAGGGAATCGTCCAGACTCCGCGACTCAACATGGAGTTCACCTTTGCCTTGAGATTGAAGCCATGCAAGATCGCCAGCCAAGGCATCGTCTAGAGCCTTCCATTCCAACCGATCTAGATTGAAGCCTGCGGCCTGCACGCGATGTTCCACAGGATGGATGAGGACGCCACTCAGATCTACCGCACGATCGGATGCCAGCACAGATTCGGCACCCGTGCGGACGTCCACAAGCCGCAGCTCGAGCGTGTTGGTACCGATGCTGCTCGCCACGTAGATGGCATTGCCGTCTTCCGTAAAGGTGTAAGGATGACCTTCCTCTTCAGGCCCCCAGGTCACCAATGGACGCCAACCGGCTGGATCCCCGGGATCGGCTGCATCGCGCACCGCCAACTGGAAGCCTCCGTCAGGAAGGGCTCGGTACGCTCCACGCACCTGGAAGCGGCTATCCGCAAGCCATCCTACCACGTCTCCGGGATTTATGATTTCGGCTACCGCTGCGCCCGTAGCGATGTTCACTCGGTACACGTCGTGGTAGCGCGCATCACGCACATTGAGGGCCACAAGCATCTCGTCTGGATGCCGCGGATCCAAATCGAGGATCTCGGCGCGCACTCCATCGAAGGGGGTAAGATCGCGGATGGCACCGGTGGTTCGATCCACGCCCCAAACGTGCCAGTTTTCATCTCCATCGAAATCCTGTAAGTACAAAAGATGGCGCCCATCGAACGCCCAAGTGTATAGACGGATGCCCCGCTTCCTGTCACGGGTAACCACCCGGTCATCAGCTTGCCCGATGGTACGGACCCATACGTTGAGAACGCCTTCATAAGGTGCCAGATACGCCAAATGTGTTCCATCTGGGGACACGGTAGCGGACGTGCGCTCGGGGTTGCCGAAGAGTACTTCCCGAGGGATTAAAGGCAAAGTGTGCGTGTAGGTCATAGCATCATCTCCATCCAACAATCCGGCATGTTTGGTTCCGTGCGACTATCGGCATTGATCCAGCAATCGTATAACGTTGCATATTGGGAGGAACCGATATTCTGAGTGTATTTACGCAATTCCCGCAGTAATTCCTCCCCACAGCACATGGGCATCTGGCAGCGGCATCTATGAAAGCCCACAAAGGAATAAGGCCCAGCGACCCCATAATCTAACGTGCACGTACACGCGCCCGGCAGGTCATACGCACGTCGAGGTGGCGCCAATCCATACAAGGGGAGGACATCGCATGAAACCCAAACATTGGTCCCTTCTCGCTTTTGTGCTATGCGCGTTCGTTCCGGCAGCGCCCAGCCGAGGTGATATTACATTCGGCGGCCAAGCGCGGGCATTCGCCATGGGCGGCGCCGGCATTGCTATTCTGGATCGGTCGGACCGCACCACGCCACTTAACCCGGCGTCCCTGGCGCTCCTCAACCGACGCGTGAAGCTGCGTCTCCCCAGTATCGGCCTACGCGCTTCGGGCATCAGCCTCCAAGCAGCCATAGACCACCTGTTTACCCACCCCAGCCAGAATGACGCGGTGAGCCTTGCTCGGGATTTTGGTACTCGGCAGTCCGATTTCGGAGTGTCCTTGGCCTGGGGCATGCGCTTCGGCCACATGGATCTGGATGCAGATGGCGTAGCCACGGCGCATGTCATCCCCAATGCGGCCCTCATTACCTGGGCGAAGACGGCTAACGGCGATGTCCAGAAGCTCACCGGAGCAGAGCGTGCCGATCTTCTGGCAGCAGCGGTGTACTCGCTACCTCAAATCGGCCTGGCGGAACGCATCTCTCCCCCGGGGAGCCCGGTGCGGACGGAGGCCGGCGTGCGGATCAAACTTGCGCGCGCCGTGTACACCCACTACATCGCCGATGCCAATAACATTGCCCACAACACAGCCGCCGCACCCGCACCGGAACTGAACGGCGGCACTACGATCACGCAGGATGGCCTGGGAATGGATTTCGGCATGCTGATCCACCCCGCGCATAACTACGGGTTCTCGGGGGCCGTCGTTGTTACAAACTTGGTGGATCCGCGCTTCATCATCACGGGAACCGATGCATCCGGGGCGCCCACCAAATACGAACTTCAGCCACGAAGCGTGTCCGCCGGTTCGGCCTATACCAGCGGCAAAATCGTTCTGGCGTATGACCTGGTGGATATCGGCCGTGCCTACGGGCCACTTCAGCACAGGCTCGGTTGCGAGTATCGCACACGTGGGGTTGCGCTGCGCGCCGGGTACTCTAGCGTCCGGGGCTTCACAGGAGGCTTCGGCTGGGGCTTTTTGGACTTCGCCTTCGGTGCAAGAGCTCCCCTAGAGGTCACGCAGAGCCTGCGCTTCTAAGCGTGCATCCGGAGTACCTCGGTAGAAGAGCCAGGGCTGGGTGCCTTTCGGATTCCATCCTTCATCCCAAACTGGGCCATGTGCGAGTACGCTCAGTATGCAGGAATCTCGCTACGAGTGCAGTATTATTGCCCATCACTGCATCCTGCTGATGTTACCCATTCAGCCAGAAAGGTTGGAACGCACCATGTTGGAGGAAGCACTGCAGCGGCTCCAGGACCAAGTGGACGGGCTTATCAAACGGAATCGCACGGCGCTGCAGGAAGAGCACAAGTTGCTAAAGAGGTTGCAACGGCGTCAGCGCGAGGCAGACCGCGCATCAGACAGGGTGACGTTTGTTCGCTCGCTTGAGGAATCGGCCGGCACACAAGTGCTAGGTGGTGCCTCGGATACAACGGAGGACGTGGGTCGGCTTGCCGACCTCGAACAGGAGGCAGGCCGATTATTCCTCACGATCATCCAGCGGCACATAGATGCATCCAGGCGCCGCGAAGAAAGGCTTCGCCGCTTTGGCAAGGCTCTACAACAATGGCGCGTCGCATGCGCCAAAGGCCGGCTCATTGATATTGCCAAGCGCGCCGAGAACGCAGTCCAGTGCGCCGGGAACCTGGCACAAGAGGTTGAGGACATAAGGAATTCATGGAACTTTGACGGACGCACGTACCTCGAGGGCGACGGTTGGATTCAGGAACTACAACGCGCAGCCCAGGAGAAGGGCATCCGAACCATCCGCGATCGGGATTATCTCATCGCTCCACCGGTGGTGATCCGTTCCCTGCCAGGCCAACTCGCTCTGAAGATTGGAAAGCAGCCATGGCCGGCGCTCCGCCCAACCTATGTAGCGAACGAGATCGCCAAAATCCGCAAGCGGGGTACGGGCCGATCCTCGCAGGAGCTCCTTAGGCATATCTACCACGCCGTAAAAACGATCGAGGGCCGCAAGGCGGGTAAATCCGACTTCTGTTTGTTGCGGCAAGTGTACGACGAGTTTTGCCTTGCCCCGGGTTGGAAGAAAGAAAACCCGAGGGAGGACTTCGCCCAGAGTATCCTAGCGTTGGATAAGGCTGGCATCCGCGAAATCGAAAGCGGCATCGTATGTGACATTCAAGGACCATCCGGAAACTGGAAGGATAAAGATGTGTTGATTGCCTACGATGAAGACGGTGTCGCCCACAGGTACTATGGCATCCTATTTCGGAGAGAGTAGAGGCGCACAATGGACGACGAAGCCTATGCCAGAGACCGGGGCTCTATCCCTCTTCCTAAATGGCTGAAAGTGCTGGACGACGAATACCTACGGGAATACCTCAGGGATGGGGGCGCCGCGGTAAGAGTAATCAGCGGGGACGACGATGTCCTTGCGCGGGCAGTTGAGGGTATCCGGGAGCGCGCAGAGAGGGCCGATTACCATGTCGCAACTCTGAACCCAGACGCGCCCGCTCCCAGGGCGGGAGCGGCCACAAGTTTCCACCGGCAGGATCACTTCCTTTTCCAGATCACTGCCAGCGTGGATTGGAATAAAGTGGCCGAGCGCCAAGCAGAGAAGTTCCTGAAAGACGAAGGGCTCCGCATTGGGCCAGGCTACGACCTTGGCGACTACTGGAGGATCGCACAGGAGAACGGTAGGTCGCCTGACGACCTTATAAACCAATACGAAAGGAGCCTCACGAACCGCCTCCTTAATGATCGTGAAATGGCCCTTGAATTCCGGGCGGCGGTGTTGGCCCTCGCTAGAGGAACTCTCCTGCCCGAAAAACAGATTCCAAACACAAAAGAAGCGGTCATCGCCTGGTTATGCGGGCTGCCCCTCCAGGGATGTCTGCCCCTGCTGCGCAAGATTCAAGTTTACGAAAAGATCAACCAGTCTAACGCGAAATACATCCTCCAGTCTTTGTGCCGCTGGCTACCCAATGCAGGCAAAAGCGGGCTCGTCGCTGTACTGGATCTCCGCCCATATACGAGGATTGTCACGCCCGCCGCAACAAGGCAGGCCGCAATGGACGGCAAGGCCCTACCCAAACAATATCCAAAGCGCGCCTATATGCAGATGCTGGAACTCATACGGGACTTCATTGACAGCACAGATCGCTTCCAGCATTTCCTCTTGGTAATCCTCACGAGTCCCGACTACTACGCCTTAGAATCCAAGCGGCACTACATGAATTATGATGCCCTTCAGACGCGCATCGGGCTTGAAGTGTACGATCCGACGCGTGCGAATCCCGCTGCAGCCTTGGTGCATCTAGGAGGCGAAGAATGAGCCAGAACACTGTGCAGGCTCGGTCAGCCATCGAAGCGCTGCGATCAGGAGTGCCAAGTCGGTTCGCGGTACTCAACTTAGGAACCAATCAATCGGCCATCGAGGAGAGGTTTCGCACCGCCCTGGATACCGTTGAAGCCGGCGGGGCCACCGAGCCCATTGTTATCGCTTCGGATTTCGGCACCGGCAAAACCCACCTCCTAGAATACCTGCAAGTGACCGCCGAAGACCGTGGATTCGTTACTGCCTACCTCGTGGTAAGCCCGGCATTGAGGCTCGGCGATCCGCGCAACACCCTCAAGGCGATTGCCGAGAATGCTCTTGCGCCGAAACGCACAGGCAAAGCTTTACGGGAATTAACGACCGATAGAAAAACCGATACACCGGAATTCGCGAGATTACGGCTCTGGGCCCGGGATAATCAGCTCCCCCAATGGCTGCAAGCCGTCGTTCATCTGTACGAAGAGAACTCGCAAGACACAGAATTCCGGACGCGTCTCCTGCGGGATATTGAAGGAACACCGCTTACCGCCGGCGACCTCAAAAAGAGACTCAAGGATATAGGCCAAGCGGGAGCCTACGATCTCAAGGGAACCAAGCACACCCAGATTGCCCATGACCGCATTCTGCTGTTGGCCCAATTCTTCCGCATGCTCACGATGCGCGGATTGGTAGTTCTCTTCGACGAGCTGGAAAGACTTGCTTCTTTCCCGCAAAAAGCCAGGCTCCAAGCATATTCCGAACTCGCCTGGTGGAACGAAGTTGCGGCGACGCCGGGTTCCGGGATTCTGCCGGTTTTCACCATGACTACGCCCTTTCTTAAAAACACCGTCAAACCAGACACGAAAGTGCTTCCTAGGCGGGCCACGGAAAGTCAAGGCGCCGGCATCCTAAAGAACGCCCTCAACATCGCACGGTTAAGCCAAGAAGATCTATCCGCCGTGAAGGAGAAGGTGCGTACGTTGTACGCAGATGCCTACGGCACTCTTCCCATGGACCAGGAAGGCCAGACCGAAACCTTTGCCAGACAGATCCGAATGAGCATCCGCAAATGGATCACCATCTGGGATCTTCAACGCTACGAGCCGACGTACCAGCCCCACATTGTTTCGGAGGCACTCCCGGAGGATACCACTACTCTCGGTTTTGATGAGCTCGGCGACGTTGACGACTCCGACGCGGAAGAGGAATAGTCGCACCCACCAGGGAAGCGTTTGTGCCGTCCGGGGCATATCAAGATAGCCGCACCTCTCGGCTTACCGGCGGTACGGTCAAAAAGATACCGGCGCTGCCGGCCGGGTCCATCATTGAATGCACGCTGTCCCTTTGGCAGCGCAACGGGAGCGGATTGATATCCGCTCCCGTTCCGAAGTTGGGGCCTTCCTACTCACGGCACCCAGGGAGCCCCCGGGGCCAAAACGCCGTATCAGCTCTTGGCTCCTCTATTCTTTTGCGCCTTAGGTATGGGCAACGATGCGTTCTTGGCGTACTTCGCAGGGTCTTGCTTGAACGCTGTGGGGCATGCCCCGCAGCAGAAGTAATATCGGCGGCCTTTGTAATCGGCATACAAGTGACTGGCAGTAGCGGCCTTGATATTGACCTCGCGGCCGGTCATGACCGCGCACTTGATAGAGGTGGGCTCCGGCGCCTTCTTTGCCTTGCCCTTATCGGGAACAGCCAAAGCAGGAATAGCCAAGGCAAGCAATGCAGCCCCCATCATGATGGGCCTAGTCATGGGCATTCTTCTCCTCTCGATCACCCCAAAAGGAAGCCTGAAACACTTCCTCCGGGGTTTAGAAAAGAAGATACCACATCATCCTTCCTATTCCTCCAATACCGCAAGGAATTGCGGGTAGCTACAGGGTAACGTGGACTGTAGTCGTCCTGGTGACGGGCTTCTTGATGCCGTACACGTCGCTCACCGTAAGCGTCACCTTGTAGTCCTGCTGACCCTTGCGGTACTGGTGCTTCACCGTTTTGCCTTCGGCATCCACACCGGGATGTGCCGCGTCGAAATTCCACTCATATTTGAGCGGCGTGGTGCCTGCTTCCGCCGATGCTGTGAAGGTGACCACGTCCATCTTGGCCACAGTGTATTCCGGCAGGTCGTCCACGCGAATGGGCGTCTCGTCGCGCACAACCCGAACCTCACCCAAGTAGAGCACGGCGGCGCTATCGCCAAAGATGCGCAATTCCTTGACCTCGCCATTCGTCTTATCCAGGCCGGGAATGGCGCTCACCGGGATTGCCAGGTACGACCAATCGCCCCGCCCGGATGCGGCGGAATCAATCGGCAGATAGAACTCGATCTGCTTCCCGTCCGTAGTTACCAACACCACGCGCAGCTGCGAAAGCGGCTTAGGAGTAGTCATGCCGGTCTCTTGGGTGCTGGGGTTGAAGCCTCCTGGGCCGCCTATCCCGCCCGGATATCCACCGGCTCCGCGCCCTTGTCCCCCAAAGAACTTCCCCATGCCTCGACCGAATCCAGGGAAACCCGGGTAGCCGAATGTAGGCTGGGTGTTCTTATTGGGCAATGTTACAACGAATTGGAGGTACGCGTACTTGTCGGCCAGAGCCGGTTTCAGGTCCACCGGGTTGGCAAGCTCCAGACGAGCGCCCTGGTATGCACCATGTGTGGCGATCTTGATGGAGGTGCTCCCGATGAACACATGGTCCGTGTCCTGAGTGGCCTCGCCGCTGCCCCACGTGGAGAGCTTGATGCCAGCCTGGCGCACCGGAACGCCCGTGTAAATGTTTAGCTCGTCGGATGCCTGCGCTTGGGCCCGTGGCGCACCGACGATGCTTGCGGCCAGAACCGCAGCAGAGCTAATCAGTGTCAACCGCCCGTGTTGTGTTCTCACCTGTATCCTCCTGTGCAGGCTGTTGCCCTTTACTCCGTTCAGATATTGACGGGCTGCCCAACGGCATCCGTCTTAGTTGCCCCTCCTACCGGCGTCAAACGGAACTTGCAGCCGCTTCACCGAGCTGGCGCGCCCGGTTGCCTGGTCCACGTCTATGAGCATACCAGATAGAACGGCAGGCCCGCTTGCCACTTCGAACCGGTTCGGCAGGAGCGTCATAAAGCGCGGCAGCACTGTGCTGTACTTCATCCCGATTACGGAATCTACGGGCCCCGTCATTCCTACATCTGTTATAAAGGCGGATCCCTGAGGCAACACTTGCTCATCCGCCGTTTGCACATGGGTATGGGTACCCACGATGGCACTCACTCGGCCGTCCACGTACCGTGCAAATGCCTGTTTCTCCGACGTGGCCTCGGCGTGAAACTCCACAAAGATGCAGGGCGTAACCCCCTGTAGCTCCTCAAGAATCGCGTCGGCACAGCGAAAAGGGCAATCTACCGGATCCATAAACACGCGCCCCTGAAGTACCGCCACAGCCACGGTGCCTTGTGCTGTGGAATAGGCTCCCACGCCACGCCCGGGAGCTCCTGTGGGATAGTTGGCAGGTCTTAGGATGCGCGCCTCGTCGTTCAGATAGGGGTACACCTCACGCTTCGCCCATGCGTGATTTCCGAGGGTGATCACGTCCACCCCGCCATGTTCCAACAATTGCCGGGCGATGTCAGGTGTAATGCCCACTCCGCCTGCTGCATTCTCGGCATCTGCAATCACGAAGTCCACATCCATCTCTTCACGCAAATCAGGCACGAGTGCCAAGAGGGCTTCCCGGCCCGGCCTGCCCACCACATCCCCAACCATAAGCACACGCATTCAGACCAAGCATCTTCCTAATGGGGCGCAGTACCCCACGTTCTTCACCGTCTTCCGAAGGCACGCCCTCATTTGGCGAAGTCTACGGCGCGCGTCTCCCGAATGACGGTCACTTTGATTTGCCCGGGATACTCCATCTCTTCTTCGATGCGGCGAGCCGTGTCTCGGGCAAGCTTGATAGCCCCCAGGTCATCCACACGGTCGGGCTTTACAATGAGGCGAATCTCCCTGCCCGCCTGCACGGCGAAGGTCTTCTCTACTCCCTGGAACGAGTCACCAATCTCCTCGAGCTTTTTAAGGCGCTTCACATAGGTTTCCAGGGTCTCTCTGCGAGCGCCCGGCCGACTGGCCGAGATGGCGTCGGCGCAGATAAGGAGCACAGCTTCGACGGTGGAAGGCTCCACGTCATAGTGATGGGCCTCGATGGCATGAATCACTTCGGGAAGCTCCTTGTTGCGGCGAAGGATCTCCGCGCCGACGATTGCATGAGGTCCCTCCACGTCCGCATCCACAGCTTTCCCAAGGTCGTGCAGAAGCCCGGCGCGTTTGGCCACATGGATGTTGGCTCCCACCTCGGCAGCCAGGAGGCCGCACAGGTGACTCACCTCAACGGAATGATCGAGCACATTTTGGCCGTAGCTGGTGCGGTATTTCATTTTGCCCAGTAGCCGCACGACTTCGGGTGCAATGCCGGTGAGCCCTGTCTCCAGCACGGCAGCTTCCCCCGCCTCCAGGATGCGCTGTTCCACCTCGTTGCGTGCCTTGGCGACCATCTCTTCGATGCGCCCCGGGTGGATGCGCCCGTCAATGATCAGGTTCGTTAGGGCGATGCGCGCAATCTCCCGGCGCACCGGATCGAAGGCGGAAAGCACCACGGCGTCCGGCGTGTCGTCAATGATGAGGTCCACACCGGTGAGCGTCTCGAAGGCGCGGATGTTGCGCCCCTCGCGCCCGATAATGCGCCCCTTCATTTCGTCGCTGGGCAGCGGTACAACCGACACAGTCGTCTCGGACGTCTGGTCTACGGCGCACCTCTGGATGGCTGCCGTGATGATGTTGCGCGCTTTGCGTTCCCCTTCTCTCTTGGCCTCCTCTTCGATTTCGCGGATGAGGCGTGCTGCCTCTTGGCGGCTCTCATTCTCTACGGTTTTGAGGAACTGGTTCCTCGCCTCATCCTGGGTCATTCCTGCGATGCGCTCCAACTCGGCCCGCTGAAGCGCCAACGTGCGTTCGATCTCCTTGCTGCGTTCCACAACCTCTGCTTCACGGGCTGCCAGGCTCCGCTCCTTCTTCTCTACCGCCTCCAGCCTGTGATCGAGATGCTCCTCTTTCTGTGCCAGCCTTCGCTCTAACCTCTGTATCTCAGCCCGCTTCTCGCGGTTCTCCCGTTCGATCTCGGCGCGGAGTTTGTATACTTCCTCCTTTGCCTCGATCAATGCCTCTTTCTTTCGTGCTTCTACTTGACTGAGGGCCTCTTGCTTGATGCATTCGGCCTCCATCAACTTCTGCTGCGTGTACAGCTCTAGGCGCTTCATATTGGCGCGGTATAACAGCACACTAAACGCCGCCGCGCCGACGGCGATTATGAACGCTACTACGATATAGATCACGTTACCCTCACCTCCAGACAGTTCCTGTCTGAGGCTGAGCGAGGGAAGAGGATCGCCGATGCATTCCTCCGTCTGGCTGATAGAAAGTCTAGCTATTAATTATTCGGCAGCAATAGTGCACATACCTGCTGAACGCAATCCCAGTCATATCCACGCCTGCGCAGGTATCCGGCGATCTTAGAAGGCGTTGAAGGATCCTCCGCATCCAAACGCTCAAGCCGCCTACGTGCCAGCTCCAATGCCCGGTCCAGTTGTGCCTCAATCGGAAGCGGTTGAAGGGCTTCCTCAATTTTGTCCCGAGGCACTCCCTTTTTCAGAAGTTCCGCATAAAGCCGCCTGGGCCCGAGCCCCTTGCTCCTGGTTCTGCTTTCCACCCACTCCCTGCAGAAACGTGCATCGTCCAGCAGGCCGGCCTGCTCAAGGTCATGTACTACTTCCTCCACCAAGGCAGCATCGAAGCCCCCGCGCAGAAGACGCCGGCGCACCTCGGCCGAGGTACGGGGTTGGTAATCTATAAAATGTTCCGCCAGCAGGCGAGCGGCTTCTTTGGTGCGGGCTTCCATCGGCCGTGTCCGTGCACTTACAGAGCATCCCCTCCTTCGTCGTTGCCGGCTGCCAGGGTGGCGGGCAGAGCACCTCCGCCGCGGATCTTTTGTTCGATCTCGGCCATGAGGGTTGGGTTCTCCTCCAAGAAGATGCGGGCGTTCTCGCGACCTTGCCCAAGCCGCAATTCGTTGTAGCTGAAATAGGCGCCGCTCTTGGTGATGATGCCCATCTCCGTGCCGATATCCAGGATAGATCCTGCGCGAGAGATGCCACGCCCGAACATGATATCGAACTCCGCCTGTTTGAAGGGGGGTGCTACCTTGTTCTTCACGATCTTGACCTTCGTCCTGGCACCTACGGCATCGGCGCCCATCTTCACCGTCTCCGTGCGCCGAACCTCCATCCGCACGCTGGCCCAGAACTTGAGCGCCCTCCCGCCGGGCGTAGTCTCGGGATTGCCGAACATGACCCCAATCTTCTCGCGGATCTGGTTGATGAAGATGGCAGCACAATTGGCTCGGCTAATATTCCCGGCGAGCTTCCGCAGCGCCTGAGACATAAGCCGCGCCTGCATTCCCACGTGGGCGTCGCCCATCTCACCTTCGATCTCCGCTTTAGGCACGAGGGCGGCAACGGAGTCTAGCACCACTACATCAATGGCACTGGAGCGCACAAGAGCATCCATAATCTCCAGGGCCTCCTCACCCGTTCCAGGCTGGGACACATAAAGCTGATCTACGTTCACGCCCAAGTTCGCAGCGTATTCCGGATCCAGCGCGTGCTCGGCGTCCACAAAGGCGCAGATGCCGCCACGCTTTTGGGCTTCGGCAATTACCTGGAGCGCAATCGTAGTTTTCCCGGAGGACTCGGTGCCGTAGATCTCCGTGATGCGTCCGCGAGGAATGCCCCCTACGCCAAGGGCAAGATCCAATGCGATGGAGCCTGTGGGAATGGCATCCACGTTGAGCTTCGTGGTATCTCCCAGGCGCATGATTGCTCCCTTGCCGAACTGCTTCTCGATATTGCTCAGCGCCATGTCCAGCGCCTTCTGCTTTTCCATCCGATTGCCCTCCTTCGTTGCCATCCCGGCCTCCATCGCCAGTTCCACAGATCTTCTTCCTAGCCGCCCGTGTCTCCTCGGAAGGGAAACTCATCCACAACGGTGTACTCTGCACCTGTTGGATGGAGGGTGCTTCGCATCAGCACGAAGCGGTCTACTTGCACGCGTGCCAAATCTCCCCAATGAGCCGTCTTGAGCAGGCGCGCGGCGGCTACTTCTCCGGCATAGGTCTTGATGCGTGCCAACGTAAGATGCGCCGTGAAGGCTCGCTTCTCCTTGCTAAAGCCTACCTGCCCCAATCGGTCGTCCAGAAGCTGGGCCGAACGGGCCAGCTCCTCGCCGCCCTCTGTGGCGCCAACCCACACCACACTCGGGCGCTCCCTATTTGGGAACGCACCTAAGCCGCCCAAGGTCACCCGAAACGGTACCAGATCCTCCTGGATTGCCTCGGCGGCCTCGATGGCAATCCGCGCTCGAGCAGGGGTCGTCTCTCCCAAGAACTTGACCGTGTAGTGGAATTGGTGTGGCCGCACCCAAGAGATTCCGCCTTCATTGATGGTAGTCTGAAGCTCTTCTTGGGCGCGCTTCAGAGCTTCTATGGCATCGTCCGGCAGAAGCACCGCAAAGAAAAGGCGCATCCTAATGGCGCATCACCTCCTCACCGTGAGCCTTTGCCTCTAAGGCATATTCTCGCACCATCACCAGCGCGGTAAGAACTGCCCGCGTGCGCACGTCGTTGCGTGACCCCAGGAATTCGTTGCGTTGCACCTTTACACCCCCTCGATGGGCAAGGGCAATGTACACCAGACCCACCGGCTTCTCCGGCGTGCCGCCCTCGGGACCCGCGATACCGGTGATGCCCACTCCAAGTTCCGTGCCGAAACGAGCACGCACCTCAAACGCAAGTGCCTCGGCAACTTCCTCACTCACCGCGCCATGGCTGCGGATTAGCTCTTCATCCACACCTACCAACCGTGTCTTGGCTTCGTTGCTGTACGCCACCACTCCCCCTTGGAATACGTGGGAACTTCCGGGAACGTTGGTGATGCGCGCAGCAAGCATTCCACCGGTGCAGGATTCGGCCGTAGCAATCCGCAACTGCTGCGCTGTGAGCAGGCGCACCACACTCTCTTCCAGCGTGTCCTCATCGTACCCGTAGATGTAGCGGCCCAAGCGCTCCGCAATCCGCTGCACCATGGCCGATACCAACTGCTCCGCCTCGGCTTGCCCCTGGGCTCGAGCAGTTACCCTCAAGTGCACCTCACCGGTCTTGGCATAGGGGGCCACAGTGGGATTTGTGGAAACCACCAGGTCCATCACGTAATGCTCCACAAGGGATTCCCCGATGCCGCAGAGCCGCACCGTGCGCGAGTGGATCACGGCTCCGCCGCCCCATTGGTGCAAGAGGGGAACCACGTGGCGATCCACCATCGGCAGGAATTCCGACGGGGGCCCCGGCAAAGCGATCGCCATGCGTGTGCCGTCCGTGGCCTCAAAAAGGAGCCCGGGAGCGGTGCCGTTCGGATTCGGGAGGATGCGGCCCCGTGACGGCACCCATGCCTGCCGCAAATTGCTTTCTACCAGAGGTACGCCGCGCCTGGCGAAAAACTCCCGTAGCCACCGGGCGACCTCCTCGTCAAAACGGAGCGGATCACCTAGGACCTCTGCCAGCACGTCCCGGGTGATGTCATCCGATGTGGGGCCTAAGCCGCCAATGGTGAAGACGAGTTCACTCTCCTTGAATGCCTCCTCTAGAACCGCCCTCAAGCGCTGATGATTGTCTCCAACGGTAACCCTACGGTACACCGGGATGCCCGCTGCCGAAAGTGCCTTCGCAAGGTATACCGCGTTCGTGTCCACAATCTGCCCGAGCAGCAGTTCTGTGCCTACCGAAATAATCTCCGCCTGCAATGCAGAAGGAACCTCCACTAGATACGGGGGTATTATACAGGCTCCCCTATTCCTTTGCAACTTCCGCAATCGCACGTCTGCTTGACCGATCCTGTGGAGGGCGGGTATAAACAGGCGCCTGAGAAGAAGGGCCCCCACGGTTCCGGAAGGAGATTTCATGCCGACCGCCGCCTTTGTCACTTTAGGCTGCAAAGTGAACCAGTACGAAACCCAGCGCATCATGGACCGCTTCGAGGATCGCGGGTTCCTCATCGCGAACCCTTGGGACGTTGCGGACGTGTATGTGGTGAATTCGTGCTCGGTAACCCAAACGGCCGAGCGCAAGTCGCGCCAGATGCTCCGCCGCCTAAAGCGCCAGAACCCCAATGCGGTGGTGGTGATGACGGGATGCTATGCCGAGATGGCGCGCATCAAAGGCGATCTCGTGGAAGAGGCCGCACTGATTGTGCCCAACCACGATAAGTTGAACACCTTGGATCACGTGCTCCGTTCCTTCCCCCATCTAGCGCCAACCGAGCGGCCTATCAATCGGGAGCGCCGTCCACTTCAACGCACAAGGGCTACCGTCAAGATTCAGGACGGCTGCGATGTGTTTTGTTCCTTCTGCTCCATCCCCTTCACGCGCCGCGTCCTCTCGTCCCGGCCGGCTTCCGAAGTGCTCGCTGAAATTGAAGCTCTGGCCGCAGAGGGATACACCGAAGTAGTTCTCACCGGAGTGCTGGTAGGTTCCTATGGGCCCGGCACCGGAAGTGGGGGCCCGGCACTGCCCGAGCTTCTGCGCCGCATTGCCGGCATTCCCGGCATTCACCGCATCCGTCTTTCCTCCATCGAACCCACACAGGTAACACCAGATCTCCTTGAGGTCTTTGCCGCCGAACCCAAAATCTGCAAACACCTGCACATCCCCCTGCAGAGCGGCGACGACTCCATCCTCCGCGCCATGAACCGCCCCTATACGCGACATGAATATCTGGATCTATGTAAAAGGGCTTCCTCCCTGGTGCAGGATCTGGGCATCACTACAGATATCATGGTGGGATTTCCCGGAGAGAACGAAGATGCGTTCCGTAACACCCTCGAGGTGGTGGAAACGGTGGGCTTCGCTCGAGCGCACATCTTCCGTTTCTCGCCCAGGCCGGGGACGCCTGCGGCGACGTTCCCCAATATGGTGCCCGAAGAAGTAAAAGAAGACCGAAGCCGGCGATTATCGGTTGCCTGCGCCGAGGCACAACATCGGTTTATCCAGCGCTTTCTGGGCAAAGCCATGGACGTATTGGTGGAAGGCAAAGAGCGCACCGGCGGATTGCTCTCGGGATATACCCACAACTACATCCGCGTGCTCCTCAGCGGTGGTTCACATCTGGTAGGGCAAACCGTGCCTGTGCGCTTGCTAGAGGTTGTTGGGGACGCAGCTCTCGGCGATGTCATTGAAGACGTCACGGCTCCTGCAGAGGCGCTGTTCGTACCTGGCGTTGGAGGAGCTACATTGGGCGAGGACTATAGCTCTAACCTTCGGGTAGGGGTTCCCTCCATATGACCCGAGCTTGCGGCCTGTTCCACGGATTGGAGCCGTTCTTCCAACCGCCCCACGCGTGATTCGATGCGCTGCAAAGCGGCATCAAAGCTGAGATCATACCGGGTGGCCGTGTCGCGGAGGTCGGAAAGCTGTTGCCTCAGATCGGCAATCTGGGCACGAAGGTCCTCCCCGCCCGCCTCGCGGAGTTTGAGCTGCATCGCCAGCGCTTGTAAATGGTAGCGGGTAAGAATCGCGGCAAGCGGTATCCCGAACACCATCACAATCGCCAGGACCCCCGTAAGATCCGCCATGATTCGTTCCTTCCCGGTGCGTGCCGCTAAATGTGGCCGTTGGATATGGGGTTGCGCTCCTGGGCAATGAGCTTCTGCTCCAAGGCCATTACCCGGCTCTCCAATCGCTTAAGGGCTGTGTCGAAGCTGAGGTCGTATTGGGTGGCCGTGTCGCGCAACGCGGCAAATTCATCCCGCAGCTCCTGGATGGCCCGGCGGGTGGCATCGTCAGATTGCGCCCGTGCCTTGGCACGTATCTCCTCAATCGCCCGCCGATGCCCTGTCCAAATGGCGTAAAAGGGGATCAACAGCGTCATCCCGGCGAGCCCGCCAAACACGATGATGAATACCTCTAGCGTATTCATTGCAGGGAAGCCTTTGCAACAGCGATTGCCTCGGCTAAATCTACCGTCCCAGCATAAAGCGCTTTGCCGATGATTACCCCTTCTAGGTTGGCCTCGCCCATTCCTGCCAAAGCGCGCACATCCTCTAGTGAGGCCACACCTCCCGAGGCAATCACCGGTACATGCACGGAGCGGAGAATGCGGCGTAAGCCTTCCAGGTTCGGGCCGGCCAACATTCCGTCCCTACCGATATCCGTATAGATAAAGCGTCGGGCGCCCAACTTCTCCAACCGTGTAACAAATGCTTCGGCGGTTTCGTCCAGGCGCTGCAACCATCCCGACACGGCCACACGCCCGTCCTGGGCATCCACCCCTACGATGATACGGTCCCCATACGGTGTGAGCATTGCTTGAGCGGCCGCATCGTCCCTGGCAACTGCCGTACCCACCACTACCCGATCCGCCCCAATGCGGAGCATCCGTTCCACCACCTCGGCATTGCGTATCCCGCCGCCAACCTGAACGGGAATGCTTACCGACCGAATGATACGGCGGACTACATCCGTATTCTGCGGCATTCCCACACGGGCTCCATCGAGATCTACTACATGCAGCCGAGGGGCTCCCGCCTTCTGCCAACGTATTGCATATGCCACAGGATCCTCAGAGTAGGTCTCCACCAGGGTAAATTGCCCCTGCCTCAACCGTACGCACTTGCCACCCTTGATGTCAATCGCCGGGATGATTACCATTCTCTGCCTCTCGGCACGTTCGATGCTGTATTGCGGTATCTTGATGGAACGTGTGCTCTTCCTTATGGATTACGTAATCAGGTGGACGAAGTTTCGCAAAATCGTCAAACCCACGGCGCCGCTCTTCTCAGGATGGAACTGCGTGGCGTGGATATTCCCCCACTCCACCGCGCAGCAGAAGCGCACGCCGTACTCCGTGGTGGCCGACACGACGGCAGCATCCTCGGGCTCCGGATAATAGGAATGAACGAAGTACACCCGATCACCCTGCTTTAGCCCGTGGAAGAGCTTTGCATCCTCTCGGAATGAGAGGGCGTTCCACCCGATATGCGGCACTTTGAGGTGTCTGCCGGAATGCTCGTCCTCGGGGAAGCGAAACCGCACCACCCGGCCGCGCAAAATGCCCAGACCTGGGATCGGCCCCATCTCCTCACTCTCATCAAAGAGCATCTGCAAGCCTACGCAGATGCCCAAGAATGGTTTTCCGGACGCGATAAACGCCTTAACGGCATCCGCCAGTCCCGCTGTAGTGAGGCCGGTCAAGCAGTGTCCGAACGCCCCCACACCCGGCAGCACCATCGCATCGGCGCGGAGGGCCTCGTCGGCATCGCGTGTCAGCCTAACATCCGCGCCCACGTAGCGCAGGGCCTTTTGCACGCTTCCCAGATTGCCGGCACCGTAATCCAGAATTGCGATCATGCTCCAGGCCCGCCTTCTCCATGCCGAGTTTGGTGCACGCCCAGCGCGGTGCGCAGATTGTGCGGAAGGAACTCGCCCTGGCCACGTGCCGTCCGCCGCACGTACCGCTTCTGCACGCCTAGGGGCAGCGCAGCCCACGTGCGGCTAAGCCCGGCTCGTTCTACCACGGTACGACAGAGATCCTCCCTCCCGCCGATCCACCCGGCACCGACGCATCCAACATCGGTGCGGATCACCACGTCACCCCTACGCACATCTACGCACACAATGGCCTCCCACGGCACCAAGCGTGTACTAAAGAGGCGGCGATCCTCCAAACCGCTATCGTGCAAAACAATGCTCCTGCGGTGGGCGGCAAGTGCTCCCAAAAGCGGAGTCAAGAGGATGCATACGAGCAGGGCACGAGCTCCCATGCTTCCCCCAGAGAAAGCGAGATGGATCGCAGCCACGCAACACGCGCCGGCACAGCCCCATGCGAACCATCGCACTGCAGGTAGCGGCCGGAAGGCACGGTGATCCGTGCCTCCATCAACCACCTGAGGGGCGGAAGCACTTGCACCTTTTGCGCGCGAGGCATCCATGCTGCGCTCTCTCCAGGGGTCTGCACCCCTATAACACGCCCTTGGTGGAAGGGATGTCCGTTGCGCCCGGTCTGCGCGCTACGGCGGCCGCCAGCGCACGGCCGAAGGCTTTGAACGCCGCCTCAAGCACATGATGGGCGTTGAAACCGCAGATCTTGCGGATGTGCACGGTCATGTGGGCATTCATGGCCACGGCGCGGAAAAATTCGGGCGCCATCTCCGTGGCCATGCCTCCTACGCGCTCGGCTGCCACTGCTGCGTCATATACACACATTCCGCGGCCACTAATATCCACGGCGCACAACACCAGCGCCTCGTCCATGGGAAGAACGGCCCATCCGTATCGCTCAATGCCCGCACGGTCCCCAAGAGCCTCGTCCAATGCCTGTCCCAGGGCGATGCCCACGTCCTCCACCGTGTGATGATCGTCCACATGAAGGTCACCCGTGGCCGATAGGGCTAAATCTATGCGGCCGTGCTTGGAAACGTGTGTGAGCATGTGGTCCAGAAAACCGATGCCCGTTTGAACGGTGCTTTTGCCAGTACCATCCAGGCAAAGCTCTACATGGACCTGCGTTTCATTGGTGTTTCGGCGGCAGGCTCCGCGCCGCTCCGGTTCTTGTTGAGGCATGGTCCCTCCTCACGAGGAATGAGGCGCCGAGTGCCGTTGCCTAATCTCCACAGCACGGGCATGGGCCTCAAATCCCTCAAGACGGGCGAAGTGTGCCAGAAGGTCCGCGCATTCCGCCAGAGCTTGGGAGTTGTATGAGATGACGCTCGTCTTCTTCATAAAGGTGTCCACATTCAACGGCGAAGCGAAGCGCGCAGTGCCCCCTGTCGGTAGGGTGTGGCTGGGCCCGGCGTAATAATCGCCCAGGGTTTGAGGAGTATATTCGCCCAGGAGTACAGCTCCTGCGTTGTGGATGGAGCCCAACCAGCGCCACGCGTCGCGCACCATAAGCGTCAAGTGCTCGGGCGCGCAAAGATTGGCCAACTCTACTGCCTGGTCCAGCGTGTCGGTCACTACGGCCACCCCGTTGGTGGCGAGCGCTTTACTAAGGATCTCACGGCGGGGGAGTGCCTCCATCTGGGCAGCGATGTGGGCAAGCACGTCCTGCACCAGTTGCGCGGAGGGAGTAAGCAGAAACGCTGCACAATCGGGATCGTGCTCTACTTGCGTCAACAGATCCGCAGCAACAAAGGCGGACGGGGCGCTCTCGTCGGCCACGATGCACACTTCGCTGGGACCGGCCAGCATATCCATATCCACCACGCCCCACAGTTCCTTCTTAGCGAGGTTCACGTAGAGGTTCCCGGGGCCTACCACCTTATCCACTGCGGGTACGCTTTGGGTACCGAAGGCCATTGCCGCCACGGCTTGGGCGCCCCCGATCTTGAATACCCGTGACACTCCCGCCACCTTCGCCGCATAAAGCACCGCGGGCGCGATCGTCCCATCCCGGCGAGCAGGTGTGCACACTACGATGTCCCGCACTCCTGCCACCGAAGCCGGGATCGCCGTCATGAGGACGGAACTTGGATAGGCCGCCCTCCCTCCCGGGACATAGATACCTACGCGGTTGAGGGGAGCAATCACCTGCCCAACGAACGTGCCCTCACCCGCCTCAAACCATCCCGAGCGCACCTGCCGGCGGTGAAAGTGCTCGATGGAAGCAGCGGCACGGTCCATAACCCGGCGGTCCGCCCCGTCCAATTCGGCGCAAGCGGCGTCCCATTCCTTGGGCTGCACCTCAAGAGATGCTAAGCCGGGGGCATCAAAGCGGCGTCCCAACTCCAAAAGGGCATCATCTCCGCGCCGGCGCACCTCAACGATGATCTCATGTACGGTTTGAACAAGGTTGGGCGGTGCATCCTGCACGGAGCGCTGAACGGCGTTCTGTGCCGCCAACCATCCCTCTTTAGCAACGTTAACGAGGCGCAAGGTCCATCCCCTCCGGCGAGATTATACCCGCCGCACGGCCCGGTACTCAGATGCACGCTGCGCCGGAGCCGGTCGCGTGGCCTTTCTTGTGACCACCGCAATACCGGCATCCGGCGCAGCTCCCAAAGTTCCCTAGGGACACCGCCTCGCGCGGAGGCTCAGCGCAAACCCTCCCGCGTGGTGATCACCACGGTGCGGCTCGGCTCATCCCAATACACAGAGGCGTTGAGGGCCAATCCCAAAAACTTCATGGGCACGAACACTTGCCCTTCCCGAACCACCGGTGCAGCATCCATCCCGTAGCGATGCCCATCCATTATGGCAACGCGGCTCCCGATGGCCAGGCGCAGGTGGCTCTTAGGAACGGTGATCACGTGCCCAGAAGCATCATAGTTGTAATCCAGATACCCGGCTTGCGCCATGGGCTCTAGGGGCACAAGGACCACACCGTTGTGGATAAAGGGCCGAACACTATTGAACGGCACATCCCGATCATCTATCAGAACGCCGATATCGCCGGTGGAGTTCGCCGCACGCGCACCCGGGTCAGGTGGAAGCGCAGGCCGATCCGAACCTTCGCGAACGTCTGCCTCACGGTACACGGCCGGCTGGGGCCGATCGGTGTAGAACACTAGTTGACGATCCAACCGCACTCCGAACTCCGTGCCGGGCTTGAGCACCACGTCACCGGGCTTCTTATTGGCAAGCTCATTGTACAGATAGCCCGCGCCGGCTCCGAGTAAAACACTCGCGATTGTGTTCTGCTTGGCGAGGGCTGCAATCACCAACCCGGCCCCGGCGCCGATGCCTACGAATTTGAGCCGATCCTTGCTCCGATCCACCGTAGCAATAAGGCGCCCACTGGGGCTCCTCTTAACAGATCGGGCATCCAGAGAGATCAAGCTGGCATCCAGCGCTCGAGCTTCTCCCCTGGGAAACACGATGCGCCGAAAGTCCAAATCCAAGATGCCGGGCTTCCCATCGTGGGATGGCCAGGATTCGCGCACGACACCCTCGATGCGCGTCCCCTCGGGTAGCCCCCCGTCGTCTTGCCCATACCTCACAGTGGCGCGGAAACGATCTCCAGGTCTGCTATGCTTGCTGCTAAGGGGAGTATCCAATCGCACCGGGATTACCGTGCCTACGGGGAGCACCACGCGCCGGCCATAAGCCATCGCCGATGGCGCGATCCCCAGCATCAAAAAAGCGGCTGCCGCAAGTGCCGTAGAGCGCGGCAAGTTCAGCGTAGTTTTCATTCGTATGCCTCCTACCTTATCTCTATACGCCACACAGCTTTAATCGTTCCAGCAAGCCGCCAAAAGCCCGTGTTTCAGCGCAGTTCTTAGTCGCGACGATCGGCTATAAGAGCCTCAATTAAGCGCCCCAGCCCATCCTCATCATGGGGAGGTGCTATCGCATCAGCGGCAGATTGCACCACACTCGCTGCGTCTCCCATGGCAACCCCGAGACCCGCCCAGCGAATCATGGGAATGTCGTTCTCACCGTCTCCGAATGCCAATGTTTCTTCCCTAGCCACACCTAGCCGCTCGGCAACTAGCTCAAGGGCCGATCCTTTATTGGCTTGGATGTTCATGAACTCCAGATATTCCGGGTTCGTGCGCGTAATATACAACACATTGCCCAGGCGGCCGCGGAAAACCCCTAACAAGTGCTGGATCGTGTCTGGGGCCTCGATCAAGATCATTTTGGTGGGTTCCGTGCCTTGGAGGGGAAGTAGATCTCCAATCACCTCCATGGGGGAACCCGTCTGCCTCACGTAGAATTCGGCCCATGGCCCACGTTCGGCAACGTACAGATGGTCGTTCAGGTAGTAATTGAGGTGGTACCGGTGCTCTGCACAGAACCGTATCACCTCGGCCGCCGCCTCTGCTGGTACCCGCAGATGGTGCCACACCTCTCGTGTGCGTATATCGCGAACCATGGCACCGTTGTAGGAGATGAGGGGACCGTCAATGCCGAGCTCTTCGGCAAAGCGCACCGTAGCCTGGTGCATGCGGCCCGATGCGATGACGCAGGTTACGCCATGATCCTTTAGCGCACGGACGGCGCAAGCATTACGGGGAGAGATGCGATGATCTGGTCCTAGAAGCGTACCGTCCAGATCTATGGCAGCCAGGCGATAGGGAAGCATTAGGTGGATGCGGAGCCGGCAGGTGTTCCCGGTCTCCGTGGAATCAGATGAGATCGGCGGCAGTGATGATAGACTGGGCGATCTCCTTCATTTTCTTGTTCTGATTGCGGGCCTGGAAATGGATGCGCTTGAAGGCCTCGTCCTCTGTAAGTCCGTGGCGATCCATCAGGATACCCTTGGCCCGTTCAATGAGTTTGCGGGTCTCGAGGGCTTCTTTGAGGTTCTCGATCTCAGCCTGCTGGCCCTGGATTTGGCGGAAGCGCGCCATGGCAATGGCAACCGCGGGGCCAAGATCTTCTTTGCGGAACGGCTTCATCAGATACGCGATGGCACCCACATCTCCGGCCTGTTCCACCAGGGCATCTTCGCTATATGCGGTAAGAAAGAGGATGGCGCACGGCGCTTGGTTGATGATTTGGCGGGCGGCCTCGATGCCGTCCATTTCGGGCATCCGGATGTCCAAGATGCAAACATCGGGGGCTGTGGTTCGGGCCAGTTCTACTGCCGTTGCCCCGTTGTCGGCCTCGGCTACCACTTTGTGCCCCAGCTTTTCCAATCTGGCACGAAGAATCGTGCGCGTAAGTGCCTCATCCTCTGCGATCAGTACCCGAAGCGATTCCATTCGCCTTCTCCTCGCCTGTGCTTCGTTGTTATAGGGCGATGCGTGTTCCTTACCAGTACGCGGAACCTGTGCAGCAATCAACGGAACCCAAACCTCCAGCGTCTTGAAGCCATCTACAAAGCCGGCTGGTCACCTGCCTCCGGGTGGATCCAGTCTACAAACCGGTTGCGATCATCCACAAGGATCATGCGCGGTTCTACCGGCTCGTCTGTCATTACGAAGGCCGTTATGATCACTTTGTGGCCCACCTCAACGCGATGAGCCGCCGCTCCGTTCACGCAGATGACACCGCTCCCCCTGGCTCCGGCGAGCACGTATGTTTCAAAGCGCTGGCCATTATCCACATCCCACACATGAACAAGCTCCCCGGCCAGGAGCCCCACACGGTCCATTAGGTCCCGGTCAATCGTGATGGAACCCACGTAATCCAGGTTCGCCTGCGTGACGGTGGCCCGGTGAATTTTGCTCTTCAGAAGGGTAAGCAGACGCATGAAGCAAGTTGCCTCGGGCGGGCGCTTTGCATCCATAAGAGGCCGCTTATAGTATGGCATGTAGTGGATGCAGTGTCAAATGGGGGGCTGCGCCGCAATTGCTTCGCAATAACACGGTTTCCGTTCCAACGGGCTAACCGCGAGGACCGCCGAACGGCACATGTCCACTCTAAGGAACTGCGTGGTGAACTACAACCCTCGCCCAGCCCTCCAGGCGGCAATGAGCCGAGCGGTCTCCTCACCCGCAGGCGTGGGTACGCCATCGGCCGAAAACAAGTTTTCTAGCGTACCTACGAAAAAGCCGTCGCACCCCAATCCCTTCGCCGTCACCGCGTCTTCGCGCTGCTCTTGAGGCGAGGGTGTAATGGAAATCTCTCCTACCACGCGTACACCTATCGCCTTAAGTCTGCGGATTTCATCCTTCGTCTCCCAACCCGGCACGGAGGAAGTTTGCACTACATCCGCGATCCCAAGCGCCTTCAAACGGCGAACGTACTCGACGGGGTACCGTGCGGCATAATGCCGCTCGGGATACCTGATGAAATGCGCCATCCAGTACCAGATGCGCGGGCGGAAATACCTGCGTACCACTGCACTGTACGCAATGGCGGCATCCAACAGGGATTGCTTATAAAATTCTTGGAAAGCACGGCACTCCAGCGTGTCCTGCCATTGCGCCGGCGGGCGGATTTCATCGAACGAGGAATAGTGCGTGCCCCAGTCCCGATTGAGCTGCCCAAGGTCCTTGTTGTAGATCGCGGTAAGGTATCGGTGATACGCTCGCAGGGCGTAAGGATCTGAAGCGCGGTACGTATCCCACAGGTATGAGAGCTGCCCTTCCATTCCCACGCCGATCTCCACGCCGTCCACCAAAGAAAGCAGATGTACGTTCTTGAGGTGCTCCAGAATCGCCGCCATATCGCGTTCTACGGCAGCCCGAACATAGGGGTTCCATGGGGACGGATAGTCTTCCGTAACGTTGCCCACGGCGTCTTGAGGTCGGGCCTCCGGGTGGGCCTTCCAAAACCACTGGGGTACGCCGTGGTTGAAGAAGTGGAGAATTACCCGTATGCCTGCCTTGTGGAGCGCACGGATCATAGCATCTGTGCCCGTGAAGTCGTACTTGCCAGAAGCATCGGGCCATCCCACCGGTAACCGATGGAGGTTCACGCCCATATGCGCTGCTGCCCACACGCGCGCCTCGGATCCGATGCCTCCCCAGGATACGAACAAGGGGACCGGCACCCCATGAGAACGTGGCCTCTCTGCCGATGCCGACGATAACGCCCCTACGCAAACCATCAGCCCGATCAACATCCACATCGGCATCACGCTACTAACGGATGGAGGCCGTCGGCATTCCATAGCTCTGCTCGGCATTATTCTTCCTCCACCAATTTGCGCTACCACACCCGATAGGGGCGTACACTACCGGGGGCACCATCTACGCAACCCCCGGGGCTGTTTCAGAGAAGCTTACGGCCTCGAACACCTCCACGATGGTGTCGGGCCGCCTCCACAGATGGCCGGTGGGATCGCCCGCTTTATGGCTAAGACTCGTGAGGAAGGCCTCCTTGGGATCCTTCTCGTGGCCGAATACCTCCCAAACTTCCGGAAGGTACACGGCGGAAAGGGGGCCATTCCGCAGCACTACTCCGTGCACACCCGGCACCAATAGGGCCTTTAGCTCCTCGATGCTGCTGAACGAGAGCCTGCGCGAGGGAGAAAGTACGGAAATCTCAATGGTAATGGAAGAAAGTTCCCCAGGATCCACAGGGTAGAAGCGCGTGTCACGCGTGGCTGCCGCGATGGCACTTTGCATTACCGCTACATAAAGCGGCTCTGATGCCACCATACTACCTACGCATCCCCGTAGCTCCCCGTTTTCCCGAAGCGTCACAAAGCAGCGTGCGGGAACCATCAAGCCCGGGGTCAGTTCCTCGGGTCGCACGTCGGGCAGGCCACCGATCCTTAGGTACCGATCCAAGGTCCGTCGGGCAAGACGCAAAAGGAAGCGCCTCTCTTCCGGCGTAAGAGGGGCAATAGCAGATCCCGGTTCAGTGTGATCCTCGGCCATTTCGTATGCGCTTCCTAGGATGGAGCATCGCCCCAATCCGGTACCGACAGTACTTCGCCATCCCTCAATGCCGATTGGTGGGCTGTGACACCGGCCGCCATATAACGCGCCGCCTCCCAGGCGTTTATGAATGGCATTCGGTCCTCCGCCACGGCCGACACAAATTCGTGGACCAGGTACGGATGGGACCCGCCATGCCCGCGGAAGACGGCCTCCGGCCCCGAAAATGCCGCGAAGGCTTGGTACACATCCGCAGGAAGCGGGTCTCGCATCTCTTCTGGCGTCATGCGCATGGGCTTCTCACGTTCGTACCAAGTACCGAATTCATAGGAAGCCTTCGTGCCGTACACCCGGAAATCCTCCCGCAGAATGCTACATTCGCGGTGCTCACAGATGCGCAGAGTTGCCCCATTGCTCATGCGGAACAGCGCCGTTACATTTCCAAATCCGGTGAGCGTATCCCGAAACCACGGATCATTGGAAAACGGCTTCGTTCCCCATGCGGACACCTTCACGGCGTGGCTTCCCATCACACTCATAGGCCCCGAGGCGGAATGCGTGGGGTAATGCATGGGGCTGTCTACGTGGCCCCGGGCGCGATATTCCTCGAGCTTCGTCCGCCATGCCTCGCCGGCCTGCCCGGTGAAGCGCTGCCGATAGACCTGCCGGAGATCGCTTCCTGGGCTATCGAAGCTATGCAGATAATCCCCCTCCGAATGGATGAATTCTCCGAAGGCGCCCTCGCGGGCCTTTCTCCGGCAGAACATGGCATCCGCGTGGTACACCGTGGTTTCACCCAACATGTAGCGCATTCCCGTACGCAGACACGTTTCGATGATGCGATGGCACCAATCTAGCATTTCGTTGCCGTCAGGAAGCATAACTACAGGCACGGCGCTGTAAACGTGCTTACCCCGCTCCATAGCCTCCACCGCTTGCTCCGCATGGAGCCACGGTTGCGTAAAGAGGGCTACTGCATCTACTTCGCTATCGAGCAGATCGCGGTAGTTGCGGAATATGCCCCCGCGCGCTAGTTTGGGTGCGAAGCGCTCATCGTGCGCGAAACGTTCGAGCCGGTCGGCTTCCAAATCACAAAGCGCCAGACGATCCACCATAGGGTGGCTCAAGAACAGACCCGCGAACGTGCTGCCGAACTGGCCCAGACCCACTAATCCCACGCTGATGCCCATCCCGCAGGCCCTCCTAAATAGGCGTGTCTTTCAAAATGCGGCAATACGTCTGCGCATCCACGTTGCCGCCGCTGATTACGCAACACACGCGCTTGCCGGCAAAGCGGCCAGGATCTTCGAGCAGCGCTCCAATGGGAAGTGCCCCGGTAGGTTCTGCCTTCACGTTGGCCAGATGAAACAGCATCGCGACGCCCCGGGCAATGTTTGCCTCACTCACTTCCACAATGCCGGCCAAGCCCTTGCGCAGAACCTCCCAAGGATGGCGCCCCACGCTCAGTGTCCGCGCGCCATCGGCCAGCGTGTCCGGTTCCACATCGTTGGCAACGATCCGTCCCTCCCTTAGTGAGCGAGCTGCGTCGTTGCCCAGCAACGGTTCCGCCCCAATTACCTCCACCCGGCTGCCGTTGGCTCGCAGGCCCGTAATCACTCCGGCAGCTAGACCGCCCCCGCCCACGGGCACGATCACAACGTCGAACCGGTCCTGATATTCCGCAAGCTCGCGGCCGAGCGTGGAATTCCCCTCGATTACCAGGGGATCATCGAAGGCAGAGGCAACGTACGCCTCCGGATCTGCCGCTGCCAGTTCACGCACGCGCTCCATGCGGGCCACACGGGCCACATCAATCACATCTACCTCGCCGCCATATTCCCGAACAGCCTTCAGCTTAACGGGTGAACTCCCTGCCGGCATCACCACGGTACACTTCTTGCCCAGAAGCCTGCACGCATAGGCCAACGCCTGCCCAAAGTTTCCCGAGGACGCCGTGATAATGCGCCGATTGGGCACGCTCCGAGCTAGGTGATAGGCCGCACGGATCTTGAAGCTTCCTGTGGGCTGAAACGCTTCTACCGCTAGAAGCACATCCACGCCTAACCGCTCTGCCGTTGCTTCGGCCTCCAGCAATACGGTTGGCCGCGCGATGCGCTCGATCTGTGATTGGCTGCGTTCTTCACCCACTCCGCCCATCTATGCCCCCGGAACGTCGTATAAACCTATGTGCCGGATCACAGCATCTCCACGGCTGCGGAGAACGGTGAGGGATACACCATCGGCATCCATCCGTTCCACAGGATCCAGTTTCTTGTGCCCAATGGTGGTGCCCTTCGCGATCGTGCGCCACGATCCATCCACGCGGGCCTCCACAAGGTACTCTTCCACGTGCTGGCCCAAACGGATCTGTTCCTGCGTCATTACCATATTGAACGATACGGAACGGGGCAAGGCAAGCTCCAATCGCGCCGGAAAGTCCTTAAGAACCCACTCTCCCCGCTCCCTACCGTCCGAGGCTGCAGCATTTGGGTGCGCAAACGATATCTTCCCCTGCTGCGCCAAATCATGGGCAAAGGACGCCCGAATGAGCGCGCCGAGCTCATGCAATCGTTGCACATCGGGTTCCGATAAGAGGCCGCGGTCATTCGGAGGGACGTTCAGCAAAAGCACACTATTGCGCCCCACGGACTTGGTGTAGATGTCCCACAAATGCGCGAGGGATTTCACCTGCTGATCCTCGCTTCGATGCCAAAACCAACCCGGCCGAATGGACACGTCGCATTCCGCCGGCCACCACACTTTGCCATGTGCGGATCCGTGGATGACGGGGTCTGCAGGCTGCACGCTCCACTCCGTGTCGTGAGCCAATCCATCTTCGTTGCCCACCCATCGAATATCCGGCCCCATGATGGCGATGAGCGCCCTCGGTTGGTGCTTGCGGATGGTGCGATAGAAGCCCTGCCAATCGTACTCCTGCTTGCGCCCGTTGGGCCCTTCCCCATTGGCCCCATCGAACCATACTTCCGCCACCTCGCCGTACCCGGTAAGAAGCTCGGTAAGCTGCTGAATGAAGTGTTCGTTGTACGCGGGCGTGCCGTAGGAGGGTTCATGGCGGTCCCACGGCGACACGTACAGGCCCATCTTCACCCGAGCACGTCGGCAGGCAGCAGCGAATTCTCCTACCACATCGCCCTTGCCGCCGCGCCACGGACTATTGCGCACACAATGATCCGTGTACCGGCTGGGCCAAAGGCAGAAGCCATCGTGGTGCTTCGCAGTGAGAATGAGGTACTTGAAACCGGCCTCCTTAGCCACATGAACCCATTGATCTGCATCCAGGTCCGTGGGATTAAAGAGCCGGGGATCCTCGGTACCCAACCCCCACTCCCGATTGGTGAAGGTATTCATACCGAAGTGCAGGAACATGCTGAGCTCGGCTTCCTGCCATTGTAGCTGTTGCGGGGTAGGGCGAGGATCTTCCGTCAAGACGAACCTCCCATCGTGTGAAGCCCATGCGTCGTGCCCAAGAGCCAGCGTGGCGCCCATGCCGGCCCATAGGAATTGGCGACGGCTTAGATGCCGGGATGCTTCCATTGCTGTAACCAGTCCTCTCCGATCATGCCCCGCGTCTCGATGCCTGCCTGGCCACATCTGTGGCGGCCGCGTTTCTGCGCATCCTCCATAAAATGGCCACCAATATGGGAAAGGCCGCCAGGCTAAACACTTGGGCGTGCGTAAGCCCCGCTACGAAAACATCTGCCGTGGCCCCCTTGCGGAACTGCTCATCTATGAAGCGGTAGACGCAGTAGAGGGCTAGGTATCCTACGAAGATCTCCCCGTCGCGGTGGGGCCGCCGGCTCCAGCGGTCCAACAGCACGAACCACAGCAGGTTCATCGCTGTGGCATAGAGTTGCGTTGGGTGGCTAGGAGGCGTTAGGACACCGGGTTCTCCTTCTTTCTGGAACCTCACCGCCCATGGGAGGTTACATGCTACACCATAGCAACAGCCGTTGAGAAAGCACCCGATCCGGCCAATGGCGTAGCCCAGAGCAAAGGCAGGCGCGCAAAGGTCGGCAAAGGCCAAGAAATGGAGGTGATGCCGGCGGCTGTACCACCAAACGTATGCGATGCCGCACACGATGGCACCATGGATGGAAAGGCCACCTGTCCATACCTTGACCACGTCTAGCCAGTGGCCGCGAAATTGATCCAGATCCAACAGTACGTACAGGGCTCGTGCACCCGCGATTGCGACGAAAAGGCCCACGAGCGCCATATCTGCCACTTGATCCGGTGTGATGGCACGGGGGTCGCCCTCCGGCAACGTCTTTAGGCGCCTCCTGGCCGCGCCGGATGCATACCACAATCCCATCAGGAATCCTGCAAGCACCATCACTCCGTACGATCGCACGGGAAAAGATCCAAGGTGGAACAGAATGGGATGCATGGCTTTTGCCTGTCTATTGCGGATCGGAAGATGGCGCGGCTGCGCTGTTCCTGCCGGAAACGAGAAAACCCCACGCCAACAGAACGATGCCCACCGTGATGGCGGCATCGGCAACGTTGAAAACGGGCCACCACCTCAGGTCGAAGAAGTCCACCACCGAGCCGAACCTGAGGCGATCCGTTAGATTCCCGGCCGCTCCTCCTAAGGCGAGGGCGATGGCGGCATCGTGAAGAAGGTCGCACTTGCGCGAGCGATGGTACGCGTAGATCAATGCAGCCATCGCCACCACAGCTACTACCACAAATACGGTGTTGCGCGCCTGGAGGAGGCTGAATGCGCCGCCCGTATTGCGCGTATGTGTGAGGTATAGAACGTGGTCAATTGCGGGTATGGATGCCCCCACGGGAATGTGAGACGCCACAGCCCATTTACTCACCTGATCTCCCGCCAGGATGCCCAGGGCAGTCATATAGAAAAGGACCGGTCTCACGGGTTCTCGATCCTGGCCTGGCACGCAACGCATAGCGCAGCATAAGGGAGCGCTTCTAACCGTGCTTCGGGGATAGGCGCTCCGCAGCGATCACATACGCCGTAGGTGCCCGCCTCGATCTTCGCCAACGCATCATCCACCTGAGCGAGGATGTCGTTCACATTCTCGGCCAGGGCGGCCTCTTTTTCGCGTTCGTAGAGTTCCGTGCCGTAATCGCCAGGATGGTTCGTGTCGAAATCGCCGATATCCCCGGAGGCATCCGCCATGGTGTCGCCGTCATGATTGCGCAGGCGGTGGCGTTCGTCCTCCAACTGCGCCTTCAATTCCAAGAGGCGTTTGCGATACTTCTCGAATCTGTTCTTCGGCATGGCCCCACCTTCACTTCCGCAGGCATCTATTGCGCACTAAAGAGAACGCACTACGCGCGCGCATCTTCCGCACAGATCGGGATATTCCCCATCGCTCCCTACGTCGTCCTTCACCAGCCAGCAACGGGCACACTTAATGCCTTGTGCGCACCCCGCCGAGATCTGCGGTGCGCCATCCCCCTCATTGAGTACTACCTGGGACACCTTAAAAATCGCGGGCAATTGCCTTTCGTACAGGCGCAGAGCATCCAGCAGTGCCCCGTTTGCCCATATCTGAACCTGGGCTTCCAAAGGATTCACCACGGTTCCGCTCTGCCGCGCCGCCTCAACAGCTACGTTAACTTGCTCACGCAGCCCGATCACCGGCTCGATGCGGGCCATTGCTTGCGCGTACAAATCGGCGTTTGGTTCCGGGAAGGAAGCCAACTGAACGCTAATGGGCTTGTTGGGAATGCGAAGATACCCCCACACCTCCTCGGCAGTGTGCGATAGGATCGGCGCCAACAGTCGGGCCATGGTGTCCGCAAGTCGGTGAAATGCCGTTTGGGCGGATCGGCGCTCCAGGGAACGCTTGCCTTCACAATATAGCCTGTCCTTCAGCACATCCAGATAGAAGCTACTCAGTTCCACGGCACAGAATTGGTGCACAGAGTGAAACACGCGATGGAACTCGTATACGTCATACGCTGCCTTGCTTATTGCCACCACCCTATCCATACTTCCCAGGGCCCACAGATCCAGGTCTAGCATCTGCTCCGCCGGGACCGTGTCGGTAGCGGGATCGAAATCGTGGAGATTGTTCACCAAGAAGCGAAAGGTGTTCCGAATACGGCGATACGCCTCGGCTACCTGTTTAAGGATGTTCTCGGAGCAACGCACGTCCTCGAAATAGTCGGTGGAGGCTACCCATAGCCGCAATATGTCGGCACCATACCGATCTGTTACATCGCTAGGGGAAACGGCATTCCCCCACGATTTATGCATGGCTCGGCCTTCTTCGTCCAACGTCCAGCCACAGGTGACCACCTGTTCATAGGGGGCGCGCCCTCGCTCCGCCACGGCAATCATCAAGGACGAATTGAACCAGCCTCGATGTTGGTCGGACCCTTCCAAGTACAGATCCGCAGGCCAACGGAGCTCGGGCCATTTGGGATTCTCCAGCACCGCCAGGCTCGTAGAGCCGGAGTCGAACCATACATCGAGAATATCCGTTTCCTTATCGAAAGCATTCCCGCCGCATGAGGGGCAGGTGTATCCCGCCGGCAAGATCTCCTCGGCGGGCTTTGTGTACCAGGCGTCAGATCCCTCACGAAGCACCAGATCCCGCACGGCGTCTATGGCGCGCCGATCCAATATCTCGCGCCCGCATGCTTTGCAGTAGAAGGCCGGTATCCCCACGCCCCACGCGCGCTGGCGGCTCAGGCACCAATCCGGCCTGGAGGCCACCATGGAACTGATGCGATTTACGGACACCGGCGGGAACCACCGCACGTTCCGGATGGCATCCAAGGAGCGCGCGCGGTGGTCGGCGTGATCCACGCTCATGAACCACTGGACTGTTGCTCGAAAGATGAGGGGACTATGGCATCGCCAGCAATGGGGATAGCTATGGCGAATGCTCTCCTCCTTCACAAGGGTTCCCGCGCGCTTCAGCGCCTCGATCACTCGGCTGTCCGCCTCACCTCCCAGGATATGAGCCCCGGCGAACTCCGCACCCGCTTGCTCCGTGAACACGCCGGAGGGATCCACCGGGCACAATACCTCCAGGCCATACCGCTGGCCGGTGTCGAAGTCTTCCTTTCCATGACCAGGAGCCGTGTGCACCAGGCCCGTCCCATCCTCCATCGTGACGTAGCGCGCCAATACCATGGGCGAAGGGCGTTCAAAGAGCGGATGGCGGGTAACCAGCCCTTCCAGATCGGCACCGCGGGTGCGTGCGATGATGCTCCATCCCGTGCGGCCCAGGGCGTCCATCACCGGCTGCACCAAATCCCCTGCGAGCAGCCACGTTTCCCCGGACACCTTCACCCACACATATTCCGCGTCGGGATGGGCTGCAATGGCCAAGTTGGCAGGGATCGTCCATGGCGTGGTGGTCCAGATGATTACCGAGGGATTGGACGCGTCCCTGGGAAGTACGCCCTTGGGATCATTGACCACCGGGAAGCGCACCCAGATGGATCTGGAGGTATGTTCTGAGTACTCTACCTCGGCATCTGCAAGGGCTGTTTCGCATTGGCCGCACCAGAGCACCGGCTTCAGCCCGCGGTAGATGTACCCCTTCTCCACCAAATCGCCGAAGATTTCTACGATCTTCGCTTCGAAATCGGCGGACATGGTAAGGTAGGGGTTCTCCCAGTCGCCGCGCACGCCTAGTCGCTTGAATTGCTCCTTCTGCTGGGCCACCCACTTGGCAGCGTATTCGCGGCAATGCCTGCGCACGGTTACGCGGTCGTTGTTCAAACCTTTGCGCCGCAGTTCCTTGGCAACCTCATTCTCTATGGGCATGCCGTGGTTATCCCAACCGGGAACATACGGGGCACGATACCCCTGCATCGTGCGGAATTTAACGATGATATCCTTGGCGATTTTGTTGAGGGCGTGGCCCAGGTGGATATCCCCGTTGGAATAGGGCGGGCCGTCATGCAGGATGAAGGTCCCCAAGGGGCACTCCTTCTCCAGCGAGAGCCGATACAGGTTCATTTCGTCCCATCGGCGCTGGATGTGCGGTTCCAACGTCGGCAGGTTAGCGCGCTGGGGCATGGCCCCTGGGTCCTTGTCGCTAAGGGTTATGTTCAGCGTCTTCTTATAATCCATCCCCACCTCCGCACGACATGCGGACATCCGGATTCATAACATCTGGAATACGGCCCCGCCCCTCGTCGGCGCACCCACCACGCCATTGTGAAGCCAGGCAGCCCACCCTATCCCCACAGTCCAAAGCAAAGGGGGAACATGCCTGCGACGCCTGGCAGGCCCAGGAGCTCCCTACCGATATAACGGAAGACCCCGCCGTGGCGCGGGGTCCGGGGGTAAACCAGAGGTATTATAGCACTCGCGTACGAGGCGCCGCAAATGGCGGATGAAATGCGATCATCTATTTGCCCGGCCAGGCAGCCGGGCAGGTCGCGGAGAGGATGAGCCGGCCAAATTCCTTCTTAGAACCAGGCCTTCCCCCCTATAATGTACTCATTATAGAAAGTGGCATCGCTTTTCGTTAAGTAGAAAACGCCCTCGATGATGCCAATGACGTTCATGGCGAGCGCCGCCAGGCCCGAAGTAAGGAGCCCTCCCAATATCGTGGTGGCGAGCATAATTGCGCCGGCACGCGGTTGCCCTATGATGAACTTATGAACCCCGAACGCTCCCAAGAGGATGCCGCAAATGCCGGCTGCCAAGCGCTTGTCCCGTATGCCCATTGGAATGGGATAAGCCGACGAGGGAATGGTGTAGGGCGAACCGAAGCCGATGGTGGGCTGTATCATCGGCGGCCCGCTGAATGCAGCCTGCAGGCCCGGCATCTGGCCCGCTGCTCGTACCTGGCCCGTCGTTACATCACGAACCATCGTGCCGGGCAGTACCCGCTTCTCGTTCACCCATTGCAGCAATGTCGCCATATCCACGGGGCCGTATTCCCTTCCATCCATGCCAATTACCGTGTACATGGTGCTGTCCCCTTTCCTGCCGAACGCCGGCAGAATGCGACAAGGAATGTGCTCTGTTTTTTCCGCGCTGCAATCTGGGCGATTGCCCTCCCTGCAGAACGCAGGGCTCCCTAGCTGTTAACAAGCCTAACACTGGGCGCGCATGGCGGTGATGTGCTGATAATGGTGCCATTATAACCTTCGGCCCTCAGCGGGTCAATAACGACGCATCCGCAAATCCACCGGTTCCATCGCGGCGTCCCCCGGCATTCCACCTCACAATCGAACGCCCTCTCGCACCACAAGCCCATCACGTACCCAGATTGCGTGCATCCTGAATTCATCACCCTCCATTATTAAATCGTTTCCGCCGCCGCGAAACCGGAACCGCATTGTCGAATTTACTAAGCTCGAACGCAGGCCCGTAGCTGCATCCGCACGCTCGCTCCGCACTTGCGTGGAATTTGCGGCCTTCGGTCGGTAGAGGTATAATAGCGTCCGACGCTGCGGGGTGGTGCAGCGGCAGCACGTCTGACTCTGGATCAGAAGATCCTAGGTTCGAATCCTAGCCCCGCAGCCAGCCCACCTTCATGGAGGCCCGGGTGGTACGCCTCCTGCGCCTGGCTACAGCCGCGGTCCTTCTGATTACTCCATTGATCGCCACTCATGCAACGGCGGATCGGCGCATCGAGGGATTGCATATAAGCGCCACGTTCATCCAGTACCAAACCTGGATGATGCGCCTAACGCCGAACCAATGGCATCGCGAGTTGGATGCCCTGGCCAAGGCAGGCATTCGCACGATCATTCTCCAGCGGCTGCAAGCGGGAAGCACCTCATTTCTGCCCCAAAACGGCCACGGAATAGATGCCACCCGGATCATCCTAGAGTATGCCCAGCGCCACCATATGCAGGTAATGTTGGGTCTGGCCGAGGATGAGGGTTGGTGGCGGAACTTGCTGGATCCCGAGTACCTGGCTCGCCTTCTCAAAACGAACACCGGCCTAGCCCAAACCGTATGGGAGCGCTACGGTGCATCCCCTGCCTTTGCCGGCTGGTATATTCCCCAGGAACCATGGGATATCCAAGCTCGAGATGACCAGATCGCCACACTCGCCGGGTATTTCGCCAGCATAGCCTCCACCTGTCGCGCTCTATCAGGCGGCAAGCCCGTCGCCATCGCCCCTTTCTTCAGCACATTGCTCTCACCAGACCGCTTTCAGCAGCTTTATACTCAGTTCCTGGCGCATGCCTCTGTGGATTTGGTAATGCTCCAGGATGGCGTTGGCGCCCGCAATTGGGATCACGACCTTGAGGCACGGATCATCCCCTATTTCGCCGCCATGCGCCAGGCCTGTACGGCAAACGGCGTTACGCTTTGGAGCGACCTGGAACTCTTCCGCACGCAATCCGGTTTCCGTCCTGCAAGCATCGCGCGCATTCGCCGCCAATTCACCGCCGAGGCACCGTATGTCCGTTGCTTCGCCGTGTTCGACGCCTTCCACTACCTCAGTCCGTACCGTGGCGCGGCCCAGCGGGCTCTCTATAGGGCGTACATCAAAGACTTCGTTGCCCATCCATTCTTACCCATCTATGGCCGCAGCATGGAGATAGACCCGGCATTCGCTTATTATCACGGCCGCACGGCCCGGAGCATTGCCGATGAGATCTGGGCCAACGGATACTCCATCGTGCATTACATCCTCACCGCCGACGCCCAGGTGTCGCCCGGGCTCATCGAGGCGCTCCATCGCCGAGGAATGGGCGTGTGGTACGCCACGTTCCTTAACGGCGTGTATTCCACCAAGGATCTGCCCAATGGTTGGCAAGAATGGCGCATGGTGACGCGCGGTGATTTGGAAGGTCAGCCCGTTGCCGATGGATTTACGCGGCTCTGCCTCAATAATCCCGCCTACCGTGCTTGGAAGAAAAAACAGATCGTGCGAATGCTGAAGCACTATGCCTTCCAAGGCGTAGACCTTATGGAGCCGCACTGGCCGGACTACCCGGGTCCATCCTCACCCGTGTACGGCTGCTTCTGCCCCCATTGCCAAGCAGCATTCCGTCGCATGTTCCCAAACGATGCCGGCCTGCCCGATATCATACATCCGCAATCGCCGAACTCGCCCAAGAATAACCCCCAACTCTGGAACGATTGGCTCACCTTCCGCCGCGCGTCCTTGCAGCAGTTCCTTAATGACCTGGTGAACGGCCCTGATAGCATCCGGCATAGCGTGCCTACAGCCAAGGTGTGCGTGTGGACCCTGGCCCTCTCTGGACCGGATGGCGTGCGGAGCGTAAGAGAAGACACCGGAGAGGACGCCTCGGCCATCGCCCGCACGGTAAAACCCGATCTATATTGCTTCCAAACGCATTGGCCAGATTGGATCCGGGCGGACCTGCCGCCGGATTATCTGAAGGAATACGCACCGTTCATTCAAGCAGTGCGCGCTGCCGTTCCCAATCTGCCCATCATGATCCAAGCGGATATCGGATCGCAGAAGCAGAACCGCTGGGGCTGGAGATGGATTCGTGCCTTCGAGGATGCGTGCCTGGCCATGGGAGTTACGTCCACCACGCTGTATGAATACTCCATCGGTGGATACATGTACACCGATGCACCCGCTATCCTTACCGCGGAGTGCACGGACCACCAGATCCGCCTGGTATACAACAAGCGCCTGGATGCGGCCTCGGTGACACCGGCCGCGTTTCACCTCTCGCAAGGACGGGTAATATCGGCTTCTTTGGACGGAAGCACTGTAACCCTAGAGGTGGATAGGCCGCCCTACCCAAGCACACTCACCGTGGATCCCCTTCGGGATGATGCCTCCCTGCGTCTGTTCAAAGGCGAACCGGCCCTTCTCAGCCCAAAACAGACGATCACCTTGCCCCGCCCCCTCCCGCCTTGCCAATAGTGCGGCGGCCCGCTGCGCCTATCGGTCCGGCGTAATCGGCGTTCCCGCCTTGAACACTTGAAGAATGTGCGGGCTTTCGCCCTGGAGCCGAAACAGCACGAGATCTGCCGGAGCGCCTTGCCGCAATCCTGCACGGCTGGGAAGCCCTAGGAAGCGCGACGGCAGCACGGAAGCGAAATCCCAGGCGTCAGCCAGAACGGCCATGTTCCACTGCACCAACTGGCCAACACCGTCTGTCAAGGTGCGCGCCGATCCCGCGAGCAAGCCGTGCGCGGAGGTCTGGTTGCTGCCCGCCAACATGAGCGCTCCCGAGGGAGTAAGCACAACCTTCTGGCCGGAAGCCATCCGATAAGGACCAGGCTCCAGTCCGGCCAAGGGGCTCACATCGCTGATGAGGAACGCCCTCCTGCCCTTCACCCGCAGGATGGTTTTCACCACGGGAGCAGGTAGGTGGAAGCCATCGCAAATCATGCTCGCCCACAAACGGTCCTCTGCCAATTGATCCCAAAGCAGGTTCGGATGTCTGGGCAAGAGGGCAGGGCAGCCGTTGCCCAGATGGGTGGAGAGGCGCGCACCGGCTTCCACAGCCTCGGCGATCTGGTTTTGCGAAGCGATGGTGTGCCCGATTGCCGCGTGCACACCGGCGCGGGTGAGTTTACGGATAAAAGCAGGCGCCTCGGGCCACTCCGGTGCTAAGGTCACTATGCGGATCAACCCCTGAGCAGCGTCTTGCCAACGCAAGAAGAGGTCCCAATCCGGAGGTCGTACGTGGCGCCGAGGATGGGCACCCCTGGCGCCCGCCTTGGGGGAAATGAACGGTCCTTCAAGATGGATCCCTGCCACAACCGAAGCAGCCAGCCCATCCCTATGCACCTGGGCAGCAATCTCCGCCAGCGCCCGTCGAATACCTGTGGCGGATGAGGTGATCACGGTAGGCAAGAAGGTGGTTACGCCGCGGCGCAACAGGTGTCGCGCGACATCGGACACCGCTTCCGGTGTGGGACGGGTGAAATCCCGGCCGTGAAAGCCATTCACCTGCAAATCTACTAATCCGGGCGCCACCCAGGGAACGTCCTCTTCGCCCCCGGCGATCTCGTCAACGGCGCGGATCAAGCCGTCGCCGATGCTTATCCGCACCAAGCGGCCGGTGCGATAATGCCGCGCAGTCAGTTCCATGCCATCACATCCGTTGCCGAGGCGGCGTCCAGGTAGAGGGTGCAATCGGGGTGCGTGCGAAGTATGGAGGCGGGGCATTCGGGTGTGATGGGCCCCCTAAGCGCCCGGGCCACCGCTTTGCGCTTGGTAGGTCCTGGCACGGTGCAAAAGAGGCTGCGGCCACTCATCAAGGCGGGTATCGTTAGCGTGATGGCAAACCGAGGCACCTCTTCGAGCGTGGCAAAACATCCATCGTGCACCTGCTGCAATCGGCATTCCTCATCCAGCTCCACCACCTTTGCCGTAAGCGGATCGTTGAAATCGGCCACAGCCGGATCATTGAAGGCGATATGGCCGTTCTCGCCGATGCCAAGGCACACAACGTCTATGGGGGCTTCCTCGATGAGCCGGGCGTAACGGGAGGCTTCTTCATGCGCATCTCCACTCAGTCCGATCAGGTGCACCGCGCCCGGTTGTACGCAATCGAATAGATGGGTACGCAGATACTCTCGGAAGAGTTGGGGGGATCCCGGCTTTAGACCCACATATTCATCCATATGGAAAGCCACGACCCTTTTCCAGTCAATGCCTGGTTGCCGGGAGAGTGCAGCCAAAAACTCATTTTGGGAGGGAGCCGCGGCGAATACTACGCGAGCCTGCGCCTGGCGATCTAAAAGGGATTTCAACGTAAACGCCACATCCGCGGCCACGGAGGCTCCCATGCTCTCGCGATCCGGGTAAACGCGTACCTGCAACCGATCCACTGTGAATTGCCGCATGGCTTCTGGCATCCTTCGCCTCCGAACGTTCCCAGGTGCTGCTAGGTGGTCCGTGGCTACACACAGCGCCCTTCGACCACCTCAGTCCTTATACGGATCGAATACATCCTCGCCGGCCATGGCCACGCCTATCGGGCGCAGGGTGTGAAGGATGCGCACTGTTCCGGCATGGGCCCTCAGCACCTCCGGCAAGCGTTTGTAACAATGGGGGGACTCATCCGTTCCTGCCCCACGCAGTTCAACGCCCTGGGATCGCACCCATTGTAGCATCATCTCGCGTGTGATGCGACCGGGATGGATCACGCGCCCGGTGCGGCGATCTACCTTGCCGCGCGCTTCGGTGCGGCTCATCACCCGACCTGCGCCATGGACAGTTGAATAGAGAGCCCGCCGCGCCTCGTCGCTCTCCACGCCCTCCAGAATCACGGAAATATCACCCATAGATCCGCCAACAAAACTCTTTTGCCCGGGGAACGCCGGCGTGGCTCCCTTGCGGACGACCCACAATTCTCGGCCTTCGTGCTTTTCGCGCCACGCGAAATTGTGATGATTATGCACTTCCTCCACGATGCGTGCCCCGAGGATCTTCGCCACGCGGTCGCATACCCAGTCTCGGCCGGCGTACGCGTATCTTCCGGCAAGCTGCATACACGCAATATAATCTTGCCCAAGGTTGCTATCTACCGGCAGCACAAGGGGCTCCACGTCCATCCCATCCTTCGCGCCCCCGGCCTTGAGGAAATAGCTTGCAGTTTTGTATCCCAGCCCGCGCGAGCCAAAATGGACGCCGATCCAAATGCGCCCTTCCTCATCCTCCAGTAAATCTACGTAGTGATTGCCACCCCCGATGGTTCCGAGCTGCTTCCGCGCCATCTCTTTGAGGGATCGCATAGGTTCGATTTTCCACGTGGGATCGTCGAAGAGTTCATGGTCCACTCGCTCGTTATTGTTGAGGCCAATGCCGAAGGAGAGCGTCTTCCATATATCATCCATGATCTTGCCGATGTTGGCCCGCACTTCTGCGGCATCGGCATCCGTGCGCACCGCTTTGTTCCCGCATGCGATGTCGAAACCCACTCCCGAAGGACTAATATGCCCCTCGTAGGCAATCACCCCGCCAATCGGCACAGCATAGCCCTTGTGACCATCTGCACACAGCACCCCGGCAACAGCCGCTTCGTGCCGAGTACTCCGGTCCATCTGTTTCAGTGTGTCCTCATCGTGCTCGCCAAAGACCAGGACCGGCTTTTCGGCTACGGCAGATGGAGTGCTCCTGTTCGTCATGCGCGCCCTCTTTTTGCCAGACATGTACGTGGCCCGGAAGATCCTTTATGTGCTTCCCTCTCTTTTACCATACGAGAAGGAACGAGCCATCCTCATCCGTAATTCACCGTTGGCATGTGTCGAATACCCAACGATAGCGCTTCGGAGGTTGCCTGTGATGATCCCGTTTGTTCTCTTAGCCCAAGGCACCTTGGCGCATACCCCGCGCCTGTTAGGCGGTTCCCTGCGCATCGAGCACGTTTTCGGCCCGAGCACCCCTACGGGCCGGTATAAGCATCCGGCTTCCATTACGGAATTGGCCAATGGCGACTTGTACCTTGTGTATTACGGCGGCACCGGTGAGTACGCGGTAAACACCGGCGTATTCGGCGCGCGATGGAGTAAGCGCACGCGCGCTTGGTCCGCTCCTCGCCTCATCGCCCATGACCCCTTCCGCTCGGTGGGCAACGGTGTCATTTGGCAAGCGCCCAACGGCACGGTTTGGCTATTCTACGTAGTTCGGTGGGGAAACACGTGGTCCAGCTCGCGCATCCAAGCAAAGGTGTCCGTAGATGGTGCACGCGCCTGGTCCGATAGCTTCGTTGTCACGGAAGAACCGGGCACCATGGTGCGGGGCAGGCCCTTGGTGCTGGACACGGGTGAATACCTTCTTCCCATCTACCATGAAACGGGCCACAATCCGGAATGGGTGGGGGCCGATAGTACATCGCGCTTTCTTCGATTTGATCCCCGCTCACCCCAGAAGGGATGGATGCCGAGCGGAGAGATCGTCTCCAAAAAAGGCAACATTCAGCCGGCCGTCATTCAACTGGATCACGACACCCTGGTGGCCTACTGCCGCCGAGGCGGGGGTTACGAGCCCGTCACCGATGGATACATCGTGCGCTCGGCCTCCCATGACGGCGGCCATACGTGGGAAGAGGGTCGTGACACACCGTTCCCAAACCCGAATGCCGCCGTGGATCTCATCCGCCTGCGCAACGGGCACATCCTCCTCATCTACAACGATAACATGAACGACCGCACGCCCCTTACCGTGGCTCTCTCTACCGATGGCGAGCGAACTTGGACCTATCGGCGGAATTTGGCAACAGGGCCGTATGATTACGCCTACCCCTTCGCAATCCAAACGCGCGATGGCAAAATCCACGTGGTGTACACCTCGCACGAGCGCACCATGGTAAACCACGCAGTGTTCGACGAGGAATGGGTCCTTGGTGGAGAACACATTAATCTCCCCGGTGCCGGGGAGCGCAAGTAAACGGGCGCGGAACCGGCGGGCGGCTATCGAGATGCTGCCGGGGCAAAGAAGGAGCATACCGTGACGAGCCGAGAACGCTTTGCACGCATGTTCGCACATCAAGAGGCGGACCGCGTTCCCATAATAGACGATCCGTGGCCCTCAACTATCGAACGCTGGCACAAAGAGGGCATGCCGGAAGGCGTGGATTTCCGGGACTATTTCGATCTGGACCGCGTGGCAGGCATCAGTGTAGATAACAGTCCCAGGTATCCCGGTGGCATCATCGAGGAGACCGAGGAGTACGTTATCCACAAGGATGCCTGGGGCGTAACAATGAAAAACTGGCGCCATAGCGCCTCGGTACCCCAATACCTCGAATTTACCATCCGAGATCCGGACACGTGGCGCGCCGCCAAGGAGCGGATGGTCCCCTCAGATGACCGCATCCCCTGGGATTACCTCCGACGGAATTATGCCGAATGGCGCAAGCAGGGCGCGTGGATCCATGGCTATGCATGGTTCGGCTTCGACGCCACCCACGCATTCGTTGATATGACCGATCTTCTTCAGGCTCTGCATGAACAACCGGAATGGTGCAAGGAAATGTTCGACCATGCCTGCGATGTGAGCCTCGCCCTCCTTAACCGGGTTTGGCAAGCCGGATACACCTTCGATGCGCTTTTCTGGTGGGACGACATGGGGTATAAGCACAAGCCTTTCTTTTCGCTTAAAACCTACCGTGAACTCCTACGGCCGGCTCATCAGCGAGCCATAGATTGGGCACACGCCCATGGCATCAAAGCGCACCTCCATTCCTGCGGTTTCGTGCGCAGCTTCGTACCCGATCTCGTGGAAATGGGCCTAGACGCTCTTAATCCCCTGGAAGTGAAAGCGGGCATGGATCCCATAGAGCTAAAGCAGACATTTGGGGACCGCCTCGTTCTTCATGGAGGGATCAACGCCGTCCTATGGGACGATCGCGATGCCATCGAGGAGGAGATCCGGCGCGTACTGCCCGTTATGAAGGAACATGGCGGATATATCTTCTCCTCCGATCATTCCGTACCCAGTAGCGTGAGCCTCGAAAACTTCCGCCATATCGTGAACCTGGCCAAGGAGCTAGGCCGCTATTGACACACTCTGCACCGGAGGACCTATGAGCATCGTCGTATGCGCTGCGCTGGCGTTCGTTATCTCTACGGCAATACACGTGGGGCAAGGGGAGAGGGTAACAGTGCATCCTACAGACAACGGCCAGGCTCTTGTAAACCCCCAGATGGGGTGGACGTTCCACTTCTACTCCAACATCCCAACTAATTACGGATCCAAACTGGAACCGTGGGATACCCTGGATGACTTCCCTGGGCTTTCCACGGTGTACCTACGTATCCCCTGGGCGTATGTGGAGCCGGAGGAGGGTCGTTTCAATTGGGCTATCCTGGACACTCCCGCCCAGCGCTGGATCAGCAAGGGTAAAAAGGTTGCTTTCCGCATCACATGCTCGGAGAATTGGATGCGCTTTGCCACGCCGGAGTGGGTGAAGAATGCGGGAGCAAAAGGCACCTTCTACACGTTCGGCAAGGGGCCTGATCCTAACGGGGCATCCTGGGATCCGGATTTTGGAGATCCCATTTTCCTCCAAAAGCTAGACCAATTCCTCGCCGCCATGGCAGCCCGCTACGATGGCAACCCCGATGTGGCCTTCATAGATATTGGCTCGTACGGGCTATGGGGTGAAGGGCACACGATGATGAGTAGCCAAGTGCCCCCCAGCCGTGCGCGTTCCATCATCGAGAAGCATATAGACCTCTACGTAAAGCACTTCCCCCATACCCTTTTGGCAGCTAACGATGACCTCGCAGGCCCAACAACGCCCGGAAGCCACCTACCCGAAACAGACTACGCACTCGCGCGAGGCGTCACCTTGCGTGACGACAGCATCCTGGTGCAGCCTCCGCCCCACTCGTGGTACCACGCAGAATTGGCTCAAGCCTTCTGGCCTCGCTTCCCGGTAATCCTCGAGCACGAGCACTATGGCGCGTCCAAAGAAAGGGGCGCATGGGGAGACGGTTCCCTCCTTCTGAAGGCGGTGGAGGAGTACCACGCCAGTTATCTCTCCATCCACTGGTGGCCGCGGGAAGAATTGGAACAGAACCGAGGCATCATCCAACGCATCAATCTCCGCTTAGGTTATCGCCTCCTGCCACAGGAAGTAAGTTGGCCGGACCGAGTGGTCATCGGCCGGCCATGGACCATCGCCACTGCCTGGGTGAACGAGGGGGTAGCTCCCTGCTACCCCGGAGGCTTTCAAGCCATCACTCTGAAGGATGCTAAGGGTGGCATCGTGTCGGTGTTAGTGGATGACGGGTTCGATATGCGCCGCCTCCAACCCGCACCGCCAGGCCAGGCACAACCGGTGCAACGTACGTATCAGGCCGTGGTGGGTCTCTTCGGGCCCGCCACCAAGCCGGGTGAATACGACGTCTATATATCGGTGGGCCGTGCGGATGGCACCCCCACCATCGCACTTCCCCTAGATGGAGATGACGGTCAACACCGATACCGCCTGGGGCGCATCACGTTGGTGGAGGCACCTTGATGATCTGTGCCGCCCTTCTACTTCTGGCTACAGCACCGGCGAAACCCTATGGGCTCACCGTGACGCATGGCGTGCTTATGAAGGACGGGGTGCCCTTTCATGGAATCGGCGTGAATTACTTCAACGCCTTCGCCCGAACCCTTGCCGATCCAAAAGACACCAGCTACGAAGAGGGGTTCCGGCAACTCCAGAAGCGCAACATTCCATTCGCGCGCTTTATGTGTTGCGGCTTTTGGCCCAGCGATATGCGCCTGTATCAAACGGACCGCGCCGAGTACTTCCGCCGAATGGATCGGGTAATCCGCTCCGCCGAGCGACACCACGTGGGCCTCATCGCAAGCCTCTTTTGGAACCTTTCCACCGTCCCCGACTTAGTGGGAGACACGTGTGATCAATGGGGGAACCCTCACAGCAAGACGCGCGCCTTTATGCACACATATGTGCGGGAGGTTGTTACAAGGTACCTACACTCTCCCGCCATTTGGGGGTGGGAATTCGGCAATGAATACAACCTCGCCGCGGATCTCCCCAATGCTGCCGAGCACCGCCCGCCCGTGGCGCCCCAGTTCGGCACGCCTACAACTCGAAGCACGCGCGACGAAATCACCCACCAAGTGTTTCGATCTGCATTGGCCGATTTCGCCCGGCAAGTGCGCCGCTATGACCACCACCGCATCCTCATCAGTGGGAATGCTTTCCCTCGCCCCTCAGCATGGCACCAGATGCACGAACATTCTTGGACCATGGACGATGCAGCGCAGCGCGCCCAGATGGTAGCAGAAGATAATCCTGACCCCATCAATACCATCTGCGTGCATGCCTACGAGGACTACACCCGCATTCCCGAGGCCATGGCAGTGGCGCGCAAATTGGGGAAACCGCTCTTCGTTGGAGAATTCGGGGTGCCTGGCCCACCCACCACCCAATCGCGCCGCACCTTTTCACAGATGCTTCAGCTCATTCGGGAGCAAGGGGTTCCCCTGGCCGCGCTCTGGGTGTACGACTACGGCCCCCAGGACGACTGGAACGTTACCCCTTGGAATGAACGGAGCTGGCAACTAGAAGAGGTTGCGGCAGCCAACAAGAGTGCCCCTCAAAGCCCGTAATCACATCCCGGCGGCTGCCCGGCAACTAGTGAACGCACACATAGGTTAGGCGATCGCCGAGGTTTACGTGCCCGCGTATACGAGCAAGCATGCGATATCGCCGTTTAGAGGCAGCCCAGCTACTGATGCCCAGCCTGGAAGCCACCTGTGCATACGTAAGACCCCATCCGTAGTCAAGTTCCAGCAACACCCGGTCCCCTGAGGCCAACGAACGAACTACTTCCAGCACCTCATCAGGTGCATATGAACCGTCCCTAGCCGGATGCGCGTCCTGCATGACCACCCCGAGCTGATCGGTGGGCACCTGGCTTAAAGACACCACATTCCCGCGCTGGGCCTTCTCCATTCGGAGCAGGCGGAAAAGTTCGCGACGCACAGACCCGTCCACATACGAGCGGGCCGACGCAATTCCACCCGCGGCGATCCTAGCCTCCGCGCGCCAACACGCCATTTCGATTGCAACGAGGCAATCATCTGCTACATCGCTGGGCAACCCTGCAGCCCGAACAAGATTCGGCACTCTGGCTTTCCACCACGCCGTCACCTTCGCTCCCACAGAAGTGTCTTCCATGAGATCCTCCTGAGTCACCCGGCACGCCCGGCGATCCTGCCGACACCGGCGATGCTTTGCAGCGCTCCGGAATGGTGCGGTAGCCGCAATTACCTATCTGCGATTGTACATATTACTGTACAAAGTTCGGAAGGAACTGTCAAGGTCTCGGTGCAGGCAGGTACCGCTCTACGCGCTCCAATGCGCCCAAGCGGACGACACTGCCGTCGGGGAGGCAGAGGAAGAATGTCGGCACCTTATTTACGCCGAGTGCCTCGGCGAGCTGGATATCTGCATCCACCGTGGATTTGGCGGATGACGTGGTGGCCCCTTCGCAGGCGTGAACTCGTCTGCCGGCGGCCCGCCGCCCAATTTCGGCGAAGGCAACATGTTAGCAGCGTAAGTGGAACCGGCCAGGAGGGCGTCGTGCATCGCCCAGAAGCCCCGTGTGTTGTGACACCCCTCTGCCGCAATGGCCTTTGCATAGGCGGCCGGATGGAGGGAACGCAACGGGCGATGCCGCCACGTGTACCGCAGGAGCCCTGTATACCGAGCTAACAGGCGTGCAACGTCGCCCGCCTGCATCCTGCAGGCGGGGCAATCATAATCTCCGAATTCCACTTATCTCTTGTTATCTCTTGGCGACACCCATCGGTGGCCCATGTAGCCGTCAGTGGTGGCCATCCTCCTCCAAAAGCTCCCGAGCCAGCTCGCGCACGTTTTCATCGGGATCTTGTGTCATGCGCCGAGCCACCACTCCTAGCTCAGGGTCCTTCAACCGTTTCAACGCCCGCGGATGCACCGCCTGCCCGGCGTATTTCACAGCCCATGCTTTGCCCTCATCCCTCGCGGACCTCCTACTGATCATAGCGATCCCCACGGGACCATCGCCATCCTTGCCGGCCGCCACGCAGAGCGCCACACCGCGCACTCCGCCCCAATCGGCCCGATCATTTCGCCCTCTCAATAGCTAAGATGCCTAACGATCACCATAATTGGACAACCTCTAGACGCGAGCATGCAGAAAACAGCGGCCGCAGGCCGGGTATGACCCCGGTCTGCGGCCGCGTACGGCACAGCTCACTTCAGGTATAGCGGCGAGCTACCGCTCACACCAACCGGTTATTCGTATTTGTCGGACCCTTTCGGCGGCAGGGGAAGCACCCATACGTTTCGGTACTCAACCTTATTGCCGTGGTACTGGAGGATAATTGGCCCGGGCTTGCCCGCTTCGTTGTCTATGGGCGCACCTGTTGGCCCGTTGATCTCCGTGTTGTTCTGGATGGCGATGCCGTTCAGAAACACAGACACGCGGGCCTTCTCAATGACCTTGCCGGTGTCATCCACGCGGGGAGCTCGAAAGATGATATCGTAGCTCTGCCACTTAAGCGGTGGTTTGCACGCATTCACCAGTGCAGCCGCCTGATTGTACACCGCGCCGCAGTCTCCCTTGCCTGGCTCTGGCTTGCCGTACGAATCTAGCACCTGTATTTCGTAGCGACCCTGCAGAAACACCCCGCTGTTCCCCCGAGCCTGGCCATGGGCCTGGGGCATGTACGGCACCTTGAACTCCACGTGAAGCTGAAAATCTGTGAAGCGTTCCTTGCTCATGATGTCCGCATCGCGCGTCACCATGGCTCCCTCTTCGTTCACCTGCCACGTAGCCGGCTTGTTTGGGTCTCGCTGCGTCCAATGAGCCGCCACGTCTTCTTGTTTTCCTCCGAAGAGCACCACCACACCGGGGAAATTCGGTGCCGGATGGGGCGGCATATCGGCATCCGATGGGCCCGCCTGGGCCGATCCAACGCGCGGAAGTGCCAATAGGGCACACAAAGCACCGGCGGCATACGCCGTTTTCAGATGCAGACCGACCATGATCGTTCTCCGTTCCTTTGAAAGGAAGTTACTCTAGGGGATTTGGCAACAATAAGCAGGGCTCCTTTGGGCCTTGCGGGGCTCCGTACCCCTACCTGGGCCAGTATACCCAATGAACGCGCGGCGGCCAAGCCGCCTAATAAAGCGCTACCGTGAAGTGTTACGAGGCAAAGGAGCGAGTTTCGTGGTATCACTACAGTGTTATGCTGCGTATAGTATCCTCGGGTGTGCGGCCCGACATGGCCCTGGCCCAGCGGGCCGCAGCGCTTGTTTCCGGTAATCAAACTAGGTTGCGCACCCGGGAAAATACCGAGAATAAGCACAGCAAGAATGCTTAGTACCGGTTACGTCCGCAAGAAATCATAAGGAGTTCCCTTTATGCCTCAGTTACGCAAAGATCCGGTCACGCGAGAATGGGTCATCATTGCAACAGAGCGAAGCCGACGGCCCACGGATTTTAAGCTCAGTGAGGAGCTGGAAGGCAAGCCTTCCTACAGCCCCAATTGCCCCTTCTGCCCTGGCAACGAGATGATGACACCGCCAGAAGTCCTTTCTTACCGCAGCCCAAATACTGCGCCCAATACCCCCGGTTGGTGGGTGCGCGTAGTCCCCAATAAGTTTCCTGCACTCGCCATCGAGGGAGATTTGGACCGCACCGGCGTAGGCATGTACGACATGATGAACGGCATCGGAGCACATGAGGTCATCATCGAATGTACCGATCATGACAAATCCATCGCTACGGTGTCCCCTGTACAAGCCCAGGAGATTTTATGGGCTTATCGGGACCGCCACCTGGATCTTATGAAAGATCGGCGCTTCAAGTACATCCTCCTGTTCCGCAACCATGGCAAGGTGGCGGGCGCCTCTCTCGAGCACCCACATAGTCAGATGATTGCGTTACCGATGATCCCCCAGGATGTGATGCTTCAGATTGAGGGAGCTCAACGTTACCTCGAACACCACGAGCGCTGCATCTACTGCGATATGGTGAAGCAGGAGATCAATACCGGGGAACGCATCGTCGCCATGAACGATGCATTCGTGGCTTTTACTCCCTTCGCTGCCAAGTATCCCTTTGAAACATGGATCCTGCCCCGCCACCATTCGCCTTCCTTCGCCCATGAGGATCGCCCCTCCGTCAACGCGTTTGCGGCACTCCTCCAGGATGCTCTGCGCCGCATTGCTACCGTGCTCAATAATCCGCCCTACAACTTCACCCTCCACACCGCCCCTATCAACCAAGACCGAGAGCGAGATTTCCACTGGCATATGGCGATTATGCCGCGGCTTACCATCGCTGCCGGCTTTGAGATGGGGACCGGCATCTACATCAACGTCACCGCGCCTGAGGATGCAGCAAAGCACCTGCGGAATGCCACGGCACCTGAAATCGAGGGAAACGGCACGCATGGCGTACATGACGCGACCTCCGTACCTGCACGGTAGCAGTGCACAGGGAGCGCGGTGCCCAAGCTGCCATTTGCGCGCGTGAACTATTGCCTGGGGCGAAACGTGCCGGCATCCTGTGCCGAAGAGGATTCGTGTGCGCCCGCATTAAACTGAAGCCGCAGCTTCCCTTTCGTTTTGTGGCATTATGGGAGCCCGCACTCCTTTGAGCACCCACGACATCCATGCACAAACCCTCCGCAGGGACTGGGCACTCTTCGGAACGCTCACGTTCCTGTTCGGCTTCGGCTTTGCCACGTACAATGGCGTGTTCCAGAACTTCCTCCGAGACGTAATCCATGCCGATGCGCTCCAACTTGGTGGGTTGGAGTCGCTGAGGGAGGTGCCCGGCTTCCTCACTGCTATTACCGCCGGCGGCCTTGTTGCCTTTGCCGAGGCTCGAGTGGCGGGGTTAGGGTTGGCGATTACAGGCGTGGGCATCGGCCTTACAGGCCTCCTACACAACTACACATCCTTGGTGCTCGCATCGGTTTTTTGGTCGGCAGGCTTTCACCTGTATGCAACGGTGTCCCCGGCGATCACTTTGGCCCTGGCGAAAGGGAAAGAAGGGGGGCGGCATTTGGGGCGCATATCGGCGATCGGCTCTGCCGCCACGCTCAGTGCTCTCCTCTTTTCTTGGGTCGTCGCCCGAATGCACCGGCATCCCAGATACCCAGGCTTCTTTTTTCTGGCCGGAGGCCTTACATTGGCAGCCGCGTGCCTCACCTTGGGCCTCTCACCGCACGCCCAAGGGGCACCACGCACGCGCTTTGTCATCCGCAAGGAATATGGCCTCTACTATTTGCTGATCTTCTTGGAAGGGTGCCGCCGGCAGATCTTTTCCATCTTCGCCTCGTATACACTCATCCTCGTCTACGGCGTCCCCCTGCGCAACATGTTGACGCTACAGCTTGTGAATGCCATCCTTATTTGGCTCACCGCACCCGCCATAGGTCGTTTGGTAGATCGTCGCGGGGAACGCGGGCCGCTCACCTTCTACGCAGTGGCTCTCATCGCGGTATTTGCCGGCTATGCTTCTATCCACCATCTGGGCGTGTTGTACGCGCTCTTTCTGTTAGATAACATCCTGTTCAGCTTCAGCCTGGGCTTCACCACATACTTGCATCGGATCGCCCGCCCACACGAACTCACTCCGTGTCTTGCCATGGGCACTACGATGAACCATGTGGCAGCGGTGTTGGTGCCCATCACCGGTGCTTGGATGTGGCAGCATTGGCGTAACTACACCATCCCCTTCTGGCTAGGCGCGGCCATCGCCTTGTGCGCCCTTGCGGCCACGCGCCTGTTGCCATCGGGCCCCGCATCATCTCCGCAGGCATCTCTTGCAGAAGAGGCAGTAGGTGCGTAGCTAGGTCTCCACAGAATTACGAGCTAAGCAGCCAACTTGTGGGGGCGGAGGCTGCCATCTGCCTGTTCAAAATACGGGTTTCGGTGCTTCCACGCCAAGAACCCGTATCCTTTGCAGTATCCACCCGCACGAACCGGTGATAGCATAATCCCGGCGCCTGAAGCAGGTCCCATTGGTGGCGCACCCAATCTCTGTGGGGTAAGGGGTATGAGAGTTATGAACCGTGTGACACGCTCAAGCTTAAGGGTGATTTGCGCCGCACTGGTTGGTCTGCTCGCGGCTCCGTTCGCCCACGCGCAGATCACTGCCTATACGGATCCGGTGGCGTTCGGCCATGTAAGCACCGGAATGACGGTGATTGATTTCGCGTCCCTTCATCCTCCGGTTGGGGGATCGCTCTCCTACCCCTCCGGGCTTACGATCAGTGGCGTGAATTTCTTCGGCAAGCTCACAGGCCCCGATTACCAAGGCGTGTACCTTTACGTGATTCCCCCTACGTACGCGCCTACCACCTACGCCGGATGGAACACCAATCCCACCGTGCTCCAAGGACCGGGAGGTATGGGTTCCCATTACAACGGCTACCTGCAAATCACTCTCCCTGCAGGCATCACCGCTGTGGGCTTTGATGTGTATACCATTCATGCAGGCGGAGGCCCCAATGGTGCGCCCATCACCGTGACCACTCCTACCGGCCAGGTATTCAACTTCAACACCTTCGCCAAGCCGAATTTGGCCTTCGTTGGCTTCACGAGCTCCAATCCTATTCCCTGGCTTCGCGTAACGCAGCCCGGAGCCGATTTTGCAAACATCTCCCACTTCGCCTTCGGCTACGATCCCCCCACGCCCATCGGCAATACACCCGTGCCATCGGCACCGATTGTGGTCCTCATCGGGTCCGCCGTTTGGGCCGGGCTCTTCAGGCAGCGAAGCAAATGCCGTGCACACGGCTAACGCCCCATGCCCTATGACGGGGGTAACCGCTCCGTAGCAGCGTGCCCATGATCCAGAGGGCTGCGTTCATTGACCGCGTAGGCGGCAATAAACGCAGCCTCGTCTTTTAGGGAACGCGTTCTCCCCGGGCTGCCACCCAAAGTCGGTACCAATCCACGCGTGACAGCTCGATCTGGCCCGCACCGGCCGCTTCACGGATGTGATCCGGGTTATTGGATCCCACAAGCGGGATAATGCCCGCCGGATGCTTCAACAACCACGCCACGGCAAGTTGGGCCGGCGTTGCGTTGCCGTATGCCGGGGCAAGATCTCGCATTGTGGCAAGGATGCGCTCGATGCGCTCGGCGCGAGCTTGATCTGCAGGCAGTTCCCGCCGGCCTGTGAGCCATCCTGCGCCGAGAGGGCTGTAGGCCAATGGCGTGATCCCCAACTCCATGCATTGATCCAGAACGCCATCTCCAGGCCCGCCGGGCGCCCCTTCATAGATGGGATCGAGCCGAAGCAGTGAAATGCTGATTTGATTGGACACGATGGGGGCCTTGAGATATCGCTTGAGCGCTAGGAGCTGATGGGGATAGTAATTGCTTACTCCCACATACTTCACCAGCCCCTGGTCCACCAATTCATCCAGCACTGCGGCCGTCTCGGCCGGATGCGTAAGGGGATCTGGGCGATGGAGCTGGTATAAGTCTACGTATTCCACTCCAAGGCGGTCCAGAGACCCCCGAATGGAGCGCCGGATATATTCGGCAGAGTGGTCATAGTACCCAGAGCGGATGCCCACTTTCGTGGCGATGAAGATGCGTTCGCGGCTGCCCGGAACGGCCCGTAAGCAATCGCGGAAGATCGTTTCACAGGCAGTACCGCCATATATGTCTGCATGATCGTAGAACGTGATGCCCGCCTCAAGCGCAGCTTCAAAGGCAGCGATGGCCCGCTTGCGATTTTCCGGCCCTACCTCTGCAGGGTTCCAAGTGCCCGCGAGGCCCATGCAGCCCAGCCCGATCCGCGACACCTCTACGTGGGTCGCCCCCAACCGTTGCGTCTTCATTGCAATCCCTCCTCGTGCGCCGGCATTGCACACCGCCGCCGGTCTCTCCACTTTAGTTTTCTTCACCTTGCGCAGAACGGAATCCTTGGACCAAGTAGGATTCCTGCTACCCTAAGCCGAAGCAGATAAGCAAGCAAAATACCACGGCGCCACCATGACGCCCCCCTTTGCGTTCGTGGCCGCCTCATTCTGGAGAACCTAACCGTGGCATCCGAGACTGCTGCGCCTTACATGAATCCGGACCTACCCCCCGGCGAGCGCGCCGCCGACCTGGTGCGGCGCATGACGCTGGAGGAAAAAGTGAGCCAAATGCTGCACGATGCACCGGCTATCCCTCGACTGAACATCCCTGCGTACAATTGGTGGAACGAATGCCTCCATGGCGTAGCCCGTGCCGGCATCGCGACCGTCTTCCCCCAGGCCATTGCCCTTGCCGCTGCCTTCGATGCAAACCTTATGGAGAGCGTGGCGGAGGTTGTCGCCGAGGAGGCCCGGGCAAAGCACCACGAAGCCGTCCGAGCCCACAACGGCGCATCGCCCCAATACTTCGGCCTCACCTTCTGGTCCCCGAATATCAACATCTTTCGCGATCCACGCTGGGGACGTGGCCAGGAGACCTACGGCGAGGATCCCTACCTCACCGCGCGCCTCGGAGTGGCGTTCGTCCGCGGATTACAAGGGAACCACCCCAAATACCTCAAAGTTGTAGCCACTCCCAAGCACTTCGCGGTTCACAGTGGGCCCGAGAAGGACCGCCATAGCTTCGATGCCCGGGTGAGCCCCAGAGACTTATGGGAAACCTACCTGCCCGCCTTCAAGGCATGCGTAATGGAGGGGCAAGCCGCAAGTGTAATGGGGGCCTATAACCGCACCAACGGAGAGCCCTGTTGTGCGTCCAAGACGCTCCTTGGTGATATCCTTCGAGGTGAGTGGGGGTTCCAGGGTTATGTTGTGTCCGACTGTGGCGCAATTGACGATATTTACCTGAACCACCGCGTTGCGCTTACTGCTGAGGAAGCCGCTGCGCTGGCAGTGACGAACGGGTGCGACCTCAACTGTGGCACAACGTACAAGGCGCTGATCGGTGCCATTCTTACCGGCATCATGGATGAAGCAGCCATCAATCGTGCTGTGGAACGCTTGTTCGAAGCACGGTTCCGGCTGGGTATGTTCGATCCTCCGGAACGCGTTCCCTACGCTTCCATTCCCGCCTCGGCAAACGACAGTGAACAGCACCAAGCTCTGGCGCTCCAGGCCGCCCGAGCCTCCCTCGTGCTACTGAAGAATGAGCGTGGCATCCTGCCTTTCGGCTCTCAGATCCGCAGCGTGGCAGTCATCGGCCCGAACGCCGATGACGTGGACGTGTTGTTGGGGAACTACAACGGCACGCCATCGCATCCGGTCACCATCCTGCAAGGCATTCTGCACCGGGCCGGCAACCACGTTACCGTACGCCATGCCAAGGGATGTGACTTGGTGGGCGGGCTTCGTTCCGGATTCGCCGAGGCCGAGGCAGCCGCTCGAGCTTCCGATGTGGCGGTGATGGTGATGGGCCTCTCCCCAAAGCTAGAAGGTGAGGAGGGAGAGGAAGGCCTCTTGGATAAGAGCGGCGATCGGAAGGATTTGGGCCTGCCTCCCATTCAAATGGAATTGCTCCACGTAATCCACGCTACGGGGACGCCCATCGTGCTGGTTACCCTGTCGGGGAGCGCCCTCGCCCTGGGATGGGCCGCTCAGAACGTTGCAGCCATGATCCATGCGTGGTACGGAGGACAAGCAGCAGGCACGGCAGTAGCCGAAGTGCTCTTCGGGGATTACAACCCTGCAGGACGCCTGCCCGTAACCTTCTACCAAACAGCCGAGCAATTGCCCCCATTTACGGATTACTCCATGCAGGGGCGCACGTACCGCTTCTTCCGAGGACATCCGCTTTTCCCCTTTGGATACGGCCTGAGCTATACCACCTTCGAGTACTCCGGGCTCACCATCACTCCCGCTGCCGTGGCTCCAGGGGAGAGCGTGCAGGTGCGCGCAGTGGTACGCAACACCGGCGGACGCCCCGGGGACGAGGTGGTGCAGCTCTATGTGAGCCACGAAGACGCCTCGGTACCGGTTCCGATCCGGTCGCTCCAAGGCTTCCAGCGCCTCCATCTGCTGCCGGGCGAAGCACGCACGGTCACCTTCACTCTTGAACCCCGCCAGATGATCTGCTGGAGCGATGAAGGTACGCCCTTCATCGAGCCCGGCCGCATCTTGGTGCAACTGGGTGGAGGACAGCCTTCGGGAACCGGTCCCGGGCGTGGCGTGGTCACAGGCTCATTTGAAGTGAAGGGAACGCGCTGGAATATGCCACGCCGCGACGTTTAACCCTACCGCAAGTGCGGCCGTATCCAGAGGCGATAGAGTAGGCCCAGAATGCCGTCGCGATGCGCCACCTTCACACGCGGGTAGAGCATGGCGTCCATCCCGCTCCGCGCGAGGCCGCTCTGCGTGGTGCATGCAGCCGTATATCCTGCCTTCCGCACCATCTCCACCACGGCAGGGCTATATGTGCCGTACGGATAGCAGAACGTTTGCGGTGAAGCCCCAAGCTGGCTCTCCAGATCGCGCCGGCACTCTGCAATCTCCTCCCACGCATCGTCTGCGCTGAGCGTCTCCAGATGGGGATGCGTGCGGGAGTGTGCGGCCACCTCCCAGCCACGCGCCGCCAGTTCGGCCAGAGCATCCCACGCCATAATCGGCTGAACCGGTTTCCCGGTTGATGCGTCCCACTCATTCCGTTGCCCTACCCATCGCGTCGGCACGAATACCGTTGCCGGCCAAGCGAGCTTGTGCAAAACGGGGGCAGCGTTTTCCGCCACGCTCACATAACCATCATCGAACGTAATGCAAACAAGGCGGCTCCCGGCACGAAGGCCTTCACTAAGAGCCAAAGCAGCTTCGGCAAAGGTCACTCCACGGTATCCCATTCGGGCGAGGAGGCGCATCTGCCGGGCAAACGTTTCGGATGACACGCTCAGATACGTTTGCGCCCGGCCGTCTACCGTGGCTCCCACATGATGGTACATCAAGAGGGGCACGCACCATCCCCTGGCGCCATGCGCTTGTGCCACGCGTTGCTATCCTCCCTTCGGCTGTTCCACCGCTCTGTTGGGGCGATACCCGTAGCACCGGTATACATAGAGGCGATCCACCGGCTGCCGGTACACCCCTCGCCGGAACACCAGTACAGGTGGCGGTGTGTAGATCACGCGGCGAAAGATTTTGCTAAACGGGGGAAGACAGGGATCCTTCGGACCGCAGCCGTCCACGATCACCGCGTTGCTCCCGGCAACCAGATGTGCCTCCCTGTTCCAAAGCACGTAACTGTTCATTCGCGTACCGGCAAAGATGCATGCCACGTGGGGCTTACCGGGCATATAATACGCCATCCGGCTTGCCGTGTCGTACGTAGCGGCGGCCAAGACCACCGGGCCGGCGCCTTCCGCCTCCATCATCTTCTTTGCCCGCTCCGCAGCACGGGCGATCTCCGGTCCGCCGTAGAGCTTGTTCGATTGATCCCAGCGTGGAGGAAGCCGCAACCCTAGCGCAGAGCGCAAACCCGGTGCCACTATTAGCAGCGTGAGGGTACAGCAGAGCGCCACGGCCGCCCCATCGAACATAGCCAAACCGCGACCCGACTTCCGGCTACGCCGGGCATCTTCCAACCAAAGGGCGTAGAGGATGGGGACAGGCAACCACCCGGTAACCGCCCAATTCGCCTGCACCTTGGATTTTGTAGCAAGGAGGGCAAAAAACACGAGCACTGGTCCGCTCATGGCAAAAAGGTACCAAATCTGTGCCTGCCCTGGATTCCAGCCGCGACGCATGGCGAAGATCACGGCAGCAACGAATCCAAGGAATAGTAGGGGGGTGAGTAGTCCTGCTTGGGAACCCACATACTCACCCAGGCGGCGCGCCATTGTATGATTGTCCCCGGCGGTAAGCAGGAACAGATGCCGAAAGGTCATCCAGCCATGGCGAGATTGCCACAGAGCGTTCGGCAGAAACACGGCAATTGCCACTATCGCCGCCAGCCACAGCTCAGGCCGCCGAAACCATCGGCGCCACTCGGCATGCAACAACGCCACGGCCATGCATAGTCCAAAGAGCGCCATGGAGTGTTTGCTCAGCAGTCCAAGCCCGCACAACAGCCCCAGCACGATCCACCATGCCATTCTGCCCGACGCCAACGCGCGCATCCCTGCCAACATGGCACCGGTCCAGAAAAGGACTACCAAGGGATCGTATGTGGCGATGAAGCCCCCGGCGAAGGAGAGAGGTGTCACAATGCTAAGCACAAGAGCCCGCAGGGCAACCTGCGGTGTGCCCACGTGCAAAGCGAGGAGGTAGATCAGCACATGCGTGATCGCCGCAGCCAGAATGATGCCGGCGCGGATCCCTAACGGCCCATCGCCCAGCACCGCTGTAGACGCGCGGATCCACCAGGCCACCATGGGGCCTTGGTCGTAATAGCCCCAAGCCGGATGCCTACTCCACTCCCAATAGTACGTTTCATCTGCGGCTAAGGGCAAAGATCGAGCGAGAGCCACCTGCGCGATGGCGGTGGCAATCACGATCAAGCCGGCAGCCCAGTGCGCCTTTGCCGCCGACCTAGCGCCCACTACCACCTGCAACTTTCCAGAACGCGCCGGTATAGGCCTTCCATGTTGTGTGCCATCACATCTGCGCGGAAAAGCGCTCTGGCCCGATCCCTGCCTGCCCGCCCCATATCCGTGCGGCGCGCCGGGTTTTGCAATAGGCTGATCACGGCATCTGCAAGCGCCTGCGGCGTTCGCTCCACAAGAACGCCGGTTTCATTGTCCAGCACCAACTCGGGAATGCCTCCAGCTCGGGTGGCCACGACTGCCTTGCCCAGCGCCATGGCTTCCACAATCACCATGCCGAAGGTCTCGGTGAGGGAGGGAGCGGTTACCACGTCAACCGCAGCCATCAAGCGGCCCACGTCGTTGCGCACCCCTGTAAAGCGCACTCGGTCGGCCACTCCCTCTGCAGACGCCAGTTCCCATAGCCCTTGCTGAACACGGGGCTCGGCCGGTCCCACGAACAGAAAATAAACACGCGGACATTTCGCTACGATTGTGGGAGCTGCTCGTACTAGGACGCCGTGCCCTTTGAAGGCATCCACGCGCCCAAATAAACCCACAATCTGGGCATCGGGCGGGAGCCCCAGCTCTGCGCTTACACTCAATTCGCCGGCTACCGGCGCCAGTTCGAATTCCTCATCCAGGTCTGTTCCATTGTATACCGTCTGCACACGAGAAGCAGGCAACCCTCGTGCGATGAGGGCATCTCGGGCATAGTTCGATACTGCAACAAACCAATGGTTGCGCGAGGGCAAGTACCGATAGGCGAAATCCCGGCTCCAGATGTGAACGGTGGAGATGACGGGCACATGGGCCAACAGTCCTGCTAGATAACCCATGTACGTAGCCCGCGTAAGATGCGTGTGGATGATGTCTATGTGGCGCTTCCTTACCAGCGCCCTCAAGCTGAAAACGGCCTTTGGCGCCAGGATCCCGCGCATGGGCATCTCAACGGTGGGGATGCCGGCGGCGTGCAACTGATCGGGGAGCCAGCCTCCGGGCGGGCACACGGCAATTACGTTGTGCCCCATCCGCTGCAACCAGCGTGAGAGGATCACAAGGTGCTTCTCCGCACCCGAGGTCCGCGAGCTGGACACCACCTGAAGAATATTCATTGCTGCGTCCATCCCACTGCTGCGTCACGCGTGCCGAGGCCCGGTGGCACGCGGCGGCGCCCTACCTGCGCATACGCTCCTTTGCTACGCGGAGTTGCCACCAATTTCGTACTTATCCCTCGGGATGAACGCTTGCCGCTGTCACCGAAAGGGTCCTGGCGCGCGTGTACATCGCAACGACATCGGCGCCCGCGTCACACCTTAGCACGCCGTATGGGAACAGATCCCCGGGCAGTCTGTTGAGGGAAACCCACCGCTGGCGCAATTCGCCCACGAAGGAAAGCGCCTCATCGAGATCGCCCGTATATAGCGATGCAGCCGTACACCCAACCATGCCGTGCACCGTTTCCAGCACGGTAGCCATCTCCTTAAACGGAGCTATAAGCACGCATGGCCCCAATAGATCCGCGGGGAGATCCAGCCGCCGTAAATCGCTTAAAAGAAGCACTGCCGGCGTGAGATATGCTCCCCGAGCGAAACGCTCATCCCCCGGTACGCATCCGCCCGTGATGAGCCTTCCGCCCGATTGCTGAGTCTTCTTGATCCACGCCAACATGCGGTCCCGAGCTTCGCGGCTAATCATCGGGCCCACTTCCGGATGATCATCGTGGGCATCACCCAAAGGCAGTGCGCTCGCTGCCTCTGCCACGCGTTCCACGAACCCATCCAAGATCTGAGCGTCCACCAGCACCATAGATACACGATGCGGGCGCTGCCCTGCGCACGCAAATGCCCCCCGTACGGCGTCCTGGGCGGCCCGTGCCCCATTTGCGCCCTCCATCACCACAAGCACGCTCCACCCGTGCGTTTCCGCATGCACCTGCCGAAACGGAGCGGTACACCACTGCACCATAGCGGCTGCCATGCCTGGGTTCCCTTCGAATGCTACGGCGGCGCACTCGGCATGCGCGCCTAAAAACCTTCCCGCCATGGAGGCCTCGCCGAAGACCACGTTGAACACGCCTGCCGGCAGCCCAGCCTCCTCTAAGCATTGCAGGATATTCCAGGCAGCCAGGGGTGTCCATTCCGAAGGGTTCAGCGCCACCGTATTGCCGAAGGCTAACGCCGGCGCCGCCAAGCGTAGGGGCCCGGCAATAGGATCAAGCCATGAGGAGATCACGGCCCAGGGCCCTATAGGTAGCCTTTGCGTTAGCACCAGCGCCCCGCCATCTTGCGCAGCCAATACTTGCCCCGCGGGGACCTGCGCCAGCCCAGCAGATTCCCTGAGGAGCGCTATGGCGGTGAGCACCTCGGCTTTGGCATACCGTGCCGGCTTGCCCTGCTCGCGCACCAAATCCCGAGCCACCTCCGTAGCCCGCTGTTCCAGAATGGAAGCGGCTCTACGCAGGAACTCGCCACGGGAGCTTGCGGGTAAGCCGGCCCAGGCAGGAAAGGCGTTGCGCGCCGCCTCCATGGCTCGGGCAGCGTCCTCTGGGCCGGAGTTCGGAAACTCCCCGATCACGTCCGGCGTATCCCCTGGGTTCACATCTTTCAGATAGATGCCCGAGGCCGGAGCCATGCGTCGGCCACCGATGTAATTGGCATACCGCGCGCCATGGGTCATATCGGTTGTACCTGCCGGCAACTCCTTCGGATATACGCGCTTGCCCGGCCATGAGCACCGGCGCTTTCACGTGATATGATACACCTTTTGGCCGCGTCCCCATATGCTATGGGATGCGGAACAACCGCGGGGTAAGGGTCATTATCGCTCTGCAATGCATGGATTGTAGCGTTTCCCTCTTTGACCCATCAGGTGCGTGTGTGTTATAATGCCGTGTGTTGCGCTCGTAGCTCAGTGGATAGAGCATCTGACTTCGGATCAGAAGGTCGGGGGTTCGAATCCCTCCGAGCGCGCTGGACCGGGATCCCCCTAGCGCGGCCGGGCATCCTAATTGCGTGCCGAAGCAGCTTGTGCTATAATGGAATTCGGGCGCTGAAGAGCGCATTTCGCGTCTTGAATGCAGCGAGCTCATGCATCGCTAACAGCCCATCCGGCGGAGTAGCTCAGTCGGTCAGAGCGAACGGCTCATAATCGTTAGGTCGTGGGTTCGAGTCCCACCTCCGCTACCGGGAAGCTCAGGGCTTCGGGCGCAGCACCCGAAGCCCTCGCTGCATGGAAAGCTCGCCCAGGGAGTTTCGACCCATGCCCCGGTGGTTCGTCGTCCTCACCGCTCTGATCTGCCTTACTGCACTGCCCGCATGCGGCGATGAGCTGGTGTGGGCCACCGGGAGGGTGGTGAGCAAGGAGACTAAAAAGCCCATTAAAGACGCGATCGTGGCCGTGTACGACGATCAGGGGCGTGTGCTCGATTATGCGCGCACCGATGCGGATGGAGTATACACCCTCGCGATACCCCGATCTGCCCTCCACCTCACGTCCAAACATGGGGGTGGCTTTCTGCATGAAGTAGTGGGTGGCGTGGGAAGGCTCATTGGCGGAGCAGCCGGGCCCATCAAATACGGCATTCGCGCCGCCGCCTCGGCCGCCTCCGTGCAAGACCCTTTGGCGAAGATCGGCGTGGGTGCCGCCAGCGGCCTCGCCCAATCTGTAGTGGATAGCTTAGCGCCCTCCGGCCATCCGGCACCCAAACATACTTGGATGCCTGGCTCCGTCCTGATGCGCGTGTCGGCTCCCGGCCATAACGATGCAATCGCCGTAGCGCATGTGTATTGGATGGAACAAGAGGTATACCGCGTAGGAAACAAGGAGACGCGGGGCATCAGCGCTTGGTTCGACCCTGCCCATCTTACGCAGGCATCCGCTGGGCAGCCTTCTACGGTGGAATCGCCCTACCTGCTCTTTGCGGATGCGCGGGTGGAACCTGGCATTGCTCAAGCCGGCGACCGCGTTACCCTCTCCGTACGGTTCCCGCTTCCGCCACAGCCCGATACGCCCGTGGTAGTGATTGCTCGGGATGCGCGTACCGGCCGCATCTATGAGCTCCACCAAGCCAGCGACCACACCTTCCGCTGCGACTTTTACGTGGACAAGCGCTTCCCGCTCAACGATCACACCTTCTGCATCCTGGCGTACGCAGCTCAGGCGGATCAGCCTGGTAGGAGCAAGAAGGTAGAGGATGCCATTGGGCGGCGCGGTCTATGGGATCCGCACAAGCCCTACCTGTACGATCCGTTGTTGGTAGTAAGCCGAAATCGTGCAGAAGTTACCATGACGGTGGTCCCGCCCATGCGGGATGGACGTTAGGTGCAATTCGTTTTTTCTGGGCGAACAATCCGCCCGCAACGGGCACGTCAGTGCCGAACGATTGATGCTGTGCATGAGGCGCCTACTGGATGCCGAGTGCGCACACACGGCCTGGCTATGCCCGTCTTGCCACGCTTTGACGAGGAGATGACCTTATGCAAAACGATGAGCCCCCGGCGGAGGTAGCCGCGTCCTCCGCGGCCCCGCCGGAGGACACTACCGCCGGCGCGGAGGCCCCTGCAGCCGCGCCGCAACGCGCCACACGGCGCAGAAGGAAGGTATCCCAGCCTTCACCAACCCCAACGGAAGAACAACCAAACACCGGTTCAGAGGCAGCGCAAGACGCACCCGCCACGAGCGCCCCCACCCGTCGCCGACCGGCACGGCGCCAACGCAAATCCGCTGCAGTGCCTCAACCTGAAGAGGCTGCCGCAGATGAGCCGCCAGAGGAGCCTACGCCCGCGGAGGAGCCTGCAATTGCCGCCTTTTCTAATCCCCCGAGCGAACCTTCGGAGCCACCTCCCAGCCCAGACGTAGTGGCGCCAACACCACGCCCCGCCAGAAGTACCCGCCGGTCTTCGACCGCCAAGACCACGGAAGCCGAGGCTCGGACGGGATGCCGCCTCGTGATACGGCGCGGATTGGTTGAATTGCACATCAATGGCACGGCCCATGCTCCCATCTTCTTCTTCGGCAATACCGACGGCGCTAAAGAGACGCGCCGTGTAGCTTCCGAGGTGCGACGAGCTGCCCAGGCAGGCGTACACCTTTATTCAACGCTCGTTGAGCTTCCCTGCCCGCTGCCACCTGACGACACTTTTTACGACGAGTTGGATGCGCGACTGGCCGTGTTCTTCGAAGCCGATCCGGAAGCCTTTATGCTTCCCCGCATCGTGTTTGTGCCGGCGCCGGGATGGCGAAGGCAGTACCCCGACGAAATCATCCGCTACGCAGACGGTACCACCGGGGATCCCTCGCTGGCATCCGATCGCTTTTGGACGGAAGCCGAGAATGCTCTCCGCAGTGTCGTGGAGCATCTGGAGCACACCCCACATCGCGATCGCATCATGGGCTTCCATCTTGAACGGGGCGAGTGGTTTCATCCTTCGGACACGGGCTTCGACCTCTCCTTCGCCAACCGCGAGGCCTTCCGTGAATGGCTGAGGAACAAATACAAAAACAGCGTAGTTGCTCTGCGGGCCGCGTGGTTCGACGGCGAGGTGCAATTCCACACCGCCGAAATCCCTTCGCTTCCCAAGGACACGGGCGACCTAAGGATGCTTTGGGCTCCGCGACGTGAGCGGCGCATGATTGATTTTCTGGAGTACACGTCGGATATCGCCGCCGAACGCATTACCGCTCTGGCTAAGGCCACTAAGGAAGCCTCCGGAAACCGCGCCCTCGTAAGCGTCTGCTACGGGTATACATTCGAATTCGACCACACCTTCTCGGGGCATCTCGCCTTGGAGAAGGTCCTTGAGTGTCCGGCCATAGACATCGTGGCGGGCCCTCCCTCGTATCGCGATCGGCACATGGGCGGAGCAGCATCCTTTCCAGGGCCGGTAGATGCCGCTGCGGTGCACGGCAAGCTGTGGATCTCCGAAGAGGATATCAAGACACACCTCGCTCCGGAAGACGGCGCACCGGATGACTTCAATCCGAGGCTGCCCGCGAGTTCGGCCACCTATCATGCCCAACTCCGGAGCATCGGCAAAGCGCTGGCCCACCAAACCGGTGTGTCTTGGATGGATTTGTGGGGTGAGGGCTGGTTGGATGCACCCGAGATCTGGAACGCCATCGGCGCTTTCCGAACACAATATGCAACCGTTCTTAAGCACCGCAAGGCCCAATCTCCCGAGGTGGCAGTGCTCGTGTCCGAGCGCAGCCTCTTGCACGTCCGTCGCGATGCATCGTTCTTAAGGCGCCTCCTCGCGCAACACCGCGATATGTTTCAAAAGCTAGGGGTCTCCGTTGGCTTCTATCTGCAAAGTGATGTGGTCCATCGCGCCTTCCCCACGGATGCCAAACTGTATGTATTCCTGAACCCCTACCGGGTAACGCCCGAGCAGCGCCAGGCGATCAAGGAGAAATTGCAAGATGGCGGCAAAACCCTTGTATGGCTCTATGCCGTGGGCATTTGCGAAGATCGCGGCCAACCGGAAGAGAGCGCCAATGACTTGGTGGGAATGGCGCTTCGCCAGCAATCTTGGGGATCGCCCATCGGCTCACACTTGGTACAGCCCCACCATCCCATCACCGAAGGGACCCGCTCTCGCCAACTTGGGACGCGGGAGCGCGTGAATCCGTCGTTCTTCATAGATGATGAGGACCCCGGCATCACCGTCCTGTATGAGTACTCCCATACCGGGCTTCCCTCTGTAGCCGTTAGAGACTTGGGTACCTGGCGCTCCGTTTTTTGCGGCGAACCTGCACTCTCGATGGATTTGATGGAAGGTCTTTGCCGCTACGCCAGCGTGCACCGCTATCTGCAATCAAATGAAGATTATGTGTGGGCCAGGCATGGATGGGTCACGATCCATTCTCCGCGCAGTGGTGTGCGGTCCCTTCTTATACCGGATGGCAAAGGGCTCTATGACGTAACGAACTCTGCGCTCATCGGCGATGCCCTCAAGGAGTACCGCATGGCAGTTCACGCCGGAACTACACGCATCTTCTTCGTGGGTACCCTTGAGGAAATGCGGCACCTCGACCTTCCCGGCATCCCTAGAACGCGGCGGCGCAAGAGCTCCCCTGCCGAGGTGCAGGAGGTAGTTGTGGAGGCAGAGCTTGAGGCGCCACCGAATATTCCCGAAAGCGCACCATCGGAAGTGCCCGCTCCTGCAGCAGAAGAGGCCGAGGTAAAGAAACGGCGGCGGAGGCGGCGCGGCGGCAGAGGAAGGACCCGCAAACGCCAGGATGCATCACCTGCAACACCGGGGGATCCGCCTGCAGGGGGGCAACACCAAGACGCTCCTCAAACCTCGTAACACCGGAGCGCACAATGCCAAGCACCAAACAGATCGTCGCCTTCAAGATTGGCGCCCGAGCGCGGAAAATGGCCGGCGAAGATTGCATCGTTGAAGGATATGAAATCCTCGACGCTGCAATCCGCACCGCACAAGCCCAAGGCGATGAGGAATTAGAAAGCCTCTTGCGCGAGGAACTGCGCAAGTATGAGCACCGATACTTGCCCCAGCCCTAAACGCCCGGCTTGGACCCGGTGTGTTTGCGCTGCCTGAGGAACGGCACATCCCGCGCATATGTGTCCGCAGGCGTTGCCCGACGGGCTAGTTTGCGTCGGGCCACAATCCGATTGATGAGGCCCACGCGCCGGAACCCGACGCGGCGCGGAGGACGGGGGTCCAGCATAATGCGGAGGATCTGCCAATACATCCGGGCGCGCGATGCTGCACCCCGCAGGAACCCAAGCTTCTCTTCCTTCATGGGATGGGTTACCCCGGGGAGAAGCACACTTACGGTGGGAACGCGGTAGTACCGGCAGAAGCGTGTGATAGCCATCTCCACACCGTACCGAGTGTGCGCTAGGTTCGGTATCTGCTCGAAGACGTCCCGCCGGATGGCGCGCTGCCCGCTGATGTTAGGCACCAGCTTCTGTGACCAATCCGTAAGTTTGCGGCCCCCCTTAAATTGCCCCACCGCCATCTTGCAATCGCCACACTTAACGGGGGCGACCAATCGCTCCACATGCTCCACTTTGAGGCCAATGAGGTCTGCATCCAAAAACAACAGGATCTCGGCATCTGTAGCCTGGGCGCCGGCCGTCATAGCGCCCCCTTTGCCGCGGTTCACCGGCAAATCCACCAAACAAACCCCAGGAATAGCACGGATGATCTCGGCCGTGTGATCTGTGGAGCCGTCGTTCACCACAATCACTTCATCCACAGAAGGCGCGCGCATCACCGACCGCAGCACGTTGAGCACGCGGGTGCCTTCGTTGTACGCCGGCAATACGGCTGCTACCTTCAATGCGTGTGCACTCCTCCCGTTAATGGCCAAAGCGATAATCGCCCGACTCGATGATCTTCCGCGCCCGGTTGATGCGAGCCTGCGTAAGGGGGTGCGTCATCAGAAACTCCGGCTCCTGCCCCCCTTGCTTTTCAAGCACCTCAAGTTTCTGAAAGAACCGAATCAAACCGTTAGGATCATACCCCGCTTTGTACGCATACGATAGACCCCTAGCATCGGCCTCATACTCGTCGTCGCGGCTGAACTTCAGGGTGAGGAGCTCCTCGGCGAGCCCGGCCAGGTTCTGAACCGAGGCGCTCTTGCCGCCAAGGAGCACCGTAAGCAACCCCTGAAGCTCAAGCTCCTTGGTATATTGATGGGCGATGTGCCGCCCGTTGATGTGGCCCATCTCATGGCCGATGATGCAGGCTAGGGCATCGGTATCGCTTCCCACCAAATCGAGGAGCCCGCGATATACGTAGATAGGTCCGCCGGGAAGGGACACAGCATTCACTTGTTTGGTATCCAAAACGCTAAACGAGTAGGGTACGCCAGGCCGCTCATCGGAATGGGCCAAGAGCCGCTCGCCGATCCTCTGCACCCGCCTGGCATCCGCCGTGTCGTGCTCTACGCGATACTCGTGCTCCACTTCCTTGGAGAGTTCCTGCCCGATGCGCACCTCATCCTTGGTAGACCATACAGTGCCCTTCCCGCATCCACCAATAGCGCCGCCCAACACCAAAGCCGCGGCAAACACCACTAGCAAACGCGCTCCTATGGGTCTTCGTCTCATGGCCTGCCTCCGCATTCCCGCTCCCGACACCGGCATTAGTGGCCGCCGGGCGATGATTGCTTCTGATCCTTCTGGTTCAGATGATCTTGTACCTGCCGCAATAACCCGGCAGCCTGTTCCTGTAATGCGCGCACAGTGGGGGCTGTCTTCTGCCCAATCGTGCGGCCCAGTTCCTCAAGGCCCGTCTCAGCACGTTCCAAAGCCGACCTTGCCGTAGTCCAATCCGCATGGGAGGCGGCATCTCGAGCTTGAGCGAGGGTCCGTGCAATTGCCGAAAGCGCTTGGTCATTCTCCGTCTGCCGCGCCCGATCACGCTCCATCATCACGCGAAGCTCTTCTACGCTCCTGTGTATCTCGCGCAATTGCCATATGCTATAGCTTGTCGCGGCCAGCAGCAGTAGTACCAGAAGGGTGAACAACGCTTTCACGCCTGCCTTCTCCTTCCGCGCGTTTCGGCCAGCGCCTTAGCTCTGCGCTCAACGGACCGTTCGATCTTGTTGATGGTAAGCAGCGCACGGGACCATGCGCTCCCCGGTTGGCAAAGGAGCACACGCCGGTTCATGCGGTGCGTGGAAGTCCACCGATACTTATACGGTTCGTGACCGCGAAGGAAATCAAATTCCGTGCACCCCTCGCCCACGGCCGTGCGGATCGCCTCGGCCGTAAGGATCGTCCCCGGGCTGAACCGGGCGGCCTCCGGAGCGAAGCCCCCAAGGTAGTAGTAGTATCTATGCCGATACCGAAAGCAATACAGCGCGGCGATGGCAGCACCGTCTACGCGCAGCACGTGGAGGCGCAACCACCCCCGCGCGGCGAAGCGGGCCGCAACCAGACGGTGAAACTGCCGCACACGATTGCCCCCAAGCACACCGGGAAGCAGGCGAGCATTCCATCGAGATTGGTGCAGGTGGAACAGGTCCTCTAAAGCGCTCTCAAGCTGATCACCCTCGGCCAAGAAGTGATCCACACTCGCAAAGCTCCTGGACAGCAGCCGAGGGTAATACCCTATGTTGGAGCGCATTTTCCGCCCAAGCTGGCTCAGGTATTCGTCCCATGTTGGTGGGAGGGCCACGTAGGGACAGGGCTCCATATCCACCAGGGAGATGGTGCGTCGGCCCAGCCGTGGCTCCGCTACCGTGCAGGCGCAGCGGTATAACAGCCCCAGGGGAGACACTTGCTGAAGATCGGCCAGCTCAAAGCCCGGCGCCCCGGCCAAGTACTCCAGAAAAGCCCGGGCCACGCGGTCTTCCATACCGGCTTCCGCAAGAACGTCCAGATAGTCCGACACGCCGGTCCCCAGAAAGGCAAGACGGCGAAGAGGCGTATTGTAGTGACGGCTTACGTAGAGGGGCGCGATGCCCACGACACGTGCACCGTCCCGGGCTACGAGGATGCGCAGGCGCTTTTGGGCTCCAAACGTGCGCCACCAGGCGTCATTCCACTCCCACGTCTGATAAATCGTAGCGTGACTACATCCTTCTACAAGGCGGCTCCACTCCGATTGGAGCATCTGGAGCCCATCACGGTCGTGGATTTCAACAATATCCACTGCGCCCCCTCCTAGCGCGCGTATTATATCACGGTTCCCCCGGCTTGTAAAACGCGGGGGACTTATTCCCAATACAGGCGTGAGCCCGTGGCCATGCACTAGCGTCGGTTATGGAACACTCCCAAGATGGCACGTGTCGTTCATAAGCTTCACCCACACCCGATCGCCTTCGTACTCCACGATGCTCAATGAGGCATTATCCAGCCAGATCCTCCTAAAGCACTCCACCGTGGTCCCAAGTGCATGGCAAAGAATGGCGCGCATACTGCCCCCATGCCCCACTACCACAACATTCCCCGAGGGATACTCACTGCGCAGTCTGTGGAGTACCGCAATCAGGCGATCCCAAACTTCCTCCAATCGCTCTCCACCCGGGGGTCTCACCTGCACAGGATCCGCACGATAGGCACGCAGGACGTCCGCTTGACCACGCCCTATGATCTCAGCTTCGGTAAGGCCTTCCCATGCACCGAAACCGCACTCCCTCAATAGCGGCGTTACGTGCACGCAGAGATGATGTGGCGCGGCGATCTGCTCTGCTGTGTCCCTCGCACGGGCCAGATCGCTGCTCCATACAGCATCCACCGCCACGTGTGCGAGCCTACCCGCCACGAGCCGCGCCTGCTCGATGCCCTCGGGCGCCAAGCCGATATCGCTTTGCCCCTGCATGCGCGCTTCGTGATTCCATGAGGTTACTCCGTGTCGTACCAAATAGAGCCTCAACACCTGCGAACCTTGCCTTCCATATCCGATGCCTAGATCTCCCCAGGCTCCAAAGATCCCAGCTCGCGGCCATCGCACGTGACCCTAAGCCTGCCGAAGGACACCAGCCGCACTGCACTTACATTCCGCACCGGGGTACGCACCTGGAGCAGACGGCTGCGGTAGTTGATGTATTCGATGGTGCCAATGCCTAACAGCCCCTCACTGCTAAAGAGCCCTACCACAAGATGCCTCAAGCGCGTTGCCACACTCAAAGTGATCGCCTCGGGATGCAATTGCTCATGGACGGCATCCATTGAACGATCCTTGGCAGGCAAGGAATTCACCACGACACCCAGACTGCGCCCGGTAAGCTCCGCGTGCAGCACCGACACCCCAAGTTCCCTGGCTAAGAAACGCAACAAGTGGGGCTCCAAAGCCCTACCAGAGTTGATCCATCCGCCGGACACACCAAAATCCTCAAAGCGCAATGTGTGCACCGACGCACCCTCAAAGTACCTCACGAAGCGAGCAGCGCGCCGCAAAGCTCTGATGCTAGCCGGCTTGCGCCCCATGAATTCGGGCACGGGCACTCGCAGGACCTCTGCTTTCATCGCCACGTGGGCGAAGCGGGCCACCGCCTCGCATTCGCCGGCGCGCTCCAGCACCACCACTCGATCTGGGCACAGCACCTGCATCTCCAGGTGCCGGAGGCGCAACGCCCCCGGTCCGTGTACAAAGCCCATTGTGTCTACGAGCACCACATCCGGCTCCGCCGCGATAATGCCCCGCCTTGCGGAGCACACTGCCGCAACATACTCTGCCAGTCGGCCGCGAGGTGATGTGGATCCTACGAAGGCAAGCCCGGCAGGACGTAGATCGGATAGGGCGTCTACAGGCTGCGTGGGACTGGCCCATCCCAAACAGGTAGGCGGACCGATTTCCGATTGGCCGAGATCAGCATCTAGGATGATGACGCGGCGGCCCGCCGCCAAAGCGCGGTTGGCGGCCGAACGAATGAAGGCGGTCTTTCCTACATCCAAATCCCCCAACACCAGCACAGTACCGCGCGCGCCCGCCACTTCATCCAGCGCCAGGCGCCACGGCTCGTAGTTTTCCAAATCCCCAATAGTTGACGCGCTCATGCAAACGCTGTAGAATGAGCCCTGCGCCTCTCCGAAGCGCATTGCACCCGCGAACCTTAATACAAGGCGGACCCATGCATCGCTCGTCCCGCATTGCGCTCACCATCGGCCTGGTTTGCCTGGTGGCAGCGATGCTCCTTTACAGCACACCCACAAATGTCCATGCTCCGCCGCTTTCGCCGGAGGTGGCTCTTGGCATTATTCGCAACGGGTCGGAGGCCCTTCGCAATCGCGACGTGGAGGGCGTCATGCGCATCTTCACTCCAGACGCCAAGATCCTCGGGGTTGATGCCGACCGCATGCGTGAAATCCTCAGGTTCTCCTTCCCACAAATGCGCGGCCCCCTAGAGATTGTGATCCGCAACCTCCACGTGCGTCCTGTTGGCGCTAAGGGCGAGGTATCATTCCAAATGGACGTTACCGAACACACCCGGCAGATGGATGCAGTATACTTCCCGAACCTCGCCGTTGAAATGACGGTTGCGAAGAGGCGATCCACCAGGTGGTTCGGACTTACCACATGGGAAGAGTGGAAAGTTACCCAGATGACGGTAACGCCGCATATCGAGTTACCTCAACCTTAATCCTACGCATCTGCACCACATGATTGACGGCTTTTACGCAACGGATTTGCAAGTGCACTCCGTCCGGTCGCACGATGGGCGCGCTACCATTCTGGAACAGTGCGAGCGCGCTATTCTCTTGGGACTGGATGTAATCGGCTTCTCGGAACATAAGGACTTCGATCCCCAGGATCCCGTGGTGGATTACTTCGATTACGAGCGCTATCGCGCCGAGATCGAAGAGGCCCGCGCCCGCTTCGGTCATCAACTCACCATCCGCATGGGCGTAGAGATAGACTACCAGAAGTGGTTCGAAGACCGCATCCGAACCTGGCTAGAGGACCATCCCTTCGACTTCGTGATCGGGTCCGTCCATTACGTGGATCGCGCCAAGCTCATGACGCCGGAGTACACCCGCAACAGAACGCGCGAGGAAGCCTACAAGGTCTACTTCGAGGCTGTGCGACATTCTGTAGAGAGCGGCCTTATAGACATCGTGGGCCATTTAGAATATGCCAATCGGCGCGGTGTGCCCCTGTACGGCCCCTATGATCCCTCGCCGTACCGGGAGGATGTGATCCGAATATTCCGAGCAATGATTGCCCGCGGTGTGGCGTTGGAGATCAATACAGCGGGCCTTCGTCAAGGCGCCGGGCATACGTACCCGTGCGACGCCCATATCAAGTTATATGCAAGCCTAGGCGGCCGCCTGCTTACGATCGGGTCCGACGCCCACCACCCCGACGACTTAGCCGCCTCGTACTGCACCGCAGCAGATTTGGCACTGGCTGCGGGTTTGAAGAGCATCACCGACTGGCAAGACCGCCGGCCGAAGCCGGTGCCCCTTCGTCCTTGAATCAGCACTAGGCACTCGCTAGCGCCCGAAACCCGAAGGCTTCGGGCCGAGCTTTATAGTGAGGCGCGCACGCACACCGTTGGCACGCACCACATCCAATGTTACGCGATCCCCTACGCGCTTGCGCCCCAAATAGCTGCGCACGTCCTGCGTGCCGGTGATCGCGTGCCCATCTATAGCCACAAGGATATCGCCTGGCGCCAGCCCGGCCTGAGCCGCAGCCGTGAGGGGCACTACGCCCTCGACCTGCACACCGTTTCCCGGCGGCAGATTGAGCTGAGCAGCAGTGTCGGGATCCACGGGGCTATATTGAATGCCGATAAAGGGTTGCTCTGCGGACCGAGGTTGCGGCCGACTGTTCGAAATGATGCGCCGCACCACTCCCTTAGCAGCGTTGATGGGGATGGCAAAGCCGATACCAATAGAGCCGCCCCGGTTCTCAGATACGATGGCCGTATTGATGCCCACAAGCTGGCCGTTGAGGTTCGCCAAGGCGCCGCCGGAATTACCGCGGTTGATGGGCGCATCCGTTTGAACCGCCAGACGCAGGCGATGCCCTTCGCTGATCTCTAGGTCACGGCGATCAGTGGCCGAGATAATGCCATGAGTTACCGTAGTCCCCAGGCCAAGGGGGTATCCAATGGCCAGCACCACTTCGCCCACCCGAAGCTTGGAGGAATCGCCCAACTCTGCGGCAGGGAGGTTCCGACCGTCAATCTTCACCACTGCGATATCGGCGTCCTCATCCGCTCCGATGACGCGGCCCTCGTATTGCTGCCTCGAAGGGAGCGTCACCTTGATGATGTTGGCCCCCGCAATTACGTGGTTGTTCGTGATGATATAGCCGTCTGGGGTGATGATGACACCGCTCCCCTTGCCTTCTAGGGCATACGGGCGAGAGTATTCGTTCCCGAAGAAGTCGTAGGAACGTGCCTGTCCCGTTACCAGAGTGTCTATGTTCACTACCGCAGGTTCGATGCGAGCCGCCGCACGGATCATGGGGCCGTCGGGCTCGGGAGTGGCAGGAGCAGGTCGGTCCAATATGGCGAGGGCATTTCGGCGCGCCACACTATCGTCAGCGCTTCCCCAGAAACTCGTGTGGCGAAGGAGAAGGGCGCTCGCTCCGAAACCCAATAGGAATACCAAAAGAATGCCGGCGGCTCTGCGCATGGGTGATACCTACTCCATGTTCCTCATTAGGTCTGCCATTTCAATGGCGGCCATCGCTGCCTCGGCGCCCTTATTTCCGGCCTTGGCTCCCGCCCGATCTATCGCCTGCTCCAGGTTCTCCACGGTGATAATGCCGTAAGTCACCGGAATCCCTGTTTGTAGCCCAATCTGGGCGATGCCTTTGGTAACTTCCGCAGCCAGATAATCGAAATGCGGCGTCTCGCCCCGTATCAAACACCCAATGCACACGATGGCGTGGTATCGTCCCGCCTGCGCCATCCTCGAGGCCACCACCGGAATCTCCCATGTGCCGGGCACTCGCGCCACATCTATGTCGTCTCCTGAGGCACCGTGGCGCACCAACGCATCCATGGCCCCGGCCAGCATTCGCTCCGTGATAAAGGAGTTCCATCGAGACACTACAAGCCCAAACTTCAAGCCGGCCGCCAGCAATCGGCCTTCGTACGTTTTGCCCATGGCTCCGTCCTTACGGGACCCCGGTCGCCTCCGCCCCTCATTCGTTCTCGGGAGGCTGGTCCGTGTCCGGGAATATGTGCCCAAGCTTAAGCCGCTTCGTCTCCAGATAGCGGCGATTGTGTTGATTGGGTTCCACCTGTAGCGGTACCCACTCTACGATCTCCAGACCGTATCCCTCGATTGCCGCTACTTTGGAGGGATTGTTGGTCATGAGGCGGATCTTGCGCAGGCCCAGGTCCACCATAATCTGAGCGCCAATGCCGTAATCGCGCAGGTCGGGCTTAAAGCCCAGTTCCAGATTGGCTTCCACAGTGTCCGCCCCTTGATCCTGCAGTGCGTATGCCTTAATCTTGTTCACCAATCCGATGCCGCGGCCTTCCTGCTCCAAGTAGATCACCGCGCCTCGGCCCTCTTCCGTAATCTTCCGCAACGCCATGTGCAGTTGGTCCCCGCAATCACACCGCAGCGAACCGAGCAGATCGCCGGTAACGCAAGACGAATGGACGCGCACCAATGTAGGCTCTCCGGTAGACACATCCCCCTTTACGATGGCGATGGCCGGGTTCGTGTCTATGGTGGGCTCATAGGCGTGTACGGTGAGGTTGCCGTATGCCGCCGTTGGGATCACGGTGGTGGCAACGCGGTTCACGAGCCGTTCCGTGCGGCGCCGGTACTTGATAAGATCGGCGATGGTGATAATCTTGAGGTCGAACCGCCGGGCCAGTTCTTCCAACTGTGGCAGGCGGGCCATGGACCCGTCATCCGCTACAATCTCACAGAGGACGCCTGCCGGATAGAGGCCTGCCAGCCGCATAAGATCCACCGTAGCCTCCGTATGACCGGCGCGTTTGAGGACACCGCCCTCTTCCGCCCTCAGGGGGATAATGTGGCCTGGCCTCATGAGATCGGCAGGCGTAGCCTTGGGATCCACAAACACCTTCACCGTACGCGCGCGATCATAGGCCGAAATGCCCGTAGTGGTGCCGTGCCGAGCATCTACGGTGACCGTCATTGCCGTGCCAAGGCGGGCTGTGTTGTGATCCACCATCATGGGGATCTGCAGCTCTGCCAAGCGCTTGGCTGTCGTTGGGACACAGGGGATGCCCCGGCCATACTTGATGATGAAGTTCATGGCCTCGGGCGTACATTTTTCCGCAGCCATGATGAAGTCGCCCTCGTTCTCGCGATCCTCATCGTCCACCACGATGATGATCTTGCCCTGGCGAATATCTTCGATGGCTTCCTCAATACTGCTGAAGCTCATGGTGCGGCACTGCCTCCCTCCAAGAACCCCGCAGCCGCCAGCCGCTCCACCGTGACGCCATCCGCTGCCCGTTCCAGTATAAGGCGCTCCAGATATCGCGCCACCACATCCACCTCGAGGTTAAGCTGAGCACCCGGACGACGATGACGAAGGTTTGTAGCCTCCCACGTGTGCGGCACGATCCACACGCTAAACTGCCTGCCTGCCACCGCGGCCACCGTAAGACTGATGCCGTCCAAAGCCACCGAACCCTTGGGCGCCAGATATCGCGCCAGTTCCGGTGGCGCTAGGACCTCCAAGATACGGGCATTTGCTTCCTTTCGGATCGAAAGAAGCTCCGCCGTCGCATCCACATGGCCTTGTACGAAGTGGCCGCCGAGGCGATCGCCAACCCGCAGCGCCGGCTCGATGTTGACCCGCTCGCCGCCTCGCACATGCTTGAGGTTGCTTCGGGCAATGGTCTCCGGAACAGCGTCGAACACCAGCACAGGCCCTTCTCGCTGCCGCACGGTAAGGCATACGCCATTCACGGCGATGCTATCGCCTATGCAGGCCTCGGCCGCAGCGCCCGGAGCGGCGATGGCAATCTCGGCCGAGCCTGCATGCCGCGTTACGCCCGCTACCGTTCCCACCTCTTGGATGATGCCCGTAAACATCCGCTGCACCCTGGAACTGCGCTTGCAGTCCCCGGCGATGCCCCTTTGGAATTCATTGTACCCGAAGCGCCCCTACCGGCCCCGGGCGTTCAACGTGCCCGCTTTGCCGCAGCCGGGTCGGCATGAGGCCTGGGACCGGCGCAGGTAGGGTACACCTTTACCATGAAGCAGCGCCACACCAATCGCGTAGTACACGGCCATCGCGTGCACGGCTTGGGCTTGCACCCACACACCCAGTGCCTGCACTTCCACCAACCTTGGGACGTGGTGGCCATTCGGTTCTTCTGTTGTAACGCCTTCTACTCCTGTCGCCTGTGCCACGACGCGCTCGCCGATCACCCCGCAGAGTTATGGCCTGCAGAGGCCGCTCGTCGTGAGCCTGTGCTGCTTTGTGGATTGTGCGGCCGCACGATGAACCTGGAGGAATACCTCGCTGCTGCTTCCCGTTGCCCGGGCTGCGCGGCGCCGTTCAATCCAGGATGTTTAGGGCATCTGCACCTGTACTTCCAGCTCTAGCCGCACGCCGTCATTCCCGCGGGGCTGCGTCCTCCCCGCGTTCCGAGCGCTTCACGAAGTTGAGGCTGGCGGAATTGATGCAGTATCTCAACCCTGTGGGCTGCGGCCCATCCGGAAAGAGGTGGCCCAGATGGCCGCCGCAGCGACTGCATATCACCTCGATACGATGCATCCCGAAGCTGAAATCGTCTCGTGTTTCGATGCTGCCCTCGTCCGCTGCCGCATAGAAGCTCGGCCAACCGCAGCCCGCATCGAACTTCGCATCGCTGTGGAATAGAACCTGCCCGCATCCCGCACACGTATAGTCGCCCTCATCGTTAAGGCTCCAATACTTGCCGGTAAATGGCCGTTCTGTGCCCCGCTCCCGCAGTACGTAGTACTGCTCTGCCGTGAGAATGTTGCGCCATTCCGCATCCGATTTGATCACGCGATCCATGCTCCCCTTCCTCCCCAACGCGCTGCCCATGCCGACGAAAGGGTGGAACCGCTGCGGTCAGGGCTGCATGTATTGTAGCCCATGCCGGGAACAAAGCCGGGCGATGCGCGTTAAAAAGGGCCGAGGCTACCCCGGCAAGAACGGATCGGGGTACGGGTGTGTCCGGCGGATTGGCGCAGGGTGTACGACGGGTGCAGGGGCTAGGCCGAAGGCATAAGCATGTTCTCGCCACCATGTTTTCCATGGCACATGCCCGCGGTAGATGTAATAGTATTCGATGAGCAACCGGGTACGCTCGGACGCGGCCTTGCGGTGACTCGTGCCCAAGGAATGGATAAGAGCAAGCTGCGTGTCCGTATCCGGAATATCCCCAAGAACGGCCAGTTCTATCTCGGGGCGTAGCAGGAATATGGGCGACACCCACGCGCAATTATAGTCGGCAACGCCCCAGCCGCGGTTCTTTACCACAGTGCAGGCGCTTTGCCGCCAGATATGCGGATGCTGGGGATCTAGCCCATGGAGAGGGTCCACATGTAGACGGTACCATTGCGTTAGGGCATTCTCTTCCACTCGGGTGTAACTTAATCCATAGCGCTTACCGGTGACGCGAATCGCCCTGCAAAGGACGCAGCCCTCTTCGTAGCGAACCTCGCCCGTAAACAGCTCGGCGGAGTAGCCCGCTGCCAACACAACCAAACACAGAGTTAAGGTGGATGCGAGGATCCGTCGCACGGTGCCGCCACTCCGCTGTATTGAAGGTCCCCCTCAAGAAGCAGATCCATACCCATCCGCCGTATGGAGAGCCCGGTTACTGAAATGGCGGCCGACATGCGTTCTACGCCTTCCCCTTCCACCGGCGTAGGCGCATCACGACCACCTACGAGGCGCGCGCCTACAAACCAATGGATGCGGTGCGCGGCCTGTGCCTCCAGGAAACCGGCATGCACCTGGCCGCCCCCTTCCACCAACACACTGATGATGCCGCGCCGGCCGAGCTCCCCAAGCAATGCAGAAAGGAGCACCTTCCCTTCTTTATCGGCAGGGAGAGCCAAAATCTCAACTCCCATTTGTGCCAGCCTCTCCGCCCGCTCGTCCGCCGGGGGCAGCGTCGTTGCTACCCAAAGAGGCGCATCCGCGATACTCCGCACCAGGTGGGATTCCGTGGGCAGCCGCAAGTGGCTATCGAGAACGATGCGCACGGGCTGGCGCGGCACTCCCGGGATCCGGGCCGTAAGCAGGGGATCGTCTGCCAAGACCGTACCGATGCCGCACAACACAGCGCCGCTCCGGGCGCGGAGCGTGTGGGCGTACGCCCGTGCGCGGGGTCCTGTAATCCATCGGCTATCCCCGGTCCGTGTGGCAATCTTGCCATCCAGCGTCATGGCGCACTTCAACGCCACGTATGGTGTTCCTGTGGTGTGAAAATGGAAGAAGGCGGCGTTGAGGTTCCTGGCCTCTTCTGCCAGAACTCCCGTCACCACGTCTATGCCGGCCGCGGTAAGTTCCCTCAGTCCACGCCCCCGCACCAAAGGGTTAGGATCTTCTATCGCGGCTACAACTCGGCGCACGCCTGCCGCAACCAGGGCTTGTGTACACGGAGGTGTGCGCCCATAATGTGCGCAAGGTTCCAGCGTAACGTAGGCTGTGGCGCCGCGAGCCCGGGCGCCGGCCGAGTTAAGTGCCTCTACTTCGGCATGGGGCTCCCCTGCACACCGGTGGTATCCCTCGCCCACCACCATGCCATCCCGAACCAGCACACAGCCCACCATGGGATTGGGCGGCGTGAAGCCCTTCGCGGCCAGCTTCAGCGCCCGCCGCATCCAGCGGACATCGTCGTCATTCGCCCTGGCCATTGTTACGACGCCTCCCAAGGCGCTGTCGCGCCTGCTGAGCTGCATCTTGCCACACCTGGCGGCGTGCGGCGGCAAGCACCCGCTGTACTTCACGGATATCAAGCCACGCAAGCACCACCAAGAAGGAGGCCAGCAGGGAGCACACAATCCAATAAAAGCCCACAAAGAGGATGCGCACTTTGATCTGCCGGCGGATCACAGGAGTGAGGACGGCGGGGTGCACCGGGCGAAAGAGGGGACTTGTGGCTCCAAAGATGACCATGGCAATCACCGCCAAGAGGATAATGGCCGAGATCCACCGTAGCCTTCGCTGACGAGGAGTAAGGTTGAACCGCACCGGAGGCGCATCAGGGGCCATGAGCCTCCTCCCTCATCGCCGCATTCCGAAGGGCGCGTATCCCCTCGGCAGCTCCTTTGGGATGGCGGAATACGCTGGTACCGGCTACCAGCGTCCGGGCACCCGCACGCACTACTTCGGCGACATTGCTTGGGTCCACGCCCCCATCCACCTCAAGCTCAATAGAGCTGCCTGCCGCATCCAACAGCCGGCGCGCCTCCTCGATCTTGCGCATCATCGCCGGCAGGAATTGCTGCCCGCCGAACCCGGGGTTCACGGTCATGATGAGCAGAAGATCTATATCGGCTAACACGTATTCCAGCACGTTCAGCGGTGTAGCAGGGTTCAGTGCCACTCCCGCAGAAGCGCCCGCCTGCCGGATCTGTGCCAGAACCCGCTGCAAATGGGTGCATGCTTCGGCCTGAACGGTTACAACATCTGCCCCGGCTTGCACAAACCCCTCGATGAAGCGCTCGGGCTGTACCACCATAAGGTGGGCCTCAAAGCGCGCGGGACACACGGGGCGCAGGGCCTCCAAAACTTGGGCGCCGAAGGTAAGGTTGGGAACGAACTGGCCATCCATCACGTCAAAATGGAGGCTCTCCGCACCGGCGCTATAGCACACGCGGGCTGCCTCGGCCAATGCCCCAAAATCCGCGGAAAGCAGCGAGGGCGCGATTCGTACGCTCATCGCCGAGATCCTGAAGACACCGGTAGCGTCTGTTCTACCGCCGGTGTGGAGTCGTCATTGTAGTACACGCGAATGGTCATCGTGGGTCCGGCTACCTCCACTCTCTTGGACACGACATCGCCTTCATTGTGAAGTTCATCAATGGGCGTGTGCGTTCCATTTGCGTCGTCATATTCCACCCGCACCCGTCGCAGCCCACGCCCGTCCCGAGGAACCGTAACCCGAATCCGCTGAACCGTTACCTGGGTATTCGTAGCGCTTTCCCCGGCCCCAGGCTCTCCGGCCCCTGGCTCAGACGGTGTTACCGAAGGGGATGTCTCGCCGATTGTGCCTGTGTCGGACGGCGGTGCCTCCGGCTGGGGTTTCGGACCATCACTGATGGTAAGGTTCACCGGTTGCCCGCGTGGAACGCGCTTGCCCGCCTTAGGGTTCTGCGCCATAATCTCCCCAAAGGGCACGGTGTCGCTGTACTGGCGATCTACGTCTCCGAGGGTGAGCCCCTGGGCCTTGAGAGTATCCTCGGCATCTTGCGCGGTTTTGCCTAGAACGCTGGGAACCCACACCATGCGTGATCCCTTGCTCACCCATACCGGGATCGTGCGCCCAGGTGCGATGGGCCGGCCGGGCACCCAATCCGCCTTGAACACCACTCCGGGATCGTATTGGTCGTTGTACTCCTCATGTTCAATAAGGTGCACGTTCGCCTTATCGGCGATTGCGCGAACCTCTTCAATCTTTTTGCCCACCAAATTCGGCATGCGCTGCTCAGGAGGCTTTGTCATAATCGCCATCCATGCCGCAACACCGGCAACTACTGCCGTGATGAGAATCACCACCACGGTGGCCAGGGCAATCTTGAGGAGCGGTGACACCCCTTCGTCCCGTGCCGAGCTTCCCGCCATAGCTGATACTCCTGTAGAGGCGCGCCCGGATGCCTGGATAGATTGCGACGCGGCCGGGCCCACCTGATGCCGCTCGGGCTGTGGTGCGACCTGGGGAACGGTTACGCCAGACGGGGACCATGATAGGGATCGCCCGAACCGCAATGCGTCTCTCACAGACTTAAGGTCGCTTAGGAAGTCCGCGGCGTGAAGATAGCGATCCTCCGGCCGCTTCTGGAGCGCCTTCATGGTGATCCCCTCAACGGACCTCGGGACACCCGGATTAAGGGTCCGTGGCGAGGGAGGAACATCTCGGGCCGCGGGGTCCGCGATTGCCTGGGGCGTGTCCCCGGTGTACGGCAGAGCTCCGGTAATCATCTCGAAGAGGATTACGCCCAGAGCATAGAGATCCCATGTAATGTCGGGCGGGCTTCCCGCCGAGGCTTCGGGCGGGCGATAAGCGGCCGACCGCGGGATGTTCGCCGCGAACGCCGCGGGAAAGGCCGCCAGCGCCGCCGCCACGCCAAAATCCGTTACCTTCACGGCGCCTTCCGGGCTGACGATCACATTCTCGGGTCGCAGATCGCCGTGCGCCATGCCCAATCCATGGGCATATTGAAGCGCCTCGCCGATGGCGATTGCGAAGTCTACGGCAACGGAAAGGGTGAAGGGCGCGATGCGGGCAATTCGTTGTTTAAGATTGATGCCCCGCACGTATTCCGTTACAAGGAACGGTGTGCCGCCTTCCTCCCCCACCTCCAGAATGCGGGCGATCTGCGCATGGTTGAGAGCCGAAGCACTGCGAGCGGCCTCGGCAAGCGCATTGCAAAAGGATCGGTCCCCAAGGAACGCCGGCTGGAGCATCTTGACAGCTACCACACGGCCCGTAGTGCGGTCGCGCGCTTTGTACACCTGGAAAAAGACACCCTCTCCAGCACGCTCCAGGACTTCGTATCGCATGTTGATCGGGCGACTGATCAATCCTTGCTGCTCCACATACGGCGGCGAAGCGTGTCCACGTCAGCGGTCGCGGCGATCCAAAAGGGCAAAGAGCAGGGTACCAGCCAGTAGCGCTGCATACCAGGGAGTGAGGTCGAGCTGCGCTAGCCGAGACGAAGCCGCATCTCCCAACAATCCAGCCCGCACGAGGGCGCCGCTGTACTGCAAGGCCGGGAGCGCCAGCCAAAGCGTCGCGAGGCCCATCCGTACGGCATCCCGTGCAGATGCCGTGGCGGAGCGCCCTTCTTCGAACCGGCTCATGCGCGAAGCTCCGTTAGGGCCCTGCGAACCAACGCAGGATCCACCCCATCCACAATCCGCACCTCCCCGATTCCGTGGGGAAGTACCATCCGCAAGTGCCCGCCTAGCGCCTTCTTGTCCCGAGTCATTGCCTGCAGCAGGTCCTCAGCCGGCACATCCGCGGGGAGGGACACCGGGAGGCGGGCGGCGCGAAGAACCCGCACGAGACGCTCCCTTAGGGATAGCGGAGCCATCCCCAACAACTCACCCACGCGAGCCGCCGCAACCATTCCCATCGCCACAGCTTCGCCATGCTTATATCGGCGATATCCTGTGCAGGTCTCTACGGCGTGGCCTACAGTATGCCCGAAGTTCAAAATGGCCCTGAGACCGCCCTCTTTTTCATCATCGGCCACAACCCGGGCCTTGATGGCGCAGGAGCGTTCCACCAGGTGTAATAAAGACCCGGTGTCCCGTCGAAGCAAGCGGCTCATGTGAGCCTCAACAAACGTGAGCAAGCGTTCGTCGCTGATTATACCATACTTCACCACTTCGGCCAGACCCGACCGCAGCTCGCGGGCCGGCAGCGTGGCCAGCGTGTTGGTGTCGGCGAACACCGCCATCGGCTGGTAGAATGCCCCCACCAAGTTCTTGCCCTCTGGAAGGTCAACACCGGTCTTGCCCCCGATGGACGCATCCACTTGGGCGAGAAGGGTAGTAGGCACCTGCACCAACGGGATGGAGCGCATGTACGTCGCCGCGGTAAAACCGCCCACGTCGCCCAAAACACCACCACCCACCACCACCAGAAGCGTTTGACGATCGGCACCCATCTGAAGCAGAGCATGGTACAATCGGGCCACCGTCCGCAAGGTTTTGTATCTCTCGCCGGATGGAATGACCACCGTGCCGGTTCGCACCCCGAGGGCGCGAAAGCCCTCAGTCACAGGTGTGCCATATTGCTCTGCAAGCCGAGGATGCGTGAGCAATACGACACCTGAGGGCTTTATTTTGTTAAGCACATCACTCGCGAGATCACGAAGGATGCCCGCTCCGATGAAGACGTCGTAACTTCGCGACCCCAGCCTCACGCGGACGCGCTTCATCGTTTGTCTTCCTTTGGCGCGCTTGGCACAATCCCGCCACATTCACGATAGACACTCAATACTCTTTCGGTTGCCGTGGCCAAATCCATACCGGTGGTATCCACTACGGCGTGGGCAGCAGCATAATAGGCCTCCCTACGGCGCTCCAAAAGCTCACGAATGCGTATGAGCGGATCTGGTGCGCCCTCCAATAAGGGCCGTCCAACACCGCCACGCACGCGGCCAAGGATCTCCCTCGGATCGGCCTGAAGCAGCACGATCACGCCGTGCCGGCGCATCCGAGCTACGTTCAGGGCATCCAACGCTGCACCGCCACCTGTAGCCAGCACGATCCGCCGCAACGACGCCAATCTGCGGATGGCTTCCGCCTCCAGTGCCCTAAATGAAGCTTCCCCGTCCTCTGCGAAAATCGCCGAGATCGGCTTACCGGCCATCCGAACCACTTCTCGGTCGCTATCGAAGAAACGAAATCCCAATGCGCGCGCGCAGCACTTTCCCACTGCGGACTTGCCCGTACCCATGAACCCGATGAGCACCAGGTTCGGGGGGCAGTCCTCACACGATTGCTTCGCCGCCATCATAGCCGATAACCGCGTCGCCTGATGGCCTCTCGGTATCCGTTCAGATTGCGCAGGAGTTCCTCCATACTGTCTCCCCCGAACTTCTCCAGCACTGCGTCTGCAAGCACGATGGCCACCATCGCCTCCCCAATCACGGCCGCTGCGGGCACCGCGCATACATCCGATCGCTCGAAGTGGGCTTGCACCGCCTCACCCGTCTTCATATTAACGGATCGCAAGGGTTTCCTAAGAGTGGAGAGGGGTTTCATCGCGGCGCGCACCACGATGGGTTCGCCGTTCGTCATGCCTCCCTCCAGCCCACCGGCATTGTTGGAACCCCGAATGAAGCCGCGATCATCGTTGGGAAAGATCTCGTCATGCACCTGGGAACCCGGTCGGAGGGCAACACCAAAGCCCATGCCGATCTCCACGCCCTTGATTGCCTGAATGCCCATAATGGCTCCGGCGAGCCTTCCGTCCAATCTCCGATCCCAGCTTACGTGGCTCCCCAGCCCTGGCGGGCATCCCAGAGCAACCACCTCGAAGATGCCGCCGAGCGTATCGCCCCGGGCCGCTGCTTCGTCTATCGCGGCCAAAATGCGCTGTTCGGCAGCGCTATCGGCCACGCGCACCGGGGAGGCCTCTGCGGCCTGCTCAATGGCTCCGTAATCGGGAGGCGCCGGCAGCTCCGCCCAGATCCCCCCGAGGCATGTAACGTGGCTCAAGATGCGGATGGAGCATTCCGCAAGCAATCCACGGCAGAGAGCCCCTACTGCCACCAAGGATACCGTGTTGCGTGCGCTCGAGCGTTCGAGGATGTTGCGCAGATCCTCTGTGGCGTACTTCAGCATCCCGGCGAAATCCGCGTGCCCGGGCCGAGCCTCCACCACCGGCGCGGGCTCACCCTCCACAGCCTCCACGCTCATGCGATCCCGCCAATTCTCGAAATCGCGATTGCGTACCAAAAGGGTAACGGGGCTGCCCAAGGTGCGGCCGAAGCGCACGCCACTCACAATCTCCACGCGGTCCTTCTCGATTTGCTGGCGCGCTCCCCGCCCGTATCCGCCCTGCCTCCTACCAAGCTGGCGATTGATCTCCTCGAAATCCACACGTAGCCCAGCCGGCAGTCCTTCCACGATCGCCGAAAGGGCAGGGCCATGGGACTCTCCCCCTGTAATGAACCGTAGCACTCGTCACTGCCTCCTTCGCACCAGTAGCGATATGAAACGCAAAAGGGGAGCGGTAGCCACCGGCCGCCGCTCCCCAACGATCAGCCCGCTACCGGTTCTACGGGGACACACCTCCGCTAACCGTAGGACCTGAAGGCGGCGTGTCCCGAATGATGTGCGGTGTCACAAAGATGAGTAGCTCCTCATCGTTTACCGTAACGCTCCGGGATTGGAAGAACTGCCCAATCAGCGGCAGATCTGCAAACAGGGGCACCTTGTTGATGGACGTGGTGTCGTTCTTGGAGATTAGCCCACCGATGACCATTGTGTCGTCATTGCGGATGCGCCGGTTCACCGCGATGGACTGCGATGTGATAATCGGCGCCGTGGTTCCATCAGGCCCCGTGACGGTGCCCACGATGTCCTGGAGGAACGGCTCCACGTACATGGAGATGCTGTCATCCCCGTTAATCCGCGGCCACACCGTCAACCCGCTGAACACGCCCACGGGAATGAGGGCTGTCTGAAGCACCACGGTGCCGTTGCCCGCCGCGATGGGGCTGGTAACGAATACGGGCACTTCCCGCCCAATCTGAATGGTTACCGGTACGTTATTCAGCGTGGTTACCATGGGCGAGTTGATGATACGTCCCTTACCCTCGGTGAGGGTAGTCCGAAGCGCCGCTACCACATTCCCCGTAGCGTAGTTCAAGAAGACAGGACCCCCTGCAAAGCCTGTGGTACCGGCCTGGAAGTCCGCCCTCTGAATCTGCCAGTCAATACCGAACGTCCGCAAATCATTTTCCGAAACGGTAACGAACTCCGCTCGGATCTCCACTTGTTTGGGCGCGATGTCCAGCAGATTGATGCGCTGCTTCATCTCGCGGATGGCATCATCCGTGCCTACCACGATGATGGAATTGTCTACATCGTAGCCGATGATGGCCTGGATCCCATCCGGAACCAGGTATTGCGCGAAGCCTCCACCCTGGCCACCGACACCACCGAAGCCACCGCCGAAGCCACCTTGGCCCCCGAAGCCACCAAAACCACCTCGGCCGCCAAAGCCGCCTTGGCCGCCAAATCCTCCTCCGAAGCCGCCGCGACCACCGAAGCCGCCGCCGATCCCGCCGATGCCTCCGAAGCCACCACCAAATCCCTGGCCCTGCTCAGTACCTGGCGCCGGGCTCCGATTCTCCTGGGGCGCTGGTCCCACCGGGTTGGTGGTAGGCACGACGGGCGGCACCTGAGGAGTATTAAGGTTCTGGATTGTGGACGGGCTCAGATTCTGCAAGGACGGCTCGGTGCCGAACCGCTTTTCGGCGATGCGGTACGGATTGATGCTGTTGGCAAAGCGCTCGTGCCGCGCTTGTTCCTCTTCGCCAAGAGGGCTCTGATCCACGCCGAAGTACCGGAGGATCTCCGTAGGCCGGCTATTCTGTAGGCGGATTTTCTCTACCCGCGTCTTCAGGCGTGGCGCCGGCTCAGAGCGCGGCGGCTCCGGCTGAGCCGGCTTTGGTGCCTCCGCCTCCTTCGGCCCGATGATATACACGCCGTTATCCTCGCGCACCGATGCGCCGGCCAGCTCGCACATCCGCTTGAGCACAAAATCGAGGGGGCGGTTCTCCAGTGTGAGCGTCACCCGCTTGTACGGCTTATCGCCGGGTTCGAAGCCGATCTCGATACCCGTCATTTTGACGAGGGAGTTCACGGCCTGCTGCAGGTCCGCATCCATGAAGTCTACGCGCTCGAGTATCGTCTGTCCGGCGGCCTTGCTCTGCGCCCGACACGTTGGCGCCACACAGATCAGCACGCAGGAGAATGCCAGCGTTGCGATAGAAGCAAGCAGGCCGGCGGTGTGACCGCGGTAGCCCATTCGATTGCCCTCCTTTAAAGCCCTACCCTCTTTGGTTCCTTAACTCTTGGGAACGGGTGGGTGCACACCCTTACTCCCGGTGGGCACCCCCCGCCTTATGCGCATTGTCTTGTTGCCGGTGTATCCGTTGCCGGCATTCCCGGCAAACCGTCGCCTTTAGAAGCCGCGCCCACCACGGAAGCCGCCGCCTCCGCCGAAGCCGCCACCAAAGCCGCCCCCGCCGAAGCCACCGCCTCCGAAACCGCCTCCGCCGAAGCCACCCAGGCCGCCTCCGCCGAAGCCACCGCCTCCAAAGCCACCCAGGCCGCCTCCGCCGAAGCCGCCTCCACCGAAGCCACCCAGGCCGCCACCGTAGCCGCCCCCGCCGAAGCCGCCACCGCCTAATCCTCCGCCATATCCGTTGCCGGATGTGGAGCTGGAGAACCGGCTCACGATGACGCTACCGCCGAAAGCACTTGCCATGTCGAAAACGTCGGCATAGTTCAGAGGGATCTTCACGAACCGATACTTCGGCTGCGTGGTAGTGTTCTCCTCCTGACTATTCTGCGACGTCTCAGTGGTTTGCTCCTGCTTGGGACTGATGATATAGACGCCGTCCTCAACTCGGTACGTGAGGGGACTTGTGGACTGCGTCGAGCGCAGGATGCTCTCCAGCGCTGTGCGGAACGACACATCGGTGAGGGACACGGTTACCGTTCCGCCCACCTGCTGGTCCAGCGAATAGTTCACGCCGGCCGATTTAAAGAGCAACTGGAGCGCATAGCGGATATCCGCATTCTCCAGATTGAGCGTCACCTTCTTATTGGCGTCGCTCGGGTTGATTTGACACTGGGCGACACGGCCTCCCGCAACGGTGAAGAGCGTCGCCACACCAATCGCCGCAATCCAGCCGGCTGTCTTCCTGCAATGCATTCCAAAGATCCTCCCGGGGCCCTTTACGCCCCCCAAGCATGAGAATTCGCGGTTCAACCGGCTGAATCCTCTAGTCTCGGCCTGCGGCACACGTAGCCGCCTGCCGTTATTCCACACGAGCTCCACCTCCGAATTTGCCGCCTATTTGCCGCCTCCACCTAACCCCGGAAACATGCCCCTGGGAGCTCCAGGGCCAGCCGGGCCTCCGTAGACGGGACCTCTGGTTTGGCCGCCCATGCTCGTCCCCACATCAGTAAGGGGAACGACTTGCGTGTAGGTCTGCTTCAACGAGCCGACCTTCACTTCCTTCTTAAGCACCACCGAATCAGGATTGATTGCGGCGACGCGGTAATCGTCTATCATATCGCCGGGCTTCACCACGGTTTGGCCGCCCGGCCCATCAATGAGGGCATATACGCCGTTTCCGCTGAGAATGCCTGCCACCCGCCGGTTCGGAACCTCTTTAATTTCGATTCCCGGTTGGTTCTGTTTAGCTGCCGAATCGGTAATCGCTACGCGCACCGGCGCTACCACCGAAAGTACCGGCGGTGGCGGCGGCGTCGTGTCCCACCAAGGCATAAAGGGATCTACGCGATGTGCCGGGGGAGTGGTGTTCTTGGGGGGCACGGCTGCCGTCTGTGCCGCGCCTCCGGCAGCAGATCCGCCCATCATACCACCCATGGGCCCCATGCCGCCCATCATACTACCACCCATGGGCCCGGTAGGCATTCCCATTCCTGAACCGCCCATGCTTGGGCCCATCATCGGCATATTCCCCGAAGCACCAGCGCCCGTACCTCCTGCAGCGCCGGACGACGCCGTCTGCTGAGTGCCGGTGTCCCCGCCGCCGCTGCATCCTACAAGGATCCCCACCAGACCGATGGCAACCGCGGCCGCCGCTACCTGAACCATGAACGCTCGAGTGTGCTTCAACATAGTACCCCTTTCAGCCCGCGGACCGTCAATCCGCAGCGGCAGCACCTCCACGCTTGCCGCCTCCCGGCCCCATGCCCGGCATAGAAGACGGCTGGCTCATCATGGGCCTGCTACCGCCCATCATGGAGCCGCCCATGGGGCCGCCGGGCCCAAACATCATGCCGCCAGGCCCACCCATTCCACCAAAACCGGTTCTACCGCCACCTCCACCCGCCACACGGGGATCCGTGGGCGGAACCTTCTCTTTTAGGATTACCGTAAAGGTAACCGCGTAGCTCGCCACCAACTTCGGGCTGGTCCCGGTGAGCGTAACGCCTTCAATCGTCGGCACGCCCAGTCCCCGAACTTTCGTCCAATCCCTCAAATGCGCCATGGCCAAGGGATAGCTCTTCACTTGCACCGACATGGCGTAGGGACCGAATTTGAGTGTGTTGTTCGCGTCGCCCATGTCTATTGCATTGGGGTCCGGACCAAATGGCCCCATGGTGATCACCTCGGGGTTAAGCCATTGCACCCCATACTTCTTACGCTCTGAATCCATGAAGCGTCTCACGCCGCTGATGAAGCGCTCAGGCCAGGAACGCCCGTTGTTAGGCCACCACACGCGCATCATTGTTGTAATGCGGTCGTTCGTATAGCCAAGCACGGGCATGTACGTGGCATTATAGAGCGCATAATCCCGCTCTGTGCGCGCCTTATCTTCTTCGGCTTTCTTAAGGGCGGCTTTGGCGGCAGGGAGCTTGTCTGCATCTGCCTTAACGGCATCGTATTCCTGCTGGTTCGTTTTGATCTGCTCCTGGGCTTTCGTAATCACCACAAAGTAGAGGCCCACTCCCACTACAATGGCGACGAACAGCCCAATCAGATGGATATGGAGCAGTGTAAGTCGGGACATGCTATTTCGCCTCCCTTTCGCCAGCGCGTCCACCCATCATACCACCCGCGGGCATACTCATTGAACCCATGCCGCTGCCTCCCATAGGCATACTCATGCCGCCCATGGGCATGCCCATGCCGCCCATCATACCGCCCATGGCGCCGGCACCCGCTTCCGCTCCGCCGGCCGGCGGATATACAGGGGCTGCGGGGATCGGGTTTACGAGGGTGAGTGTTGCCGTAAAGTCGTGGCCTATACCGCCGGGTAATCGGGGCGTAGCACTTGCAACCTGCTGGCCGCCTCCGCCGAAGCCCATGGTCCTGCGCCCCATTCCGGGCATGCCCCCCATCATGCTACCGCCCATTCCGGGCATGCCGCCCATCATACTGCCCCCACCTATTCCGGCCATGCCACCCATAAGGGGGGCGCTGCCCATCATGCTGCCGCCGAGCCCGGGCGCTTCCATTCCGGCCATGGGCCCCATCATACCCGTTGCGGGCTGGCTGGAGGCAGCCTTGCTCACGGGGAAGGCCGGGATTGTATTGAGGGCGATGCTTACGTTCGTGATCTTCGGGTTGCGCTCCATAGCCAACAGGTAATGCCCCACATCTCCAAGGCTGGGAGCATAGGCAGAACATGTAACGGTTTGGTTGGCGGGGATCACGCTGCTGTAGAGCACGCGCGCGATGGTGTAATCACGCACGTTATCAAAAAGGGTCGGGTACGTGTCGGTGTCGTAGTGAAGGGCGTCCCGAACGAAATCGGCCTTCGCCTTCAGGCTGGCAATCTCGGTGTTGATGGCATCTGCTTTGGCCTGCGTTTGCTTGGCTTCAGCTTGCTGCGGCTGAAGGGCTTCCGTGTCTTTCTTGATCTGCTGCGCCTTTTGATCCAATTGAACCTTACCGAACACGGCGCCGCCAATTACAAGGAGCACGATGATGCTCCACAGTACAATGGCGTTGCGCCGTTTGGCACCCTCATAAATGTACGGCGGCAGCAGGTTGATCCTGAGCATACCCGGCCTCCTTACTTCCTCTTCCCACGTTTGGCCCCGCCGGCAGGCCCCGGAACTGCCACCATATCTCGGGCCGCCAGCCCAATCGCTACAGCCAACGATGGGGCTAATTCCGCTAGGTATTCCGATGAGAAATTCCGAGCATTCACAGTTACGTACTGAAGCGGATCGGCTACGCGCGCCGGTATCTGCAGTTCAGACGATAGGAACTCGGCCAAACCCTTCAATCGCGACGACCCCCCGCATAGAAGGATCTCGTCAATCTGGCCATCTGCCGTGCGCCCCCGATAGTACTCCAGGGAACGGCGCAATTCCGTGAGCAATTCCCCAAGAACCGGAGCCATGGCGCTAAAGACCTGCAGCGTGGTGGGATCATGCTGGGCCGTTGGCGCCGGAAGCTGTGATTGCTCGGCAGGTTCCTCTCCCAAATCGAACGCAGGTGCCTCAGCGGGCTGGGCCGGCTCGGTGGTTGCTGAAGAAAAATCGAAGGGCATGGGAGCGGCCGGCTGCTGCGCCTCCTCCTGAGTGGGTTGGGCACCAAAGTCCAGAAACGCATCCGCAGGGGGAACCGCTTGCTGGATCGGCTGATCCATAATCACTTCGCCGTACTTGAGCTTGAGTTCTTCGGCCTGTTCTTCGGTGACCCCCATCTGAGCAGCGATGGCCCGCGTTAGGCTGTCTCCGGCCAGCGGCAGTGTGCGAGGAAAGGCCAATATGCCATTCCGGAAGATGCCGATATCGGTGTTGGAGGCGCCGATGTTGATGATCGCCACCGTGCGCTGCCCGTATGGATCTGGCCCGAGTTCAATGAGACTTCGTGACACGGCGAGCGGCTCTACGTCAATTGCCGACGGTGATAGCCCTGCTGCAAAGAGCATCTCCACGTGCCGGTCCACCATATCCTGTTGTGCAACCGCCAGGAGGACTTCCATGTTTTGGGAATCCGGAGGAGTGTCCTCCCGTTCGATGGGTTGGAAGTCCATAATCACTTCGCTGGCAGCAAAGGGCACGTGCCGTTCCACTTCCCACTTCATCGTCTCCGCAAGTTCCGACTCGGACATTCTGGGAACTTCGATCACCCGCACCACCAGTGCTGTCTGACCGGAAAGGGAGCTGACGGAATTCTTGGTAGAAATGCCGGATTCCTTCAGGAGCTTCTTCACCGCCTGCCCCAGAAGTTGGGGATCCACGATGACGCTGTTCTCCATGGATTCCGCCGGCGTAGGCGCAACTCCCAGCGCACGGAGTACAGGGCCGTTACGCCCGGGTACTAATTCGGCAACCTTAATGTGCTTGGATCCGATGTCCAGACCTACGGTTGGCCCGCCCGACTTTGCCATTCTCACTGATCTCCCGCTTCAAGCGCGCCCACAATCCTCAGGCACCCTCCCATTAGGCACAAAACCCTCCGGGGCTGCTGGGGTCTGCGGAGAAAGTGGATCGGCCCACTACCCCTGATTGTAGCAACTTTGCCCGACCCTGTCAAGCACGGGCACCCCAGTCTGTTGGCAGCCATTAGACGAAACCCTGCTCGGCCGCGTTACGCAGGGCGCCATGCCTTTATTTCGCCATCCATCCCAGAATTACCTGCCCGCCTGTCGCAAAATCTTACGGCGCCACAGGATAGAAGCGCGGGCTCAACGTCAGGAAGTAGAGATCGGACGTTCCGGCGCGTGTGCTGGACCAGAACACCCACACCTTATCCTGGAAGGGATCCTTAAATGCACTCACGGAGCCTTCGTCCACGCTCGCGTCTGCGGGAAGCGGTGTCTCGCCGGTGGTTTGGTCTCCAGGTTGAGCAGCAACCGTGCCCTCATCCTTCCACGTGACCCGGTACTTGGCCGCCGGATAGGTAACCGGGTTCCCATTGGCGTCCCGAGCGTAATCGAATTCCACCGTGTATTCCATGCCCTCGTCGGCTTCCGTAAAGTACAGGCGTCCGCGAACCCAATCTACTTCCACCGGGCCGTTCGGAGCCGGAGTGATCCGCACGTGGTTCCCAATGGTGTACACGCCGTTGTTTAGATCGCGAATTACGCCGCGTGGCAGCCGAATCATCAAGCGCATGGTTTTGTAGTATACACCGGCGGTAGTAGCCGCGTTGCTGCCCTCCTTACGATAGAAGAGCCATAGGCGGGTTACGGGCATTTGAGCCGGCGTGTTGGTATTGATGATATTGGGCCAGCGAATGGCGGGCTGTAGAGAATTGTCCAGGAAAGCTACGGGATCCGTGTTGTTTCCCGGCGAAGCCACGTAGGGAAGCAGCGCCAGGGCATTATCCGGAACCGTGCCCGGGCCCACTTCCGCGCCTGTGTCATTATGGGTCACCGTCATGCGCATGCTCTGCGGTATGTAGCTTGCAATCACGCGATCGGCGGGCGCGGGCGCAACGCTCGGGAAGGTGATCGTGCCGGCCTGTGGATCTAACACTACCTGGCCTCCCAAAGCGGAGTTCCAATAGAGGCGACCGCTCGAGGTATCAAACGCCGGCCTCCCCTGCAGCACACTCACCACGGTTCCATCCGAATGCTGTACCCAAATGGTGTAGGGCGGGTTTCCGTTGGCGTCTACGTAACCCCGTGTCACCGGATCAAGATACACCCATGCCAATCCGCGCGCGGTCCACGTCTGGGTTACTCCATCCCGCACCATCAGCTCGTTATCCACCTTCGGCAACGGGGCTACTGCCAAGGTACCGTTGGGCCGCACCTGATAGCGCGTCATCAGGATTTCGGCTTGGTGCCGGTAGCCCAGCATCCCCGCATAGAAGAGGTCTACGTATTGTACGCCCCCGATGGAGCGCAGAACCGGCACCGGGCTTGCCGCCCATTCCAGCGCTCCCGGTGTAGGCAGCACTGCGTCACGGCTCCAGCGGGCCGGATTTGTAAGGTCCGTACCGTTGGAATTGTAATAGAGACGCGTGCGGCCCTGATCGCCGCCGTACCAGAAGAGAAGCGCCGTATTGGGCCCAAGCACCAGGGGCTTTGGCGCGAACTTGGGCATCCTGGGATCGTTCGGGAAGGAGTACGGCCCACCGTTGGGCGTCTGCGGCGCGCCCGTTGCAGGATCCACCGGTGTATAAAAAGTACGCGTATCCAGAGTGGAGGAGTTCGTCCCGGTGGTCTTGTACACGGCCCCTTGCCAGAAGAGCCACGCAGCAGGTTGCGCGCCGGGAGGCGTCTCCGCCAACGCAGGTAGTCCATGTCGCTCGGTGCCGGGCACGATCTGCCCGGGAACCAACGGGCTGGTACGTCCTGCCGGCACGTCCCCGGGTACGGATGGGAATAGGTTCTGTATCGGCGTGCCGGCATCCGGGTACTGCGGGTTCTGGGGCAACGGGTTCCACCAGCTTGCCTTGTTCGCGGGCTCGTATTTCCAGTCGAAGATCGTCGCCTGAACAGCGGGCACCTGGTTCGTTACGGCCCGCAAAACACTGTAGTTCAGGTACCACGGCGCATCTGGGGTGGAGGGCGCCGCTGCATTGCCCGGCAGGCGATTGCTGGCCCATACCAGCAGGATATTCCCCGTAACCCAATCTCTTAGAGCGGATGCCTGCACATTGGCCCCGAAGGCATTCGCTGCTGGGTTGTTTGGCCACAACCCCGGCACGCGCACATCCACCATCGGATATCCGCCATCGCCTTGCAGGTACGTGTTTCCGATGGCTACTGCAGGTGCATTCGTAAGGCGCGCCTCTTTCACCGTCACCTTAAGCGTGAAGGGTGGGTTAACCACGGCCTCAAGAGGCTGGGAAGCGCCGGCCTGCGTCTCTAGAATGCCATCGTTGCCATAGCCCGCGTATGGATCGTTCCCGTAGTAGGTAGCAAGCCACTGCCTCCACTGAACGGGCATCCAATCCTCAAACACATAGATGGGCGCCGAATACGTACCTGCCGGCGTTCCCAAAGGTACGGCAATCCCCACCTTGGGTCGCGCTGCGTCCCCTCGAGACCCTAACAGGTTCCCGGGATCACCATACGCCACATCCGGAATGGAGAGCACGGTGGGGCTAGGATCTCCCGGTCTTGGTTTATGGAGCGTAGGCTGCGGGAGGTTACCTCCTGCGTAAGCCGACGGCACGTCCGGAGCACCGGCGCCGACCAGAGGATTGTTGGCGGTAACATAGGGATCTGGTATGGGCCAGAAGTTCGGCCGATTGAACGCGGCGGTATAGTCAATCTCAAACTGGGGATTGCTACCGCGTGCATGGTCCAATACGCTCACGATTCCTATGTTGCCGGTGCCTCCTTGCCCTGCAAGCGGGAAGAAGGGCACCCCAGAGATTGCTCCCACGCCGGTGGAAGGTTCCACCTGGTCACTTACGAGGCTGGCCCAGAAATTCGGGTTCGTTACATCGGCGCCGGCGGGAGCAGCAACCTTTGCCACCCGCAGGTTCACCAAATTCACATTCCCCTCGTTCTTTACCGTGAAGGGCACAAAGTAGGTGTGGCCATTAGGATCATCGAAGGGGGACGTACTGCCGGTCCACGGCCCCACGCCGCTCGGCCCGAATGGAAGCACCGGCGAATAGCCTACCGAATGAGGTTCCTTCCCCACATCCAGGGTCGCTTCTTCCGTGCGCATGCGGAGGTCCGGCGGTACACACAGCCCAACGTTCATTTGGCGGAATACTTCCTGAACCGCAGATCCGCCTGTTTGAACCGTGGTGCCCGTATTCGTGGTGCCATCGAAGCGCCCATTGTTGTTGCTGTCCACATAAAGCAACATGGAGGCGACGTAACCTGCGCTGGGCTGCATCAGCCGCTTAAGATTTGGATCGCCGGACACGTCGCTCCCGGTGCTGACCTTCAGCGGCGCCAACAGCGTTCTTGGGTTGAGCACCGATCCGGACCGCGTCGTGTTGATATCATAGTAGGCGGTGTTCACGTTTGCCGGCTGATACTTGGGTACGTCCACTTCAAGATCCAGCCGCATGGGGCTTAAGACTTTGTTGCCTCCCGACACCGTGGCATTGGGTAACGCCAATGCGTTCTTGGATAGATCAATACCGTTCCCCCGCACTACCAGGTGCAACCGATCTATGTTCGGGTAATCGGGCGAGGCATTGGGGATGGTATTCGGAAACACCTCCCATGGCAGCGGGTTCATCACATTGCCCGTAGCCTGATGCACGCTATTGCCATCGGCCAGGTTCCAGAACCACTCCAGATCGCGTGGCTCGGCACGAAGCTGCAGGGGTTGCTTCAATTTGAAGAGGTTACTGCGATCTGCAGCAAACAGAGCCGGCACCGCATTGCCATTGTCGTCCACAGCCGTATAAGCACTTGAGGTTCCATGCCCCACTGCGCCCATGGGAGCAGCCAGATCTTTGAAGGTGCCCGGCGTAATATTGCCGTTGTTATCGAGTGTGCCAAGGCGATTGCCGTTCTCGATAATCTCCGAGATATCGCCCTGCACGTTGTCCGGAGGTGTGTTGTTAGACCATCCAATGGCGTTAAGGAAGCCGACCCCCACACCCAAGTTTGCAGGAACTCCACGCGTCGTAAGCGCTAGAGGGTTCGCTACTACCACCACGCGCGGGTTGCCGGCATCGTTGGGACCATTGGTGATGGGCGGTTCAGGGGCGAACGGCTGCAAGCTCTGCCCTGCCGCAAGTTGGAACGTGGGGAGGACGGCTCCGCCGGAGTTTATTTGCGCTTGGGCAAACACTTCGTATTTGCGCCCAGGCGTTTGTGCCATCACCTGGGAACCTCGACCCAGTTGAAACACCGTCTTCGCAACCCAAGGTGAGGCTGCTTGCCCGTTG